>OGPU01000110.1_pt1 | contig 106515 bp, 92 predicted proteins | sample 1552991 | NCBI WGS metagenome assembly OGPU01 (sample SAMEA2580296, study PRJEB22360) | human gut metagenome | biome: human gut; feature: human-associated habitat; material: faeces | place: Denmark | collected 2008/2010 | reverse complement strand
GTATCCAGCAGCTTTTCAATTTCTGCCTCCACCTGTGCCAGCTCCACTTGATAGGTGGTCAGCTTCGGATTGACTTTTTCCTCCCTGCCGTGGAGTATCTGAAAGTCTTTGAAGCAGGTCGTACAGCACTTGCGGAAGATGGGATACATTGTAGATACCAGAGGAGCGAATCTGAAAATCCGCTTGCCCCAGTATCCGCATTTTACCCGGCTGGATACGCTGAATCCCCGCTGGACCAACAAGGGCCTGGAATACCTGATTTATGACCGGGACATATCCGAGTTTGCCAGCCCGGAACGTCCACAGGTGCTTGAAATCCCGGGCTGGCTGAAAGCAGCATACCAGCCCCGGAAACGCACAACTAAAATTTATAGGCTCTATCTCTACTATTGCTACCAGCTGGGGATTTTGCCCAAAGGCACGACTTACCACCCGGCAAGTCCACAGCTGCGGGCTGATATACGGCACTTGGATGATATTGACCGACAGACCCGGTATCTGGCCAGTCACAACATCGAAACCGTGGAAGAATTGATGGCAGACCGTTCTAAAAAGGAAGCACGGCTGGCATCCCTGGTAAACCAGCGCACCAAACTCCAGAACAAAATCCGCCGTGCCACCCCGGAAAAGAAGATTCTTCTCCGAAAAGAGAAAGCGGAGGTTACTGCCAGAATCACAGCCCTGCGCAAGGACATTCGTGACAGCAAAGAAATCGAACAGCGTTCCCTGGAAATTCAGGATACTCTGGATCGTGCTTTTGAAGCGGAGCATACCCGGCACGAGGAAAGCAAAAGAATGGAGGTGAATCGAAATCGAGGACGATAAACAGCCTGCATGGTTTTCCGGCGATAGGCTGAATAAAGTCCTGTTCTGCCAGGAGTTCCTGCAAACGCACCCCATGGTAAGTCTGGGCGGCAGCTTCTTTACAAAAGATGGTATTGTGCCGGATGAAGCCCTGCTGAAAAAGCAAATCTATGAGGAACTGAAAGCTTTTGTCACCGCTGGGCTTTCCAAAAAAGTGTCCGGGTTGTTGGAGGTTCTGCAGATGGAATGCTGTGTGGAATCCCTGCCTATCCAGGAGGATCGCATTCATGTGGAAAACGGAACGCTGTATTTGGACGGCAGCTTTTCAGAAGAAAAGTCGTTTTGCCGAAACCGTCTCCCCGTTCGCTACAATCCCAATGCCGGGAAACCGGTGCAATGGAAAGCCTTTCTTTCTCAGCTTTTGCAGGAGGAAGATGCTCTGACGCTTCAGGAGTTCTTCGGCTATTGCCTGATTCCCAGCACCAAGGGACAGAAAATGCTCCTGCTGATCGGAAAAGGAGGCGAAGGCAAATCCCGAGTCGGCATCGTCCTCCAGGCATTGCTGGGATGTAATCTGAAAACCGGCTCCATTGCCAAGGTGGAAATCAGTCCCTTTGCAAGAGCTGACCTTCAAAATATGCTGGTGATGCTGGACGATGACATGAAGATGGAGGCACTGACCCAAACCAACAACATCAAGGCCATTGTCACGGCAGAGCTGCCCATGGATTTGGAGCGAAAGGGGCAGCAGAGCTATCAGGCTGATATGCGGGCGCGCTTTCTGGCACTGGGCAATGGCAGAATGCAGGCCCTCCATGACCGAAGCTATGGCTTCTTCCGCAGACAAATTCTATTGGAGGCAAAGGAGCGGCCACCGGATCGGCGGGATGATCCCTACCTAGCCCAGCGGCTTTGCGCCGAAAAAGAGGGTATTTTCCTCTGGGCCTTTGCGGGATTGCAGAGGCTGGTGGCAAACAACTTTCACTTTACCCTGAGCCAGCAGGCACAGGAGAATATGGAGGCGGCCATAGCAGAGGGAAATAATTTGGTGGAGTTCATTAAATCCGAGGGATATTTTCGATTCCAAGCGGACAGTGAAGTTTCATCCAGAGATTTTTACACAGTATATCTACAGTGGTGCATGGACAATGCTCTAAGCCCACTGGCGCAGAAAACCGTTATCAACTACTTAAAGCAAAACAGCCGTCAGTATAATCTGGAGTACACCAACAAAATCTCCATAGGCGACGGACGCTTTGCCAGAGGCTTCTGGGGTATTCAGCTTCTGAAAAAATAAGAACAAACTCAAAAGTACGTGTACTATCCGTACCAAGTGTACCAAATCGGTACGCATGGTACACTTGGTACATGTACTTTCCAATTCACAATTATTTTTAGAAGGGAATGAAACACATGAAAAGAACAGAAACAGAAAAATATTTTGAAAAGGATGGTGCTGCTGGTTGAAATACGAGGTTCCCATTTGGGAAAAAGCAAATCTGACCTTTGAAGAAGCGGCAGCCTATTTTGGCATCGGCATTAACAAGCTGCGGGATTTGACCAGTAATGATAATTGTCCGTATGTTTTGTGGATTGGCTCCAAACGGCTGATAAAGCGCCGAGCCTTTGAACGGTATCTGGAAACGGCATTTTCCGTTTGATTTTTATATTTTGCTGTGGAAAATGGGGCCTGGATATGATAAAATAATCCTGTCAATTCAGGCTCTTTCCACAGCGGAAAGGAGTTTGACAATGTCCGCAAAGAGAAAGGATAAAAAAGGCCGTGTTCTTCGGACAGGAGAGAGCCAACGCAAAGATCTTACTTATCAATACCGTTACACAGATTCCAGTGGGAAACGGCATACGGTGTATGCGCCAACGCTGGATGGGCTTCGCGAGAAAGAGAAAGAAATCAACAGCGCTGAAAATGCGGGAGCCAGCTACAACGATGGCGGGATTACCGTAATTGAATTGCTGGAGCGCTATATCAGCCTGAAGCAGGGTGTCCGCTACGCAACGACAGTCGGCTACGGATTTGTTCTAAGTCTTGTGAAAAAAGAAGCTTTTGGACAGCGAAGAATCCGGGATATCAAACCCTCTGACGCAAAGCTCTGGTTCATGAAGCTGCAAAAGGACGGCAGGGGCTACAGTACCATTACCAGCGTCCGCGGCGTTGTGAAGCCCGCTTTTCAGATGGCCTACGAGGAAGAAATTCTGCGCAGAAATCCCTTTGACTTCAAGCTGTCCGACGTGGTGAAGAATGACTCCAAGAAGCGAATCGCACTGACCCAGGAGCAAAGGGATACCTTCATGGGCTTTATCAAGGGTGACAAGCATTTCAGCCGATACTACGATGAGTTCACGGTGCTGCTGGAAACGGGAATGCGCGTCAGTGAGATGTGCGGGCTTACCAGGGAACAGCTGGATTTTGCCAATCGACGCATCTGGGTGGATCACCAGCTTGTCCGTATGTCAGATGGGACGCTCTTTGTAGAGAAAACCAAAACCGAAAGCGGATGCCGTTTCCTGCCTATGACAGACAATGTCCGAGATGCTCTGCAACGTATCCTTGCGAATCGGAAGAAACCGGACATTGAATACTGTGTGGATGGGTATAGCGGCTTTCTGCTTCTGGACAAGAACGGAAAGCCCTGCGTGGCGATGCACATTGAGCATCATATGCAGTGGGCTATGAAGAAGTACCGAAAGCTCCATCCTGACGATCCGTTTCCAACCATCACGCCCCATGTTCTGCGGCACACCTTTTGCACCAATATGGCCAATGCCGGAATGGCAATCAAGGACCTGCAATACCTGATGGGACACTCGGATGCAGATGTGACATTGAATGTCTATACCCATGCTTCCTATGCGCACGCGGAGTCCGCCATGTGGAAGATATTACAGTTCCAGCCCAACGGAAACTCCCAAAAGTTCGGTTGAGGTTACACCAAATTTACACCAATTGGCCATAGAACGGTAAAGAGATGTAACGGGTTATACACCAACGAAATTCTGAAAAGCGAAACTTTTTGACTTACAAAGCGATATAAAAGGAAGAAAACAATGGTAAAAATTTTATTTATATGCCACGGCAATATTTGCCGCTCGACTCTTGCTGAGAGCGTATTCACCCACAAAGTAAATTCCCTCGGCCTTGCCCACAATTTTGAAATCGACAGCTTCGCCACCAGCCGCGAGGAGATCGGCAATCCGCCGCACTACGGGACAGTCAATAAACTGCGCGAGGAGCACATTCCGCTCGTGCCGCATCACGCAAAGCAGATTACATGGAAGGATTACGAGCGCGCCGACTACATCATCGGCATGGATACCGCGAATATCCGCAATCTGAACCGGATGCTGAAGAATGATCCGGATGGAAAGGTTTACAAATTTCTTTCCTTCACCGGTTCCGGCCGCGATATTGCGGATCCGTGGTATACGGGAGATTTTGAGGCGACGTACCGCGATGTCGTGGAGGGATGCAACGGCTTTCTGGCGTATCTGCGCCGGGAAGGAAAAATCTGAAAAACAAAAAGCGCCGAAAACAAGGCCAGTGCTCATTTGCAGAGAATGCGGCACTGGCCTTTTACTATAAGAAAATCCTATAGCCACTCCAAAAAATTAGCAATTAGACGTAACCAGACAGATATGGTATGATAACTGCATAGAAAACATAGCGAAATAATAGGAAAACAAAAGCTTTCCTATTTAAAAATTCATTCGATAGAACACGCGAAAGAGAGGCAGAAAATCAATGGCGAATTATGATTATGAGATTATAAATGGAAGAAAAATCCGCGTAAGACCAAAAGAAACCGTATCGGAGATCGACAAAAACGGCTATTTCCGCAGACAGCCGAATCACTTCACGACTCCGTTCGGCGACGGTGAAAACGATCTGAAGGCAGAAGGTAATAAGAGATACCGTCTCGTCTGGGCAAAGCTGTGCCACTGGTCCAACCGCGCGGCGATCGTAAGAGAGCTGGAGGGCCTGGAAGATCAGATTTCCGTCAATATGGTAGAACATGCCCCGCATGAGAAAAACCTTGGCTGGGAATACGTTTACAATGAAAACAACATCGACCCGGTGCTCGGTGATCAGTTCCTCTCTGAGGCGTATTACCGTGCTGATGATGATTACCAGGGAAGAACGACCGTTCCGGCGCTGATCGACACAACGACGGGAAAGGTAGTCAACAACGATTACAACTGGCTGACCACTTATTTCGAGGTCAACTTCCGCCCATGGCACAAAAAAGGCGCGCCGGAGCTGTATCCGGTGGAGCTGCGGGAAGAGATTGACAAGATGAATCTCTGGCTCTTCGATAATATCAACAACGCGGTATACCGCAGTTCCTTCTCCAGAAGCAACGAAGGCCATTTCGACGGTGTGAACGCCTTCTACGCTGCGATGGACCGCCTGGAAAAACGGCTGAAAACCAATCGTTTTCTCTTCGGTGATTACGTAACCGATTCCGATATCCGCCTGTACGTGACACTTGCCCGTCTGGACATCCGCTATACCGCACAGCTCGGCGAGACGAAGCGTCCGCTCTACACTTACAAAAACCTGTGGGGCTACGCAAAAGAGCTGTGGGAGATCCCGGCATTCAAAAATAATACCTTCTTTGCAGATTTTGCCGTGCCGCCGGCAGACGCCAAGGGAAGCGTGGAGCGAAGCTTCAATGTCCGCTTCTTAAAACAGCTCGATTTTGCACAGTTCTGGGGCAATGTGGACGATCGTTCTGCTTTATCGAGTGATCCGGAGCACAAACTGAAAGCAGAGACCGATGCCGGAACCGCACGCAGCGATGCAGATGTTGAAACAGAAAAGAACCGTGAGGATGCCGCAATCTATGCGAAGATTCACGCCATACCAAGCACAGAATTTGCAAAATATACCGAGGAGGAACTGCCGACGAAGAAAGATCCGGCAAGCCTTCCGCCGCTGGCTGATACTAGAGAAGAAGATTATCAGACGATTCTTGCCGAAATCCGCGAACTGCCGGACGGACCGGAGCTGTCACCAACAGCAAATGCAAAATCGTCCACAGCAGCCGCTGAAGAAGTAAAGAAAAAGATCGCCGAGCCGCTGGATACGATGCTGAATGCCGTAGAACTGGCACAGTACGTAGAAAGTGCAAAACAGTTCTACGGAGCCCTCGAAGAGCTCGAAACAGCACTTGGAGCCACCCGTTTCCTGGCAGGAGACTTTGTGACCGAGGCAGACGCAGCGCTTTATGTTACCCTTGTGCGCTTTGACCTCTTATATTCCCGTTACCTCGGACCGGTGAAATACCGTGTGCAGGATCTGAAAAATGTTTCGGATTACTTAAAAGATCTGTACCAGATTCCGGCATTTGCACATCACACAGATTTTGCAGCCATCATCCGCCAGGGAAGAATTGAGGGAGAGGAAGACGGCTTCCGCGCCAGCACACACTACGATCTGGCACTTCCGAAGATTGACTGGGATGCACAGTGGAAGGTTTCGACCGAGCGCGCCTACCTGTCCTCAGACCCGACCCATCCGATCTATCTTGGAAACAACCGCAGATTCGACATCGACCCGACCTGGTACGATCTGGGCGCAGAATCTCCGAAAAAAGAGGAGAAAGAAACGCCGCCGTCCTGCGGATGCTGCTGCGGCTGATCAAATCATAGATAAAAAATAGAAAACACCGTTTCAGAGGCAGATTTCCAAAAGGAAATAAACTTCTGAAACGGTGCTTTTTTCCGACGCACAAACTGCAAAAGGAAGGGCATGAAATCCGCTTATCGTCCGAAATGGAAAAATCCCTTTTTCTCATACGGCTCACTCGTATACGAAACCAGCTCATATCCGATGTCCTTGATCTGCTGTTTCAGATACGGAATATCGAGCGGTGCTTCGCTGATGACAACGGTCTCGCCGTTTTTTGCAGAAGAGTTTACTTTCTTTGGAGAGCAGCTCTTGCGGACTACATCATTCATATGGGATTCGCACATGCCGCACATCATACCATCAATTTTTAAGACTGTTTTAATCATACAATACCTGCTTTCTTCCGGGAATACAGCGAAACGAAAGCGTGCCGGACTGTATTCCTGGAGTTTGATGAAAAATTTGAAATCACATACCCTATCGGGGTATCTAAAATATAGCGCGGATGAAAAGAAATGTCAATAAGCTGATAAAATATGATAATTATTATCATTTAAGAAGGAAAAATACGGTCATGGAAGGGCGATTCGCCGGCAGAACATGGAAACTTGCCGGAATCGCAAAGTTCGTGTTACAATTGGGACAGCAGAGCAAAACAAGAGAGGAGACAAAAATATGCTCTCACAGATGAATTACCGAAAAGAAACACAGCCCCACGGTGATGAGCTTTTTCCGCTGAGCATTCACGTTTTCGAGACAGACCTGCAGAGTACCGTGCGGGTGTACTGCCACTGGCATGAGGAAGTGGAGCTCTTTTATGCAGTAAAGGGCGAAGCTGTTTTTCATATGGATACCGAGACCTTTCTCCTGCGGGAAGGGGAGACCGCCTTTGTCAATGCAAACCGTCTGCATGAGGTAGAGGGAATCGACGGACAGGAATTTACGTTTCTTGCCGTTGTATTCCAGCCGCGTTTTCTGTCCGGCACATCGCTTGACCGGATCCAGCAGCAGTATATCGAACCAGTGCTGTCCTCCGAGATCCGTTTTCCATCCAAGACAGAGCGGGGAACACGCCTTGCAGAAAAAACGGCACAGGCCATGCAGGAGATCCGAAATCTGCAGGAAAGAAAAGAACCGGGCTGGGAGCTGCTGTTAAAAGCGGAACTTCTGAAAATCTGGCAGGGATATTACAGTGCGGCAGAAAAGAACGGCGGAAAAACGGATGCCTCGACGAATTACCGTGTCAGCAGAATGAAAGAGATCCTCACATACATGAATGCTCATTTCTGTGAGGATCTCGAAATCGCGGAACTGGCGAGCCAGTTTCATATGAGTGAGAGCGCTTTCTGCCGCTTCTTTAAGTCGATTATGCATATTTCCGCCGTGACGTATGTCAATAACCTGCGGATTGCCGAGAGCTGCCGGTTGCTGCTTTCCACAGAGGAGGCGATCAGCAAGATTGCGAGCGACTGCGGATTCCGAAATATCAGCTATTTTAACCGCGTCTTCCAGGAACGCATGCACCAGACGCCGGGGCAGTTCCGCAGTTTATCCGCAGAAAACCGTACTGCGATATAAGATTCGGAACTTATGCAGGCTTCTGCGATCGGAATGCACGCCGCAGGAAGAAAAGTCCGGTCATATCAGCCAGTGCCCAGCCGATCGGAATGGCGATCCAGATTCCGGCAACGCCAAGCGCCGTGGCGGAGAAAAGGTATGCCAGCGCCACACGCATGCCAAGCGAAATGACGGTCAGAACAACCGACATCTCGGCGCGTTTGACAGCGCGGTAATACCCGTACAGCAGAAACAGCCATCCGATGCCGAGATAGAACGAGCCTTCCAGCCGCAGGTACTGTACGCCGATCGCGATGACCTCCATTTCTGATGCTTTCACGAAAATCTGCATCAGCGGATGCGCGAACAGATTGACAAGCAGAGAAATGACGATGGAAAAAGCAGCGCTCAGTGCAAAAGCATCTTTCGTGCCGCGCCGGATCCGCTCGTGATTTCCGGCCCCGTAATTCTGTGCGGTGAAAGTGGAGTAGGCATTTCCGAAATCCTGCACCGGCAGATAGGCAAAGGTATCAATTTTCACCGCGGCCGCAAATGCCGCCATGACCGCCGGACCGAAGCTGTTGACGAGCCCCTGTACCATCAGAATGCCGAAATTCATGACCGACTGCTGAATGCAGGTCATCGAAGAAAGATTCAGAATCTCTTTTAAAATGGAATGGCTGAAACGCCATTCTTTTTTTGACGGCAGCCACATGCGGCAGCGGAGCAGCACATAGAGCAGAATACCGACGGCGGACACATACTGCGCAAGAACCGTAGCGAGCGCCGCGCCTGCGATGCCGAACGGCAGTACAGCGACAAAGAGCAGATCCAGTGCAATGTTCAGCACAGCAGAGACAGCGAGAAAAATCAGCGGCACAGAAGAGTTTCCGAGCGCGCGCAGCATACAGGAAAAGAAATTGTATACGGATGTTGCAATAAGGCCGGCAAAGATAATCAGAAGATACGTCCGCATGCCGGGACGGACTTCATCCGGGACGCGAAGAAACGTAAGGATCGGCTCGATGCCTGCATAAACAGCGAGATTCAGCACGAGCGTAACGGCAAGGATCAGCAGAAACGCGTGGAGAATCGAAAGTTTTAAAGAAGAAAGATCTTTTCGTCCCTGATAAATCGAAAAGAGCGCACCGGCGCCCATCGACAGGCCGAGAAAAATGGAAGTCAGAAACGTCATCAGCGTATAGGAGGAGCCGACGGCGGCGAGCGCATTGCTTCCGAGAACGCGTCCGACGATCAGGGTGTCGGCAATGTTGTAAAACTGCTGCAACAGATTTCCTGCGATCATCGGCAGGGCAAACAGGATAAGAGAGCGGGAGATTTTCCCGCGGGTCAGATCGTAATACATAAAGAAACTTCTTTCCGAACATAATTGTTAATATTATAACATAAAAAATCAAAAAATGTCAATTTGCAGGATGAAGTGTACAAAAGTGCAATTGTCAGAAAATTTCGAAAAATCGAAGTTTATAAAATTTTTACAGATTTTGGGACACGTTCTGTAAAAAAACGGAAGATTTTCAGTTGATTTTTTTGGCCTTTTATGTATAATTAGAGTAGAAGAGGCCGGCTGGTCCGGTTTCTTAAAAAGGATACCTTCAAATTTCTGCATTTTGCAGAATGAAGCAGTATTACTATCAAAGGAAAGAGGTTAATTACAAGATGGCACAGATCGATTTAACAAAGTATGGCATCACCGGTACCACAGAAATTGTGTACAACCCTTCTTATGAGCAGTTATTTGAGGAAGAGACAAAACCAGAGCTGGAAGGCTATGAAAAAGGCCGGGAGACAGAGCTTGGTGCAGTTAACGTTATGACCGGTATCTATACAGGCCGTTCACCGAAAGACAAATACATCGTTGTGGACGAGAATTCGAAAGATACTGTATGGTGGACTTCTGATGAGTACAAAAACGATAACCATCCGGCAACCCAGGAAGCATGGGCAGCAGTAAAAGAGATCGCAAAAAAAGAGCTCTCCAACAAAAGACTGTTCGTTGTAGATGCATTCTGCGGCGCAAATAAAGATACCCGTATGGCTATCCGCTTCATCGTTGAGGTAGCTTGGCAGGCACATTTCGTAACTAACATGTTCATCAAACCTACAGCAGAAGAGCTTGAGAACTTCGAGCCGGATTTCGTTGTATACAACGCATCCAAAGCAAAAGTTGAGAATTACAAAGAGCTGGGTCTGAACTCTGAGACAGCAGTAGTATTCAACATCACAAGCCGTGAGCAGGTTATCATCAACACATGGTACGGCGGAGAGATGAAGAAAGGTATGTTCTCCATGATGAACTACTATCTGCCGCTGAAGGGCATCGCTTCCATGCACTGCTCTGCAAACACAGACCTTAACGGAGAGAACACAGCAATCTTCTTCGGTCTTTCCGGAACAGGTAAGACAACACTTTCCACAGATCCTAAGCGTCTTCTGATCGGTGATGACGAGCATGGCTGGGATGACAACGGAGTATTCAACTTCGAGGGTGGATGCTACGCTAAGGTTATCAACCTTGACAAAGAGTCTGAGCCGGACATCTACAATGCGATCAAGAGAAACGCTCTTCTTGAGAACGTAACACTTGATGCTGAGGGCAAGATCGACTTCGCTGACAAGAGCGTAACAGAGAACACACGTGTTTCTTACCCGATCAACCACATCGAGAACATTGTTCGCCCTGTATCTTCTGCACCGGCAGCGAAAGAGGTTATCTTCCTGTCCGCAGATGCATTCGGCGTACTTCCTCCAGTATCTATCCTGACACCGGAGCAGACACAGTACTACTTCCTTTCCGGATTCACAGCTAAACTTGCTGGTACAGAGCGTGGAATCACAGAGCCTACTCCTACATTCTCCGCATGCTTCGGACAGGCATTCCTTGAGCTTCATCCGACAAAATATGCTGAGGAGCTCGTTAAGAGAATGGAGAAGAGCGGTGCGAAAGCATACCTCGTTAACACAGGATGGAATGGAACTGGAAAACGTATCTCCATCAAAGATACTCGTGGTATCATCGATGCTATCCTTGACGGATCTATCCTTAAAGCTCCGACAAAGAAGATTCCATTCTTCAACTTCGAGGTTCCGACAGAGCTTCCGGGCGTAGATCCTGCAATCCTTGACCCACGTGACACATATGCAGATGCTGCAGAGTGGGAGACAAAGGCTAAAGATCTTGCTGCAAGATTCGTTAAGAACTTTGCTAAATATGAAGGAAATGCAGCTGGTAAAGCACTCGTTGCAGCCGGCCCGCAGGCATAATCAGTCATTCCAACTGAATACAGATCGTAGACTTAACCGGGAGCGGATTTATCCGCTCCCGGTTTTTTGACAAACAACTGAGGATTTATTATTTGATATAGAACTGTGCAGTGCGAAGCATGCTTCCAGACATGGAATAAACAGAAAGTTGAAGATATCTACCTGTAAAATAAAAAACTTTGGCTTGACTAACATAAGGTTCATGGTGTATCCTTTCTGAGAAGTTAAGCGGGAGACCCGTAAGACTGCAAAAATTCTCTTTGCACTGCATTACATTCGAACAGGATGCGAGATCAACAGTACAAACTGAGCAGGCGATGCTTTTCGGAATCGAAAATATTTATCGAAGGCATGGGGCCGGGCCGCAGGAAGCGGCAGCGGATATGGATTTAAACGTAATTGCAAAGAACCTGCATTCACGGAATATGAGGTGAAGCAGAATGTGACTTTGCTTTCAGACATATCTGCGGGACAGTGTATGTTTCGCAGGTATGTCTTTTTTACTGCAAAATATGGATGGAACAGAAGGTAGAAGCTGGGATATCCCTATACAGAAAAGAAAGAACACCGGCGGAAAATCGCACTGCAGCGAGTAGTGAAGGAACTGCCGGTTTTTTCACGGAAAATGTTGTGCCATAAGAAGAACCTGATCATATATTTAAAAGGAGATTCTGTTTATGGAACACACAGAAAACAAAACAATTATACATGATACAGAAAAAACAGCTTCATGGGAACAGCAGACAGCAATGAAGGTATCCGGGATCAGTATTCTGGTAAACCTTTTATTATCTGTATTTAAACTGATCGCAGGTATTGTGGCACATTCAGGAGCAATGATCTCGGATGCCATTCATTCTGCATCAGATGTGGGAAGCACCTTCATCGTAATCATCGGTGTCCGTCTTTCTACAAAGAAATCAGACAAAGAGCACCAGTACGGACATGAAAGAATGGAGTGTGTTTCTTCCATTGTCCTTGCAGGAATGCTGCTTGTCACTGGTCTCGGGATCGGAATTACCGGTGCCCGTGATATCGTAAAAAGCACATCCGGCGGAACCATTGCCATTCCGGGAACACTTGCACTGATTGCAGCAGTGGTATCCATTGTGGTAAAAGAGTGGATGTTCTGGTATACAAGAGGTGCTGCAAAGAAGATCAATTCAGGAGCCCTGATGGCAGATGCATGGCACCATCGTTCAGATGCACTTTCCTCTATCGGAGCTTTTGTCGGTATTTTAGGAGCAAGACTGGGATACCCGATCCTGGATCCGATCGCCAGTATCGTGATCTGCGTTATGATCGCCAAGGCATCGATCGACATTTTCAGGGATGCCATTGACAAGATGGTAGATCATTCCTGTGATGCAAAAACTGAGGAATCCATGAAGAGAGAGATCCTCAAGGTACCGGGCGTCAGAAGAGTAGACCTTCTTAAAACCCGTCTTTTCGGATCCAAGATGTATGTGGATATCGAGATCGCAGCAGATGGAAGTATTTCCCTTTTTGATGCACATGATATTGCGGAAAATGTACATCATACGATCGAGAATAAATTCAAAGATGTAAAGCACTGTATGGTGCATGTAAATCCGATCAACGGATAAAAAACAAGCTGCCGGAGCGACTGTGATCGTCATCCGGCGGCTTGTTTTTGTATAGAGAAACACCCGGTAGGGGAGCTACCGGGTGTTTCGAGGGGAGTATAAATAATTAAATAAGGGGTTATGTAAAAAAAATTTTTGAAGGGTAAATTCTTTTTACAAGAATGATTATAATATAAACTGGAAAAAAAAGCAATATGATTTTGGCGAATAATCTCCAAACTTTTTGGGATACTATTTCCTGTAATAAAAAGCGGCAGAAAGCTTCGGAAAGCCGTAAAATCAACTTCATCAGGAGGTAATTCAAATGGCGAAAAATTACGAAACAGACAGAAATGAGTCTAATTATGCAGGAAAAAATCACGGGGAAAGTGCTTCCAGAAACTGCGGAAAAAACAGCTCTAAGAACAGTTCGGGAAATTCTTCCAGAAACAGTTCCAAAAGCAGCTACGGAAACAAAATTTCCGATGAATATGATTCTGAGAAGGACAGAGGCTCTGACAGATATTAAAGGATAAGAAAAGCGGGAAAAGTCAGAGATGGCTTTTCCCGCTTAAATACATATAAGGGAACATTCACCCGGAAGCTTCCATATAATATACCAAAAAGAGGAGATTTTTTCCATGTTTCAGATCGAAACTATCTCTGCAAAAATGCTGGATTATTATGTGGAGCGCAGCGACGCTGTTATCATAGATCTCCGGGATTCTGCCGCCTACAGAAGGGGACATGTCCGGAACGCGGTAAATATTCCATACAGAGAGCTGGAGGAATATCTTGAGAAAAAACAGGATCAGAAATATCGTTTTCCCAAAGATAAGCTGCTGATATTTTACTGCGACCGCGGCGGCGCCAGCATGCAGGCTGCCCGGAGCCTGGCAAGACAGGGCTGTCGTACCAGGTCCGTGATTGGTGGATTTGCAGCCTACAGAGGGAGAAATCTTGTGCGCGGATAAAAAAAGCGGACAATATCAAATCAGATTGCGAATGCATATCTGTAACAAATCTTGTATTTTAAAGGAAATCATGATAATGTAAAGAACAGAGATAAAAACCAACACAAATTACAAGGAGAAAAGATTATGAAATATATGTTTGCGTCCGATGTACATGGTTCGGCATATTACTGCCGGAAAATGCTGGAAGCATATGACAAGGAGAAGGCGGAGAGACTGGTGCTTCTGGGAGATCTGCTTTATCACGGACCAAGAAATGACCTTCCGAAGGAATACGCACCAAAGGAAGTCATCCGCCTTTTAAATGAGAGAAAAAACCAGATCTATGCAGTACGCGGAAACTGTGAGGCAGAGGTGGATCAGATGGTCCTGGACTTCCCGGTTATGGCAGATTACTGTATCCTTGCCATCGAAGGAAAAACGATGTACGCCACACACGGTCATATCTATAATAAGGATAATCTTCCGCCGATGATGGACGGAGACATTCTGATCCACGGCCATACACATGTGCTGAAGGCAGAAAATATGGGGAATTATATCCTTCTGAACCCAGGTTCCGTATCCATTCCAAAGGAAGGTAACCCGCCGACCTATGCAATCCTTGAGAACGGAATTTTTACCATTAAAGATTTTGAAGGAAATACAGTACGGGAGATCACTTTATGAATCTGTGGGAATTAACGGCGCCCTGTCATTTTGGAACAGAGGCGGTGCTGAAGCGTGAAATACTGGATCTTGGCTATGAAGTGACCAGGGTGGAAGACGGAAGAGTAACCTTTGAGGCTGATGCCCAGGGTGTGGCAGACGCCAATCTGTTCCTTCGTACCACAGAACGTGTGCTTCTGAAAATAGGCGAAGTAAAGGCTGAGACTTTTGATGAGCTTTTTGAAAAGACCAAGGCTCTCCCATGGGAGAATTACATACCGAAAAACGGTAAATTCTGGGTAGCCAAGGCAAACTCCATCAAAAGTAAGCTTTTTAGTCCATCTGATATCCAGTCCATTATGAAAAAAGCCATTGTAGAGCGTCTCAAAGGCATTTACGGGATTTCCTGGTTTCCGGAAGATGGTCCGGAATTTCCTATCCGTGTGGCCTTTATGAAAGACGTAGCTCTGATCGGAATCGACACTTCAGGAGTATCCCTCCATAAGAGAGGGTATCGCCAGATGACTGTCAAGGCACCTATCACCGAGACGCTTGCCAGCGCTCTTTTGATGCTCACCCCCTGGAAAAAGGACCGTATTCTTGTCGATCCGTTCTGCGGAAGCGGCACCTTTCCTATTGAGGCGGCAATGATGGCAGCGGATATGGCGCCGGGACTGAACCGTCATTTTCTGGCCGAGAGCTGGGAGCATCTGATCCCGAAGGAATGCTGGGAGGATGCAAGAGAAGAAGCCAGAGAACGTGTAAATCTTGATATTGAAACCGATATCCAGGGCTTTGATATCGATGCAGCTGCCATCAAGGCAGCACGCGCCAACGCAAAAATGGCAGGAGTGGACAGACTGATCCATTTCCAGCAGCGCCCGGTCAGTGAACTCCGCCATTCCAAACCCTTTGGTTTTATCGTGACAAATCCGCCATATGGTGAGCGGATCGAAGAAAAATCCAATCTCCCTGCACTGTACCGTGAGATCGGTGAAAGCTATAAGGGGCTGGATCGATGGTCCATGTATCTGATCACTGCCTATGACAAGGCAGAGAATGACATCGGCCGTAAGGCAGATAAAAACCGTAAGATCTATAACGGAATGATGAAAACCTACTATTACCAGTTTCTTGGACCACGTCCGCCGAAGAAAGGAAGTATTAAAGAATGAAAAAGATCATTTTTGCTACCGGAAATGAGGATAAAATGAAGGAGATCCGAAGGATACTTGCGGATCCTTCTCTGGAGATCCTTTCCCTGAAGGATGCCGGGATCCATGCGGATATTGATGAAAATGGAAAAAGCTTTGAAGAAAATGCCATGATCAAGGCAGAAGCAATCAGTAAAATGACTGGCGAGATCGTTCTGGCAGATGATTCCGGTCTGGAGATCGACTATCTGAACAAAGAGCCGGGAATCTATTCCGCACGCTATATGGGTGAGGATACTTCTTATCATATTAAAAACGCAAACCTGATCCAGCGTCTGGAAGGTGTACCTGATGAGAAACGTACTGCACGTTTTGTATGTGCTATTGCGGCAGTTTTCCCGGATGGCAGAAGAAAGACAGTCCGTGCTGCCATGGAAGGCCGCATCGGCTACGAGGAAAAAGGGGAGAATGGCTTTGGCTATGACCCGATCTTTTATCTTCCGGAATATGGCTGTACTTCCGCAGAGCTTTCCATGGAAGAAAAGAACAGGATCAGCCATCGTGGAAAAGCTCTTTGCCTTATAAAGGAAGAGCTTGTATGAAGGTGCTGATCGTAAGCGATACTCACGGAAGAGATGAAAACCTGGAGATCGCGATAAATCGGGAGGCTCCTTTTGACATGCTGGTACATTGTGGAGATGTGGAAGGCAGAGAATTTTATATCGAAGCCCTTGCAGAATGTCCCTGCAGTATTGTGTCCGGAAATAATGATTTTTTCTCGGATCTTCCGAGAGAAGATGTGATCGAGGTCGAGGGAAATAAGATCCTGGTAACTCACGGTCATTACTACGGTGTATCCATGGCCTTTGATCAGCTGGCAGAAGCTGCCCGCTCAAGGGGATGCAATGCGGCTTTTTTCGGACATATCCACGTACCGGTTGTTGAAAAGGAAGCAGGTGTGCTTCTAGTAAATCCCGGAAGTCTGGCTTATCCCAGACAACGGGGACGCCGTCCAAGCTATGCAGTAATGGAGACAGATGGAAAGGGCGAAATGCACGTAGAGATCCGTTACCTCTGATTCCGGCAGAAAAAACAAATAAACTGTCATAATTGATAAAATTTGTGCCAATATTCAGCATATATTAGTCAAAAACGATTGCGAAAGTCAGCTATGTGCTATATAATGAACAAGTAGCTGTTTTCTAGTAATATAGAGCATTCTTTAGGGTACTGACCATGAATGGGTCTCGTTCCTGAGAATGCAGCAGAGCGGAATGAGAAGGTCCGCTTTACATAAATGAAGGGGGAAAATACGCATGACTGCGGTTATTATAGGAAGTATCGGCTTTTTATGCTGCTTCCTGTATGATCATAACAGTATCCGACTGAAAAAAAGCTTTCTCCACCCGTTTTTTAGCATAGGATGTTTCCTGATCGCAGTGTCAACAGGTCTGGTGATCCGGAACTGCTGGCCGCGGCGGGGAAGTTCTTTTTTTATTTCTGCTGTTTTTCTGGCAGCAGCGCTCCTGTTTCTGGGACTGTTGATCTATACATTGTTTTTTGCGCTGCCCTTTGATGAGACATATGTCAAAGAAAATCATGAAAGGCTGGCTTATACAGAGGGTGTTTATGCACTCTGCCGACATCCTGGCGTTCTGTGGTTCGCCGGATTTTATTTTTGCCTGGCCGGATTTCTGGGATCCGGGAAGGCGCTGGGGGCTTTTGTGGTCCTTATCGTGTGGAACATATTGTACATTTTTTACCAGGACAGGATCGTGTTTCCGGAAACATTCAGTAATTACGGAGCGTATCAGCAGACAACTCCCTTTCTGATCCCAGACCGAAACAGTACAGCTGCCTGCATAAAAACATGGCGAAAAGGGGGGAAAAGGCGGTGAGTCTTGGCGAAAAGCTTCGAAAACAGCAGTATGATGCTATCTGGAAAGAATATTGCGGATTTCTTGATCTGACAATGCAGGATTACATGAAGATCCAGAATCGCCTGATGGAAGAGCAGATCCAGCTCTGGTCAGACTGTGAACTGGGCAAAAGCATTCTGAAGGGCAGGAGACCATCCGGGATCGATGAGTTCCGTCGGCTGGTACCTCTTACCACTTATGAGGATTATGCGGATATGCTCCTCCAGAAGAGAAGTGAAACTCTTCCGGGGAATCCGATCATCTGGATACAGACGACCTGGGAAGGCGGACGCCATCCGATAAAGGTAGCACCATACACAAGAAGTATGCTGGATACCTACAGGAACAATGTAGTTGCCTGCCTCATATTGGCTACAAGCCGTGAAAAGGGCAAATTTGATGTGGAGGAAACGGACAAGATCCTTTACGGACTGGCACCGCTGCCTTTTGCTACCGGCCTTTTTCCACTGGCGCTAAAAGAAGATATCGACATCCGTTTTCTTCCGGAAGTGGAAGATGCGGTAAATATGAGCTTTGGTGAGCGGAACAAAGAGGGCTTCAAGATGGCCATGAAACAGGACGTGGAATTTTTCTTCGGACTTGGAAGTGTGGCCTATGCAGTAAGCCAGAGCCTCACCGGAAGCGTATCATCAGGAAAAAGCAAAACCTCCTTTTCGGAACTTCTGCAGTATAAACCAAAGATGCTGAAAAGGATCCTGAATGCCAAAAAGATCTGTAAGAAGGAGAAACGGGAGCTTCTTCCGAAAGACCTTTTTCACCTGAAGGGATTTATGGTGGCAGGAACCGACAACCAGTGCTATAAGGATGATCTGGAGGAAATGTGGGGAGTTCGGCCCATGGAGCTTTTTGCAGGAACGGAACCTTCCATTATAGGAACCGAGACCTGGACCAGGAACGGAATGTACTTTTTCCCGGATACCTGCTTTTATGAATTTATCACCGAAAAGGATATGCTCCATAATTATGAGGATCCCACGTTCACTCCTCCGACCTATCTTATGGATGAGGTTGTTCCCGGGGAGAAATATGAGCTTGTGATCACTGTGCTGAAGGGCGGAGCCTTTGCCAGGTACCGTGTGGGAGATATGTATCGATGCGTGGGTCTTACCAACCAGGAGGATCGGACACAGATCCCAAGATTTGAGTATATAGACCGTGTTCCGTGGATCATTGATATCGCAGGCTTTACCAGGATTTCGGAAAATGGTATCAAAAGTGTGATCCAGCTGTCCGGGCAGCCGGTTACGGATTGGATCGCAGTGAAAGAATATAATGAGAAAAAACGCCCATATCTGCATCTTTATATAGAAGTAAAAAAAGAAGCGCTGATGTATCAGGCTATGAGCACGGATATTCTGAAAGAACTTCTGACCACATATTTCAAATATATCGATCAGGATTACCGGGATCTGAAGAAAATCCTGGGAATGGATCCCCTTGTGGTGACCATCCTGCGCTGTGGTACCTTTCATCTGTATGAGTCCAGAAAAGGACGGAAACCACGGCATATGAGCACTCCTTATTATGAGGTGGCGGAACTTTTGAGACTGCAGGATGAGATCGGATTAGGGAATATGAGGAAGTAACTATGGAAAGCTATATATCATTTTCAATCATTTCAGTTTTTTTCTATACATTTATGATACTGACTCTTCTGGCTGGTAAGCGCAGCCGGATCATCAACAGTTTCATGTGTGTGCTGGGAGGAATGCTCTGCTGGACGCTGGGCTCTTTTCTGATGCGTATGGAGGCAGGACCCTCTTACATCCTGTGGTATTATGTGTCTCTGGCCGGAATCCTGTTTCTGCCATATTTTTACTATGTGTTCATCAGCGAATTCATGGGAGTGCGTATGGGCAGAAAAAGCAAGATCCCATTGTTTTTGATGCTGCTGCTTTTTGTGATCAACATTCCGGGCGGGATCCTCCTGCGCTGGCCAGATCTGATCCGTAAAAACGGTGGTGCGCATTTTGTTTATAAGATCACACCCTGGTTCCTTTTGTTCTTTGTGGTAGCAGGGATCACCATTATCCAGATTTTTATTACCATGTACCGCGGATGCCGGAGACATCCCGGATACCGCAAACAGATCGAACCGATCCTTGTGGGGATACTGATCATTTTTGTGGGAAACCTTGCGCTGGCAGTGCCGGTATTTTCCGGATTCCCCATCGATATTGTCAGCGGTCTGATCAATGCTGTCCTGATGCTTTATGCACTGACCAGAAGACGGCTGTTCCAGATGCGCCGTCTTGCGTCAGATGGGGTTTGTTTTGGTGTGGGCGTGGTCCTGACGGTAGTACTGTTTATCAATCTTTCACCGTACCTGATGAGTTATATCCGAATGCTGCTCCCTGCAGCCAGTGAGTATCATGTGCTGATCTTTTCTTTCGTTTTTCTTATATCTGCATGGCTGGTCACAGTGCTGTGGAAATGTCTGATGAACAATGTTTTTATCAAAAAAGAGATCCAGCAGTCTCAGGAGCTGAAAGATTTCAGCCAGTCAGTATCCAGGACACTCCGGGTAGGAGAGATCCTGCGCAATACGGTAAATGTGCTGAAGGAAACTACCAATGCAGGACGGATCTATATTTGTCTGAGAGACAAAAAATCAGGGGAATATCAGGCTGTTTACAGTAACCGTCCGTTGAACGATCTGACCTTTTCGCTGAAAGCGGATAATCCGGTGGTCACCTGGCTTACCAGAAATGAGGACTGTGTGGTGATCCGTGATTTTCGTTCTTCCACAGCCTACAAATCCATGTGGGAGTCGGAGAAACATATGTTTTCAGAGCTGGGTATCGAATATTGTGCAGGTCTTCGACAAAATGATGATCTGGCCGGGATCATTGCGATTTCCGGTGACGGACACAGGAATCTGAACCATAATGACCTTGCCATGTTGTCTTCGGTCAGCTCAGTAGCTTCCATTGCCATCAAAAATGCCAGACTTTATGAGGCGGCATGGACTGAGGCAAGGACCGATGAACTGACGGGCCTTCTGAACCGGAAATATTTTTATGAGATCCTGGATGAGGAATACGAAAAAAATAAAGAGGGTTCGCTTGCACTGATCCTGTTCAATATTGATGATTTCAAGCTGTACAATCAGCTGTACGGAAATCAGCAGGGAGATGTTGCACTTCGAAAGGTGGCAGATATCATCCAGGCAAGTGTGGGAGAACAGGGATATGTGGCACGTCACAGTGCCAAGGAATTTGCGGTCCTGATGCCAAATTACGATATTTTTTCCGCCAGAAATCTGGCAGAATCCATACAGAAGCAGATCCTGCATATGCGCAACGATTCTGCAGACTACAAGCTGAAGATCCTTACGGTAAGCGTGGGGATCAGTGCGGCGCCTTATGCGGCACGCTCAGCAAAGGAGCTCCTAGATAATGCGGACCTGGCAGTATATCATGTAAAGCGCAGCGGTAAAAACGGCATCGAGATTTTTGACACCATGCTGAAGGAAAGCCTGGATGAAGAAAATGCGGGTAAGAAATCCGATCATGAACATATTTATCAGTCCTATGAATCCACGATCTATGCGCTGACTGCAGCCATTGATACCAAAGATCATTATACCTTCGGACATTCCAACAATGTGGCTTATTACGCGACAAGTCTTGCGAAGGCGCTGAACTATACAACGGAAATGGTGGAGATCATCCGTCAGGCGGCGCTTCTTCATGATGTTGGAAAGATCGGGATCCCGGAGCATATCCTGAATAAAGAAGGCAAGCTTACGGATGAAGAGTATGAGATCATGAAAGGTCATGTGGAAGCGTCCATCGGGATCATCCGTCACCTTCCGTCGCTGGATTATGTTATCCCTGCGGTTATCGGTCATCACGAACGTTATGACGGAAACGGCTATCCAAGGAGGATCGCGGGAGAAGATATCCCGGCATCTGCAAGGATCCTCTGCATCGCAGATTCCTTTGATGCCATGACATCCAAACGTTGTTATAAAGAACTGATGCCAGTGGAAAAAGCTCTTCGGATCATAAGAGAAGAGGAAGGAAAACAGTTCGATCCGGATATGGCGGAGGTATTTATCCACATATTTCGGGAAGGAAAGATCCATCTTGCAGAACCGGCGGAGCTGAAACGGGAAGAAAAAGCATAAAGAATATTAAGATTACGGGTCTGACAAGCTATGTCAGACCCGTTTTTGTGAAGAATATGAAGAAAGCTTTATTTATCATCTCCGGTAAGGCGTAGTACATCCCGGATCTCATCCACATTCATATCCAGGATCACGGCAAGCTCATCAATGGTGAATTTGGTGGCGTCATCATCGTCTGTGAGTTCTTTAACCGCAGCCTCCAGGTTTTCTACCTTGGATACCAGATAGTCGTCACGGAATTTCTGCTGTGTCTGTTCCTCAATGGCATGAAGGATCCCACTGCGGATACGACCACGCATCCAGGCATCGTTTTTCTCCTGTGGGTCAGTCTCTTTGAGAGACGCCAGAAGGGCCAGATTTGCCTCCTGAATGAGATCGGCCAGGTGGATTTCCTCACAGTTCAGTTCAGCGGCCATCTGGGCTGCCTGAGCCATGTAGAACTGTGTCAGTGCACCTTCGGCAGCAGTGTCTCCCTTTGCAAAGGCTTGAAAGAGGGACGCGAGATCATCCGGATCAAGTCCCTCCGGGGAAAAGCTTTCCATATAGTCACTGAGATAAGCCTGTTCCTCGGCAGTAAGAGCAGCACGGGTACCCGGAAGCTCTTCCTTGTCGCTGGATTCGGATGAAACAGCATCTGCTCTGGCAGCACCGGTGCCTTCATCGGCGCCTTCGATGGTGATCCCTTTTAATTTGAGATACTGCAGGATCTTTACAAGCTGTGAAGTGCTCAGATCCGATTCATCGAAATGGTCACGGATCTGCTGCTGGGAGAGCTGCTTATTGTTTTCCTCAGCGATGGCACAGATGTCATTAAGCTTCTGCTGAAATAATTTTATATCCATGTAAAAACATCTCCTTATTATTTGTTTTTTTTCTTGACTTTAAGTATGGTTTCATGATACCATAAGCCAGTCGCAAATGACAAGAAAACCTTTAAATAGGCGGAAAAAACGTGAAAAAAAGTTTTTTTAAAAAAATTCAAAAAAGGTGTTGACATTTGTAGATTGCTATAATATAATATCACTTGTCGTCAGGCAGGAAACGAAAACGAAACACAAACGAAGACGACAACAACTTAATAAAAACCATAAGTAAATGGTACATCGGGGTGTGGCTCAGTTTGGCTAGAGCGCCTGGTTTGGGACCAGGAGGCCGCAGGTTCGAATCCTGTCACCCCGACTGCTGTAAACTTATTACCGCAAGCATGCGGGTGTAGTTCAATGGTAGAACACCAGCCTTCCAAGCTGGATACGTGGGTTCGATTCCCATCACCCGCTTCTCTGAGAAGAGAGCATGTGTCTGTAGCTCAGCTGGATAGAGCAACGGCCTTCTAAGCCGTGGGTCGGGGGTTCGAATCCCTTCAGGCACGCTGTGGTGGGTATAGCGCAGTTGGTTAGCGCGCCAGATTGTGGCTCTGGAGGCCCAGGGTTCGAATCCCTGTATCCACCCTTCGCCCATTGGGCTATCGCCAAGCGGTAAGGCACAGCACTTTGACTGCTGCATTCGCTGGTTCGAATCCAGCTAGCCCAGTCCTTTTTATGGGGTATTAGCTCAGTCGGTAGAGCACTTGACTTTTAATCAAGTTGTCCGGGGTTCGAATCCCCGATGCCTCATTAGCGGAAAGCATTTGCTTTCCGTTATTTTTTTATCATCAGACAGGATGAAAATATAATTGAATATGCGGATATGGCGGAATTGGCAGACGCGCTGGTTTTAGGTACCAGTGGGCAACCGTGCAGGTTCAAGTCCTGTTATCCGCAGTGCTTAAGAGGCTTTCTATAAATCTGATTTATGGAAAGTCTTTTAATTTTTAGAATTATATTCACAGAAAAATGCCACATATGCATAATGATATGTGGCATTTTGACTCTATCGAATTTCTTAAATGACGTTACAGTTTCTCCCCTTCATTCACTTCCTCAATAAACACCTTCCCTTCCGCCTGCTGTTCCGCAAAATGAAATCGCAGTACAGCCTGAGGCCAGTTGAGTGTGATGATGGCTTTTTTGTCCCGTGTCTTTCCTGCGGCCTGGATCTGATCTACAAGGTCTGCGAGTACTTCGCGGGTGAGATATCCGCCTCGCCAGTGGAAGGTGAATTCACGGCCCTTTTTTGCAGCCTGGAGGGCACGTTTGTATACGTCTTCCAATTTGGTGAAGGACAGCTTTTTCTCGCGGTAATAAAAGTGGTTTCCATCTGGGCAGGGAGGTGCCGGAGCAATCAGTGGTTCATGGTCACGGAAGATGTTTTTGTCATCCAGATTAAAATAATCGTAACGGATACTGGTTGAGCCGTCTTCGTTTTTGCCCAGAGTATTATCGAAGGTGGCATCCAGATGATAGTACTGTCCGTTGATCCGGACGATGTTCCAGGTATGACGGTATTTAATCCCTTTTTCCGGATTGTTCCCGCAGATGGCGATAATACACCATACACCAAGGGCATCACAGAGGACCTTTACGGATTTGGCGATTCCCTCGCAGACACCGACACCATGGCCCAGAGGCCCGATGATCTCGTGGGAATATGGCTTTTTTAGCTTGTCGTAGCGGATATTTTCACAGATGAAGTCATGGACATATTTTTCCTTATCCCACTCGGAAAACTTCATGGCGGTGCGCACAAGCTTGTCTACGCGGGCTCCCAGGGCTTTCTGATGCTCCCGGATTTTATTTTTGTCGAAGATATATTCAGGAATCAGTATCAGATTTGGCGAGTCCTTGTAATAACGGTATTTAAACCCCACAGCCCAGAAAATCTCCGGGTGATCCAGACGAAGCTGGAAAAATACATCATAGAGCCAGTTTCCATCGGTGGTTGGTACCTGCGGGATCAGGAACTCGTCGGAAAGCTCCATAAGCCCGTGAAGCATTGCACGGTACACGTTTTGTTTATCTTTCGACATTTTGCCGTAGTAATATTCTTCAGTTTGTTTCATATATAAAAATACGGAGACTCCTTTCCGGAAAAATAGATTTCAATCAAAGATTATAGCATAAAAAAACATGCAGGACTATCAGAAAAGATACACCCTGCATGTTTTTGGTATTGAATATTTTAGATCGAAAATAACTGTGAGCCTGGATTAGCCGTTATACAGCTGATAATACCGGCCCTTCTGTGCAAGCAGCTCCTCGTGGGAACCACGCTCGATGATGTGTCCTTGCTCCAGGACCATGATGCAGTCACTGTTGCGTACTGTGGAAAGTCTGTGGGCGATCACAAAGGTCGTCCTGCCTTCCATCAGCTTATCCATACCATCCTGTACAAGCTTTTCGGTACGGGTATCAATGGAGCTGGTGGCCTCGTCCAGGATCAGGACGGGTGGGTCTGCAACGGCTGCACGGGCAATGGAGAGAAGCTGTCGCTGGCCCTGACTTAAGTTTGCACCGTTTCCGCGGAGAAGGGTATTATAACCCTGCGGAAGCCTGCGGATGAAACCGTCGGCGTTGGCAAGCTTTGCTGCTGCGATAACCTCCTCATCTGTGGCATCCAGCTTTCCGTAGCGGATATTTTCCATAACGGTTGCTGTGAACAGGTTGGTATCCTGAAGAACGATGCCCATGGAACGTCTGAGATCATCTTTTTTGATCTTGGTGATGTTGATGCCGTCATAACGGATCTTACCCTTCTGAATGTCGTAAAAACGGTTCAGAAGATTAGTGATGGTGGTTTTTCCGGCGCCGGTAGAGCCTACAAAAGCGATCTTCTGGCCTGGCTGTGCATACATGTTGATGTCATGGAGAACGATCTTGTTGGAATTATAACCAAAGTCTACATCCTCCAGGACCATATCACCCTTCAGCTCGATATAATCAGTGGTACCCTCAGCTTTGTGGAAATGCTTCCATGCCCAGCGGCCGGTACGTTTGTCGGATTCGGTAAGAACACCGTTTTCCTCTTTTGCATTGACGAGAGTAACGTAGCCTTCATCCACTTCCGGTTTTTCATCCAGAAGATCAAAGATACGTTTTGCACCTGCAAGAGCCATAACAATACTGTTGAACTGCTGGCTGACCTGGTTGATAGGCATGTTGAAGCTCTTATTGAAGGTCAGGAAGCTGGCAAGCCCGCCAAGTGTGAAGCTGCCGATGCCGTTGATAGCAAGGATACCGCCCACCATGGCGCAGATCACATAGCTGACATTTCCAAGCTGTGCGACCACAGGCATCAGGATGTTGGCAAAACGGTTTGCATTGTCTGCGCTGGTGAAAAGCTGATCGTTCAGTTCATCGAATTTCCGGATGCTTTCGTCCTCATGGCAGAAGACCTTGACAACCTTCTGACCCTCCATCATCTCTTCGATATAACCATTGACAATACCAAGGTTGGTCTGCTGCTCCAGGAAATATTTTCCGCTTAAGCCTGCAAGCTTCCGGCTGGCAGTCATCATAATGGCAACCATAAGCAGGGTAACTACAGTAAGCGGAACATTCAGGATCAGCATACTTACAAGAACACTGACGATGGTGATCACACTGGAAAGCAGCTGCGGAAAGCTCTGGCTGATCATCTGGCGCAGGGTATCAATGTCGTTGGTGTAGATGGACATGATATCGCCGTGTGCGTGAGTGTCAAAATATTTGATGGGAAGCGTTTCCATCGTTGCAAACATATCGTTTCGGAGGTTACGTAAGGTTCCCTGGGAAACATTGATCATGATACGGTTATAAGTATAGGTGGCAATAACACCAATGGCGTAAAAGCATGCCACACGTGCGATGGCTGCAGCCAGAGGCCCGAAATCCGGTGTATCTGCTGAGAGAAGCGGTGTGATATACTGGTCGATCAGGGTTTTCATGAACATGGTTCCCTGTACATTGGCAAGAACACTGACAAAAATGCAGATCACCACGATCACGATATGGATACTGTAGTTTTTAAAGATATAACGGGCAAGGCGTCCCAGAAGCTTTCCCGGCTGCTCCGGTGTTCCCATACCCCTTGGGCCAGGACCGCCCGGGCCTTTCATGTTCTGTTTTTTCAAGCCGGCTCACCTCCCTCGTCAAAATCACCGGCGCCGCCGGTTTGTGAATGAAATACTTCCTGATAAATGGCGTTGGTCTTAAGAAGCTCCTCGTGGGTACCAAAACCGTTGATCTCACCGTTATCCATAACGATGATCCGGTCCGCGTTCTGGATGCTGGAAACACGCTGTGCGATGATCAGCTTGGTGGTATCCGGGATCTCCTCAGCAAAAGCGCGGCGGATCCTTGCATCTGTGGCAGTATCTACTGCACTGGTGGAGTCATCCAGGATCAGTATCTTCGGCTTCTTCAGAAGAGCGCGGGCAATACAGAGACGCTGCTTCTGGCCTCCGGAAACATTGGAGCCGCCCTGTTCAATGAAGGTATTGTATTTGTCTGGCATTTTTTCGATGAAATCATCGGCACAGGCAAGCTGGCATGCGCGGCGGCATTCCTCCTCAGTGGCATTTTTGTCACCCCATCGGAGGTTTTCCAGAATGGTTCCTGAGAAGAGTACATTCTTCTGAAGAACAACGGAAACCTGATTTCTGAGAGATTCCAGATGGTATTTACGGACATCGATGCCTCCTACGGAAACAGAACCATCCGTTACGTCATAAAGACGGCTGATCAGGTTGACAAGGCTGGATTTTGCACTTCCGGTACCGCCGATGATCCCTATGGTCTCGCCGGAGCGGATCGAGAGATTGATATCCTTCAGAACGGGTTCCTGACTGTCTTTCTTATAGCTGAAATTTACATGATCGAAGACGATACTTCCGTCCGGGACATCTGTTACTGGATCTTCCGGATCTGTGATGTCAGCAGTATCATTGATGACTTCCGTAACACGCTCTGCGCTGGCAATACTCATTGTTACCATAACAAAAACCATGGAAAGCATCATAAGGCTCATGAGAATGTTCATGCAGTAGGTGAGAAGGCTCATAAGCTCACCGGTAGTAAGGGAGCTGCCTACGATCATTTTGGCGCCGAGCCAGCTGATCCCCAGGATACAGGCATAAACGGTAAACTGCATCAGGGGCATGTTCATGACAACGATCTTCTCAGCACTTAAGAACATTTCGTATACTTTGTTGCAGGCTTTCTGGAATTTGCTGATCTCGTAGTCTTCGCGGACATAGGCCTTGACAACGCGTACAGCGCCGATGTTTTCCTGGACACTTGCGTTCAGGTCGTCATATTTACGGAATACGGCCTGAAAATATACCGTTGCTTTTCTCATGATAAAGATCAGACAGCCTCCCAGGAAGATAACAGCGACAAGATAGATGCTTGCAAGCTTTGCATTGATAAGAAATGCCATGACCATGGCACAGATCAGACTGGCCGGTGCACGGGTACACATACGAAGGATCATCTGATAGGCGTTCTGCAGGTTGGTCACATCAGTGGTAAGACGGGTGATCAGGCCGGCAGTGCTGTATTTGTCGATGTTGGAAAAAGAAAAGGTCTGGATGTTGGTGTACATGGCTTTTCGGAGGTTTCTGGCAAAGCCTGTGGAGGCCAGTGCTCCGTATTTTCCTCCCATGACGCCGGACCAGAGTCCGCACAGGGCAAGAGCTACCATAACTGCACCCATCCGATAGATATGGCCGATATTTCCGGCTTCCACACCCTTATCAATGATGGAAGCCATGGCCAGGGGGATCAGAGTCTCAAAGAGAACTTCCAGGATCATGAAAAAAGGCGTGAGAAACGATGCCTTTTTAAACTCCCTGACCTGGGCCAGAAGGGTTTTGAGCATAAAAAATCTCCTTTCTTTACTGTTCAAAAGACAGCACTACTGGAAAGGATTCCGGGCTGCTATAGAACAGATATATTGTTCAGCTACTATTATCGGGGAAATTATTTTTAATGTCAAGATAAACATGTGCGAAATGCTTGACACAACATCCTTTAAGCGGTATATTAAAAGTTAATATTCGCCTGTAGAACAGGGAAAGAATGGGCTTCAGGTCCCTTTAGAGGGTCTATATAGAGTTAAATTTTTGCAGGGAGGATTTTATATGGAGATCAGACAGTCAGCGGAGGATTATCTTGAATCAATTCTGGTTTTATCCAAAAAAGGAGGAGGAGTTCGTTCCATTGATATTGCGACCAGACTTGGTGTTTCCAAGCCAAGCGTCAGTCACGCAATGAAGCTTCTTCGTGAGGATGGTTATATTGCTATGGACCGTTACGGTACCGTGACACTTCTGGAGAAGGGGGCAGAGATCGCCAATCAGATTTATGAGCGTCACATTGTTCTTGCCAGGATGCTGGAGGGACTTGGGGTTCCGGCAGAGATCGCAATGGAGGATGCCTGCAAGATGGAGCACGACATCAGCCAGGAGAGCTTTGAGAAGATCAAGGCACATTATAATAACTTTATTAAGAAGGAAGAAACAGCAGACTAAGAAACATGCAGACAGGCAGCCGGAAGGTAAAATACCAAACCGGCTGCCTGTTTTTTATTTATTATCTTTTTCTTTTTCCGGCAGCTGTGCCAGGATGATGGCTGCAAACATGATGACACATCCAAGGAGCTCTTTTATGGAAAGCTTCTGATCCAGGAGCACCCAGCCTGCAAGCACGGAGATGCAGGATTCAAGAGAAAGGATCAGAGAAGCAACTGTGGGATTCACATTTTTCTGGCCTACGACCTGCAGGGTGTAGGCAACACCGCAGGACATCACACCAGCATACAGGATCGGCAGCCAGGCAGTGAGAATGGAAGAAATCTGCGGATGTTCCAGAATAAGTGCCGGGATCATGGACAGGATCCCGCAGACCAGAAACTGGATACAGGAAAGCTTTACACCGTCTGCCTTCGGGGAAAAATAGTCAATCACCAGAATGTGCAGGGAAAAGAGAAAAGCACATACCAGCACCAGAATATCTCCGAGGCCAATGGAAAATCCGTCTGTGATGCAGAGAAGATAAAGTCCGACCAGTGCCATGACAACGGCTGCCCATATAAAGGGACTGCATTTCTTTTTCAGGAAAATTCCGATGATCGGGACGATGACAATGTAGCAGGCGGTGATGAAGCCGGCTTTTCCTACTGTTGTGTACTGGATACCAAACTGCTGGAAGCTGCTGGCAGCAAAAAGAGCAAATCCGCAGGCAATGCCGCCCAGCCACAGGTCACGGCTGTTATATGGCGTGGGGGATACAGCTTTTTCTGAAGGGGTTGATGAGGATTCCGGTATTGCGGAGTCTGTGGCAGCAGAGGATTTATTTCCGGAACGGTTCAGGATAAAGAGCACCGGAACCAGGACAGCGGCGCCGATCAGGGAACGGACGCCGTTGAAGGTGAAGGGGCCGACATATTCCATGCCGACACTCTGGGCAACAAAGGCGATTCCCCAGATCGTTGCGGCCAGAAGCAGGCAGAGAGAATTTTTCAGAGGCATTTTCTGTGAGTTCATGATAAAAAATCCTTTCGTTTATTAGGTATTATGTGATCAAAGCAGTATATAACAAAAGACCCCGGGGAACTTATATAGCTTCCCGGGGCATTCTTATGATCTGTTGGAACAATGTCCAACAAAATTAGTTCTGATTCTGGTTATTCTTAACTTCTGCAAGCTTCATGGCACGAACCTTCAGCGGCAGACCGAACAGAGTGATGAATCCGTCTGCATCATGATGATCATACATATCACCGGTTGTGAAGGAAGCAAGAGACTCATTGTAAAGGCTGTACGGAGAGGTTGTACCATTCTTGATGATGTTTCCTTTGTAAAGCTTGAATTTAACCTCACCGGTAACATATTTCTGAGTGGACTCAACAAATGCCTGGATAGCCTCACGGAGAGGTGTGTACCATTTTCCTTCGTAAACAACCTGTGCAAACTGGCTGCCAAGCTTTTTCTTGGCTTCCATTGTCTCACGGTCAAGGATCAGCTCCTCAAGCTGGTCATGTGCTGCCATCAGGATCGTTCCGCCAGGAGTTTCATAAACGCCACGGGATTTCATACCAACAACACGGTTCTCAACAATATCAACGATACCGATGCCGTTCTCACCGCCAAGCTTGTTCAGCTCTGTGATGATCTCGGAAACCTTCATTGCTTTTCCGTTGAGTGTTTTCGGAACACCCTGCTCGAATGTCATGGTGATCTCAGTTTCTTTATCCGGAGCCTTCTCAGGTGTTACACTTAATACAAGCATGTCATCATAGTTCGGAGCCTGGGATGGATCCTCAAGCTCAAGTCCCTCATGGCTGATGTGCCAGAGGTTTCTGTCACGGCTGTAGCTGTGGCTTGCATCAAATGGAAGAGTAATGCCATGAGCCTTACAGAACTCGATCTCATCTTCACGGGACTGCATGGTCCACAGATCGGTCATACGCCATGGAGCAATGATTTTGATGTCCGGAGCGAGAGCCTTGATGCCAAGCTCGAAACGGATCTGGTCGTTTCCTTTACCGGTAGCACCATGGCAGATAGCAACGGCACCCTCTTTACGTGCGATCTCAACCAGCTTCTTGGCAATGACCGGACGAGCCATGGAAGTTCCGAGAAGATAGGAATGCTCGTATACAGCACCAGCCTCTACACACGGCATGATGAAGTCATCGCAGAACTCATCGACGATATCCTCGATGTATAATTTGGAAGCACCAGACATTTTTGCTCTCTCTTCAAGACCGTCCAGCTCGTTTCCCTGTCCGCAGTTCACACAGCAGCAGACAACGTCATAATCAAAGGTTTCTTTCAGCCACGGGATAAGGGCTGTGGTATCAAGACCACCGGAATACGCTAAAACAACTTTTTCTTTCATAATATATGTCCTCCTGGGATTTTTTTGATTTTGTATCGCTCCGGACATTTCCGGGACGGTGAATTTTTTTACGTTATCTGGAAAAAAATTATGCTGTTTTATAACTTTACCAGAGTGAATAAATATTCATGTACAACAAAACAAAATTTTCGGCTGTCCTGTCGACATGGCTTAATATACACCAGATTTTATAAATATGCAAGAGATAATTTGAAAAATATGAAAAAAATTTTGCATAAAAATGCATCGAAAAGTAGGCGATATTATAAGGAAATACAGGAAAAACAGAAAAGACCGTGAAAAATCAAAGAAAATGACTATTGCATAATATGCAGAGAAGATGTATAATCTATCCATTGATAAGATGGACATATGAGCTGGCAGTACAGACTGGTTTAAGATGTCCGTCTGACCTGGGCAGAAGGTTCAGATATCAGAAGACATAAAAAAGAGGCATAAATAAGAATAGCAAGCGCTTCTGCAGAGTGTATTAAGCCGTAGGAAAAACGGCAGAGGAGGAATGTGAAAGATGATTAAAGCAGGAATTATCGGTGCGACAGGATACGCAGGAAATGAGATCGTAAGACTTCTTCTTGGACACAAGGACGTTGAGATCAAATGGTTCGGCTCTCGAAGCTACATAGATCAGCAGTATGCAGATATTTATCAGAATTTTTTCAGGCTGGTGGATGCCAAATGTATGGATGACAACATGGTTGCACTTGCAGATGAGGTGGATGTGATCTTTACCGCAACACCACAGGGCCTTTGTGCATCCCTTATTAATGAAGAAATCCTTTCCAAATGTAAGGTGATCGACTTAAGCGCAGATTTCCGTATTAAAGATGTGAAAAAATATGAGAAGTGGTACGGGATCGAGCATAAGGCTCCGCAGTTTATCGAGGAAGCTGTTTATGGCCTCTGCGAGATCAACCGTGAGGATATTAAGAATGCAAGGCTGATCGCCAACCCGGGATGCTATCCGACATGCTCCACACTGTCTATTTATCCGCTGTTAAAGGAAGGCCTCATTGATCCGAATACCATTATCATTGATGCCAAGTCCGGAACCTCCGGAGCAGGAAGAGGAGCCAAGGTTCCGAATCTCTACTGTGAGGTAAACGAGAGCATCAAAGCTTATGGTGTTGCCACACATAGACATACACCGGAGATCGAGGATCAGCTTGGATATGCATGCGGACAGGAAGTGATGATCAACTTTACCCCGCATCTTGTTCCGATGAACCGTGGAATCCTGGTAACAGCATATGCCTCCCTGACCAAGGATGTTACCTACGAGGAAGTAAAAGCAGCCTATGACAAATATTATAAAGACGAGTTCTTTGTACGTGTCCTGAACAAGGATGTATGCCCGCAGACAAGAAATGTAGAAGGCAGCAATTTTGTGGACGTGAACTTCAAGATCGATCCGAGAACAAAGAGAGTCATCATGATGGGCGCTATTGACAACCTGGTAAAGGGTGCAGCAGGACAGGCTGTTCAGAACATGAACCTGATGTTTGGATTTGACGAGAACGAAGGACTGAAACAGATTCCGATGTGCCCGTAAAACAGGCAGATCACAAATAAAATATGGGGGATGCCGAAGGAATTTAAACGAATGAACGGCGATATTCGATCTGGCATCACCATTGAGAGGAGATATATAATATGAAGATCATCGACGGCGGCGTTACAGCCGCAAAAGGTTTTAAGGCAGCGTCAACTGCAGCAGAGATCAAATATAAAGGCCGTACCGATATGGCCATGGTATTCAGTGAGGTTCCCTGTGTGGCTGCAGGAACCTTCACGACCAATGTGGTAAAAGCAGCTCCTGTAAGATGGGATCAGGACATTGTATACAACCACCCGGGTGCAAGAGCTGTGATCTGCAACAGCGGAATCGCCAACGCATGTACCGGCGAGGAAGGATTCGGCTATTGCAGGGAAACCGCCAAGGCAGCATCCGAAAGCCTTGGGATCCCGGAAGACAGCGTACTGGTAGCATCCACCGGTGTCATCGGAATGCAGCTTCCCATCGACCGTATCGCAAACGGAGTAAAAGCTATGGCACCGAAGCTTGAGGGAAGCCGCGAGGCAGGCCTTGAGGCAGCAAAAGCCATCATGACAACAGATACCGAGAAGAAAGAGGCAGCGGTAGAGATCGAGATCGGTGGAAAAACCGTAACGGTAGGCGGTATGTGCAAGGGCTCCGGAATGATCCACCCCAACATGTGCACGATGCTTGGATTTATCACCAGTGATGTGGATATCTCCAAGGAGCTTCTTCAGGAGGCACTCAGCGAGGATATCAAGGACACCTACAACATGGTATCCGTTGACGGAGATACCTCCACAAACGACACCGTCCTCCTCCTTGCAAACGGCCAGGCCGGCAATCCGAAGATCACAGAGAAAAACGCAGATTATGAAGAGTTCAAAAAGGCTCTTAACTACGTAAACACAACCCTTGCCAAAAAGATCGCAGGTGACGGAGAAGGTGCAACTGCACTCTTCGAGGTCAAGGTCATCGGCGCAGCCACCAAGGCAGAAGCCGTAACCTTAAGTAAATCCGTAGTAACCTCTTCCTTAACAAAGGCAGCCATTTACGGCCACGATGCAAACTGGGGAAGAATCCTCTGCGCCCTCGGCTACTCCGGCGTCCAGTTCGATCCGGAAAAGGTAGATCTCTACTTTGAGAGCAAAGCAGGAAAGATCAAGATCATTGAAAATGGAGTTTCTACAGGCTACAGCGAAGAGGAAGCAACTAAGATCCTCTCAGAAGAGGCAGTGACAGCCATCGCGGATATGAAGATGGGAGATGCATCCGCAACTGCGTGGGGATGCGACCTCACCTATGATTACATAAAGATCAATGCGGATTATCGTTCTTGATGTAAGAGCTTTGTAGAATGTTTTTTATGGTGGATTTTAGTTGTAGTTTTGTTTCAGTTTGTAAGCTGAGAAAACCCTTAGGGGGAGCGAGCTCAAAGTTGCGAAGCCCGCACGCTCCCCCTAAGAACCCCCTCCGTTGGGCACGCTTGGCTGTAGCATGTAGAACTTCAGTCGACGAAAACTGCCTGACGAACGTGAGAACCCGCAGGGCGGGAGCCCGGAAGTTGAGGCGTGTTGAACTTCAGTTGATGAAAACTGAGTGACGAACGTGAGAAACCTCAGAGCGGGAGCCCGGAAGTTATGTCGTGTTAAACGTCAGTCGCCGAAGGCAGACTGACGAGCTGTTCGCCTTCGGCGAAAGCGCGTCGGAAGCGGCTGTCTGCGACAGCCTGTCCGCAGTAGGCGCTTTGCCCGCAACGCGGGCAACAGCCCGTCCTCCCGTGGCCGGAGGGGAGGAGCGCGAGGAGGGGAAACGGCCTTCGGAACTCCGAGTGCCTCCCCTCCTCGCAAATCCACAGCTGTTAGCTGAGACAAAATTATAATAAAAAAGAAATCCCTCCAACATACAACAACAAAACCTTTTTCAATCCATATCATTTTTCAAAAAAAGGAGACACCCACATGGTAAATCAGAAATATCTTGACAAAGCAGAGGTTCTCATAGAAGCCCTGCCATACATCCAGCGGTTCAACCGCAAGATCGTAGTCATCAAATACGGCGGAAGCGCCATGCTTGATGAAGAATTAAAGCGTAACGTCATCAAGGACGCAGTCCTTCTGAAATTAGTCGGTTTCAAACCGATCATTGTTCACGGCGGCGGCAAGGAAATCAGCCGCTGGGTCGGTAAAGTCGGCATGGAGCCGCATTTTGTAAACGGTCTCCGTGTAACGGACAAAGACACTATGGAGATCGCAGAGATGGTTCTTGCAAAAGTAAACAAGGAGCTTGTTACTCTGGTAGAATCTCTCGGCGTACAGGCTGTAGGTGTCAGCGGTAAGGACGGCGGTCTTCTCCAGTGCAAAAAGAAGCTTTCCAAAGGCGAAGACATCGGCTACGTAGGTGAAGTTACAAAGGTTAATCCGAAGATCCTTCATGACCTTCTGGAAAGAGATTTCCTTCCGATCGTATTCCCAATCGGCTTTGATGAAAATTTTGATTCCTACAATATCAATGCGGACGATGCAGCCTGCGCCATTGCAGAGGCAGTTGAGGCAGAGAAGCTTGCCTTCCTGTCCGATATTGAGGGCGTTTACAGGGATGCAGATGATCCCTCCACTCTGATCTCCGAGCTTCGTGTAGATGAGGCTGAGAATCTGATCTCAGATGGTACTGTGGGCGGCGGTATGATCCCGAAGCTGAAAAACTGTATCGACGCTATCGAGCATGGTGTAAACAGAGTCCATATCCTGGATGGAAGGATCCCGCACAGCTTACTGCTTGAGATCTTTACAAACAAAGGTATTGGTACTGCAATTTTAAAAGATGATGGGGAGAAATATTACAATGAGCATGAATGAACAGATGGAAGAATCTGAAGCCAGTATTCTTCATACATATAACCGTTTTCCGGTAGTTTTTGAAAAAGGCGAGGGTTGTTACCTCTATGATTCCGAAGGAAAGGAATATCTGGATTTTGCGGCAGGTATCGCAGTAAATGCCCTGGGCTATCATTATCCGGGCTATGACGAAGCACTGAAATCCCAGATCGACAAGCTGATGCATATTTCCAACCTGTACTACAATGAGCCGATCATTGAGGCAGGTGCCAAACTTGTACAGGCAAGCCATATGGAAAAGGCCTTCTTCACAAACAGTGGTACAGAGGCCATTGAGGGTGCTCTGAAGGCTGCCAAGAAATATGCCTACGAAAGAGATGGCCATGCAGACCATGAGATCATTGCCATGAACCATTCCTTCCACGGCCGCAGCATCGGCGCTCTTTCCGTGACAGGCAATGCACATTACAGAGAACCCTTTGAGCCTCTGATGGGTGGGGTGAAATTTGCAGATTTCAATGATCTTGAGAGTGTAAAGGCTCAGATCACAGATAAGACCTGTGCCATCATCACCGAGACCGTACAGGGAGAAGGAGGTATTTATCCGGCTACAAAAGAGTTCTTGGAAGGCTTACGTAAGCTTTGTGATGAGAAGGATATCATTCTGATCCTGGACGAGATCCAGTGCGGTATGGGACGTACCGGACATTATTTTGCATGGCAGGCATATGGAGTACAGCCGGATATCATGACCTGTGCCAAAGCACTTGGCTGTGGAGTTCCGGTAGGTGCTTTTGTGCTGAACAAAAAAGCAGCTGCAGCCTCCCTGAAGCCAGGCGACCACGGAACCACTTACGGTGGAAATCCCTTCGTATGTGCAGCCGTCAGCAAGGTATTTGACATTTTTGAAAAAGATCAGATCCTTTCCCATGTGCAGGGACTTACTCCGTATTTTGAGGAGAAGCTGGACGAACTGGTTGCAAAGCATGACTGTGCAGAAACAAGAAGAGGCAAAGGCTTCATGCAGGGTATCGTGATCAAGGGGCGTCCGGTAGGAGACGTGGTGAAAAAAGCTCTTGCAAAGGGCCTTCTGGTGATCTCAGCAGGAAGTGATGTTCTCCGCCTTGTTCCTCCTCTTGTGATCACAAAAGAGGATATCGACAAGATGGCAGAGATCCTTGACGAGTGTATGGAATAATAAAAAAATAACAGATACAAAAGCAGCAGTATTTTCCGGAAAGGGTAGTGTGCCGATGGAGAATACGGCTGCTTTTTTTTCAGAGAGACAATGTATATAAATTATATAACAGATATAGAAAACAGTATCCGAAAATCTGGTCGTGTGTTTGAAAACAAACAAAAACTGCTATGATACACCGGCAAAATGCACAAAAAAGCGCGAAGGTTTGAGTATAAATTGCACATCTACACAGTTGATTTTAGAACGCCATATGTTATAATTTCACTGGTAAAAAAATTTATGTGAGGGGTGAAAATTTTGAAAAAATTATTAACCGTCATGTGTACTTTTCTGACAGTATTTCTGGCATGTCCTGTGGGTGTATGGGCAGCCGGAAACGGTGGGACAGGATCTGGTGTGCCGGTGTGGCTTTGTATCCCTTTTGCGGGTCTTCTTCTGTGTGTTGCAGTGATGCCGCTGATAAAGGGTGAGTGGTGGGAGTCACATCAGCCCGTTGTAGTTGCATTCTGGATCGTTCTTATGATCATTCCGTTTGCAGTTGTTTACGGTGCCGGAAAAACTGCGGAAACAGTACTGGAGTGCGTGATCAATGACTATCTTACATTTATCATCCTGTTATTCGGACTGTTCTGTGTATCCGGTAACATTACAGTTGAGGGTGATTTTGCGGGCTCACCAAGAGTAAATGTAGGACTTCTTGCACTGGGAACCCTGCTTTCCAGCTGCATCGGAACTACCGGAGCCAGCATGCTGATGGTCCGTCCGGTGATCAAAATGAATTCCTGGAGAAAAAGAAAAGGTCATATTATGATCTTTTTCATCTTTATGGTATCCAACATGGGTGGCTGCCTGACACCGATCGGTGATCCGCCGCTTCTGATGGGCTTCATGCGAGGAGTTCCGTTCTTCTGGAGTCTTCATCTTTTTCCGGTACTGATCCTTAATATGGTGATTCTTCTGTTTGTGTTCTATCATCTGGATATGCGCTCTTACAAGAAGGATATCGCAGAGGGACGTAAACCGGATATCAGCAAACCGGGTACCGAGTTTAAGATCGAGGGTCTTCATAATATCATCTTCCTTGTGATGATCGTTGTGGGTGTTATCTTAAGCGGAATGCTTCCAGGTATGCCTGTATTCCAGGATGCAGCCGGAAATGTAAAGGGGATTCATATTTTCGGTGAGGTTACTTTAAGTTTCCCGTCGATCATTGAGATCGTCCTGATCCTGGCAGCTGCATTTTTGTCCTTTAAGACAACGGATAAGAGGATCCGTGTGCGGAACCATTTTACCTGGGGTGCGATCAAGGAGGTTGCAGTACTTTTTATCGGTATTTTTATCACCATGCAGCCGGCCCTGATGCTTCTGAAAGCAGTAGGACCGAATCTCGGTATCACCGAGCCATACCAGATGTTCTGGGCGACCGGAGCTTTGTCCAGCTTCCTGGATAATACACCGACCTATCTGGTATTTCTGACAACAGCGGGAACTCTCGGATTTACAAACGGAATCGCAACAACGCTGGGAACGGTTCCTGTAAAGCTTCTTTCTGCGATTTCCTGCGGTGCTGTATTTATGGGCGCCAATACATATATCGGCAATGCTCCGAACTTTATGGTCAAGACACTTTCTGACGAAAATGGTATCAACATGCCGTCCTTCTTCGGATATATGGCATGGTCCATTTGTTTCCTGGTACCGGTGTTCATCATCGATATGCTGGTATTCTTTTTATAAGGGAGGAGGATCAATATGCAGGATAATAACATTCGAGAGAAATGCAGAGAGCTTGCCACCAGACTTTATGAACTGGATGGCGAGGTTTATGAAAGCGTAGGATCTTCCCTTGGACGTACCTTCACCGGTGACAGAGAAGGCACTATCCGGAACTTAAGTGCTCTGATGTATACCAAACCGGACGGACATCTTCTTCGAAGCGAGATGGCACTGATCAGCAACATGGCCAGAACCATCAAGGATAAAGAAGAAAAAAGCCGTCTCATGAAGAAATATGATGAGATCTTTCAGGAGATCCTGACGCTGCCGGAGACTTTTGTTGCTACGGATATCATGGATAAGGAACGTGTGGCGCTGAACCATATGATCAAGCGCAGGGAAAAAATCTCTGAGAATGACCATCTGGTCATCTGCATCAGCCGTACACAGGGAAGTGCCGGTAATGATATCGGTTTCGGACTGGCAGACAAGCTTCGGATCAACTATTATGATGTGGAGATCTTTGATCAGGTATTAAGGCGTCTTGAGGCGGAAAAGGGCGCGGTCAACGATGCGGAATATTTTGCGGATTTCAATAAATATGAGAAGAAGCATAAATTTGATCCCAAGGGCTGGTTCCGGGAATTCAACCGTTACCATGGTCTTCCGAAACAGGATGCGGTATTCTTTAACATGAGTGACCTGATCTGCGATCTGGCCTCAAAAGAGGACTGCATCATTATGGGAAGGTGTGCGGATGCGATCCTCAAGAACAATCACATTCCGCATATCAGTCTGTTTATCACAGCTCCTTTTGCTATCCGTGTGCAGCATGTTATGGATGTAAGGAAGATGAATATGAAGCAGGCAGTCCGTTTCCTGAAGAAGATGGACAGCCAGCACAGACGGTATTACAATTTTTACGGCGGAGCTCAGTGGGGCAAGCCGGATAACTACGATCTTTGTATCAACAGTGCAAGCTACGGAATCAATGAAACGGAGAATCTGATCCTGAAGCTTTTGAATGATCAGATCCACTAAGAGATAAAAATATGAGCAGCACGGAAGAAAGAAAAAGTTCCGGAAGGGGTTTTTAGCTTAACAGGCTGCAAACAGAAAAAGAATCAGAACAGAGTTCCTGCATTCTGAGGTAACCTTCTGCCAGACAGAAATACCTCAGAATGCAGGAACTTTTTTTATATTTTGTTTATAAAAACTTAATCTTGATTAACTTTTTTCATTTAGGGGATTGACATTCGAAAAAACTTAGTATAAACTAACCTATGAGTTAGGTCTAACTAATTAGACTGAGTTAATTAATAGAAAGAAACGGAGGGATTCCATGCAGCCGATTTTATTTTTACAGTCAGGTGATACTGGCACGATCAAGCGTATTTCCGGAGCGGAGGATACAAGAAGATTTCTTGCAGGCCTTGGTTTTGTTGAGAATGCGGAAGTGACAGTTATTTCTCAGTTTGACGGCAATCTGATCGTAAATGTCAAGGATTCCAGAGTAGCAGTCAATAAGGAAATGGCCAGACACATTATGGTGTGACCGGACTGCGAGGCAGTGACCGGTAGTGGATTTGCCCCAAACTGCGGAAGGCGCAGTTGAGGATAGATTAGGAATTGGAATATGAACAGGGAGGAAAAGAGAAATGACTTTACGTGATGCAGCAGTAGGTTCTACAGTAGTTGTTTCCAAGATCACCGGCGACCCGGCTTACAAGCGCCGTATCATGGATATGGGAATCACAAAAGGCAGCGAGGTTTATATCCGAAAGGTAGCTCCTCTTGGAGATCCGGTTGAGATCACCATCAGAGGTTATGAGCTTTCCCTGCGTAAGCATGACGCAGCATGTGTGGAAGTAAAGTAAATAAGCTTCGAAAAATGACAGAGCGTCAGGCTCTGACCTGAAAAAAGGAGGATGCAAAATGTCTGTAACAATAGCTCTTGCCGGAAACCCGAACTGTGGTAAGACTACAATGTTCAATGCTCTTACAGGCGCAAACCAGTACGTTGGTAACTGGCCAGGTGTTACTGTAGAGAAAAAAGAGGGTAAGCTGAAAAACCAGAAGGATGTAACGGTAACAGACCTTCCGGGTATCTATTCACTTTCCCCGTATACACTTGAGGAGGTTGTCAGCCGTGATTACCTTCTGAAAGAGAAACCGGATGTGATCATCGATCTTGTGGATGCAACAAACATCGAGAGAAACCTGTATCTTGCAACCCAGCTTCTTGAGATCGGTATCCCGGTTGTTATTGCTCTTAATATGGTGGATCTTCTGAAAAAGAACAACATCCATATCAATGTAAAAGGCTTAAGCTCCGCGCTTGGATGCCCGATCGTTGAGACCTCTGCTCTTAAAGGAACAGGCCTTAAAGAGGTTGTTGATGAGGCGATCAAATGTGCGAACCAGCACAGAGTACCATCTAAGCAGATGGAATTTCCGAAAGCAGTAGAAAAAGCTGTAAATGAGATCGAGGGATTTGTTCCTGCAAACATCGCTGAGGAGAACAAGAGATGGTATGCAGTAAAGCTTCTTGAGAGAGACAGCAAGGTAAAAGAAGGTCTGAACCTTCCGGCTTCTGCACAGTCCAGGATCGAGGAGATTGCTTCTGGCCTTGAGAAGGCAGAGGATGATGATACAGAGAGTATCGTAACGGATGGAAGATATCAGTACATCCAGAAGGTTGTTTCTGCAAACGTTAAGAGAAGCGGAAATAAGATGACAGTTTCCGATAAGATCGACCGTATCGTAACAAACCGTATTCTCGGTCTTCCGATCTTTATCCTTACCATGTTTATCGTTTATTATGTATCGGTAACAACAGTTGGTACCATGGTAACAGACTGGACGAACGACAGCTTTGTGGGAACCATCCAGGGTGTTGTATCGGATGGACTCGGCAATGCCGGCGTTGCGGATTGGCTGGTAAGCCTTGTATCAGATGGTATCATCGGTGGTCTTGGTGCAGTGCTTGGATTCGTTCCGCAGATGGCAATCCTGTTCCTGTTCCTTTCCATCCTTGAGGACTGCGGTTACATGGTTCGTATCGCATTCGTCATGGACCGTGTATTCCGTCATTTCGGACTTTCCGGAAAGAGCTTTATCCCGCTTCTTATCTCCTCCGGCTGTGGAATCCCTGGAATCATGGCTTCCAAAACGATCGAGGCAGATAATGACCGTCGTCTGACGATCATGACAGCAACATTTATCCCATGTGGTGCCAAGCTTCCGGTTATCGCCCTTATGGGTGGTATCATGACCGCTTATGCAACCGGTGACTATGTAGCTGCTGGTTTCATCACACCACTGATGTACTTCATCGGTGTTGTAGCAGTTCTTGTAGCTGCGATCATCCTGAAGAAAACAAAACCTTTCTCCGGTAAACCTGCTCCGTTCGTAATGGAGCTTCCACAGTATCACATTCCGTCTGTAAAGACAGTTCTGCTTCATGTTTGGGAGAGACTGAAAGGCTTCATCATCAAAGCCGGTACCATTCTTTTCCTTGCAACCGTTATCATGTGGATCCTTTCCAGCATCGGAAATACAGGAAGCGGAATCGGATTTGTTGAGGACAGCAACGACAGTATCATGGCTATCCTTGGCGGTATCCTTGCTCCGATCTTTGCTCCTCTTGGATTTGGCAAATGGCAGCCGGTTGCAGCCTCCATCTCCGGATTCTCCGCAAAAGAGTCCATCGTAAGTACAATGGGTGTTCTTGCAAACGTAGCTGGTGATGATGCAGAGGATACCATGATCGTTGGTGCAGCGATCAAAGCATGGTTCCCGACAGCAGTAGCAGCATTTTCTTTCCTGCTGTTCAACCTGCTTGACTCTCCGTGCCTTGCAGCTATTTCTACAATGGCACATGAGATGCAGTCCAGAAAATGGTTCTGGTTTGCAATTCTCTTCCAGAACATTTTTGCTTATGTTGTAACACTTTGTGTATACCAGATCGGTCTTGTTGTCACAGGTGCCGGTTCCTTCGGAATTGGAACGATCGTAGCGCTGATCCTTGCAGCGATCCTGCTCTTCCTTCTGTTCAGACCAGATCCGTACAAGAACCAGAACGATGTTACAAAGAGATCTGTACAGGCAGCAGAGTAATTGAAAACCGGTCATACAGTAACGATCCGGTACATATGATAGCTTTGAAATGATGCTGTAAGAACAGCTGAAATGATAAGAAATGCAGGAGACCGGGGATGTAAATACCTGGTCTTCTGTGCTATAATAAGCCTGAAGAAATATGGAAGTTTTTTTACAAAAGTATTCATCAGAGGCTGGCAGCAGTTTACAGGCTGTGCAGCGAAAGAAAGGGTGACAGATATGAGTATGATAGCGGATATTATTGTACTGGCACTGGTGATCGCATATGGCGTATTTGTGATCAGTTATCTCTATTCAAGAAAGAAACAGGGGCTCAGCTGTGTCGGCTGTGCCGGTAACACACGTACAGGAGGCTGTGGCGGCAGCTGCTCCGGTCATTGCTCCGGATGCTCCGGCTGTAGTGGAATGCATAAGTAACCAGGAGGGAAAGAAATCATGGCAAATGCAATTGTTGTCATCGTTGTTATCATCATTATGCTGTTTGCCGGAAAAGGCGCATATAAACATCTGAAGGGCGAAGGCGCCTGCTGCGGAGGCGGCAGCAAGCCGGAGATCCCGAAGAAGAAGTTGGATGGAACCAAGCTGGGTGAGAAAACCATGAAGATCACAGGCATGCACTGTGAGAACTGTGTGGCCAGCGTCACAAGAGCGATCAACCGCATTGACGGTGCGGCAGCAAAAGTAAGCCTGAAAAAAGGTGAGGCAGTGGTTTCCTACGACAGAGAGATCTCCAACGAAGAGCTTAAGAAGGTAGTGGAAGACAGAGGATATCACGTAGTTTCTATCCAGTAAAGCTTTATCATAAGAATAACTTTGCCGCGGCTTCTGAGCCGGCAGATTAGAGAAGAGACTTCTCGGCGAAATGCTTAAAAATATTTCGCCTTGGGGTCTTTTTTTGTATAAAAAGTCAGAGTTGCAATTGACTCACTAATGTACACCATTGTATAATAAAAATAGAAAAATTCAGACGGAACGAAATATTTTCTTTCTATCCGGATGAGGCATTAAAACAAAATACAGCAGGAAACAGACTTTGACGGCAAGGAATATCCGAGCAGGAATCGTTGTTCATCCGGCACAGCTTAACCGAATCAGCTGCGAAGCAGTTATTCGGTTATGAACAAGCAGCAAATGCGGATCGCGAATATCCGCTTGACTTTGTTTTGTGAGCGGAATACGGGACTCTTTCACCTTGTGCGTGAAAGAGCTTTTTTTATGAAAAATACCTGCGGGAGCGAACAGAATGAATTAGGGAGGATTTTATGCTGAAGGTAGCAGTATACGGAAAGGGCGGTATTGGAAAGTCTACAGTGACGTCCAACCTGGCGGCGGCTTTTGCAGCCATGGGGAAGAGAGTGATCCAGATCGGTTGTGATCCCAAGGCGGATTCCACCATCAATCTTCTTGGGGGAGAACCTCTGCGGCCGGTAATGAATTATATGCGGGAAGAGGATGAGGAGCCGGAAAAGCTGGAGGATATTTCAAAGGAGGGTTTTGGTGGAGTCCTCTGCATTGAGACCGGCGGCCCCACGCCGGGACTTGGCTGTGCAGGCAGAGGTATCATCGCAACCTTTCAGCTTCTGGAGGATCTGAAGCTTTTTGAGACCTGGAAGCCGGATGTAGTGCTTTACGATGTTCTTGGAGATGTAGTATGCGGCGGTTTTGCGGCACCGATCCGGGAGGGCTATGCGGAAAAAGTACTCATTGTCACATCCGGAGAGAAAATGGCACTCTATGCAGCCAATAATATTTCCAGTGCTGTGCGGAATTTTGAGGATCGAAGCTATGCGAGGATCTTCGGAATCGTGCTGAATCACAGGAATGTGGAGAATGAAACGGAAAAAGTAAATGCTTTTGCAGAAAAAAATAATATCCCGGTCGTGGGTGAGATCCCGAGAAGTGACGAGATCATCCGATGGGAGGATCAGGGCAAAACGGTGATCGAGGGAGATGAGAATTCTGAGATCAGTGAGAAATTTTTTGCACTGGCCAGGAAGCTATTGGAAAGTGAAGAAACGGAGAAGGAGGATATATGAAAAAGGAAGCATATTTTGCAACTGCAGAAGAACTGGCCCGGGGCGGGCTGGAAACGATTCCTCCGCAGATGATCTCCGGGAAGCATCTGATCTATAGCTCTCCGGCAACTCTGGCATTTAACTCTCCGGGAGCGGAGGGCTTTGGCGTAAAAAGAGCCGGGCTTGCAGTGCCGGATTCCATTATGCTGATCGTGGCACCGGGATGCTGCGGAAGAAATACTTCTCTTATCAGCTCCATGCCGGAGTACAATGATCGATTTTTTTATCTGATGATGGACGAGACGGATATTGTTACAGGCCGTCACCTGAAAAAGATCCCGAAAGCGGTAAAAGAGATCTGCGACTGCTGTGAGAAGAAGCCGTCTGTGGTGATGATCTGTATCACCTGTGTGGATGCACTTCTGGGAACGGATATGGAACGTGTCTGCCGGAAGGCAGAGGAAAAGGTGGATATTCCGGTGCGTCCCTGTTACATGTACGCACTGACACGTGAGGGCAGAAAGCCGCCTATGGTCCATGTACGCCAGTCCTTATACTCCCTCCTTGAGCCACAGAAGAAAAAGGGAAATGTGGTCAATCTTCTGGGATTTTTTTCGCCGCTGGTTGATGACTGCGAGATGTATGAGCTGCTGCAGCAGGCAGGCGTAAAGACCATCCATGAGATCTCAAGATGTAAGGATTATGAAGAATATCAGACCATGTCACAGGCCAATTTTAATCTGGTGCTTCATCCAGAAGCAAGGTTTGCAGCGGAGGATTTTCATGACCGGCTGAAGATTCCTTTTATTGAGCTTCGGAGGCTCTACCAGACAGATAAGATCGAAAATCAGTATCGTGCCTTGGGACAGGTTCTTGGAGTCTCTTTTGACCAGGAAGTGTATAAAAAAGCAGCAGAAGAGGCAGTGGAGAGATTCCGGGAGGTCTGTCCGGATGCGTCCTTTGCAGTAGGGGAGTGCATGAACGGAGATCCCTTTGAGCTGGCCCTGGCCCTGGTGCGGTATGGTTTCCAGGTGCCGGAGATCTACGGAACTATCACAGCCGAGAATTTTGTATACATACGGCATCTTGCGGAATTGAGTCCGGATACAAAGGTTTTTTCCAATATGGAACCCACCATGCTGTATTACGATCCGTCCGGGAGTGGAGTGAACCTTACTATAGGAAAGGATGCAGGATATTATCACCGGGATCAGCCAAATGCCGTGTGGAATCAGGACCGGCAGCCCTATGGCTATGCGGGGGTACGCAGGCTGTTTGAAACACTGACAGAGAAAGTTTTGCAGAAGGGAGAAAAGGTATGAGAGGACTTCGGAAATATCTGACACCCTTTGCACCGGATCAGTCCGGAGCCGTGTCAGTGCTGTATGAGCTTGGCGGGATCATCGTGATCTGTGATGCAGGAGGATGTGCGGGAAATGTCTGCGGCTTTGATGAACCGAGATGGTTTGAACAGAAAAGTGCGGTATTCAGCGCAGGACTTCGGGATATGGATGCCATCCTGGGACGGGATGACCGCCTGGTTGCCAAGCTTGTGGATGCAGCAGAAAAGGTGGAGGCAGGCTTTGCAGCCATTATCGGAACACCGGTACCTGCTGTGATCGGAACGGATCATCAGGCACTGCGGCGGATGTGCGAGAAGAAAACAGATCTTCCGGTGCTTGCAGTAAATACCAACGGAATGGAGCTTTATGATGCGGGAGAGCGGAAGGCTTATCTGGAGCTTTTTAAAGCCTTTGCCCGGGAAAAGCTGCCTGTGGAGGCTGGTAAGACAGGAGTTCTCGGAATGACACCTCAGGATGTCAGTGACCTGAAAGCAGCAGACAAGATCCGTGAAAAATTCCGTGCCAGAGGACAGAGAGCAGTCTGCTACGGAATGGGAGACGGGCTTGATGAGGTAAAAAAAGCCTCCTCTGTGGAAAAAAATATCGTGGTTTCTCCTGCGGCACTGGAATGTGCCAGATATCTGGAGAAAACCTTCGGAACACCTTATGAGGTGGGATATCCTCTGGCGGAAGAGCTGGTTCCTGATATGGATTATACAGGAAAAAAGATTCTCATCGTGCAGCAGCAGGTGATGGCCGGTTCCATAAGAGAGGAGCTACGGAAACGTGGTGCGGACGGAGAGCTCACCGTGGCAAGCTGGTTTTCCATGGAAAAAGATCTCCTGGAGGAGGGCGATGTGTCATTAAGGGATGAGGAAGATTACATGGAACTGGCAGAGAAGGGCGGATATGACGTGATCTTTGCAGACCCATGTATGAAGCGGATGACAAAGGCTTTTTCAGGAGTGTTTGTGGATACAGTGCATTTTGCGGTATCCGGAAAATGCAGGTAGACCATAAGGGCAGGACATAAAGTTACATGCATGCTGCAGCCGGATCAGTGGAAATAGCTGCAGGGAATGGAGAAACATATGGAGCGGGAAATTACGAAAATGATCCGTGTTTACGGGATCGTACAGGGAGTGGGATTTCGCCCTACGGTGAGCCGTCATGCTATGGCAAGAGGAATCCGTGGCAGTGTGTCCAATAAAGGACCCTATGTGGAGATTTTTGCTCAGGGTAAGCAGCAGGATGTGGATGCCTTTATCGCAGATATCGGGAATAAGCCACCGAAGCGTGCCGCTATCCTGAAGCTTCTTGAAGAACCGGTGGAGGATCCGGAGAAATTTACACAGTTTGATATCATCGAAAGTGAGAAGACAAAGGGGGAAATCTTTGTTTCCCCGGATATCGCGATCTGCGATGAATGTAAGGCGGAGATGTTTGATCCGGAAAACAGGCGGTATCTGCATCCCTTTATCAACTGTACCTGCTGCGGTCCGAGACTGACGATCCTGGATTCGCTTCCTTATGACCGTGAACGGACCAGTATGAAGGAATTTCCCATGTGTCCCTCCTGTGCGGATGAGTACCATAACCCGGATACCAGACGCTATGATGCCCAGCCGGTGTGCTGTAATGACTGTGGCCCTGAGGTATACCTGGCGGGAAGAAAGGAACGGGGACGGGAGGCTATCACTTATACAAGGAAGATCATTGCTTCCGGCGGAATCGTGGCCATCAAAGGGATCGGTGGTTTTCACCTTTGCTGTGATGCTACCAGTGAGGAGGCTGTACAGCGGCTGCGGCAGCGGAAACGGCGTCCGGTGAAGCCTTTTGCAGTGATGGCACAGGATATGGAAGCTGTGAAGAAGATTTGTAAGGTCAGCGGGGAACAGGAGAAGATCCTTACCGGTCATCAAAAGCCGATCCTGCTGTTGGATAAGCTGCCGGGAGAAACGAGGCTTTGTGAGAGCATTGCACCCGGGAATCCCAAGGTGGGTGTCATGCTTCCCTATGCACCGGTTCAGCTGCTTCTTTTTCATTACGATGATGGGATCCGGATGCCCGGGCTTCTGGTAATGACCAGCGGAAATACTTCCGGGGCGCCGATCTGCAGAGATGATGAGGAGGCGGCAGAGGAGCTTTCCCATCTCTGTGACTGCATTCTTTCCCACAACAGGAAGATACGTATCCGGGCCGACGATTCGGTGATGGATTTCTATAAGGGTGAACCCTATATGATCCGCCGTTCCCGCGGGTATGCGCCTCTTCCGTTTATGGTCTCCACACCCTGGAAGGGCCAGGTGATCGCAGCAGGTGGAGAACTTAAGAACACCTTCTGCATTGGTGTGGATAACCGTTTTTATCCTTCCCCTTATGTGGGAGATCTGGAGGATCTTCGAACGGTAAAAGCCCTGAAGGAAACGATCGGGCGGTTGGAAACACTTCTGGAGGTGCAGCCGGAGGTAGTGGTCTGTGATCTTCACCCTAAATATAATTCCACAGTGGTGGCAGAGGAGCTAGGGCTTCCGGTTCTGAGGGTGCAGCATCATTATGCACACATTTTATCCTGCATGGCAGAAAATGACTGCGAAGAAAAGGTGATAGGGGTTTCCTTTGACGGAACAGGCTATGGAACCGATGGAACCATCTGGGGCGGAGAGCTCCTGGTTGCAGACTGTCAAGGATTTACAAGGCTTGGAAGTATAGAACCCTTTGTCCAGGTTGGCGGAGATATTTCCGCAAAAGAAGGCTGGCGGATCGCCGTTTCCCTGATCTGGAAGAATATGGGAAATCTGGAAAAAACCCTGGATACTATCCGTAAATTGGGACTTTGTACAGATCAGGAAGCAAAGGTACTGGTGACTATGGCACAGCGGAAGATCAATGCCGTGACTTCCACCAGTGCAGGAAGACTTTTTGACGGAGTCAGTGCGATCCTGGGGATCCGGAGAGCGTCTACCTTTGAGGGAGAAGCGTCCACAGCATTGGAATTTGCGGCGGAGGCCTGGAGAAAGCAGCGGGAGATGCAGAAGAAAAATCCGGAAGAAAATCTGAAGATACGGATGTCAGAAAAGGAAGACATTCCGGAAAGCACAGGCATCTCAGAAGCGTCTGAAGATGAACGAAAATTTATTTTAAATACAGGTGAGATCGTTGCATATCTGGTCCGGGCAAGGCTTGCAGGAGAGGATCCCGGGAAGCTGGCTTATGGATTTCACCGGGCACTGGCAGATGAGATCCTTGCAGCCTGTGAGGAAGCAGAGCGGCAGACCGGAATCCGGAAAGTGGCATTAAGTGGCGGTGTCTTTCAGAACCGGCTGCTTCTGGAGCTGGTAGATGACGGCCTTACGGAAATGGGGTTTAAAGTTTTGAAGCACAGCCTGATCCCGCCGAATGACGGAGGGATCGCACTGGGACAGGCGGTGTATGGGATGGCTTATGTGCAGCGGCACAGATAAATATAGACGAGATTATGCAGATACGGATCAAAAATGTTTTATGATAACGCATGGAGCATACAGCAGAAATGCAGGATGGGAGGCACAGATATGTGTGTAGGATTATCAGCAAAAGTAGTAAAGATCAGTGACGGAACAGCAGTGGTGGATGCAGGCGGCGCAAAGAGAGAGGTTTCCGCCCAGCTCCTGGGAGACCTGGAGCCGGGGGATTATGTGATGGTGCATGCAGGTGTTGCCATTGCAAAGATCACCGATGATGACGAGGAAGAGACAGACCAGCTGATGGAGGAACTGCTGTGATGGAAGAGAGGAAAAAAACAGCAAGAGAGATCATAGAAGGATATCAGGGGCCGCCGGTGCGGATCATGGAGGTCTGCGGAACACATACCCACGAGATCTTCCGTCTGGGGATCCGCAAGCTTCTGCCGCCGCAGGTGGAGCTGATCTCAGGACCGGGATGTCCGGTCTGTGTAACACCGGTAGGGTTTATTGACGAGGCCGTTTATCTTGCTCTGGAAAAACAGGTGACGATCTGCACATTCGGTGATCTTGTCCGCGTACCGGGAACAAAGAAAAGCCTTGCAGATGCCAGGGCAGAAGGCGCCAGGATACGGATCGTCTATTCACCGGCAGATGCAGAAAAATATGCGAAAGAGCATCCAAAAGAGCAGGTGGTATTTCTTTCCGTTGGCTTTGAGACCACCACGCCTGCCGGCTGTCTTTCCGTGAAAAAGGCCGGAGAGGACGGACTTTCCAATTATTCGCTCCTTGTGGCAAACAAGACCATGCCCCAGGCTTATCAGGCATTAAAGGGCAGTGCGGATGTGTTCCTTTATCCGGGACATGTCAATGCGATCACAGGAACTGCGCTCTGTGAGCAGCTGGCAGAGGAAGGTATCAGTGGTGTGGTGGCAGGCTTTACAGCGAAGGAGCTGCTTACGGCACTGGCTGTTGCACTGGTACGTTTTCAGGAAGGAAAACCGTTCTTTGTGAACTGCTATCCCCGTGTGGTAAAAAGTGAGGGAAGCCCGGAGGCACAGAAGCTGATCGAAGAACTGATGGAGCCCTGTGATTCCGAATGGCGCGGTCTGGGTGTGATCCCGGGGTCCGGCCTGGTGCTCCGGAAGGAGTGGGAAGCCTTTGATGCCAGAAAAAAATATGCAGTGCCGCCGATCCAGGGCAGGCCAAATCCGGCCTGTCGCTGTGGGGATGTGCTTCAGGGAAAATGCAGGCCATCAGATTGTAAGGTATTCGGAAAGGTCTGTACCCCGCAGCATCCGGTAGGTGCCTGTATGGTATCCAATGAAGGAGCATGTTCCGCATATTTTATGTACGGAAACTGATGTCCGCTTTAATGGACTGCGAAATATGATACATTACATATAGTACAAACGAAGGATCGTATCCGGAAGATCTGACAGGATGAAACCGATATGAAATTCCTTTGACCCAGCATAGAAAGAAGATAATATTATGGAAAATAAAACAGTGACCATGGCACACGGTGCCGGAGGCCGTCAGACCTCAGAACTGATCGATGAAGTATTCAAAGCGCATTTTGCAAACCCGGATCTCACAGCCGATGATGCGGCCGTGCTGGTTCCGCCTGCAGGAAAAATGGCAGTATCCACCGATGGATTTATTGTTTCTCCGGCATTTTTTCCGGGGGGAAATATCGGCAAGCTTTCCATCTGCGGAACCGTTAATGACCTTGCCTGTATGGGAGCAAAACCGATGTATCTTACCTGCGCTTTTGTCATTGAGGAGGGTTTTCCCATGGAGAAGCTGGAGGAGATCGCCGCAGCCATGGAAAAAACAGCAAAAGAAGCCGGAGTGCGTATTGTTTCCGGAGATACTAAGGTGGCAGGAAAAGGTCAGGTTGACGGTGTGTTTATCACAACAACCGGAATGGGTGAGATCCAGGAGGGCGTTCAGGTAGGCGGTGAGCTGGCAAAACCGGGAGATGCCATTATTGTAACCGGTGATGTGGGAAGACATGGATGCACCATTCTTCTGGCAAGAGAGGATTTCGGCATTGACGCAGATGTGACAAGTGACTGCGCACCGCTGTGGGGAGCTGTAAAAGAGGTACTGGATGCCACCCACAACATTCATGTGATCCGTGATGCCACAAGAGGTGGTGTCGGAACGGTTCTTTATGAGATCGCAGGACAGAGTAACGTAGGAATCCGCCTGGATGCAGCAGCTGTTCCGGTAGCTCCGGAGGTAAAGGGTGTCTGCGGCATGCTTGGCCTGGAGCCTCTTTATCTGGCATGTGAGGGACGAATGGTGATCATGGCACCAAAGGAAGAGGCAGGAAGGATCGTGGAAGCACTGCGTAAATGTCCTTATTCCAGGGACGCAGCCATTATCGGTGAAGTTACGGAAGAACAGTCGGGAAAGGTTGTCATGACTACGGAGATCGGAACGCAGGCACTTCTTCCGCAGCCGGGAGGAGAGCTTCTGCCGAGGATCTGCTGATAATATCGGAAAGGAGAGTCAGATCTTATGGAGACAAGAGTGGCATTGATCTCGATCATTGTGGAAAACAATGACGTGATCGATGATATCAACCGTTTTCTTCATGAAGCGGGAAAATATATTATCGGGAGAATGGGGATCCCTTACCGGGAAAAAGGCATCAATATCATCAGTATTGCCATTGACGCACCACAGGATGTGATCAGCTCCTTATCCGGAAAGATCGGACGCCTCAGTGGAGTTTCCGCCAAAACGGCATATTCCAATGTGATCACAAAAGCGGAGGACAGAAAATGATAAAAGTTGCGGTATACGGAAAGGGCGGCATCGGAAAATCTACTACGGTTTCCAATGTGGCAGCTGCCCTTGCGGAAAAAGGAATGAAAGTGATGCAGATCGGCTGTGATCCCAAGGCAGATTCCACGATCCTTCTCAGGCATGGAAAAAAAGTTCCCACTGTGCTGGAGCTTTATAACGAAAAACGCCAGGAGCTGAAGCTTACGGATATGGTGCAGATCGGATATGGGGGTGTAGTCTGTGTGGAAGCCGGCGGTCCTGCACCGGGGCTTGGATGTGCGGGAAGAGGTATCATTACTGCTCTCGAGAAGCTTAAGGAAAACGGAGCCTATGAGACCTATAAACCGGACATTGTTTTTTATGACGTACTGGGAGATGTTGTCTGCGGTGGATTTTCCATGCCCATGCGAAATGGGTATGCAGATAAGGTATTTATCATCACCTCCGGAGAAAACATGGCCATCCATGCAGGGGCAAATATTGCCATGGCAGTGGATAATTTTAGAAACAGAGGATATGCATCTCTTGGCGGCGTGATCCTGAACCGGCGGAACGTGCCGGGAGAGGAAGAAAAAGTCCGGGAGCTGGCAGAGGATTTTCATACGCGGGTAGTGGGAACGCTTTCCAGAAGTGCTCTGGTTCTGGAAGCAGAGAATCGAGGAAAAACTCTTCTGGAAGCTTATCCGGATTGTGAGATGGCAGAGGAGTACCGGACACTGGCCGAGCAGATTCTGAATGCATGCAGGGAGGAAGGCTCATGTTAAAAAGAGTTGGTAACAGAGAGCTTTCGGGAAAAACAGAAATATTTATAAAGGAAGCCTCTTTTCCGGTTCCCTTTCAGCCGGGGCTGGAATTTAATTCACCGGTCCATGGAAACTGGAATATCGTACATACGGGAATGCTGGTTCCGGAAGCAAGGCAGATCTACGTCTGTGCGGATAACTGCATGCGTGGCGTTGTGCTGACTGCCGCAGAGATGAATGCGGCAGACCGTTTTTCCTTTGTGATCGTGGAGGAAAAGGATCTTCTGGGCGGAAATCTGGAGGATGTGACCATTGAAGGAGTGACGGACATTCTGAACCGGCTGGATGAGAAGCCAAAGGCAGTCTTGCTTTTTACCGTGTGTCTTCATCATTTTCTGGGAAGTGATCTGGACCGCATCTACGGCGAACTGGAAGAAAGATTTCCGGAGATCTTTTTTATGCGATGCTTTATGGATCCTGTCATGCAGAAAACAGGTCCGACTCCGGATCAGAAGCTGCGCCGTGCCATGTATGATGCAGTACCGGAGAGGAAAGCAGATCCGGAATGTGTCACAGTCCTGGGCAGTGATTTTGTGCTGGATGAGAGTGCAGATATCTGCCGGATCCTGAAAAAGAACGGAATCCGTCTCCGGGAAGCACCGGCCTGTAAGAACTGGGAGGATTATCAGAGCCTGGGAGAGGGAAGCCTGATCCTTAACTGCTATCCGGCAGGAAAATTCGGAGTACAGCAGCAGGCGGAGAGACTTGGAAGGCCGTTTTTATATCTGCCCGGAAGCTTTGACTATGAGGAGATAGAGACGCAGGAAAAGTATTTGCTGGAGCTGCTGGATCAGCACAGCTGCGGTAAAAATGGCCTGGATATCAAAACGGAGATCCGAAAATGCGAGGAGGCTCTTTCCCATGCACACCAGATCATCGGTGACACTCCCATAGCTGTGGATTATCTTTTTCATCCAAGACCTCTGGGACTTGCAAAGCTTCTCCTTACCCATGGATTTCAGGTACAGTCCGTTTTTCTGGACAGTATCAGCCCGGAAGAAAAAGAAGTATTTTTCTGGCTGAAGGAGAATTATCCGGAACTCAGGCTGATTTCGACTGTTCGCCCGGAGATGAGAGTGCGGCCACGGCAGCATTTCGGAAAAATCCTTGCCGTCGGACAAAAAGCAGCCTGGTTTACCGGAAGCCGGAATTTTGTCAATATGGTACAGGGCGGCGGGCTCTGGGGCTTTGACGGGATTAGACGTACTGCACAGCTGATGCTGGAGGCATTTAATGAGGAAAAAGCTCCGGAGGATCTGATCGTTCGAAAGGGATGGGGGTGCGAAAGCTGCATATGAGACAGGCATATCGGATCATACCAATCTACACGGCAGACGTGTCGGGTGTCTGCTCCGCGTTGTATGAGCTTGGAGGAATGACAGTGATGCATGATCCCTCCGGCTGTAATTCTACCTATAATACCCATGATGAGATCCGGTGGTACGACCAGGACAGTCTGATCTTTATCTCAGGTCTTACGGATATCGATGCCATTATGGGAAATGATGAGAAATTTCTTCAGGATATCGAAGAGGCGGAAAAGGAGCTGAAACCGAAATTTATTGCACTTGCAAGTTCACCGATCCCCTTTATGAACGGAACAGATTTTCAGGGACTGGCCCGTGCACTTACAGCAAGGACCGAAATTCCGGTATTTTCGGTTCCGACCAGCGGCATGCACGACTATGTATACGGAGCAGGGCTGGCACTGGCGGAAATCGCCGGACATTTCACAGGAGCAGCAGAGAAAACCGGAAGGTGTTTAGAAGTACCGACGGGATCTGCGGAAAGATCTACAGAGAAGAGAAGCAGGAAATTAAATCTTCTTGGAGCAACACCCCTCGATCTTGGCCCGCAGTCTGCAGTAGATGCAATGAAAAAACGTCTGAAAAACTATGGCTGGGAGATACTTTCCACCTGGGCTATGGGGGATACGCTGGAAGCTTTGTCCCGTGCCGGTGAAGCAGCGGTAAACCTTGTGGTATCCTCTGTGGGGATCCCGGCGGCCAATGTGCTGAAAGAAAAATTCGGTACGCCATTTCTCGTGGGGACTCCTGTGGAAGGCTATGAGGGACAGATTTCAGATGCACTTGAGCGGATCGCGGATAGATCCTGTGGAGAGTGGGTAAATAAGAAGGATGACTCCGCAGAGGAAAGCGGAGGGCAGATCTTAGGAAAACAGGAGGAACTGTGGAAAGTAACTCCGGAGCAGGTAATCTATTTTCAGGGAAGGAACAGTCTGTCAGCAGTATCTGACCCTTCAGGAGAAAGCAGGGAAATGCCCGACAAAGATGAGATATTTTTTTCCGTACCGGACATTACCATCATCGGAGAACCGGTTACCATGGGCTCCCTGGCAGCAGTCATAGAGCAGAAATACGGAAAAAAGGTTCAGCTGCTCTGTCCGCTGGAGATCACAGAGGGACTTTTGCGCAAGGGAGATGAAACCATCTGTGGCGAGGAAGCCATGGAAGAAAAGCTGAAAACAGCCAGGATCATTGTGGCAGACCCACTCTATCGTCCAATCTGTCCGAAAACAGCCATTTTTTATGAGATGCCGCATATTGCGTTTTCCGGAAGGATATATCTCAGAAAATATTTTCCGGAATAAAGAGCGTTTCGTGATCATGTATATAAATATTATGCGGATGAGAAAACAGAGCAGCAGTGTGTATAATTGCAGGAAAATCACATAAACTAAATTATAAGAAACCGTAAAGGCGTTGCAGAAATATGCAGCGCCTTTTTCCAACAGTAATACCGGAAATGGAGTATATATGGAGGGATTTTTATGTGGGGATTTTGGTCAGCACTGCTCTCAGGTGCACTGATGAGTATTCAAGGGGTATTTAACACAAATGTAACAAAACAGACCAGTCTGTGGGTTTCAACCGGCTGGGTACAGTTTTCTGCATTTCTGGTCTGTGTGGCAGCATGGTTTTTCACAGGCAGAGAAAGTATCGGCATGCTGTGGCAGGTAGAGGCTAAATATAATTTACTCGGAGGAGTGATCGGTGCATTTATCACTATCACAGTGATCCGGAGTATGGGAAGTCTGGGGCCTGCGCGGGCGGTTATGCTTATTGTCATTTCTCAGCTTGCGGTGGCTTATCTTATAGAATTGTTGGGGATTTTCGGTGTGGAAAGAGCAGATTTTCAGTGGAGAAAGCTGTTGGGAATGCTGATCTGTATTGCAGGTGTGGTTATTTTCAAATGGAAATAGAAATAAAAGTATTGTAATATTTGTAATACTTCGTTAAAATAAGGTATGGTTTTGCATGAGTAACGGGGCACCTGCCGCCACATCGGCGGAAAGGAGTGAACCGCCTACCTATGAAAATAAGATCACATATCAGAAGTGTTCGGTTTGTTTTTTCCATATTTTTGTTACAGATCCTGGCAGGGCTGACAGGCTGTAAGGATGACGGAACAGAATTTCTGGAGAAAGAACTGGTGCAGGAAGAAAGTACGGAAGCATCCGAAATGGATGCAGAGCAGGAAGAACCGAAGGATACGGAAAGTGAAGTATCCGGGAAGGCATCCGCAGGGGCTGCGGCAGATATATCACAGAAGAAACAGAATGAGTCTGCGGAGGAACCGGCTTCGGAGGTTGAAAAACAGCTGCCGGAGATCTCAGACACCCCTCAGACCATTTATGTAGATATATGTGGAGCAGTGACCAGCCCGGGAGTCTATGAGCTTCCATATGGCAGCCGTGTTTTTCAGGCTATCGAGCAGGCCGGAGGATATCTTCCGGAAGCTGCGGCAAGCTATCTCAACCGTGCTAAGGGACTTTCCGATGGACAGCAGGTTTATGTGCCTACCCAGGCGGAGGTGGACAGCCAGCGGATCGCAGCTACCCAAGATGGATCGGAAGTCACAGCAGAAAACAGTACCGAAACGGCGAGCGGACAGAAATCCGCCGGAGAGGATTCCGGTGAAGCTGAGACTGCATCTTCCACAGAGCAGAAGATCGATCTGAACACCGCTGATGTATCCCAGCTTACTACTCTCACAGGTGTAGGGGAGTCCAAGGCCCTGGCGATCATCGCTTACAGGGAAGAGAACGGTCCCTTTACTTCAGCAGAGGATATCATGAATGTACCAGGCATCAAAGAAGGAACCTATGAGAAGATAAAGGATAAAATAGCAATAAAGTAAGGAGCGCTAAATGAGCAGGAAAGTATTGGTAGTAGATGATGAGAAACTGATTGTCAAGGGACTTCGCTTCAGTCTGGAGCAGGACGGAATGGAAGTGGACTGTGCCTATGACGGAGAGGAAGCACTGGAAAAAGCAAAAGCAGGAGAGTACGATATCATCCTTCTTGACCTGATGCTTCCAAAAATGGACGGTCTTGAGGTATGCCAGCAGATCCGTGAATTTTCCAATGTTCCGATCATCATGCTTACAGCAAAAGGAGAAGATATGGATAAGATCCTGGGTCTGGAATACGGAGCTGATGATTATGTCACCAAGCCTTTCAACATCCTGGAAGTCAAAGCCCGCATCAAGGCGATCATCCGCCGTGCAGGCAGCAAACAGGACAAGCAGGAGAAGGCCAAGACTGTGGAAGTCGGAGAACTGAAGCTGGACTGCGAAGGACGCCGCGTATTTATCTCCGGAAAAGAGATCAACCTCACAGCCAAGGAATTTGATGTGCTGGAACTGCTGGTATTCAATCCGAACAAGGTATACAGCAGAGAAAATCTTCTGAATATCGTATGGGGCTATGAATATCCGGGAGATGTCCGTACCGTAGATGTACATATCCGCCGCCTGAGAGAAAAGATCGAGGCCAATCCCAGTGAGCCGAAATATGTACACACCAAATGGGGTGTGGGCTACTATTTCCAGGCATAACCTGTGAAGTTCAAAAAGAACGGCAAATTTTTCAAAAGTCTCCGCTTTCGTATTCTGATCATCCTGATCATACTGGGAATCGTACCGAGTGTCATCGTAACGGAAATGGTCATTGCCAACTATGAAGATCGTGCCATTGCCAACCGTGTGCAGAGCATGGAGAACATCTGTGACATCATGTGCGACCTGCTGATCAAGGAGAATTATCTGAATGACACCAGCTCTCAGACGGTGAACAGCAAGCTGGAATTACTGTCCAACAGCTATGGTGGCAGGATTCTCATTGTAGACAGGGATTTCAGGATCATCAAGGATACCTATGGCGTGGATGAGGGCAGGACTCTGGTTTCCCAGAAAGTATTGAACTGTTTTAAAGGAGAAGATGCCTACCAATATGATTCTGACAGCCAGAAGCTGATCCTGGCAGTTCCGGTAAAAAGTCCGGATGTAAAACAGGTGCAGGGTGCCATGATGATCATGGCATCTTCCAGTGAGGTGACAGCAACCATCCATGAACTGGAGCAGAAAGGGATTCTGATCATCGGTATCATTGTAGTGCTGGCCATTTTTCTGGGTTATATTCTTTCCACGATCCTGGTGAAGCCATTTGCTAGGGTAACGAAAGCAATCGAGGACCTTACAGACGGATATCAGAATGAGGAGATCTCGGTACCGGATTATACAGAGACAGCTTTGATCACAGATGCATTTAACAAGATGCTTTCTAGAATGAAGACGTTGGATGAATCCAGACAGGAGTTTGTATCCAATGTGTCTCATGAGTTGAAGACACCTATGACTTCAATGAAGGTTCTGGCGGATTCGCTGGTAGGACAGCAGGGGGTTCCGGAGGAACTGTATCAGGAATTTCTTTCTGATATCACAGAAGAGATTGACAGAGAGAACAAGATCATCACCGATCTGCTCTCCCTGGTAAAAATGGACAAAAAAGCAGCAGATATGAATATCCGTAATATGAATATCAATGAGCTGCTGGAGAATATTCTAAAGCGTCTCCGTCCTATTGCAGATCAGAGAAGGATTGACCTGATCCTGGATTCGTTCCGACCGGTAACCGCAGATGTGGATGAGGTGAAATTTACCCTTGCCATCAGTAACCTGGTCGAAAATGGTATCAAATACAATGTAGATGAGGGATGGGTCCGCGTAACACTGGATGCGGATCATAAGGATTTCTATGTGACAGTTGCAGATTCCGGCCTGGGAATACCGGAAGATTCCATTGAACGGATCTTTGAGCGTTTTTATCGTGTGGATAAATCCCATTCCAGAGAGATCGGCGGAACCGGTCTTGGACTTGCTATTACAAGAAGTTCTATAGCCATGCATCATGGGATCATCAAGGTATCCAGCAAAGAGGGCGAGGGAACCACATTTACCGTGAAGATCCCGCTGTCCTATATCCCGTCCTAGGAGGTACAGCATGAAAAAAACGATTTTGATCATCTGTGTGGCCGCTGCCTGCATCCTTTTTGGTCTGGTTGCTTTCATAGGATTGTCGGGAAGAAATAAAAACGAAGAGCAACAGTATAGATTTTATTATATCAACAGCGATGAAACGAGACTGAAAGAAGAAAAATATACTCCGGAGAAGGAAACAACAGAAGTGATGCTGCGCAATTTTTCCGAGAGTCTGAATAACCGTGAGACCCGGGAAGACGGAATCTCACTTTTTCCGGATGGGGTAAAGATTTCTTCTTATTCCATACAGGATGGAGTCCTGAACGTAGAATTCAATGAGGCCTATGATAAAATGTCACGTACCAGGGAACTTCTGGTGCGGGCAGGTATAGTGAAGATCTTTTTACAGGTTCCAGGAGTAGATTCTGTGGAAATCTATGTGGGTAAAAAGCCGCTGACAGATACCAGGGGTGAAGAAGTGGGAGCCATGAACAACGACACCTTTGTGGAGTTTTCCGGGTCCGATGGGGATGTGTACAGCTATGACACCTTTACTCTGTATTTCACAAATAAAAACGGAGATAAACTGGTAGCGGAACAGAGAAGTGTCCGCTACAGACGAAATCTTCCGAAGGCTACGGTGGTTTTGGAGCAGCTTGCAAGAGGTCCGCTGGAAAAAGGACATTATCCTACAATACCGGAGAATTCAGAGGTACTTTCCCTGACGAGAGCAAACGGAATCTGCTATGTGGATTATAATTCCGTATTTCAGGATTATGCGCTGGATGTTTCGGAACAGATTGCCGTGTATTCGGTGGTAAATACGCTGATCGCGGCAACGGATGTGGACAAAGTTGAGATTTCCATCGAAGGAAACAAGGAAGTGACCTTTGGCCAGAATATGCAGCTTTATAAGTTCTATGAATGGAACGACAGCTTGCTGGCACACACAAAGGCTAAAAAAGAATAGAAAAAATAAAACATTTCAAAATATCAGAAAACGGGAGAACATTTATGGCGAAAAGGCCGATGTGTCTTTTGTGTTTTCTTATGGTGCTGAGTCTTGGCGTACTGGAGCTTATGGGGATTCCTCTGATCAAGGGGAATCCCCTTCCGTTAAATGTGCAGGAGCAGATCGAAGCGCACCCTGGTTCCATGATCTGCGGGGAGGTGGAACAGTATGAAAACACAGAATTTTCCCAGTCTGTTTATCTGAAAAAAACATATCTTATCCATCAGTCAAAAAAATTTCCAATTGAAAATGTAAGAATATTTCTCAAAAAAGAAGAAGATCTGAAACCGGGAATGCGGATCCTGGTCAAGGGAACGCTGAAAAGAGTGGAAGGTCCTGCGAATCCGGGGGGCTTTGACAGCCAACACTTTTATGCCTGTCGTCATATTTATTATTTTATGAAGAACGCTGTGCTCCAAAAGAAAACAGCAGTGTATTCCGGCTACAGGCAGCTCCTTTTGGAGATAAAAGAAAGCTGCAGACAGATCCTGAAGGAAACTGCAGGAAAAGATGCGCCTGTTTTTTGTGCCATAACGCTTGGAGACAAACAGGAACTGGATCCGGAAACACAGATGCGATATCAGCTGGCCGGAATCATACATATCCTTGCCATCAGCGGACTTCATATCAGTATTCTGGGAATGGGGCTTTACAACCTTCTAAAGAAGATGGGACTGGGAATCTGGCCTGCCGGGATTTTTTCTCTGGGAGTGATGCTGCAGTATGGGATCATGACCGGAGGGAGTGTTTCCACCATGCGTGCAGTAACTATGTTTCTGATCGCCATGGGAGCCAGGATCACCGGACGGATCTATGATATGATGAGTGCTCTTTCCGTAACTGCCATGATGATTCTTGTGGAATCTCCGGTCTATCTCCTGGATAGTGGATTTCTTCTGTCCTTTGGCTGTGTTCTGGGAATGGGGCTCGCTGCGGAAAAGATCTGTGCCCTTGCAGGAGCGGAGAAAAAATGGACAAAGGCACTGGTAAGTCCTATAGCTCTTCAGCTTGTGACTCTGCCGGTGATGCTGAAGTTTTTCGGAGAAGTCTCTATTGCCGGATTTATCCTGAATCTGTTGGTGCTTCCAAGTGTGGGGGTAGTGCTGACTGGAGGAATGGCGGCGCTGCTGCTGGGAATTCTCAGTATTCCTGCGGCAAAACTGGTAATCCTGCCGGCAAGGGTACTGCTGCTTTTTTATGAATATCTCTGCAGTCTGGCAGGAAGATCAGGATGGAGTACCTGGATCGGAGGGGAGCCGGAAATATGGCAGATTGTGGTATATTATGGCTTTTTGATCATAGTCCTGTTTATGGGACAGTATATAAAAGAACAGCTCCGGAAGAAAAAAGCAGTCAGTGAGGAAATGGAGTTATCAGAGGAGCGGGCGGAAGCAGGTTGTTGGAAGCTATATGCTATCCGGATAACAGCCGGTATTTTTCTGGCAGTCGGAATCCTGATACTGGGATTTCATCCAGCAGGAAGTCTGAAGGTGATCTGCCTGGATGTAGGACAAGGTGACGGTATTCTTGTGGAGACCCCGGAGGATCACCATTTTTTGATCGACGGAGGAAGCAGCAGCCAGTCGGAGCTTGGAAGATACTGCCTTTTGCCGGCATTGAAAAGTCAGGGGATTTCCTGGCTGGATGGGATTTTTATTTCCCATACAGATCAGGATCACATCAACGGTGTGAAGGAGCTTCTGGAATATATGGGAAAAGGTCTTACAACCATCCGGGCCGGATATCTGATCCTGCCTGCCTGGGCGGAAAGACCAGATGCGTGGAGGGAGCTTGCAGAGGCAGCAAAAACAGCCGGAGTTAAGGTCATGACAGCCGGAAAAGGGGATGAGCTGCCTTGCGGCAAAGTATCTTTTTCTGTTCTGTGGCCGGAGAAAAATGCCACAGGAAAAGATGTGAATGAGGAAGCTATGGTGATGGAGTTGTCTTTTGGAGATTTTCAGATGCTTTTTACCGGAGATATCGGTGCAGATACGGAGAAAAAGCTTCTGGCAGCCGGGGGGCTTGAGGATGTTGACTGTCTGAAGGTGGGACATCACGGTTCCCGTTATTCTACCACAGAAGCATTTCTTGAGAAAATAAAGCCGGAAGTGGCGATCATTTCCTGTTCGCTCACTAACACCTACGGACATCCGTCACCGGAAACCGTAGAGCGGCTTAAAGCGGCCGGAAGTCAGGTGGAATACACCATGAAAAACGGTGCTATTACCGTGGAAACAGATGGAAAAAAGCTTAAGATCGGAAGGTTCCGAAAAAACAGGTGACTTTTGAACACACTTGTTGTAGAATAGACAGGGTTTATGCAAAAACAAAGTACTGAAAATGTGCAATACAAGATAAGGAGTTTTTATTTATGAAATATGATGTACTGATCGTAGGAGCAGGTCCCGGTGGAATCTTTGCGGCCTATGAACTGATGAATAATGATCCGGAGAAAAAGATCGCGGTTTTTGAAGCTGGTCATCCTCTGGAAAAAAGAAAATGTCCCATCGACGGAAAGAAAGTAAAATCCTGTATCCACTGCAAAACCTGTGCGATCATGAAGGGATTTGGCGGTGCAGGCGCTTTCTCCGACGGAAAATATAATATCACCAATCAGTTTGGCGGAACTCTGTACCAGCATATCGGCAAGGATACAGCCACAGAGCTGATGGAATATGTAGATAAACTGAACCTGATGCATGGCGGTGAGGGAACCAAACTTTATTCTACCACAAACAGCGAGATCCGTAAGCTCTGCCTTCAGAACGGCCTGCATCTTTTGGATGCATCAGTCCGCCATCTGGGAACAGATATCAACTATGTGGTGCTTCAGAACCTCTATGAAAAAATGAAAGACCATGTGGACTTCTATTTTGACGCATCTGTTGACAAAGTAGAAAAAACTGAAGACGGTTATGCAGTTTTTGTAGGAGATGAGCGTTACGAGGGAACTTACTGTATCATCTCCGCAGGACGAAGCGGAAGTAAATGGATGGAGACGGTATGTACAGAGCTTAAGATCCCGACTCTTTCCAACCGTGTGGACATCGGAGTCCGTGTGGAGCTTCCGGCAGAGGTTTTCAGCCGTCTGACAGATGAGCTTTATGAGAGCAAGATCGTTTACAGAACTGAGAAGTTTGAGGATATGGTCCGTACCTTCTGCATGAACCCGCGAGGTGTTGTCGTGAATGAAAATACCAACGGTATCATCACAGTAAACGGTCACAGCTACGAAGATCCGGCAAAGCATACCAACAATACAAACTTTGCCCTTCTGGTATCCAAGCATTTCTCAGAGCCGTTCCATGACAGCAACGGATACGGTGAGAGCATTGCAAGACTTTCCAATATGCTTGGCGGTGGTGTTATGGTACAGCGGTTTGGAGATCTGATCCGCGGAAGACGAAGCACAAAAGCCCGTATTGAGGAAAGTTTCGTAACACCTACACTTTCTGCGACACCGGGAGATTTAAGTCTTGTTATGCCGAAACGTATCCTGGATGGCATCATTGAGATGATCTATGCTCTGGATAAGATCGCACCGGGAACCGCAGATGATGATACTTTGCTTTATGGCGTTGAGGTTAAATTCTACAACATGGAGGTCGAGATCGACGAAAATCTGGAAACCTGCCACAAGGGTCTCTTTGTTATCGGAGACTGCAGCGGCGTGACCCATTCTCTGTCCCATGCATCTGCCAGCGGAATCTACGTAGCCAGATACCTGGAGCAGGAGTATTTTAACAGATAAACTGCAGAGCAGTTTATCTGTTATGAGCAAGTAGCGAAGCGGATTGCGAATATCCAGTGTAAGACAGTCCTTTTCTGATATCAGGGTGATGACAGAAAGGGGCTGTTTTTTATGCAGGATGTGCATGAATATTGGAGAAAGTATTCTGATAATAACTGACAGATACAGGGAGAAAACCGGTTACTGTTCACTGGTAATATTTCGCGAGGTGTTTTTTGTGAGCGAAGATCACAGAAAACCGTGAATCGTCTGACATCAATCTTGACAAATTTATGAGTTTGTGGTAAAAGTTAAATAACCAGGTAAAAGAAAATATGTGCAAATGTTATAATGATAAGGTTGCATCCAGTCGGATGTGCAAAAGAGAATCCGGTGAGAATCCGGAACGATACCGTCACTGTGAAAGGGGAGCTGCTTTTACAACCACTGGGAGACCGGGAAGGGAAAGCAGCGTGGAACCAAGTCAGGAGAACTGCCTTATTGTGAGATTCAGGGATTCGCGGTTTACGAATCGGTATTCTCCATAACAATACAGAACTTCTTTTTATGTATTTGTATTGCGCAGAGAATCATGTGTGAGCAGGCGGCCGCAGAGAGCTGCTGCTTTTTTGTACATATCAGTATTCTGGAAATACATGAAAAGAGGACAATGAGAAATGAAAAGAAAAACAATGTTAGCTCTGATGCTCGCAGTTTCCATGACATGCTCTATGGGTGCGGCTACAACAGCAATGGCAGCAGAGGATTCTGCTACAGAAGAGAACGCTGAGGCAGCTGATACCACAGAGGCTTCTGATGCAGATCAGGAAGCAGCAGATAATGTAGCAGCTCTGATCGACAAGATCTATGTACAGGAAAGAAACGACACAACAGATGAGGACTGCAAGGCAGCCAAAGAAGCATGGGATGCTCTGACAGATGCTCAGAAAGAACTGGTAGAGGGTGAGAATGCAGATCCGGATTATTTCGGACGTGACACAGGAGATGCTTCCAAGGACGATCCGCGTAACCAGGATGAGATCGGCGAGAATGAACTTCTTGTTGTAAGCTTTGGTACTTCCTTCAATGACAGCCGTGCAGAGGATGTCAAGGGAATCGAGGATGCTCTTGCAGAAGCTTATCCGGACTGGTCTGTAAGAAGAGCATTTACAGCACAGATCATCATCAACCATGTAGAGGCAAGAGATGATGAAGTGATCGATAACATGCAGCAGGCTCTTGACCGTGCAGTAGAGAATGGTGTTAAGAATCTGGTTGTACAGCCTACCCATCTGATGCATGGTGCTGAGTACGATGAGATGACAGAAGCGATCAATGGCTATAAAGATAAATTCGAGTCTGTAGCTATCGCAGAGCCAATGCTCGGTGAGGTTGGAGACGATGCAACTGTGATCAATGATGACAAGAAAGCCGTTGCTCAGGCAATCACAGATACGGCTTGCAAAGAGGCCGGATTTGACAGCATGGATGCAGCAGCTGAGGCTGGCACAGCATTCGTATTCATGGGACATGGAACATCTCATACAGCTAACGTTACATACAATCAGATGCAGACACAGATGGAAAACCTTGGATTGAAGAACGCATTCATCGGTACTGTAGAGGGTAAGCCGGAAGATACAGCCTGCGACAAGGTTATCGAGAAGGTAAAAGAAGCAGGATACAAGAACGTTGTTCTTCGTCCGCTGATGGTTGTTGCCGGAGACCATGCAAATAACGATATGGCCGGTGATGAGGAGGATTCCTGGAAGAGCCAGTTTGTAGCATCCGGAAACTTCGATAAGGTTGACTGCCAGATCGAGGGTCTTGGAAGAATCGAAGCAGTTGAGAAGCTTTATGTAGAGCATACAAAGGCAGCCATCGATTCTCTGGGAAGCACTGAGGAGTCCGCAGATTCTGATGCAGCAGCAGATACAGAGGCTGATTCTGCTGAGGAGTCCGCAGAATAATAAATATAAAAATATCTGAGTGAGTTCAGATACCTATAAGAAATCAATGTAACTGCCCGGAAAGATCAGGAAGACTGTTTTCCGGGCAGATTGCTGTATCTATGGAAGGGAGAAGATTATCATGAAAAAACGCTATGTAAACTTAATTCTTGCAATGGCAAGTGCATCAGTCCTGGTGCTGGGCTCTGTGCCTGCGATGGCAAAAACAGATGAAACAAAAACAGAGTCCGGTGAGGAAGCAGAAGCTTCCGAAGAAAAGGATACAGATGCAGCCAAAGCAGATACCCTAGAAGATGGCGTTTATACAGCAGAGTTTGATACAGACAGCAGCATGTTTCATGTAAATGAGGCCAATGACAATAAAGGAGAGCTCACGGTCAAAGATGGTAAAATGACCATCCACGTAAGTCTGGTTTCCAAGAAGATCGTTAACCTGTTTGCGGGAACTGCCGAGGATGCCCAGAAGGACGGAGCAGAGATCATTGAGCCGACCACAGATACAGTGAAGTACAGCGATGGTTATACAGAGGAGGTTTACGGATTTGATATCCCGGTACCGGCCATTGGTGAGGAATTTAACGTGGCGATCCTGGGAGAAAAAGGCAAATGGTACGACCATAAAGTCAGCGTAAAGAATCCTGTAAAAACCTCTGACGACAAAAAATCCGAAGGGAAAAAACCGGAAGAGCTGAAGCTGGAGGACGGAACCTATGAGACGGATGTAACCCTTACAGGCGGATCAGGAAGAGCATCTGTAGAATCTCCGGCTAAAGTAGAGATCAAGGACAAAGAAGCTACGGCAACCATCATCTGGAGCAGTCCGAATTATGATTACATGATCGTGGACGGCGAAAAATATGAGCCGGTGAACAAAGACGGAAACTCCACATTTGAGATCCCGGTCACAGTCTTTGACGCAGAAATGGAAGTGACTGCAGATACTGTAGCCATGAGTACTCCTCACGAGATTGAGTATACCTTGAATTTTGATTCTTCAAGCATGAAAAAGGAAGAAAAATGAAAAAAATAATTTCATACATATTTCTGACGCTGACCCTGATCCTGGGGTGTGCTTTTGCAGTGCAGGCAGCAGAGACAGAACATAAGCCTGCGGATATTCCAGGCCTTACCTTTGACCACAGTATGGATCTTTCCTACGCAAAGGAATTTAATGTGGATTACTACAACGATGGCTATGCGCTGCTCACCATTGATCAGGAAGGACAGTTTCTTGTAGTTCCCGAAGGCAAGAAAGCACCGGAGGGGCTGGATCCTGACATTGCGGTTCTGCAGCAGCCCATAAACAATATCTATCTGGTAGCAACCTCGGCCATGGATCTTTTCCGCGCTATCGACGGGATTGACAGCATCAAGCTTTCCGGAACCAAGGAAGACGGATGGTATATCCAGGAAGCAAAGGACGCCATGGAACAGAAAAAGATGATCTATGCCGGCAAGTACAATGCTCCGGATTACGAGCTGATCCTGAACGAGGGCTGTGACCTTGCCATTGAATCCACCATGATCCATCACAATCCGGAGGTACAGGAGAAACTGGAGCAGTTCGGGATCCCTGTAATGGTAGAGCGTTCCAGCTATGAGAGTCATCCTCTTGGAAGGACCGAGTGGATGAAGCTTTACGCAGTTCTTCTGGGAAAAGAAGATGTAGCAGAAAAGGTTTTCAAAGAGCAGACGGACAAGCTGGATAAGGTTCTCACAGCAGATAAAACAGATAAGACCGTGGCGTTCTTTTATATCAACTCCGTAGGTGCGGTAAATATAAGAAAAAGTGGCGACTATGTTTCAGAAATGATCTCTCTCGCAGGAGGAAATTATGTTCCGGAGGATACGGGAGTAAATGACAATGCTCTTTCCACCATGAATATGCAGATGGAAGAGTTTTATGCCAAGGCGAAGGATGCAGACTATATCATCTATAACAGTACGATTGACGGGGAACTTAAGACCATTGATGAGCTTCTTTCCAAAAGTAAGCTTCTTGCAGATTTCAAGGCAGTGAAGAACGGAAATGTCTGGTGCACAGGCAAAAATCTCTTCCAGGAAACTACCGGACTTGGAACCATGATCGAGGATATCCACACCATGCTGACTACAGATGATGATTCTCTGGATGATCTGACCTATATGCATAAACTGAAATAAATTCCAGTGTTCTTTTTAACTCCTTTGCCGGTTTCCACCTGTGAGCAGGAAACGAAAGGACAGGATAACAAAACAGAAGAGGAGTGTACCAGAAAAATGAATGACAGAAAACGCGCAGTCCGATACGGGATCTCTTTTGTGATCCTTGCGGTACTTTTAATCTTTTTATTTATATGGAATGTAAATTCCGGAAGTATCCACCTCTCTGTGAAGGAGATCCTGAATATCATATTCCGGCATCAGGGAGATGAAACTTCTTATAATATCGTCTGGGAGATCCGTCTTCCCAGGATACTGGCAGTTATCATCCTTGGCGGAGCACTTTCTGTTTCCGGATTTTTGCTGCAGACCTTTTTTAACAACCCTATCGCGGGACCCTTTGTATTGGGAATCTCTTCCGGTGCCAAGCTGATCGTGGCGCTTCTGATGATCTTTTTTTTAAGCAGATCGGTGTCCATCGGTTCCGGTGCCATGATCCTGGCTGCTTTTGCAGGCTCAATGATCTCCATGGGCTTTGTGCTCCTTGTGGCAAAAAAAGTCCACAACATGTCCATGCTGGTCATCAGTGGTGTTATGATCGGCTATATCTGTTCGGCCATCACAGACTTTGTGGTGACCTTTGCAGATGATTCCAACATAGTCAATCTTCACAATTGGTCACTGGGTAGCTTTTCCGGTATGACCTGGGGGAATGTGCAGACTATGGCTGCTGTGGTACTTCTTACCATGGTGATCGTATTTTTTATGTCAAAACCGATCAGCGCCTATCAGCTGGGGGAGACTTACGCGCAGAATATGGGAGTTAATATCAAGGCTTTCCGGATACTTCTGATCCTGCTTTCCAGTATTCTTTCTGCCTGTGTGACTGCTTTTGCAGGGCCGATCTCCTTCGTGGGGATCGCTGTGCCTCATATTGCAAAAAGTCTCCTGAAGACTGCCAAACCGCTGCTTGTGATCCCGGCCTGTTTTCTGGGCGGTGCAGTGTTCTGCCTGTTCTGTGACCTGATCGCAAGAACTGTATTTGCACCGACGGAGCTGAGCATCAGTTCTGTGACAGCAGTTTTCGGAGCACCGGTAGTTATCTATATCATGATTCGCAGACAGCAGAGGATATAAACGATGAAATCATATTTTTTTTATACAGATCAGCTGACCGTAGGCTATGATGGAAAACCGCTGATCAAAGAAATCAATATTCAGCTGAATAAAGGAGAAATCCTGACACTGATCGGTCCCAACGGTGCCGGAAAATCTACTATTTTGAAGAGTATCACAAGACAGCTTTCCCTGATCAGCGGAACGGTATATCTGGAACAGGAACAGATGAGCCGGATGACCAACAGGGAAGTGTCAAAAAAACTGGCTGTAGTACTTACCGAGCGCATGCGACCGGAGCTTATGACCTGTGAGGATGTGGTATCCACCGGACGATATCCCTATACCGGAACTCTCGGGATCCTTTCCGCAGAGGACAAGGAAAAAGTTAAAAGTGCCATGGAGATGGTTCACGCCTGGGATCTGAAGAACCGGGATTTTACAGCTATCAGTGACGGACAGAGACAGCGTATCCTTCTGGCACGCGCCATCTGCCAGGAACCGGAGATCATTATCCTGGATGAACCGACCTCCTTCCTGGATATCCGGCATAAGCTGGAGCTTCTTGCCATTTTGAAGAAGATGGTATTGGAAAAACAGATGACGGTGATCATGTCCCTTCACGAGCTGGATCTTGCCCAGAAGATTTCTGACCAGGTGATCTGTGTTCATGGAGATCACATTGAGAAATATGGTGCACCGGAGGAAATCTTTACTTCCGATTATATTCGGAAGCTTTATGGCATCACCCGTGGAAGCTATAATGCAGAATTCGGCTGCGTGGAAATGGAACCTCCGGCCGGAAAACCGGAGGTGTTTGTGATCGGAGGAAATGGAAGTGGGATTCCGGTATATCGGAAGCTGCAGCGACAGGGGATTCCTTTTGTGACCGGAGTTCTCCATACCAATGATGCAGATTATCAGGTGGCAAAAGAACTGGCTGCAAAAGTGATCACGGAGAAGCCTTTTGAATGCATTTCGGAGTCTGCCTTTGAAGAAGCACTGGAGTTCATGGGAAAATGTGAAAAAGTGTACTGTCCGCTGAAGGATTTTGGTATCATGAATGAAAAAAACCGGGAATTGTTGAAAAAAGCAAAAGAAACCGGAAAATTAAACCAGATCAGATAAGTTCTCTGGGAAAATGAGAAAAGCAATAAAACGCTGTCAGAAATGAGTGATATAATTTCCGGCAGCGTTTTTTATATAATATAAATTACAAATATTTCAGCAGCTGTGTTATAATGTGACAAGAACGACAGATCGTGAAGCGCTCGCATTCGTGGAGATGTAAGTAACGAAGAGGAATGTCCGCTTTACACCGCAAAAGTTAAGTAGATACAATCGATCCGAAAAAATATATGGAGGGAAGATCAATGAAAAAAAGAAACATGATCGCAGCTCTGCTCTGCAGTGCATGCCTTGTGGCAGGAAGTGTAAATCCCGTATTTGCAGATGCATCGAAGGTAGTAACACTTGGAGCAGATCTTACGGATGCTCAGAAGCAGACAATGATGAAATATTTTAATGTAAGTTCCGATCAGGTGCAGGTGATGACCATTACAAATGAGGATGAGCATAAACACCTGGATAATATCGCACCACAGTCCCAGATCGGTTCCAGAACTTTGAGCTGTGCCTATGTGAAGCCTACACAGTCCGGCGGGATTAAGGTCCGCACAGCAAATCTGAACTGGGTGACAGGTAATATGATCGCAACGACACTTTCCACATCCGGTGTGAAGAACTGTGAAGTAGTTGCTGCCTGCCCGATGGAAGTATCCGGAACAGGCGCACTTACCGGCATCCAGATGGCATATGAGAAGGCCAGTGGAGAGAAGCTGGATGAGACCAAGACGAAGCTTGCCAACCAGGAGATCGTAACCACCGGTGAGCTTGCAGATAAGGTTGGTAAAAATGAGGCGACAACAGTTGTAAACCAGTCCAAGATGGATGTGATCCAGAACGGAGTACAGAATGCAGATGAGATTCAGAATATTGTTATCAATGTGGCTGAGCAGAACAATATTTCCGTAAGCCAGGACGATATTGACAGGATCGTGTCTCTTCTGAAGCAGATCTCACAGCAGGATTACAATTATGATGATGTGAAGGAAACACTGGAGCAGGTAGATGCCAATACCACAGGCCAGACCTCTTCCTCTGATGATACGCTGGATGGCGAGAGCAGTGATGAAACCGTAGATGTGGATGCAGATTCTTCTGATGATATCGTCAACAATGTAAATGACAGCATTCTTGGTGACGATGTGATCCAGAGCTCCACAGAGGATCCGGGTCTTGAGGAAGAAACAGGAGCAGATTCTCAGGATACAAGCAATGAGACCGGAATCCCGGATGCTACCGACGACGGAACCTATAGCAATGAGGAAAGCTCGGACGAAAGCAGCACAGACGAAAGTACCTCTGATGAGAGCAGTACAGAGGATAGTGCATCCGACGAGAGCAGTACAGACGAAAGTGCTTCTGACGAGAACAGCACAGATGAAAGCGCTTCTGATGAGGCTGCATCCGATGAGACCGGAATCCCGGAGGCAACAGAAGATACAGAATCTTCAGAAAGTACAGAGGGCTCAGACCAGGCAGATAGTGCAGAAAACGATACTTCCGTGCTCAGTGAAGAAGCAAAGAACAATTATGACAAATTTGTCCTCTTTGTAAAAGGCGAGTATGAGGGAGATGCAGATTCCCTTCTCGCTGCAACGGAGGATACAGAGGCAGTGGCAACGGTAACACTGGATGAGCAGACAGCGAAGAGTGTGACAGAAACTGTTGAGAAGGATTATTATGATATCCTGAAGGATGGTACAGAATCCTATGAGGCAGATGGTACAGAAAAATATCAGAGTACAGAGCTGAATATGATGGATCAGAAGCTGAAGAAGCTGTTCGGTATTGACAGTTCCCAGGAGGACACAGAGGCCACAGACGTGACAGCAGCTATTCTTGCAGATGTTCCCCAGGAAGATAAGCAGACACTTTATAAAGAAACCATGAAATATCTGGCAGGTCTTTACGGAGAGAACACGGACTCTTCTGAGGAATCCGCAGCAGAATAAAAGATTTACAGAAAAAGAGATAAAAAATACCGCAGCAGAGAAAACAACCTTTGCTGCGGTATTTTTTGTCGTGCCGGAAAGATATCATGAAAATTTTGTGATTTACGACAAGGATTTGTGTAAGCACTGGAAAAATGGATTTTTCTGTGATAAAATTGACCGTAAATCGGTTTTGTGGACTCATACATCGCAAACCGTGACAGGGAAACGAGAAAGGGAAAAGGTAGAATTTATGAGCCTGGCAGTAGTAACATTAAAAAAAGGCGAAGGCAGATTCCTGAAATCAGGAGGCCTCTGGGTATATGACAATGAGATCGCAAGCATCATGGGAAGCTTTGTGAACGGAGATATCGTTCTGGTCCGGGACTTTGACGGATATCCAATGGGAAGAGGATTTATCAACACCAATTCCAAGATCACAGTCCGTATGCTTACCAGAGATGAGCGTACAGAGATCAGTCCGGAATTTTTGAAACAACGTGTCCACGACGCATGGGAGTATCGTAAGAAGGTAGTAGATACCGGAAGCTGCCGTGTGATCTTCGGAGAAGCAGACTTTCTTCCGGGTCTTGTTGTGGATAAGTTTTCAGATGTGCTTGTTGTACAGTCTCTTGCACTGGGAATCGACCGTCTTAAAGAAACGATCCTAGATGCACTGAAGGAAGTCCTTGCTGAGGATGGGATCCGGATCCGTGGAGTCTATGAGCGAAGTGATGCAAAGGTACGCCGCCAGGAAGGAATGGAACTTACCAAGGGATTTATCGGAGAAGAATTTCCGACACTTGTTCAGATTGAAGAGAACGGTGTGAAATATGAAGTAGATATCAGGGACGGGCAGAAGACCGGATTTTTCCTGGATCAGAAATATAACCGTCTTGCTATCCAGAAGCTCTGCAAGGGGGCGAAGGTTCTGGACTGCTTTACACATACCGGCTCTTTTGCCCTGAATGCGGGAATTGCAGGGGCACAGAGTGTTCTCGGTGTGGATGCGTCGGAAACTGCAGTCCTGCAGGCAAGACGAAACGCCAGTCTGAACGGCCTGGACGGAACAGTGAAATTCCTCTGTGAGGATGTTTTTGAACTTCTTCCCGAGCTTGAGGAGAAAGGAGAGAAATTTGATGTTGTGGTACTGGATCCTCCGGCATTTACGAAATCCAGAAGCTCTGTAAAAAATGCCATCAAGGGATACCGTGAGATCAATCTCCGTGCAATGCGTCTTGTAAAGGACGGCGGATTTCTGGCGACCTGTTCCTGCTCTCATTTTATGACGTATGAGCTGTTTACACAGACCATCGGTCAGGCAGCGAAGAATGTCCATAAGAGACTGCGCCAGGTAGAGTACCGTACACAGGCACCGGATCATCCGATCCTCTGGTCAGCAGATGAGTCCTATTATCTGAAATTCTACATTTTCCAGGTATGCAATGACCGTTAGGAACTGCCATCCGGATTTTTTTACGGAAATTTTTTGGCAGTGCCGTATGGCAGTGAAAAGGAGATGCAGATCATATGAGAGACAAATTCAATAAATTTATGCAGGGACGTTATGGAGTGGATGATCTTTCTAGGTTCACCATGGGAGTCGCACTGGTTCTGATCATTCTGGCAATGTTTGCCAATATATTCAGCAGAACTGTCGGCAGCACCCTTGACATTCTCGGGGTCGCAGCGATCGTATATGCATATATACGTATTTTTTCCAGAAATATCCAGCAGCGTTATGCCGAAAATCAGAAATTCCTTCAGATGACGTCAAAGTTCCGTTTTCGCTTTAATAAAGAAAAGGATCTGATGAAGCAGAGAAAGACCCATCACATCTACAGCTGTCCGGGCTGCGGACAGAAGATACGTATTCCAAAGGGAAAGGGCAAGATCGAGATCGAATGTCCGAAATGCCACACAAAATTCGTAAAAAGGAGCTGACATGTTCGGATATGTGACCGTTAATAAACCGGAAATAAAATTCAAGGATTTTGATGTGTACCGTTCTTTTTACTGCGGCCTCTGCAGAGAATTGCGGGAGAGATACGGGATACCGGGACAGATCTCACTGACTTATGATATGACATTTGTGGTCCTTCTTTTAAGCGGCCTTTATGAGCCGCCAACGAAGAAGGGAACCTCAAGGTGTGTGGTCCATCCGCTGAAGCCCCAGCCGGTGCGCAAAAATACAGTAACTGAGTACTGTGCGGATATGAATGTGATCCTTACCTATTACAAATGTATGGATGACTGGCAGGATGAACACAAACCACTGCGCTATGCATATGCAGGAATTCTGAAGAATTGCGGAAATATGCATATGTCCGCTTATCCGGCGAAGATCCAAAGAATCCGAAACGCGCTGGAGGAGCTTTCTTCCCTGGAAAAACAGGGGGAAACCGATGTGGACCGTGTAGCCGGGTGTTCCGGACGTATCATGGAAGAGATTCTGGCCTTCCGTAAGGATGTCTGGGAATCGTCCCTGCGCCGTCTGGGATTTTATCTCGGAAAATTTATCTACATCCTGGATGCTTATGACGATGTGGAAAAAGATGCAGAAAACGGAAATTACAATCCTTTCCTTGAAAAATATAAGATAGAAGGGTTCGAGGAAGAGGTACGTCGGCTTCTTATGATGATGCTTGCAGAATGCTGCAGAGAATTTGAAAAGCTGCCGATCCTCCGATACGGAGATATCCTTCGAAATATTTTATATTCCGGCGTCTGGTGCCGCTTTGCGGCGATCGGACAGAAGCGCAGGGAAGAACGGGAGAAAGAGAAAAAATGTTAGATCCATACAGCGTGCTGGGAGTTCCCAGAAACGCATCTGATGATGAAATAAAAAAGGCATACCGGAAGCTGAGCCGAAAGTATCACCCGGATGCCAATATCAATAATCCGAATAAGGATCAGGCCGAAGAAAAATTCAAAGAAGTGCAGCAGGCTTACGAGCAGATCATGAAAGAGCGTGAGTACGGAAGTAGTTCCCAGAATGGCTATGGCGGCTACGGAAATTACGGTGGTTTTGGAAATTACGGAAATGCCGGTTCCAGTGCCTATCAGGATGAGGAAAGTATGCGCAGAAGGGCGGCCGCCAATTATGTGCAGAGCGGTCATTTTCAGGAAGCTATGAATGTACTGGATTCTCTTGGTCAGAAAAATGGGGAATGGTATTACCTGGCTGCTATGGCAAATATGGGAATGGGAAATAATGTAACAGCTCTGGATCAGATTCGTGAAGCAGTCCGTCAGGAACCGGATAATATGCAGTACCGTATGCTGCTCCAGAGAATGGAAGGCGGTGGCGGCTGGTATCAGCAGCGGCAGGATCCCTTTGGGGGAATGCCGACTGCAGAAGGGGATATGTGTGATGCCTGCTGCAGGACCATGGCCTGTTTCATGTGCTGGCCGGGCGGCTTTTTCTGCTGCTGATGCAGGAACAAAGCGGTCATCGATATCCCGGAATTGAGAATCGGAATATCCTGAGGCAGCATATCCATATGTTTGTAAGGCGGATCCTGCAGATCCGTTTTGCGATATAGATCGCAGAGGGATTTTTCTGACAGAAATTCACAATGCTGTCCGGAAAATGTCATACTGCAGAGAAAAAGAGGAGGAAATCGTTATGAGTATAAGAATTGGTATTTTAGGTTACGGAAACCTGGGACGCGGCGTGGAGTGCGCCATCAAGCATAATCCGGATACAGAGCTGGTTGCAGTATTTACCAGACGTGATCCAGAGACTGTAAAGATCCTTACAGAGACCGCAAAGGTTTATTCTGTAAAAGATGCGGAGAAGCTGAAGGATGAGATCGATGTCCTGATCATCTGTGGAGGAAGTGCGACAGATCTTCCTGTTCAGACACCGGAGTATGTAAAATATTTCAATGTTGTGGACAGCTTTGATACACATAAGAAAATCCCGGAGCATTTTGCAAATGTTGACAAGGCAGCAGCAGAGAGTGGACATGTAGGAATCATTTCCGTAGGCTGGGATCCAGGAATGTTTTCTCTGAACCGTATGTATGCAAATGCGATCCTTACAAATGGAAACGACTACACATTCTGGGGCAAGGGTGTCAGCCAGGGACATTCTGATGCAGTCCGCCGCATCAAAGGCGTAAAGGATGCAAAGCAGTACACCATTCCGGTAGAAGCTGCACTTGAGGCAGTAAGAAACGGAGAAAATCCGGAGCTTACTACACGCCAGAAACATACAAGAGAGTGCTTCGTAGTTGCTGAGGAAGGTGCTGATCTTGCACGCATCGAGGAAGAGATCAAGACCATGCCGAACTACTTTGACGAGTATGATACAACGGTACATTTCATTTCCCAGGAAGAGCTGAATCGTGACCACAGCGGTATCCCACACGGCGGTTTTGTGATCCGCAGCGGAAAAACAGGCTGGAACAATGAGAACAGCCATGTGATCGAGTACAGCCTGAAGCTGGATTCCAATCCTGAGTTCACATCTTCTGTGATCGTTGCCTATGCAAGAGCTGCATACCGCATGAACCAGGAAGGACAGAAGGGATGCAAGACAGTATTTGATGTTGCACCTGCATATTTAAGTGCCCTTGATGGGGCAGAGCTTCGCAAAAAATTTCTGTAAGGATCCGTAACAGACAGGAGCAAAACTGCATAAAGGATCATATCCCCGGAGCATCGGTGAATATTTCTGATGTTTCGGGGCTTTTTTCTGCATAAAATCAACATTGGTAATACCTGGATGATGATTTTTCTGAAAGAAAAGGAAAGAGTTGACGGACCGTAAAGAATGTTATATAATATGGACGTAAAATTGTAACAAAATTGTAACGTTTACGATCAGTCGGACTTAAGAAATAGTAAATATCAATGATCTATCTATCAAAGGAAGGTATGTATGCGAAAATTAAGCAGAAAATGGAAACTCTGGGGACTTTTTTTTGTTCTGATGTTCTTTGCAGCCGGAGCAACTGTACATACAACGGCAACAGATGTACAGGCTGCGACCAAAAACGGCTTTAAAACAGAAAAAGGAAAGTCCTATTATTATCAGAATGGACAGAAGGTAAAAGGCTGGCTTACACTGAACGGGAAGAAATATTTTTTTAATAAATCCACAGGCGTGCAGATGAAGCGTTGGGCTAAGGATTCCAAGGGCAAACGATATTTTTATAATGTCAACGGTGCCAAGGGCTATATGGCAACAGGCTGGCTTACAGACAGTAAGAACAATACCCGCTATTTTAATCCCACCAGCGGATATATGACAACGAAATGGGCCACGATCAGTAATAAGAAATATTATTTTTACAGAGGCAGTGGTGCTGCAGCCAGAAGTGTATTCCTTACAGACAAGAAGAATGTGACCAGATATTTTACCAGCAAATGCTTTATGGCAAAGGGCTGGGCAACGAATAAGAAACAGCAGAAGCGTTATTTTGATCCAAACACGGGAGCTATGTATAAGGGCTTCAAGAAGATCGGCAGCGATACCTATTATTTTTACAGCAAGAGCGGCGTGATGGCTACCGGTTGGGTCACAAATTCCAAAAAAGGATATAAATATTATTTCGATCCGTCAACCGGTGTCATGGCTACGGGAACGAAGACGATCGATGGCAAGAAGTATACATTTGGCAGCAATGGTGTCTTGGATACCAACCCAAGTACTACTACAGCGACAAGCTCCAGGACTATCAAGAATTTCCTTGCCAATGCATTACTTCCGGTAGGAAAGACTCTTTACGTATGGGGCGGCGGCCACAACTGGTCGGATGCGACCAGAAAGGGCATCAGTCCAAAATGGAAACAATGGTATGACAGCAATTCCAGCTCCTATAATTACAGATATTATATGGATCTCAGTGAAGCTACAGAACAGAAGGGCCTTGACTGCTCCGGCTTTGTAGGATGGTCTGTATATCAGATCATGCAGAGCAGATCCGGTGGACCTATGTACACGGATGTTTCCGGAAATCTTGGATCTTTGTATTCCGGCAAGGGAATGGGTACCGTTGTTTCCCAGGCTCAGCTGGCAAGCTCAAACTGGAAGCTTTATCCTGGGGATATCGGATACAACAGCGGACATACCTGGATCGTTCTCGGACAGTGTTCCGATAAGAGTGTCGTGATCCTCCACTGTACACCGAATGCCGGCGTACAGATTTCCGGAACACCGACACCAAGCGGAACTTACGGAAGCCAGGCGATCAAGCTGGCAGAAACTTACATGTCCAGGTATCCTGGAGCCAGCAAATATGACTATCATGAATCCAGTGGTAACTATATCCGAAACGGTGCATACTTCAGATGGAACAGAAGCACTCTTTCCGATCCCAACGGATATCTGAACAAGACAGCCAATCAGATCCTTGCAGATCTTTTCTGATCAGGATATGCTGAAAGAAATTTATATGTAACAAATAGCAATAAGAAACGCGAGAGGAGAATCTGAGATAACCCGGGTTCTCCTTTTTTAATGTCAAAATCATTAATAAATGTTACAAAGCTTTAAACTAATTAATAGAAAATCCTTGCAATCCAAATAACACTGTGTTAATATATAAAAAGATTGAAACAAGATATTGCAAAAGTATTACAAAGAAAACCAACGAAGCGGATGGTCAGATCCGCTGTATTAAATTAGAATCAGATTGCGAGGGTGAACAGTCATGAAGAAAAGGATATTATGTCTGACACTGGCGCTCATCATCAGCGGAGCACAGGTAGTCAGCGTAAGCGCAACAAGAGAAGATGAGGCAGCACTTCAGCAGGAGATGGATGCGACTAACGAACAGCTGAATGCGACTTATTCCAGATTGGATGAGCTTTCCTCACAGAAGTCACAGATTGAAGGCGAGATTTCAACTCTTGATGCCAATCTTGTAAACGTGATGGTTTCGATCCAGACACTGGAGGGAGATATCTCCAATAAGGAAGCCGACATTGCATCTACACAGACCAACCTTGAGAAGGCCAAAAATGCCAAGCAGAAACAGTATGAGGCAATGAAGAAACGTATCCAGTATCTCTATGAGAAGGGTGGAGACGATGCATGGTTCCAGATGATGCTGAATGCAGAGAACCTGTCTGACCTTCTTACAAGAGCAGAGTACACACAGAAGACTTATGAGCAGGACCGTAAGAGTCTTGAAAAATATTCCAATACGATCCAGCAGGTGGCAAACCTGGAGGCACAGTACACACAGGAGAAGGCAGAGCTGGAGGGAATGAAGCAGGAATATGAGGCAGAGTCCCAGAACCTGCAGGCACAGCTGGATGAGAAGCGTGCCACATCCGCAGATTATGATAATGAGATCGCCTACGCACAGCAGCAGGCTACAGATTATGCAAACCTTCTTGCAGAGCAGACTGCAGAGCTTCAGAGATTAGAGGCTGAGCGTATTGCAGCAGAGGAAGAGGCAAGACGTCAGGCCGAGGCTGAAGCAGCAGCGAGAGCACAGGCTGAGGCAGAAGAGGAAGCAAGACGCCAGGCAGAGCAGGAAGCACAGCAGGATGAGGCAGACGAGAGCGAAGACGGACAGTACGATGAGGACGGCGACGTGATCGAGAATGCAGATGAGGATACTGCAGAAGATGACACCGAGGATGTGGATGAAGATGCAGACAATGGTGAGAATGATGATGCGTCCGAGGATACTGAGAATACAGAGGATAATGCAGACGCAGATTACGATAACAGCACAGACGCATCTGAAGAAAGTGCAGAGGACACATCTAATGCAGAGGATACATCTTCAGACAGTGACAGTTCTTCTTACAGTAGCGGTTCAGGATCTTCTGTTGTGAATTATGCTACACAGTTTGTGGGAAATCCTTACGTATGGGGCGGAACAAGCCTTACCAATGGTGCAGACTGCTCCGGATTTGTACAGAGTGTCTATGCGAACTTCGGAGTCAGCCTTCCGAGAACCTCCTATGAGCAGCAGAATGCAGGTACAGAAGTATCCTACGCAGATGCACAGCCGGGAGATCTGATCTGCTATGGCGGACACGTGGCTATTTACATGGGTAATGGCCAGATCGTTCATGCATCGAACTCTCAGGACGGGATCAAGATCAGCAATGATGCTACATACAGAACAATTGTATCTGTAAGACGTCTTGTATAATAAAAACGTACAACAGAAAATAAAAATACAGCAGCCCGACAGCAGTTTGTCGGGCTGTTTTTAACGTCGGAAAAAATACTGAAAAACCCATGGAACGGAGTGAACAGCAACAAAATATGCTCAAAAATGTATAAATATTGAAAACAGTATTGACATATAATTAACAGGATGTTATTATAATGTCAGTATAATTCCATATTGAACATAGCAAGTGCTGAGGATAGCTGACAGTTATATATTGATTATCAGAAGTCCACAGAAAAGGGAATCAGGTGTGAAACCTGAGCGATCCGGTCACTGTAACGGAGGAGCGAATTTCATAGTCCATTGTACGTATGTATGAGAAGGAGAGAGGAGCCATGATCCCGGAGCCAGGAAACCTGCTTGTTATGGCGAGGTTAAACTTCCGTGTAAAGTGTAACAACCATTTCAGGGACTCCGCACCCCTGGGACGTTGTCTACTTTTTTACGAGAGTAGGCATTTTTTTATGGAATGCGCCTGTTCATATGAATTATACATGATTAAATGGCAGGCGATACTACTCCGGATACATTCGTTCCCTCCGCGCACTCATGAACGGATTATATTTCTACCCCGGGGTGGCATCGCTACCTCTTTTTTATAGGAAAAAGTTATGTGTGGTTATGTCAGGAGAGGAGAAAAGAGCCATGGAGAAACCATACTGGGAAGGCAAAGAATACTCTTACTTCAGCCACAAAAACTGTGAGTATTTTCCGTGCCATAAAGGAGCAGATCCGGAGAACTTCAATTGTCTGTTCTGCTATTGTCCTTTATATGCACTGGGAGATAAATGTGGTGGTAATTTCCGCTTTACGGAAAGCGGGATTAAAGACTGCACCGAATGCAAGCTTCCTCACAGAAGAGAAAATTTCGGATATGTTACAGGTAAATATAGCGAGCTTGCGGAAATTGTACGGAAGCAGCGGGAAAAATAAAAAACAGGCCAGTTCAGATACAGGAAAATGTATATTCCTGTGTTTGAACTGGCCTGTTTTGTTTGGAGTGGACAATATCTGTTATCTGTCGGAAAAGATACAGAAGATCATTCTCTGGTTTGGAGAAAAACCTTGAGTCTGGGAATCTGGTTGTTGAGGATCAGCTGTTCCGGAAACATGGCCTGATGAACAAACTCAGCAGCACAGGTAAAATCTCCGATATGCTCCGGGCCATGGCTGTCACTGGAAAGAAGCAGCGGCAGATCATATTTGCGGCAGCATCGAAGGATCTCGAAACAGTTTTCTCTTGTGTCGCCACGATAGCCATAAGGTGCAAGAGAAGCTTCGTTGATCTCAAAGATCGTGCCGGTTTCCCTGGCAGCCCTTGCAAGCGCATCATAATTAACCGGGTAATGAGTGTTATCACTATGTCCGAGGATCTTTACACAGGGGTTTTTCATTACATTGATAAAAGCTTCTGTGTTTTCGGCTCTGGTACCGCAGCGGTAATTCCAGGCATGCATGCTGGCAATGGCGTAATCAAGTTTACATAATAATTCCTGATCTAAATCTACCGTTCCGCTGCGGTCAAGGATATTCAGTTCAATTCCGTAGAGTAATTCTACACCGAAATGTTTTTTGGGAGAATAGGTAAGGCTGCGGAAATAGGAGGAAGTTCCGGCTGCCAGAGTGCCGGGACCGTGATCAGTGATCCCGAGAAGCCGGAGACCTTTCTCGGCAGCTGCGCGTGCCATGTTTGTGATGGTACATTCCGTGCCGTGACCACTGGCGATGGAGTGGGTATGCATATCAGAAAGATACATAAAAATACACCTCTTTTACTGTTTGAGAACATGTGACAGAGCGGAATACGAATGTCCGCTTTGCATAAATTTTTTCTGAAAAACAAAGGAATTCCTATATAAATCTAAGTATGGCAGAGCAGAAAAACAAAGTCAATAGAGAAAAACATAAAAATACAAAAAACAAATAAAATCAACAGGGAACAACCGATAAAAACCACAAAAACAGCTAGAAACACATGTTGGATTTCGTTGACATCGAAGTAGGGGTAAGGTATAATAAAACTACATGAGCACATAGCCGGACAGGAGCGGTTCTGGAAGCGTGGAGGCAGACAGATCACCAGAAACAACCGGTTATGAGAAAGGAGAATCATGGAGAAATTTCATATAGCAGATATCCCGAAAACAGACAGGATCACACATCTTGTGGATAATCTTTATGCCAAGATGCCGGTGATCGAATCTGCCAGAGCGAAACTGGTCACAGAGTCTTACAAAGCAACAGAAGACGAGCCGATCATCACCCGCAGAGCCAAGGCATTTGCCCACATCCTGCACAACATTCCGATCATCATCCGTGATGAGGAGCTGATCGTCGGAAGCAGCACTTTGGCGCCGAGAGGATGTCAGACGTTTCCGGAGTATTCTTTCCAGTGGCTGGAAGATGAGCTGGATACAGTGGCTACCAGAACAGCCGATCCATTTTATATTGCGGAGGAAACCAAGGCGGAGCTCCGTGAGATACATAAATACTGGAAAGGCAAGACTACCAGTGAGCTTGCAACATCCTACATGGCACCGGAAGCGATTCTTGCCATTGACCACAATATTTTTACACCCGGAAACTATTTCTACAATGGTGTAGGACACGTAACCGTTAAATATGAAGAAGTTCTGGCGATCGGCTATGAAGGGATCATTGCTAAAGCTCAGAAGGAACTGGATGAGTGTAATGTAGGAGATGGTGATTACGCAAAGAAATCTCGTTTCCTGGAAGCAGTTATCATGAGCTGTCAGGCAGTTATCGACTATGCACATCGCTATGCCGAGCTCGCAGAGCAGATGGCATATCAGTGTCAGGATCCGACCAGAAAACAGGAACTCCTTCAGATCGCATCCAATTGTACACGCGTACCGGCGAAGGGCGCCCGTAACTTCTATGAGGCGTGCCAGTCCTTCTGGTTTGTACAGCAGCTGATCCAGATGGAAAGCAGCGGACATTCTATTTCTCCGGGACGTTTTGACCAGTATATGTATCCGTATTACAAGAGTGATATGGAAGCAGGCAATCTTACCAGAGAATTTGCCCAGGAACTGATGGACTGCATATGGGTAAAATTAAACGACCTGAATAAATGCCGTGATGCTGCATCTGCAGAAGGCTTTGCAGGCTACAGCCTTTTCCAGAACCTGATCGCAGGTGGTCAGAACAAGGATGGCGAGGATGTGACCAATGATCTCTCCTTTATGTGCATCCAGGCGTCTATGCATGTGCACCTTCCGGCACCGTCTCTTTCTGTAAGAGTATGGAACGGATCACCACATGAATTCCTGATCAAGGCTGCAGAGCTTACAAGAACAGGAATCGGACTTCCGGCTTATTACAATGATGAGGTTATCATTCCTGCACTGCAGAACCGCGGCCTTTCTCTTGCAGATGCCAGAGAATATAACATCATCGGCTGTGTAGAACCGCAGAAGGCAGGTAAGACAGAGGGCTGGCATGACGCTGCATTCTTTAACATGTGCCGTCCGCTGGAGATGGTTTTCTCTAATGGTATGGACAAAGGGGTACAGATCAGTGTCCAGACCGGCGATGTCACAGAGATGAAGAGCTTCGATGAGTTCTATGATGCATATAAGAAACAGATGGAATATTTCATTTCCCTGCTTGTAAATGCTGATAATGCCATTGATGTGGCACATGCGGAGAGATGTCCGCTTCCATTCCTTTCCTGTATGGTGGATGACTGCCTGAAACGAGGCAAATCCGTTCAGGAAGGCGGAGCTGTTTATAACTTTACAGGTCCTCAGGGATTTGGTATTGCAAACATGGCAGATTCTCTGTATGCGATCCGCAAGCTTGTATATGAAGAAAAGAAGATGACCATGGAAGAGCTGAAGGAGGCTCTGGCATGGAACTACGGCAAGGGTATCGATGCACAGTCTGCAGCAGATATCACCACCATCGTTATGCAGAAACTTCAGGAGAATGGCATCAGTGTAAATGAGCAGACTGCAACAGCTGTTATGACAGCAGCTCTCGGAACAGAGCCAGCTCCGGAGAAGAAGGCAAGATTCGAAGAGATCCACAAGATGATCGAGGAGGTTCCGAAGTTTGGAAATGATATCCCGGATGTGGATTATTTTGCAAGAGATGTGGCTTATACTTACACCAAGCCGCTTCAGAAATATATGAACCCGAGAGGCGGACATTATCAGGCAGGACTTTATCCTGTATCTGCAAACGTTCCTCTTGGCGGACAGACCGGTGCAACACCGGATGGCCGTTACGCACATACTCCGGTAGCAGATGGTGTTTCCCCGTCAGCCGGCAAGGATGTGAAGGGACCGACAGCTGCGGCAACTTCTGTATCCCGTCTGGATCATTTTATCGTATCCAACGGAACACTGTTCAATCAGAAATTCCATCCGTCAGCACTTGCAGGAAGAGAAGGACTGGAGAAATTCGTAGCACTGATCCGCGGATACTTTGATCAGAAGGGTATGCATATGCAGTTCAACGTTGTTGACAGAGAAACACTTCTGGATGCACAGAAGCATCCGGAGAAGTACAAACATCTGGTTGTACGTGTTGCAGGCTACAGCGCATTGTTCACTACACTTTCCAGATCTCTGCAGGACGATATCATCAGACGTACTGAGCAGGGCTTCTAAAGGAGTAACGAATGGACTATTTGGATACAAAGGGCAGGATCTTTGATATTCAGAAATATTCAGTACACGATGGACCGGGCATCCGTACCATCGTGTTCCTGAAGGGCTGCGTTCTTCGCTGCCGCTGGTGCTGTAATCCGGAATCACAGGAATACCGGATCCAGAACATGAAGGTTCTGGGAGAAGATAAAGTGATCGGCCGCGACGTGACAGTTCGTGAGATGATCGAAGAGGTGGAAAAAGACCGTGCCTATTATTATCGTTCCGGAGGCGGGATCACCCTTTCTGGAGGGGAATGTATGTGTCAGGCGGACTTTTCCAGAGATCTTCTTCGCGCGGCAAAGGAGAGAGGAATCAACACAGCGGTAGAAAGTATGGCCTGTGCCCCATGGGAAAAGATTGAACAGGTACTTCCCTATCTGGATGTATATCTGATGGATATCAAGCATATGGATCAGGAAAAACATAAAGAATTTACAGGACGGGCCAACGGACTGATGCTGGAGAATGCAAGAAGGGTTGCGCTCTACGGAAAAACCAGACTGGTGATCCGCGTTCCGGTGATCCCCACATTTAATGATTCTGTGGAAGAGATCCAGGCGATCGCAAGATTTGCAGCATCCCTTCCGGGCGTAAACAAGATCCATCTTCTTCCGTACCACAGACTGGGGCAGGATAAATATGAAGGACTTGGCAGACCCTATTTAATGGAAGGAATCCTTCCGCCTACAGCAGAACATATGCAGATGTTAAAGAATGCAGTGCATGCGGTATGCAGCCTGGACTGCCAGATCGGCGGCTGAGAGATACAGGATTACAGAAAAAAGATCCTTTACAAACAGAAAATATAAAAAACAATAAAAACAACACAAAATACAACAAGAAACCAACATAAAACAACGGATTGTCCTTGACTTATTTTGTGGTATGGGGTAAAATGTTCTCAGAAACAAAATAGTGCAATCCAATGCTCAAGGAGGAAATTAAGCATGGTAAACGAGTTTGAAATCAAAAAACAGCTTTGTGACATCGGTAAGAGAATCTACAACCGTAACATGGTTGCAGCTAACGACGGAAACTTTTCTGTTAAGATAGCTGAGAATGAATATCTTTGCACACCAACTGGTGTATCCAAAGGATTCATGACACCAGAGTTCATCTGTAAAGTAGATGGCAAGGGTAATGTGATCCAGGCTAACCCGGGATTCAAACCATCATCTGAGATCAAGATGCATATGAGAGTATATGAGAAGAGACCGGACGTAGGATCTGTTGTACATGCTCATCCAATCTATGCTACATCTTTCGCGATCGCAGGTATCCCGCTTACACAGCCAATTATGCCTGAGGCAGTTATCGCTCTTGGATGTGTTCCGATCGCTGAGTACGGCACACCTTCCACAATGGAGATTCCGGACAACCTTGAGAAATACCTTCCATACTTCGATGCAGTACTTCTTGAGAACCACGGAGCACTTACATGGAGCACAGACCTTAACGCTGCATATATGAAGATGGAGTCTGTAGAGTTCTATGCACAGCTTCTGTATCAGACCAAGCTCCTTGGCGGACCGAAGGAATTCGACAAAGAGAACATCGAGAAGCTCTATGCGATCCGTCGTAAATTCGGTATGCCTGGAAAACATCCGGCAAGCCTCTGCCTGAACAAAGACGGCAAGAACTGCCACAACTGCGGCGGTGCATGCCACAGCGAGGACTACAAACAGTTCCCAGGATATCAGTATGATTTCGTTGGAAAAGACTGTGATTGTGATAAAGATGCAGCTCCTGCAGCAGATACAGCAAAGAATGACGCAGAGCTTGTTGCTCAGATCACAAAACAGGTTATGGCTCAGCTTGGCCTGAAATAATTTTTTGACGGAATATTAAGGAGGACAATCTCATGCCAATAAGTGAGAATATGGTACAGGAAATTGTACAGGAAGTTATGGCAAAGATGCAGATTGCAGATGCTCCGGCCGGAAAACATGGCGTTTTCAAGGATATGAATGATGCTATCGAGGCAGCCAAAAAGGCTCAGCAGGTAGTTAAGACAATGTCTATGGACCAGAGAGAGAAGATCATCACCTGCATCCGCAAGAAGATCAAAGAGAATGCGGAAGTACTGGCACGTATGGGTGTTGAGGAAACTGGTATGGGTAATGTAGGAGATAAGATCCTCAAACATCACCTGGTAGCAGATAAGACTCCTGGTACCGAAGACATTACAACAACTGCATGGTCCGGAGACAGAGGACTGACTCTGATCGAGATGGGACCGTTTGGCGTGATCGGTGCGATCACACCATGTACAAACCCGAGTGAAACAGTTCTCTGTAACACAATGGGCATGCTGGCAGGTGGAAATACAGTCGTATTCAACCCGCATCCGGCAGCAGTTAAAACTTCTATTTACGCAATCAATCTTTTAAATGAGGCTTCCCTGGAATCAGGCGGCCCGGATAATATCGCTGTCACAGTTGAGAAACCAACTCTTGAGACCAGCAATATTATGATGAAACATAAAGATATCCATCTGATCGCAGCAACAGGCGGCCCTGGTGTTGTAACAGCAGTTCTTTCCTCCGGTAAGAGAGGAATCGGTGCAGGAGCAGGTAACCCGCCGGCACTGGTTGATGATACTGCTGATATCCGTAAGGCAGCAAGGGATATCGTAAACGGGTGTACATTCGATAATAACCTTCCATGTATCGCAGAGAAGGAAGTTGTTGCAGTATCTTCCGTAGTTGATGAGTTAATGCACTACATGCTTACAGAGAATGACTGCTACCTTGCATCCAAGGAAGAGCAGGACAAACTTGTTGAGACTGTACTTGCAGGCGGCAAGCTGAACCGTAAATGTGTAGGACGTGATGCGAAGACCCTTCTTTCCATGATCGGAGTTCAGGCACCGGCCAATACCCGCTGCATCATCTTCGAGGGACCGAAGGAACATCCGCTTATTACAACAGAGCTTATGATGCCAATCCTCGGAATCGTAAGAGCAAAGGATTTCGACGATGCTGTAGAGCAGGCTGTATGGCTTGAGCATGGCAACCGTCATTCCGCACATATTCATTCCAAGAATATCGATAACATTACAAAATATGCGAAAGCAATCGATACCGCGATCCTTGTAAAGAACGGCCCGTCCTATTCCGCACTTGGATTCGGAGGAGAAGGTTTCTGTACATTTACCATCGCAAGCCGTACAGGTGAGGGACTTACAAGCGCAAGCACATTCACAAAGAGAAGACGCTGCGTAATGACAGACAGCCTTTGCATTCGTTGATCAGGAGGAACATAAATCATGGATATGAACAATGTAAATATCGAAGAAATCGTTAAACAGGTTCTCTCCGGCATGACAGGAAACGCTCCGGCAGCAGCTGCTGCACCAAGCGCTCCGGCTGCTCCGGCAGGAAACACAATTCCGAAAAAAGCAAGAGTAGCAATGATGACAGAGAAGAAACATTTTGAGCTTCAGGAGTATGATCTTCCGGAAGTTGGCGACGACGACATCCTTGTTAAAGTTGAGGGATGCGGTGTCTGTGGAACAGATGCTCATGAGTACAAAAATGACCCGTTCGGTCTTATCCCGGTAGTTCTCGGACATGAGGGAACCGGTGAGATCGTAAAAATGGGTAAAAACGTTAAAGTTGATACAGCTGGTAAACCGGTTAAAGTCGGCGACAAGATCGTTACCTGTATGATCTTCAAAGATGATCCGGAAATCACAATGTTCGACCTTAACAAGAAGAACGTAGGCGGCGCTGATGTATACGGACTTCTTCCAGATGACGATGTAAAATTCAACGGATGGTTCGCTGATTACATCTTCATCAGAGGCGGAAAATTCGGTTCCACATTCTTTAATGTAAGTGACCTGGATCTTGATTCCCGTATCCTCATCGAGCCATGTGCAGTACTTGTACATGCTGTAGAGAGAGCAAAAACAACAGGAATCCTGAAATTCAACAGCAGAGTTGTTGTTCAGGGTTGCGGACCGATCGGTCTTATCTGCATCGCAGTTCTCCATACAATGGGCGTTCATAATATCTGTGCAGTAGACGGAAATGAGAAACGTCTTGAGTTTGCCAAGAGAATGGGAGCAAACACAACCGTTAACTTCATGAACTTCAAGGGCATTGAGGCACTTACTGAGGCTGTTAAAGAGGCTCAGGGCGGACATCTTGCAGATTTCGCTTTCCAGTGTACTGGAAATCCTCATGCACACTCCAACATCTACAAATTTATCCGCAACGGCGGCGGTCTTTGCGAGCTTGGTTTCTTCATCAACGGTGGAGACGCTACCATCAACCCGCACTTCGACCTCTGCTCCAAAGAGATCAACCTTGTTGGTTCCTGGGTATACAACCTCAGAGACTATGCAACAACATTTGATTTCCTTAAGAGAGCAAAAGCAATCGGACTTCCAATGTCTGAGCTGATCACACACAAGTTCCCGCTTGAGGAGATCAACGAGGCACTTGAGACAAACCTGGCAATGACAGGTCTTAAGATCGCGATTGTTAATAAATAACCTTAACGGGAAAGGAGAAGCAACATGGCAGAAGCTGTAGGAATTCTTGAGGTCTTCGGACTTGCAACAGCCTTTGTGGCAGCTGACGCCGGGTGCAAGGCTGCAAATGTCCACCTGGAGGTATTCGATAAGAATAAACCGGCGAATGCGGACAGCCTGCCAGTACCGCTTCTTGTCTGCATCAAGTACCGCGGAAGCGTGTCAGATGTCACGGCAGCGGTAGAAGCCGGCATGAAAGTTGCAGAGAGCATGACAGGCGTGGTACAGCATTACATAATCCCCAACCCGGAACCAGGTACACAGAAAATGCTGAAAATCAGCGCCTTGGATAAAGATTAAGAGGATTCCGAAGTTCACTTTACAAAAGTGGCGGAATCATATATGATAAAATGTAACGAAGATAAGATTCAGGAGGATAGAATCATGGCACAGGAAGCATTAGGAATGGTTGAGACAAGAGGCCTCACAGCTGCAATCGAGGCAGCAGATGCAATGACAAAAGCAGCAGAGGTTGCACTTGTAGGAACAGAGAAGATCGGTTCCGGTCTTGTAACTGTTATGGTTCGTGGAGACGTAGGCGCTGTAAAAGCAGCAGTAGAGAGCGGAAGCGCAGCAGCATCCAGACTTGGAGAGCTCGTAGCTACACACGTAATCCCGAGACCTCATACAGACGTAGAGAAAATCCTTCCAAAGCTCTGATTTCAGGCTTTGAGAGGAACGGAAATTAATTAAGGAGTTCGCTCATGGGAAAATCATATGGATTTATAGAAATCACTGGTGTTGTAGCGGCGATCAATGCCCTGGACATCATGTGCAAAACGGCAGACGTTGAGCTGGCGTCATGGGAGCGTAAGCTGGGCGGACGACTGGTGACCCTGATCGTACAAGGCGATGTATCAGCAGTTACAGCAGCTGTCAATGCAGCAGTGGAGCTGGCAATCAAAAAACCTGCCAGCTATGCGGTAATTGCCAATCCTCACGAGGAAATCGTCAAACTGGTTGAGCTGAGTGCAAGCCGGTGGAAAAAGAGACAGCAAGAAAATCCGGAAGAAGCACTGGAAAGCAAAAACAGCAGCAAAAAATAAGCTGCTGCACCAAAATAGTCAGAAGTAAACAGAACAAATAAAGCATTTATAATCCACAAGGAGGATATGATCATGACACAGGAAGCATTAGGAATGGTTGAGACAAGAGGACTTACAGCAGCTATCGAGGCAGCTGACCAGATGTGTAAAGCAGCTAACGTTGCTCTGGTAGGAACAGAGAAGATCGGTTCCGGTCTTGTAACAGTTATGGTTCGTGGAGATGTAGGAGCAGTTAAATCTGCAGTAGAGAGCGGAAGCGCAGCAGCATCCAGACTCGGAGAGCTTGTAGCTACACACGTAATTCCGAGACCTCATACAGACGTAGAGAAAATCCTTCCGGTTCTTAAATAATCTAACTGATCAGTTCCAAGACGCACCGGCCTGAGGGCCATTAAGGCTTCCGGCCGGTGTGTTTTGAGTTAAGTTCAGTCATGAAACCGAAAGAAAGCAGGTGTACTCTTGGAAACGAATAATATTGAAATGATCACAAAAATGGTGATCGATGCGATCAACAAAAACGAAGACAAGGGCAATGGTTTCGTTGTTCCTATCGGAGTTTCCGCAAGACATATTCACCTGACACAGGAGCATGTGGAGGCGCTGTTTGGAGAAGGCTATCAGCTCACAAAGAAAAAGGATCTGATGGGCGGACAGTTTGCATCCAATGAAACAGTTACCATCGTAGGACTGAAGCTCCGTGCGATCGAGAATGTAAGAATCCTCGGACCTGTCCGCAGCAAATCTCAGGTTGAGGTTTCCGCAACAGATGCGATCAAGCTGGGAATGAAGGTTCCGGTACGTATGTCCGGTGACCTTGCCGGAAGCGCGCCGATCGCCATTGTCGGACCGAAAGGTGCTATTTATCTGAAAGAGGGATGTATTGTGGCCATGCGTCACATTCATATGGCTCCGAAGGATGCCCAGGCTGCGGGTGTACATGATGGTGATATTGTTTCTGTTAAAGCGGACAATGAGCGCGGAACAATCTTTAATCAGGTTAAGATCCGTGTAGATGACAGCTTTACACTGGAAATGCATATTGATACAGATGAAGCAAATGCAGCAAGAATTGCCACAGGCAATACAGTTACCATAATCAAATAATATTCCTCCTTTGGGGATGCCACTTTCTGGCATCCCTAACAGAGGATATGGAGAAAAACGGAGGCTCATATGATCGTAGGCAAAGTAGTTGGAAGCATTGTTTCCACACGAAAAAGTGAAAAACTGATAGGAAATAAATTCATGATTGTAGAGCCGGTGCATCATATGAAAGCCGAGCACAGCCAGATTGTTGCCATCGATATCATCGGTGCGGGAATCGGCGAGTATGTATTGGTGGCACAAGGAAGCGCAGCAAGAATAGGCTGCGGCGTAGAAACAGCACCGGTAGATGCCGCAATCGTCGGAATCGTAGATGACGGTGCAGGATTGGAGTAACGCCATGGATATCAAAGAATTACAGAAAATTATGCAGGAGAATGGTGTTGTCGGAGCAGGTGGTGCAGGTTTCCCTACATACATGAAACTGACAGACAAAGCGGATACCATTCTTATGAACTGTGCAGAGTGCGAACCATTACTGAAACTTCACAGACAGTTGTTGGAAAAGCACGCATATGAGATCATGAAAACATTCGATATGGTTGCGGAGACGGTAGGAGCTTCCCAGGCCATTATCGGAATCAAAAAGTCTTATGTACAGACGATCAATGCTTTAAATCAGCATATTGAAGAATTCCCGAGGGTTAAGATCCATCTTCTGGATGAGGTTTATCCGATGGGTGATGAGGTTGTTCTTATTTATGAGGCAACCGGACGTGTGGTACGGCCAGGAGGACTGCCAATCGAGCAGGGAGTAGCCGTATTCAATGTAGAGACACTCTACAATGTATACCGCGCGGTAGAAGAACACAAACCGGTTACAAGCAAATATGTTTCCGTTGTTGCAGAAGTTGAGAATCCTGTTACAGTGAAAGTTCCACTGGGATGCACACTGGAAGAGGTTGTTGCCCAGGCAGGCGGAACAACTGTGAAAGATCCTGTATATTTCGTAGGCGGCCCGATGATGGGACGTATCGGAAACGGTTCTGATCCGGTTACAAAAACAACGAACGCAATCCTGGTTCTTCCAAAGGACCATGTTATTGTCATGAAGAAGCAGCGGACTTCTTCTATAGATCTGAAGAGAGCAGCATCCATCTGCTGCCACTGCCATACATGTACAGATCTTTGCCCGAGACACAATCTGGGACACCCGATCGATCCGGCAATGTTCATGATGGCAGCATCCAATCAGGATTTCAGAAATGTGAATCCTTATATCAATTCTGCATTCTGCAGCTCCTGTGGCGTCTGCGAGATGTATGCGTGTCCGCAGAGCCTGGCTCCGAGAACACTGCTTGCAGATATGAAGGGCGGACTTCGTAAGGCCGGAATCAGACCACCTCAGGGTGTTCAGCCGAAGCCGGTTCAGGAGTCCAGAGAATACCGCAAGGTTCCTGAGGAGCGTCTGATGGCACGTCTGGGACTTACCAGATATGACAAGGATGCACCGCTTCAGGAAGAACTTGTAAACGTATCGAAGGTAAAGGTTCTCTTAAGCCAGCATATCGGTGCACCGGCACAGGCAATCGTAAATGTAGGCGATATGGTAACAGAAGGCCAGATGATCGCACAGCCTGCACAAGGATTAAGTGTCGGAATCCATGCAACCATCAGCGGTAAGGTTACAGAAGTGACAGACCGCCATGTTGTAATTGCAAGAAATTAGAAAGGACGTGCACAAAATGAGTAGAGCAATCGGAATGATTGAGTTTAAAACCACACCAGCTGGTATCACTGCAGCAGATGCCATGGTTAAGACATCTGAAGTAGAGATCGTGGAGGCGCAGACAGTATGTCCGGGAAAATATATTGCAATTATCACCGGAGATTTAAGCGCAGTAAAAGCTGCTGTAGACACAGCTGTAACAACATACGAGGACAAATGTATTGACAGTTTTGTACTGGGCAATCCACATGAGTCCATTTTCCCGGCAATCTACGGAACCACACAGGTCGAGGAGATCAGTGCCCTGGGAATTCTTGAGACCTATGATGCAGCATCTATCATCGAGGCAGCAGATCAGGCAGCTAAGACAGCTATCGTTGATCTGATCGAGCTTCGTATCGCCAAGGGTATGTGCGGTAAATCTTACATGCTCCTTACCGGCGAGGTTTCTGCAGTAGAGGCTTCTATCGAAAGAGCAAAAGAGCTGGTAGCTGAAAAAGGAATGTACATGGATTCTTCAGTGATCGCTCATCCGGACAAGAGAATGATCGATACGATCCTTTAATATTGTCTTTATATCTGAGGGATATCCTTTTGAAGGGTATCCCTGCAATGACATCTGAAAAGGAGGCATCTTATGCTAGCATTAGAGAGAAGAAATCTGATTCTCGAGAAATTACAGGAAGAGAAAAGGGTTGTTGTAAGTGAACTAAGCCAGCTTTACAGTGTCTCAGAAGAAACCATCCGCCGTGATCTGGACAAGCTGGAAAAAGAGGGACTTGCCACAAAGAGTTATGGCGGTGCGGTGATCAACGAAGATGTCGGTATTGATTTACCATTTAATATTCGTAAAAACCAGAATGTACAGGGAAAGCAGAAAATGGCGGAGATTGCTGCTTCCATGGTGAATGACGGAGATCACATTTTTCTGGATGCCAGCACAACGGCAGTTTTTGTGGCCAAGGCTCTGAAAGAAAAGGAACGTCTTACCGTTGTTACCAATTCTATGGAGATCCTTTTGGAACTCTCTGATGTATCCGGCTGGAATATTATTTCCACCGGTGGAGTGATGAAGGAAGGGTATCTTGCATTCCTGGGTGCCAGAACCGAGGAAGTGATCCGCTCTTATTATGTGGACAAGGTTATTTTTTCCTGTAAAGCATTAAATGAGGATCTGGGAATCATGGAATCCAAAGAAGCCTTTGGAACAACAAAAAAAGCCATGATCAATTCCGGAAAAATGCGTATTCTGGTGGTAGACAGCACGAAATTTGATCAGACTGCTTTTTCCGTGGCAGGACAGCTGCGGGATATCGAGACGGTCATCACAGACAAAAAGCCGTCTGAAAAGTGGCTGAAGCATTTCAGCGCGCATAAGATCGAATGCATCTACCCGAAATAGGTTGGACATATATCGGAAAACGATTGTGTTCATGAGCATGCAGTGTATGCGGAATGCGGAGATCCGCTTTACTTTATCCGGCCACAGGCAGACAAAAGAGACCTGTGTTTCGGTATGACGAGAGGGAGCAGTTTCTATGAATACATTTGAAATGAAAACAGCCATCCATTTTGGAGCTGATGCCCTGGGAAGACTGAAAGAAATTCCATACAAAAGAGTCCTTGTTATCACAGACCCGTTTGTTGTAAAAAGCGGAATGATCGATATGATCACAAAACCGCTTCAGGCAGGTGGAAAAGAATTTGATATTTTCTGTGATGTTGTTCCGGATGCACCGGTTGGAAAAATTGCCGAAGGAGTTAAGAAATTCCTTCAGTATCAGCCGGAAGCTATTGTTGCAGTAGGTGGTGGTTCTGCCATCGACTCCTCCAAGGCAATCCGTGAGTTTGCCCTGAAGATCAATAATTACGGAAAAGTCGGACTGGTTGCCATTCCTACAACAAGTGGTACCGGTTCCGAGGTTACTTCTTTTGCAGTTGTAAATGATACAGAAGCACATGTGAAGTATCCGCTGATCTCAGAAAGCCTGACCGCTGATGAGGCAATTCTGGATGCGGAGCTTGTACGTAGTGTTCCGCCTGCGATTACAGCAGATACAGGTATGGATGTTCTGACTCATGCAATTGAGTCTTATGTCAGCATCAACCATAATGAGTTTACATCTGCACTTGCAGAGAAAGCAATCGAGATCTGTGGCGTATATCTTTATCGTGCATATGTTGACGGTAATGATATGCATGCAAGACAGAAGATGCATGTAGCGTCCTGTCTGGCAGGACTTTCCTTCAATGCAGCAGGTCTTGGAATTACTCACAGTATGGCTCATCAGCTGGGTGCTATTTTCCATATTCCTCACGGAAGAGCTAATGCGATGCTGTTGCCGCATATTGTTGAATATAATGCAAATATCAACAAACGCAGCAGAAGCCAGAAAGAATATCTTCCGGCAGTAAAGAGATATTCCAATATTGCACATCTTCTTGGACTGAGCAATTATAACGAAGTTATGAGCGTAAGATCTCTTGTAAACTGGATTCAGTTTATGCAGAAAGAGATGAATATCCCGCTTACCATCGAAGAGATGAAGACGATCACACCGGATGCTTATTTTGCGGCGGTTGATAAGATGGCGGATATGGCACTTGCGGATGCCTGCACAGCGGCAAATCCGCGTGTACCGAAGAAAGAGGATATTATTAAGATTTATACTAAACTTTGGTCTTTTTAAAAAGACAGTAAAACCGCAAAGGGGCCGCAAAGCCGCGGCCCCTCTGCACACCCCTCGGGCTTTTTTTAGAGTGCTTGACTGTGGCGGGCGGAAGGGTATTGACTTGTGCCTGTATGCTGCGGTTGTTCCGGGTTGAACGTTGTGCCGATGGGGCGCCGTGGGCGCTTTGGATGTGTGACGTTGTTGGCAGGGGCTGGCGCGTTTGTGAACGCCGCGCTTGGTTTGCTGGGATGGTTGTGGTGTGTTACGTTTGCGTGGAATACGTGGGCGCGTTTGTGGACACTGCGCCTAGTTTGCCGGGATGGTTGTGGTGTGTGTTACGTTTGCGTGGAATACGTGGACGCGTTTGTGGACACTGCGCCTGGTTTGCCGGGATGATTGTGGTGTGTGTTTACGTATGTGTGGTATGCGTAGCATTTCGAGGATTGTAAAATTGGTCTGATATGGGTGGATTATTTATCAGGAGTTGCTGGGAGGTTGAGCTGGGATGGAGGTTTATACCGGGTATGGTGATAAGGGGATGACGGATCTTTCCCATACGAAGAATGTTTCAAAGTCGGATGATCGGATTTGTCTGATGGGGTCAGTTGAGGAGCTGATGAGTCATATTGGGCTTGTGCGGGTTCTGGTTGATGATGTGGATGTTGTCCGGATGCTGGAGAAGATCTCGGAGACTTTGAAGAAGATCATAGATGGGGTTTCTGATCCTTATAATCGGGAGTTTAAGGTCAGTGAAGACCGGACGGAGCTTCTGGAGGAGGAGATTGGCCGGATGAAAGAGATTTTTTCCGGAGAGAGGCTTCCGATTCTTCCGGGGGATTCCCGAGTTGCGGCTGAGATCGATGTGACAAGAGCTGTGGCGCGGAGGGCTGAGAGAGAGCTTGCGCTGGTCAGTGTGAAGTTTGGATCGGATACCGGAGCCAAGAAATATATGAACCGTCTGTCAGATTATTTTTATGTGCTGGCAAGGTATGTGGATGTTGCGAAGATCGAAGAGAAGAAGACAGATATTTCTGGAAGTGTTCAGAAATCTGTGAAAGCAGAAACTGCTGGGATTGAAGCTAATGTTGGGGTAGAGGCTGTAGGAACTGTTGGAAGTAGTGCGGATGTTGCAGCGGGTACATCGGCGGTGGATGTAAGAGCACAGGATTCGCAGATGGTGCAGAAAAGGGATGTACAGGCTTTTGATGTGCAGAATGGGACTGTGACGACAGCAGTGGGAGGAAATACGGCGATGGCACAGAATGACAGTATAGCAGCAAACACGGCGATGATCCAGGAAGTGCTGAAGCGTATGGGTATCCAGGGTCGTATCACATTGGATTCTGCCAAGAGGCTTATTGAGAAGATCGAGCAGGAAGCTTTGAGAAGAAACAAGCCTTCTGTAATTGCGGTATGCAGCCCGGATGGAAATCCGGTTGCGGTTCATGTGATGGATGGATCTTTTCTTGTAAGCTTTGATATGGCCGTAAAAAAGGCATATACATCTGTGGCAGTGAAGATGTCCACCATGGAGCTTTCCAGACTGACACAGCCGGGCCAGACATTTTATGGTCTTGGAAAAATGAGTGACAATATTGTGATATTCGGAGGCGGTGTACCCCTGAAGGTTGGAGACACCATCATCGGCGGTCTCGGTATCAGCGGTGGTACCGGCGAAGAGGATAACAGCCTTGCAGAGTATGGACTGCAGGTACTGAATGAGGTACTGTAGGATAAAAACAAAACGTATAGACAGCTCAGAGAGAATAAATAAAAGGGACGTGTTGCAGTGATGATTTTTAAATCAATACTGCGGCACGTCCCTTTTGAATTATTTACTTCCAGCTAATCTTCAGACATTTAACGGAAATATCACTTTTTTCCGGCACCTGGACCATGTTCTGGATGAAATAGGTTTTTTTCATGGTTTTTCCGGGCTTCAGGTTCAGTGTCAGATTTTTGGTCCAGTACATCTGGTCATAGATACCGGAACCGGTGGTGATCTTTACTTTTGCGGTGGTGATGGTTTTCGCAGAAGTATTGGTGAACTTTAAGGTATAATAGGTCTTCATGTCATTGGGGCCATACTTGATACCGGCAACACGGATCTTCAGATTTTTGACGGTAGGTTTGGCGGCCGGTGCAGATACAGTAATAGTGATCTTACGATTGACACCGTTTAAGTTTGCGGTAACCGTGGCTGACCCTTTTTTCTTTGGGACAAGATAGTTTCCGGAAATGGCAAGTACGGAAGGCTTGCTGGATTTTGCATTTTTGATGGTCAGACTGGTACCGCCCTTCAGATTGATAAGGGAACGCATGCTGACCTTGGAGCCAACCTTGAGTGTAGTTTTGGAAGCACGGAAGGTTGCTACGGTTTTTGAAGGAGAGGATACTTTTCCGGTCAGCTTACAGGCTGTGGCCTTTGGGTAGGATAAAGTGATCTTTGCGGATCCGGCTTTCATGCCCTTCAGGGTAACTGTGAAACGGCTGTGTTTTTTGGAATCCTGAGTGATGCTTTGTACCTTGAGAACAGAGCTGTTGGAAGAAGTAACCTTGAATTTTGATTTGCTGATGGTTTTTACGTAGGGATCAGAAATCTCAATTCCGATGGAAGCGGTTTTTCCGGTTCGGATGCTCTGGTTCAGATAATTGTTGTTGGTGATAAAAATTTCAGGCACTGCCTGTTTGATGGTAACCTCATAGTCACAGTCTACCGGTACCGGACATTTTTTATTGCCGAAATCGAACTCCAGGTAGCCATCCTCTATGTTGTCATCGTAGGTGAAAAAGGTTTCCTTGTATGCCAGTGGTGTATAATTTGAAGTGCTCAGCTTAACCACATTGATCCCATCGATGGAAAATGTGGTGCTCTTTGGGATGACTCCCTTGGGTGAATAAAAGCTTACACGAACTGTCACGGCATAGATCCGTTTTTGGCAGTTTGCATTTTTGATGTTGATCGGGAAATTAATGTCTGAAGACTCATCTTCGATCACACCGTCGGTATCACGGATAGTGGAAGTGGTTCCTTTGGTCACGACCCGGATTCTGGCGTGGGCATCCTGGGGAAGCAGGAGCACAATAACGGAAAAAAGAAACAGGAAAAAAATTGCTTCGATGGTTTTTATTTTTCTTTTACACATAACAAACCTCCTTTTTTTATGAGCATACCGGCTGTTACTGAACAGAGGCTCGGGTACTCCATGAATTCATGGTCCTCTGCTGCGGAACAGTATAAACAGACTCTTTCTCTTATATCATTATAACAGGAAACCAGGGAGGAAGTGCTTTGTGATTTTTTTGTATCAATTGGCAATTTATCTGTAAATATGTTAAAATAAAATATTCGGAAAACAGCAGCGATTCGACAATGAAAAAGAGAAGCGTTACAGTTCCGGTGGGAACGTAACAGAAAGGATCATGTCGATTTATGACGAAACAGGAACTTTTAAATACCCATTTCGGGTATGATACATTCAGAGAAGGGCAGGAAGCGGTGATCGATGCGCTTCTTGCAGGAAAAGATGTTCTGGCAGTGATGCCAACCGGCGCAGGAAAATCAATCTGCTATCAGGTACCGGCACTGATGATGAAGGGGATCACACTGGTAATATCACCGTTGATTTCCCTTATGAAGGATCAGGTGAGAAGCCTGAACCAGGTCGGCATCTCAGCAGCATACCTCAACAGCTCTCTGACGCAGGGGCAGTATTTCACAGCCTTGCGCTATGCAAAGGCAGGACGATATCCGATCATCTATGTAGCACCGGAGAGGCTTACCACAGAGGCGTTTCTGGATTTTGCGCTGAGCGCGGATATTTCCATGATCGCAGTGGATGAGTCACACTGTGTATCACAGTGGGGACAGGATTTTCGGCCAAGCTATCTGAAGATCGCAGAGTTTGTGGCACAGCTTCCAAAAAGACCGGTGATCGGTGCATTTACAGCTACAGCCACGAAGGAGGTCAGGGAGGATATTGCAAGACTTCTGGGGCTTCAGGATCCCTTTTGCACAGCCACAGGATTTGACCGGGAAAACCTTTATTTTGCAGTGAAAACACCGAAAGATAAATATAAGGAAGTACACGATTACATACTGGAGCATCCGGACGACAGTGGAATCATCTACTGTCTTACCAGAAAGCTGGTGGAGGAGGTCTGCGGAAAGCTGATCCGTGACGGCATCACGGCCACCAGATATCATGCAGGACTTTCCGATGAGGAACGCCGGAACAATCAGGATGATTTTATTTATGACCGCTGTCGTGTGATGGTAGCCACCAATGCATTTGGAATGGGAATCGACAAGTCCGATGTACGTTATGTCATTCATTATAATATGCCGAAGAACATGGAAGGCTATTATCAGGAAGCAGGCCGTGCGGGCCGTGACGGCGATCCTGCGGAATGTATCCTGCTTTACAGCGGGAAGGATGTGGTTACCAATCAGTATCTTATCGAGAGAGGACAGGATAACCAGGAAATGGAAGCGGCAGCCTGGCGCCTTGTCCGGGAGCGTGATCAGGAGAGGCTGAAGCAGATGACCTTTTACTGCTTTACCCATGATTGTCTGCGTGAGTACATCCTGAAATATTTTGGGGAATACGGAAAAAGCTACTGCGGAAACTGCCTGAACTGCCAGACCGAGTTTGAAGAGCAGGATGTGAGCCAGGAGGCCAGGGCAATGATCCGGTGCGTGGAAAGCAGTGGTCAGAGATACGGGGTGAACGTGATCCTGGATACTCTGCGCGGCGCATCTACGGCGAAGATCCGGCAGTATGAGATGGATGGAAATCCGGAATATGGAGTCTGTGCAAAGATTCCGGCACACCGGCTGCGGCAGATCTTTAATTATCTGGTACTGAAGGAATATCTTCATCTGACGGATGACGGATATACGATTGTGAAGCTGACCGCCGCTTCCAGGTCACTTCTGGAGGAGGCGCATATCCTCACAATGAAAATGTCAAAAGAGCTGGAGACGAAGAAAAAAGAGAAACGGAGCAGACTTCCGAAATCTGCAGTCGGGGAGCTGGGAGAACAGGATGAGCCTCTTTTTCAGAAGCTCCGTGCTCTTCGCCTGGAGATTGCCAGAGAGGAAAAAATCCCCCCTTATATGGTCTTTTCCGACAAAACCCTTATCCATATGTGCATTCTGAAGCCCGGAAACGAGGAGGAAATGCTGAATGTGACAGGAGTCGGCAGGCACAAGTACGAAAAATACGGAAAAAGGTTTATAGACGCGGTGAAAAATCTGTAGGAAAGAGACTTTTGCTGTCGGAAAATGAAGAGCGAAATGTTCTGAAATTTCTTGCATTTTAAAGAGGCATTTGTTAGAATAAGACAAGCAGGAAACATCCGGCGGCTATAGTGCGGCCGGATCGTTTTTAACTGTATCATATTCTGCTGCACGTTCCGGTGCAGCGTACAGGCATTTCGCAAGCAGAGTTCTATGCAGCAGTGGAATCCCTTCGAGTAGATGGACCGACTGTGTGAGATATCCGTTGGTCAGAAGCAAGCAGTGAGGTGGATGATCGTATCCGCTTTCAATTAAGACATAATCTGGTGCTGGTCACTGCGTGAACAGAGATCAGGCTCCTTCACGATCTGCGTCGGCTTTTTCATGCAGAAAATCTGCCCTGCCGGCTTTTTTTCTCATACAGAAGAGTAGCATGTATTCATAAAGACATGAACATAGCCCGTCTGCAAAACGGGAATCCGTTCCGGCATGACTGTTCTCCGCCAGGCCGAAAAAGCTGTATTTACATAAAACAGCCCAATTCCTCAAAAAGCAGGATATCCGCAATATGTGCGAGATCCTGCTTTTTGTCATGTAATACTCTGATATGTGCCATTAAGACGTGGAAAAATATTTCAGCGTCTTTTATATTTGCCGGGGGTGATCCCCTTGTACTTTTTGAAGGTACGGATAAAATAGCTCAGATCATTAAAGCCATTCCGATAGGCAATCTCCGTGATGGAATCATCGGTGGTAGCCAGCTGGCAGCAGGCCTGCTCGATCCTCTGGCGGTTGAGGTAATCCATTGGTGTCTGATGCGTCATCTCGGAAAAGAACCGGCAGAAATATTTGGGAGACATGGAAACCGAAGCGGAAAGCTCCTGCAGGGTAATGGGGCTGGCATAGTTCTTTTCAATAAATTCCACGACCTGCTTCAGCTGGACAATGCGCTTGTAATCTCGTCTGGTTTTCCGCAGGCTTTCCAGGTAGTAATGATTACCAAAAACCAATCCGAAAAAGTGGTAAAATTGTCCAAACACAACCAGCTCATATCCTGGCTTTCTCTGCCAGAAAGAATCAAAAAGAGAGTTCACTGCTCTCTGGATATCAGGCTGCTTTTCAGTGAAATGGTGATAGATCAGAAGCTCCTGGTGGCTGATCTTCTGCATATATTCTGTGCAGACGGAATTAAATTTCAGAAACATGTTCATATCAAAAACAATGCACTGATAGATACAATCCTGAGGAATTCCGGAATGCAGAACTCCACTATTGACAAAAATCACATCTCCGGCTTTTGCTGTAAAACTTTTTTCGTCTAAAGTGACGGTGAGAGTGCCCTGTAATACACGCATGATTTCACATTCTACATGCCAGTGGTAGGACATGACATAGCGTGGATGGCTGCTGTCAATGTGGTGGAATTCAAAAGGAAATTCATAGGTACCTCGAAGTCTGTCCTCATTTCTTCCAAGATCGTGCAAAATACAACCCTTCTTTCTTAAATTTTATAGTTTTTTTAGGAACTCATATGAAAAAGTGAATATTGTACTGTTTTTTGCTATTATAACACAAGTAATTTAAAAGATGCAATCGTATAATAAAAGCATAGTTCAGACAGGAGTTGTTGGAACGTAAAAAAACAGTAAGTTATAATAGTGAATATAAATTTAGGAGGTAATTGTTACTATGGCAAAGAGCAGATTAGTAGGCAGCTATCCGGTTATCGGTATCAGACCAACCATCGACGGACGTAGAGGAGCCCTCGATGTAAGAGGATCTCTGGAAGATCAGACTATGAACATGGCCAAATCCGCAGCAAAGCTTTTCGAGGAGAACCTGAAATATTCAAATGGTGAGCCTGTAAAAGTTGTTATTGCTGATACCACCATCGGACGTGTTGGTGAGAGCGCTGCATGTGCGGATAAATTCCGTAAAGAGGGTGTAGATATCACTCTTACAGTTACACCATGCTGGTGCTACGGAGCTGAGACCATGGATATGGATCCACAGACCATCAAGGCTGTATGGGGATTCAACGGAACAGAGAGACCTGGTGCTGTATATCTGGCATCCGTTCTTGCTACACATGCACAGAAGGGCCTTCCAGCATTCGGTATCTACGGACATGACGTTCAGGAAGCTGACGACACATCCATTCCGGAAGACGTTAAAGAGAAACTGTTAAGATTCGGTCGTGCAGCAGTTGCAGCTGCATCCATGAGAGGTAAATCCTACCTGCAGATCGGTTCTGTAACAATGGGTATTGGCGGATCTATCATCGATTCTGATTTCATCGAGTCCTATCTCGGAATGAGAGTTGAGTCTGTTGATGAGGTAGAGATCATCCGTCGTATGACAGAGGGTATCTACGATCACGAAGAGTTTGAGAAAGCTCTCAAATGGGCAAAAGAGACCTGCAAGATCGGCTGGGACAAGAACCCGGAAGAGCTTCAGTTCTCACCAGAGAAGAAAGAGGAGCAGTTCGAGTTTGTTGTTAAGATGGCAGTTATCATCAAAGAGCTGATGAACGGCTGTGATAATCTTGCTCCGGAATTCTCCGAGGAAGCAATCGGACACAATGCTCTTGCAGCTGGATTCCAGGGCCAGAGACAGTGGACAGACTTCTATCCGAACGGTGACTTCGCAGAGGCTATGCTGAACACATCCTTCGACTGGAATGGCGCTCGTGAGCCGTACATCCTTGCTACAGAGAACGACGTTCTCAACGGACTTGGAATGCTGTTCATGAAACTTCTTACAGGACGTGCTCAGATCTTCGCTGATGTTCGTACATACTGGAGCCCGGAGGCAGTTAAGAAAGCTACAGGATATGACCTTGAGGGTGTTGCCAAAGAAGCTGGCGGATTCCTTCATCTGATCAACTCCGGTGCTGCTTGTCTGGATGCTAACGGACAGGCTAAAGAGGCTGACGGAACACCAGTTATGAAACAGTGGTGGGATGTTACAGAGGCAGACCAGAAAGCAATCATGGACAATACAGAGTGGTGTATGGCCGACAACGGATACTTCCGTGGAGGCGGATACTCCAGCCGTTATGAGACACGTGCTCAGATGCCTGCAACTATGATCCGTCTGAACCTTGTAAAAGGACTTGGACCGGTTCTTCAGATCGCAGAGGGATGGACAGTAGCCCTTCCGGAAGAGGTATCTGACAAGCTCTGGAAACGTACAGATTACACATGGCCATGTACATGGTTCGCTCCAAGATGCGATGGCAAAGAGGGACCGTTCAAAACAGCTTACGATGTAATGAACAACTGGGGTGCTAACCACGGTGCGATCTCCTACGGACACATCGGTGCAGACCTGATCACAATGTGCTCTATGCTGAGAATCCCGGTATCCATGCACAACGTTCCTGAGAAGGATATCTATCGTCCGGCAGCTTGGAACGCATTCGGTATGGAAAAAGAGGGTGCAGACTTCCGCGCTTGCAAGAACTATGGACCACTTTACAAATAAATCATATTGTTAAGATAACGGAATATCAAATCCTCCGGCATGCATGTGCCGGAGGATTTTTTTGTGCCATAGTATATGGATAGTTGGGAAATATACTGTTCGGATCTACGGAAAAAAGTTATAATAGAAAAAGATATATATGAATACGGGAGGTTACGTAGATGAAATATATACAGCTGAACAATACAGAGCTGAACATCAGTCCTATCTGCCTCGGAACAGCAGGATTTGGAGATAAATCAGACCTGGAAAAAAGCTTTGAGATTCTGAATGCCTTTGTATGGGCAGGCGGAAATTTTATTGATACGGCAAATGTCTATTGCAAATGGCTAAAAGGACATGGAAACTGCAGTGAGCAGATCATAGGAAAATGGCTGAAAGAGAGTGGCATGCAGGGAAAAGTTATTGTGGCAACGAAGGGCGCGCACTATTCCTTTGAGGATCCGGGCCGCAGCAGAGTGAACAAAGAAGATATCCGCATGGACCTGGATGAGAGCTGCCGCACACTGGGAAAAGATGAGATGGATTTTTACTGGCTTCACAGAGATGATCCGGAGAAACCGGCGGAGGAAATCGTGGATATTCTGGAAGAATTGAAAAAAGAAGGCCGGATCCGTTATTATGGATTTTCCAATTACCGCACAGAGAGGCTGAAAGAAATTGCTCAGTGTCTGAGAGAACGAAATCTTTCAGGGATCACAGCAGTATCCAATCAGTGGAGTCTTGCAGGAATCAATCCCGGAGGAAATACAAATCCGGATCCTACACTTGTGGAGTTTTCCAGGGAAGAATATCAGTGGCACTGTGAGACAGGCGCTGCTGCCGTTCCGTTTTCTTCCACTGCAATGGGATTTTTTTCAAAACTTCAGAAAATGGGGCTTTCCTTTACAGATGCAGAGGTGGATGCATCCTGGATGCGGGAGAAGGAAACACAGATCACAGGTCTTTCAGAAAGTATGAAAAGATCCTACTGGAACGAGACAAACTTTCGTACCTATCAGAAGCTGTTAAAGCTGCAGAAAGAAACCGGCCACAGCCTGCAGGCCCTGTCTTTGGCATACTTTTTCCATCAGCCATTCCAGACTGTGCCTGTAACCGGTGTCAGCAATCCTTCACAGCTAAAAGATGTACTGGATGCCTGTGAGATCGACCTTGCACCGGAACTGTTCGGAGGCTGGGTGAGTGCAGGAGGATGATATAAGTAACTAAATATATTGTAAAAAGATATTAAATGTGTTTAAATGTACTTATGGAGGTATATTATGGACACATCAAATATCACAAATTATAAACCAAAAG
>OGPU01000088.1_pt1 | contig 116133 bp, 131 predicted proteins | sample 1552991 | NCBI WGS metagenome assembly OGPU01 (sample SAMEA2580296, study PRJEB22360) | human gut metagenome | biome: human gut; feature: human-associated habitat; material: faeces | place: Denmark | collected 2008/2010 | reverse complement strand
CGCTTAGTATGACCCGGCGAAACGACCGCACCAGGCACGACCATGCAGCCGCCCCTCCGGCAGTCCGTCCGTCCCTCCCCACCCATAAAAAAAAGAGCCCCAAAAAGGCCCAAAAACGAGGAGTGCCCCGGTAGTGGCTTACCGGGGCGATTATTATGAAAAAAATTGTATGTGTAATGATACAGATACACACCATTACAGCGTCTTTCGTAACGTTCTTTCGAACTATCCCTATACTACCAGACAAATATGAACAAACAATGAACATCCCGTAAACAATTAGCGCATTTGCACAATTTTTTTCAAAACACCCTCCCCCAATTTATAAAAACACCACATTCACAAACAAAACCAAAACCCTAAACATTGTACATATTGTACATCTCAGCCAAACAAACCAACAACAACCCCAACAAAAGAGCCACAACCCTCACCCTCTAACTCAAACTCCATCTAAAACATCATCAAAAACACCAGCCATCACAAACCATCACCGCCGTGAAAGCATCCCCTTAATAAACTCAACCGCCTTCTCAAAAATATTCTTCACATCAGACTTCGTAACACCCATATCCTTCAAAGTACTATAAGCATCACTCACATACCCCTTGATCTGATCATCACTCATCTCGATTCCACGGAACTTACTGATAATATTAACCAGCGAACTCTTATCATCCTCATTAAGACTCACCCCAAAATGATCCGCAGCCTCATCGATCCCCTGAGAAATCTCATCATCCGTGATCTGGTTAGAATCAAAAAGCCCCTTCACATAAACAATGATATCCCCAACCTTATCCGGATCAGAAGCAAGAGACCCAACCTCATTATCCTTCAGGATCTCCTCCGCCTGACTCATAACAGAACCGGAATCAGACGCCATAACCATCATCGGAGATGTACATGAAATAACACCCGCAATAACCAAAGCTGTAACCTTGTTCAATCTTCTCATAATATTCAACCTCCATACGGGCACCAGCCCTTATTAAAAATTGCCTTTTACTATTTTTAACTATCTTTTACTGCCTTTTTATTACCTCATCATTACCTTTTCGACGCCCCTCAGTATACCACACACCCCCACCCCTCTGTAAACCTCAATTTTCCCCATTCCCACCCACACCATTCAGACTTTATGTATATCGCCAAAAATATATTCACAATATTTTCATATTTTAAACAAACTTTCCTAACATCTCATCAGTAAAATAAAAAATGTAAATTTTTCATTACTTACTTATGTCTGACACCTCAGACATAACCTCCTTTCTATAACAAATATATAGGTCCGGACAGGAAACCTCTCCAACATTCCCGTCCGGAAACGCAAAAAGAACCCGGAACAGCTGCCCGGGCTCTTTTTGCGTTTATCATATATTAATTTTTCTCATCATAAATACAGTTGGCAAGCATCGCAAACTGCTCCAGTGTCAGCGCCTCACCCCTGATATTCAGCGGAAGATCACACCTGTTGAACACATCCTCAATCTCCTCCTTACTCAGGGAAAAATCTCCGGAATTTCTGATTCCGTTCACAAGTGTCTTTCTCCTCTGGTTAAAAGATGCACGGATCAGACGGAACATAAGCCCCTCATCCTTCACATCCACCGGCGGCTTCTCATAACGCGTCAGCTTGATCACCGCACTTCCAACCTTCGGCCGCGGCATAAAACAGTTCGGCGGTACATTCGCAACGATCTCCGGCTTCGCATAATACTGCACAGCCAGGGAAAGCGCACCGTAATCCTTGGTACCGGGACCAACCTGCATACGGTCTGCAACCTCCTTCTGCACCATGACAGTGATCGAATCCACAGGAACATTCTTCTCAAAAAGCCCCATGATGATCGGAGTCGTAATGTAATACGGCAGATTCGCAACCACCTTCACAGGCTTACCGCCGTTTTTCTCATCTGCGATCTTTTTGATATCCGTTTTCAGGATATCGTTATTGATCACGGAAACATTATCCCAGTCCTTCAACGTATCCTTAAGGATCGGGATCAGCGAACTGTCGATCTCCACAGCAGCCACCTCTCTGGCAGCCTCCGCAAGATACTGGGTCATAGTTCCGATACCCGGACCGATCTCCAGTATAAAATCATCCTTCGTGATACCCGAAGACTCAATGATCTTTTCCAGAACATGCTCGTCGATCAGAAAATTCTGACCAAACCTTTTCTGGAAAACAAAATGATACTTTTGAAGGACTTCAATGGTATATTTCGGGTTACCAAGATAAGGTCTGGCCATATTTTTTACCTCTGCTTTTTCTTATTTTCAGCTGAAATCCTTTTCAAAAAGTACCGTGTAGCCATCACGGTCCACACGCTTCTTGGAACGCTTGAACAATCCGCTCTGAGCTCTCTCCATAGCCTTATCCAGCATGGTCTTCACAGTACCGATGCACATCGGCTGATCCTCCTTCTGGTTGATCCCGATCAGATTATACAGAGCAAGCATGCCCATCTGGTCGATACGGAATCCATTCTCCATGGTATAGACCTTGGCGAAATTAACAAGTTCATCGTTTGTAAATACAGGAATGTTGATCATGGATGTAAACTTCTTCGCAAGCTTCGGATATCTTGCGATCAGCTTACGCATACCGATCTTTTCATCCTCCAGGATCACGATCATTCCCTTTGTGTTTCCGGTCATAGCTTCCTCAAGCTCATCTGCTGTTTCCTGGGAAAGCTGGTTTGCATCCTCGATAACAAGGAAACCGCCGGCAAGCTTGGATACGATCTCCGGAATATCCTTTCCGTTGAGATCATCCGCAAATATATAGGCAACCTTGGAAGCCTCGATATTCAGCTCTTTACAGATTGCCGGGATCAGACTTGAGATCAGTCTCGTCTTACCTGTTTCTCTGCCGCCCATAACGATCACATTTCCGGTCTGGGAGGTCTTATCTGCTGCGCCCATCTGCACATCACAGAGTACATCAAGCAACTGTTCCTTCATTCCGGGAACTGTAACAAAATAGGTGAAAAGCTGTTTCTCTTCATCTGTGAGCTCTTTCTTTCTGGAAACAATCTTTGTAGGATCCTTTTCCGGATGGATCGTAGCGATAAATTTCTCAAGCTGCTCTTCCTCGCTGAGCTCCTCTTCCTCATCGTCCTCTTCCATGGCTTCATCAGAATCATCACCGATGAGACTGCTGATAAAGTCATCGTCATCCTCTTCCTGGAATTCAAAGGCGTCATCACTGTATTCTTCTTCCTCATCAAGAAGATTTTCCTCTTCCACTGCAGCCACCGGTTCCTCATGATGAAGCTTCGCTGAAGGCTCTGCTGCCGCCTTCTGCACCTGCTCCTCAGATTCCAGTGAAGGAATCTCCGGAAGCACATCCTCTTCTTCCACCGGCTTCTGTACTCCTGACGGACCATTCAGAAACTCTGCTTCTGCAGCCTGAAGATCCTCCTCAGTAACCGGCTCCTCATCTTCATCAAATACGATATCCGGAAGTCTGGTATCGGAAGTCTCCGTTACCTCTTCCTCCTGCTGAGCGGAGATCTGCGCCATGATATCCTCGATGTCTGCCGCATCCGGCTCCTCCGGAACAAATTCATCAGCCGCAATATCCAGATCCTCAATACCTGCCGGCTCTTCCGTTACGTCGGACTGCTGGACATCCGGAGATTTCTCTTCCTCCGGGATATCGATTCCCTGCTGTGTAGCTGCTGCCAGAATAGTATCCTCCAGGTTGAAGTCCTTATCTTTATCCTTCCCGGACCTGTCACCTACAGATGCCGCAATATCCTCGATACTTCCGAAAATTCCGGACGCATCCGGGATCTCCGCGGAACTGCTTGCATTCTCCGGGTCCACATTGATCATGGACTTCGGGATCTTCAGCTCCGGCATACGGATCGTTGCGGAAAAATCAGGCTTGCCTTCCTCATTGAGCGGAACCCCTGCAGGCTTCTCCTCACTTTCCTCATTTCCGGCAGCCTTCTCCTTCATGATCTCTGCAACACTCTGGGACAAAGACATCTCTGTAGCTTTCTCAGCCTCAGCTTCTTCCGCTTCCTGATAAGCCTCTTCTTCCTCTTTATCCTGCTGTTCCTGAGCCTGCAGCTTCATACTTCCGGATGACAGGTTCTCAACACCGGATGCCAGCGGGATCTCATCCGCTTCCTGTCCGGAAAACTCATCCTGCTCTTCAGAAGGCTCATCCGAAGCTTCCTCGCTTCCTTCTGCCGCTTCGATCTCCTCAGAATCTGTAAACTCCTCTGACGGTTCTGCTGCCGCAGCAGTCTCAGCCTCCGGCGCTTCCGCCTGTTCCGTCACATCCTCAGAGTCTGTGGAAACCTCATCCGGCTCTTCATCCTGCGCAGCTTCTTTTTCCTCCATATCCTCTTCCGCAGATTTCTTATGTCCGCCAAAGATATCACGGAATCCCTTGGAAAGCTTCTCCTGGAATGTCTCCGCACTGTTCAGATCCCGCTCATCATCTACCTGGATGGTATCTGTGACCGGTTTTGCCTCCTCATACTCGCCGGATGCTTCCTTGCTCTCCCTGATCTCCTGCGCCTTTTCCGGCGGGATCAGCTTCGGGATAAAACGCTGTTCGTATTTCTCTTTCTCTTCGCCAGTGAGAACACCCATCCGCTGTTTCAAGTCAAGGGCCTTCATCACATAAGTTCCGTCATTGAACCAAAGGATCATCTCATTGCAGAGATCCAGGCACTTCTGCTTGTCTCCTGCCTTGTAATAGAGCTTGGCCAGCTCATAGGACCAGCGCTCCGTAAATTCCTTCTCCTTATATTCCTCAAGAATACGGATCTGTTCATTCAGAGATGCATTCTTCGCTCTGGCGATCTTATATTTCAGTATATACTGGCTGTTATCATTACCTGCCACTTCTCTGTATTCATCAAAGAATTCTGTGGCTTCACTGATCTGTCCCATTTTCAGGGAAACCTCGATCAGACGGTAAAGTATGTTCTTGCCGATCGGCGCTCTGTGGTAGGCAAGAAGAAAAATTTCCTTGCTCTCTTCATAGCGCTTGTTGGCCGCGTAGATCTCGCCCACTACACAAAGGGTACGGACGTTTTTCACACGACGCCAGTCAATGCTGTCCACAATCTGCATGGCGCCTTTGTAATCCTGGGTCTCGACCAGCTTATTGATCTGTCCCAGCTTAACGCGAAACTCCTCTTTATCCAAAATATTCACCAACTTTCCATAATCAGAATCAGTTTACCATATGCATACGGGCTTGTCAAAACCCTTTAGGCATATAAACATGCCCCTTTACCACCTGAAAAACCCTGTTGATCTTGAACTGATGGCTGACAAAATCATCCAGTCCTGTACAGGTGATCAGAGTCTGTATATCGTGGATGCTTTCCAGCAGATATGTCTGCCTGCTGCTATCCAGCTCCGAAAGAACATCATCCAGCAGAAGCACCGGTGTATCCCGAATCTTTTTCTTCACCAGATAGATCTCCGAAAGCTTCAGGGAAAGGGCCGCAGTCCTCTGCTGCCCCTGGGAACCATACCTCCGGATGTCGATCCCGTTGACCTTTACGCAAAAATCATCTCTGTGCGGTCCCACGGAGGTCAGCTTCATCCGAAGATCCCGCTCCCGGTTCCTGGAAAGCTTATCCTCAAACTCCGCCGCCGTCACACTTGGCTCGTACAGGATCTCCAGCTCCTCGATCCCGCCAGTAAGGCCTTTATGAAGCCCCCTTGCGATCTCGTTAAGCTCCTCCACAAAGGCTTCCCGCTTCCCGATGATCTTCTTTCCGTAATCGACCATCTGCATATCCCAGACATCTAGGGTACTTTTCAGCCCGGGGTTCATATAACAGTCTTTGAGAAGACGGTTTCTCTGGTTCACGATGTGATTGTAGCCGGCCAGCTCCGTGATATAAACACCATCCAGCTGACAAAGCTCCGAATCCAGAAAACGTCTTCTCTCTCCCGGTCCATTCTTGATAATATTAAGATCCTCCGGAGAAAAAAACACCAGATTCACCACCCCCAGCAGCTCCCTTGCCTTGCGGATCGGCAGCCCGTTGATGGCAACTCCCTTTGCTTTGTTTTTCCGGAGGTGCATGTCTATTTTGTATGAAAGATCGCCCTTCTTCACCATCATTCGGATATGGGATTCCTCATTCTCAAAGCGGATCATCTCCCGGTCCTTGCTTCCCTTGTGGGATTTGCTGGTACCTGCCAGATAAACCGCCTCCAGGATATTGGTCTTTCCCTGGGCATTGTCGCCGTAGAGAATATTGGTGCCTTGATCAAAATTCATCTCCAGCGACTCATAATTCCTGAAATTATTCAGTCTGATGGATTCAATGTACATTCCTTCACCCGATCACATAAATATCTTTTCCATCGTAGGAAATGGTATCTCCAGGATGGATCTTGCGGCCACGGCGGTTCTCCACCTCACCGTTCACCAGTACCAGACCATCATTGATGGCATATTTCGCCTCAACGCCGTCCTCCACAACACCGGCCAGCTTCAGCGCCTGGCCAAGCTTGATAAATTCGTCTTTAATTCTGATCTCCAATTTTTTCTCCTCTTATCTCCGGGGTATTTTCTCCGTCAGATCGATCTTTTCTGATCTTCTGGCGGTATTTAAAATCCCACAAAATACAAATTTCACCGGAAGGCGGTAATTTAAATACCCCCTTCCAGCAGTTTACGCATAAAACAATTTTCAGAACACGATCGCATTCCCATGCACAATCGGTCAAAAACGGTCACATTACCCCAGGTCTTATCTGGCCTGATTCTGGTTGATGTTTACAGGAAGGATCAGGTAAGTATAATTCTCCTCATCGTCACGGATAAAGCATGGTGCCTTCGGATTTACAAGATAGATCGTCACAGTTTCATCATCAATAACACGAAGCGCATCGATCAGGAATTTCGGGTTGAAGCCGATCATGATATCCTTACCCTCTTTTTCAATATCGATCTCTTCATTCATGGAACCCATTGCAGAATCAATGCGCAGCTCCATATCATCGTCTGTGATGTTGATGATGATCGGTTTTTTATCAACCTCACGTACCAGAAGTGTGGCACGGTCGATACAATCCAGGAACTCTTTTTTGTTGATCTTCAGTTTTGTCTCATAATCACTGGAAAGCATCTGATCAATTCTGAAATATTCTCCCTCGATCAGTCTGGAAACTACCATAGTCTGATCAAATTCAAATAAAATATGGTTTTTTGTAAAGTAAATGCTGACCTGATCATCCACTTCTCCGGAAAGGATCTTGCTGACCTCGCTTAAAGTTTTGCCCGGAACTACCACCTTACGGTCAGAATAATCTTTCTTAAGGGACATTTTGCGGATAGAGATACGATGTCCGTCCAGAGAAACTACCTTCAGACAGTTATTTTTGATCTCAAAAAGCTCACCGGTCATAAGCTTATTGTTTTCATTTACAGCAATCGAAAAAATAGTCTGGCGGATCATTTCTTTCAGTGTGTACTGAGAGATCGTCAGCGGTTCATCCTTCTCGATCATCGGTAAATAAGCAAAATCTTCTCCTGATTTTCCAGGGATATTGAATTTTGCTTTTTCACAGGTAATGGTTGCTGCATATTTATCATCGGTCTTAATGGTAACATCATTATCCGGAAGTCGTCTGATGATTTCATAGAAGATTTTTGCATCAAGAGCAACTTTACCTTTTTCTTCAATAGTACCCTCAACGATGGTTTCAATTCCCAGCTCCATATCGTTGGTGGTAAATTTGATCTGGTTTGTGGTTGCATCCATGAGAATACATTCCAGGATTGGCATTGTGGTTTTTGATGGAACTGCTTTGAGTGCGATACTTACACTTTTTAACAGACTTGATTTGGAGCAGATGATTTTCATAGTGTGTATAACTCCCTTTCTGAACAATTTGTGGTTTTTATAAATATATTTATAGAAAAAATCCGCAGTAACCGCCGTAGGGGGCCAGATTTTGTGAAAAACTCCCGCAGGCCTGATGTTTTCAGGGGTTTTCCGTTGGGATAACTTTGTGTAAAAGTGGTATTTTCGCATGTGAATAACCCGGGGATAAAATTACCGCCGCGTTTTGGCAAAAAAGTTGTACACATCTCTCCACATACAATCAACACGTTATACACCAGTAATGTGGAAAACTTCCCTAACCTTGTGGATTAATCTTCTTTTTCAATATATCAATGGTATTTTTTAAGTTATCGTCGTTCTGCAATTCGTTTTCGATCTTTTCGATACCGTGCATAACGGTGGTATGGTCACGGTTTCCGAGCGCTTTTCCGATATTTTTCAAAGGTGTGGATATGATCTCACGGCAGAGATACATGGAAACCTGGCGGGGCATGACGATCTTGGAGTTTCGTTTGTTTCCGCTTAAGTCCGCAGGTGTGACTCCGTAATGCTCTGCAACAACGGAGATGATGTATTCCGGTGTGATCACTTTTTTCTCATCCGGAGAAATAATATCCTTCAGTGCCTGCTCTGCCAGCTCCAGAGTTACTTCCTTTTTCTCAAGCTTGGCTCCGGCCATGACCTTGTTGAAGGCACCTTCCAGCTCACGGATATTGGATTTGATATTGGTAGCGATATATTTGATAACATCTTCACTGATGTTGTAGCCGTTCATTTCTTCATTTTTATGAAGGATCGCCATTCGGGTTTCGTAATCAGGCAGCGTGATATCTGCGATCAGACCCCACTCGAACCGGGAACGGAAGCGCTCTTCCAGGATTTCCATATCCTTCGGTGGTTTATCAGAGGATATGATGATCTGCTTTTTGGCACTGTGAAGACTGTTAAATGTATGGAAAAATTCCTCCTGTGTGGATTCTTTTCCTATAATAAACTGAATATCATCGACAAGAAGAACGTCGATATTTCTGTATTTTTCACGGAATTTGCTCATTGCCGTGTTATTTCCGTTTCTGATGGTTTCGATCAGCTCGTTGGTAAATTCCTCACTGGTTACATACAAAACACGGCTGTTTTCGTCGTGTTCCAGAATGAAATGAGCGATGGAATGCATAAGATGCGTCTTACCAAGACCGGCTCCGCCATAGATAAACAGTGGATTGTAGGTATCTCCCGGTGATTCGGCAACTGCAAGAGCTGCGGCCTGGGCGAATTTGTTATTACTTCCTACAACGAAGGTGTCGAAGGTGTATTTTGGATTTAAATGCGCCTCTTCGTAACGTGTATCCTGAACCTGTTTATCATAAGAAGTGTTTTTTTCTGTTTTTTTGGGGAGATCTTTTTCCAGAACGAAGCGAACCTCGCATTCTTCCATGCCTGTCAGTACACAGATAGTAACCTGGAGGGGTATTTTGTAGCGTTTACTGATGTAATTGACTCCGATCGCTGCCTGTTCAGAGGGAACAACCACTGTTATCAGCTTTCCGTCAACCTCATAAACTTTCAGCGGCTTGAGCCAGGTATTAAAAGGGACATCAGTCACCTCATATTCAGATTTGACAGTTTGCAGGATCTCCTCCCATTTTTCAATAACAGCGTCCATTTTTTCCTCCCATGAGTATTATAATAACCCCAGTCTGCGACTGGAGATAGATATCCTTTTATATATTACAATGAAAATGGGGTTTTCGCAATGGAAAATCCTTGAGATTTTGGGGAAAAGAATGTGGATAATGTGGGGAAATTACTGTGGATTAGGGTGGATTATTGTGGATAAGAGTCCTGGAGGTTTCCATAAGTCGAGAATTGGTGGAAAATGTGGAAGAATTATGTGTATAAAAAATCCACCTTAAAAATACCGCAAATAAAGGGTTTTTTTGAAAACGATGTGAACAAACTCTCCGAAAAAGTGGATAGATTTCCGGTCAATCCACAAGTTATCCACAAGTTATCCACAAAATGTGGATAATGTTACGTAAACCATAAGCGCTTTCCACATAAGAGAAAAAAATAAATACCGTAAGGTGGGGGTATTTTATAGAACCCTTGATTTTATCGGGTTTTTTGCAATTTTTACTTGACGAAAAGGAGGTTTATTTATATAATTGAAACGATGTTCTGAATGATAAGTTATTTCATAACAATTAAAAATAGATAAAGGAGGTGCTTTACCTATGAAGATGACATTTCAGCCAAAAAAGAGATCCAGAGCTAAAGTTCACGGCTTCAGAGCTCGCATGAGCACAAAGGGCGGACGTAAAGTATTAGCTGCAAGAAGATTAAAAGGAAGAAAACAGTTATCAGCATAAGCTGCAAGACCGCATTTATGTGGTCTTTTCTTCTATCCGGAGAAATATCCGCGCAGGCGGAATCTAATTAAGGAGGATTCGTTTGATCAGATCAGAGTCCTTAAAGAAAAATCAAGATTTTAAAGTTGTATATCAGAACGGAACATCGTACGCAAATCGGCTTCTGGTGATGTACGTGCTGAAGAATCAGCACATGAAGAATCGTCTGGGAATATCAGTAAGCAAAAAAGTAGGGAACAGTGTGGTTCGCCACAGACTCACCAGATTGATCAGAGAAAGCTATCGTCTCAACGAAACAGATTTTGACAGTAACCTTGATATTGTAGTAGTAGCGAGAGCCGCAGCCAAGGGCAAGAGCTTTCACGAGATCGAGAGTGCTTTTCTGCATCTTGCAAGAAAGCATCATATAACAGGGAATGAACATGATAAAGAAATTTCTGATTAAGATGATAAGGCTCTATCAAAAATATATATCGCCGATGAAGAGAACGAAATGTCCTTATATTCCCACATGTTCTCAATATGGTTTGGAAGCAATCGAAAAATATGGCGCATTTAAGGGCAGTCTTCTTGCGGCATGGAGGATATTGCGATGCAATCCTTTTTCCCACGGAGGCTATGACCCTGTGCCATGAATTATTTTGTGACTGTTCAGCCTTTTCCCGGGCAGAGCAGTTATCGGAATTTGTAACTGTTCAGTACCTCCGCAGTTAGTGGACGAATGAATAGTTACCGGACTTTTACAATTGAATAAGAAGTCTAGGAGGAAATGAATTTGGAACTGTTTTTAGCAACAAAAACCGGAACTCCTATTATCGGACAGATCGCGTCTGTGATGGGATGGATCATGGATGGCATATATAAGATGCTTGACGGCCTGTTCGGAATCCAGAACATTGGTCTTTGTATCATTATCTTCAGTATTCTTATCTTTGCCTTTATGACACCGCTGCAGATCAAGCAGCAGAAATTCTCCAAGTTAAGCGCGATCATGCAGCCTGAGATCCAGAAGATCCAGAAGAAATATCAGGGTAAAAAGGATCAGGCTTCCATGATGAAAATGAACGAAGAAACCCAGGCTGTTTATCAGAAATATGGTGTTTCTCCAACCGGTAGCTGTGTACAGTTAGCCATTCAGATGCCTATTCTGTTTGCTCTGTATCAGGTTATTTACCGGATTCCTGCTTACGTTGGAAGTGTAAAGAACATTTTTACTGGTGTAGTTGACAACCTGCTAGCTGTAAACGGATACACAGATATCCTGCAGCAGTTTATCACAGACCATTCCATGACACGAGTGCGTCTCGTTATGGACAGTGCCGGAAATGCTACAAGTAACTCTATTGTTGATTTTCTGTATGCACTTTCTCCTTCCCAGTGGAAAGAGCTGGCACAGATGAATCAGTTTTCAGGATTTTCTGATGCGATCACAAAAGCATCCGGCAATATTTCCAAGATGCAGGGCTTCTGTGGACTGAATATCGCAGACCAGCCGCTGTACTATATCATGGAATTCTTCAAAAATCATGGTTCTCTGTTACTTGCGATCGTAGCACTTCTGATCCCGGTTCTTGCATGGGCAACTCAGATGCTGAACCTGAAGCTTATGCCACAGGCTGCAACACAGCCGGCAGACGGAAATGATCAGGCCAGTGCAATGGCAAACTCCATGAAAACCATGAACATGGTCATGCCTCTGATGTCTGCATTCTTCTGTTTCACATTCCCGGTTGGTCTTGGTATCTACTGGATCGCCAGTGCTGTCGTTCGAAGTGCCCAGCAGTTTGCGATCAATCGTCATCTTGATAAGATGAACATTGATGATTTGGTTAATGAGAATATGAAGAAGATCGAAGCGAAGCGTGCGAAGGAAGGACTTCCGCCGCAGAAGATCACCAATCAGGCTCATCAGTCCGCCAAGAATATCAATAAACCTGTGATCAATAAGGGCAACAGCGGAAACAATGGTGCTTCAGACAGAGCACAGAAGGTTGATACTGCTTATGAGAAGGCAAGAAGTGCAAAACCGGGCAGCATCACAGCCAAAGCAAATCTCGTAAGAGACTTTGATGAGAGAAATAAGAAGAAATAATCAGGAACGGAGGGGTTCGTAATGGAGGATTACATTCAGTTTTCAGCAAAAACAAAGAATGAAGCTATCACAAAAGCGTGTCTTGAGCTTGGAACTTCCAGTGACCAGCTTGATATTCAGGTTATCAGTGAAGGCAGCTCCGGATTTTTCGGAATCGGCAGCAAACCTGCCGTGATCAAAGTTCGCAGAATCGAGCCAGTTTCTGATATGCAGGAGATCGATGAACTGGTAGAGTCCGTGAAACTGGACGCTATCAAAGAAGAGAAGAAATTAGAAAAGCCTTTTACTCCGGATGTAAAGAAAGAATCTGCACCGAAAGCAGCTCCTGCAGAGGAGAAGAAGCCGGTGAAGAAAGAAACTGTACAGGTGGAGAAGGCATCCGAAGAAGCACCTGCAAAGGCAGCAGCACCAAAGGAAAGACCTGCAAGGGATTTCCAGGGCAAAGCAAAGCCTGCACGTGAGAAACAGCCAAGAGCTCCAAAGGAGCGTCAGCCGAAGGAAACACGTGAGAGAGCACCGAAGCAGGGCAGACCGATAGAGATCCTCAGCGATCCGGAGAAGATCAGAGAGGTTGAGGAGAGAGCAGTCGTATTTCTTCGTGATGTATTCGGCTCCATGGATCTTGGAGAAGTGGAGATCACATCGAAATACAACACTGCAGACGGTTCTCTGGATGTGGATTTTGAAGGTGAGGATATGGGTATCCTCATCGGAAAAAGAGGCCAGACACTGGATTCTCTTCAGTATCTGACAAGCCTTGTGGTAAACAAAGGCGAGTCTACCTACATTCGTGTAAAACTCGATACCGAGGACTACAGACACCGTCGTAAGGAAACTCTGGAGAACCTTGCAAGAGGAATCGCCTTCAAGGTAAAGAAAACCAGAAAACCGGTAGTTCTGGAACCGATGAATCCGTACGAAAGAAGGATCATCCATGCATCTCTGCAGGGCAACCGCTATGTAGAGACAGTCAGTGAGGGAGAAGAACCTTACAGACATGTAGTAGTAAAACTGAAACGTAATAATTGATGATCCACCGGTAAAGCTATAAGCCGTATCCCGGAGCGTAAGCTCCGTGGGTACGGCTTTTTTGTATGGAACTGAAAATTAAAAATTATCATTGCAATCTCCGCAACAATTCTTTATAATCATTGAAGAGCAAATAACAAAAGATATTTCTGCAGCGGACATCCGGAATGCAGAGATTAGAGCGTATTTGAAAAATCATTCCCGCAATCTGCACGCCCCACTTTGCGGTATATTTTGCCCGAATTCAGTTGCCGTAGCCCGCTACGGCGCCCTCATCCGGGCAAAATCTCCTACAAATTGTGACATACATCTTGCGGAAAGCATTTTCAGACACACTCTAGCAAATGCTGAATTACAATGAAGCTGCCAGAAGATATAATTTTCTGGTGGCTTTTTTTCTGATATCACTGTATATAAAAATATGATAGAATGCAGGTTCTACGATGTCAATTCCTTTTGTAGATGATTCCGGAAACATCAGGAGGCAGGTATCAGACATTGTATTTGCAAATTCTGTTGGACGTGTCTGGAATGAACCTGGTAAGACAAAAAGATGGCAAATCAGAGAAGCGTTGATTTTACGCAGGATAACACAAGGCAAAACAAGATAAATTTAGTTCGTCAAGATAAAATGCTTGACAGCACATTGGAAATAGGTTAATATAGTCAAGGTGATTACAGATGGAGAAGTTTGTAGAGCAAGGTTATTTATATGATTTTTATGGAGAACTTCTGACAGAGAGACAGCAGCAGGTTTATGAGAGCGTGGTGCTGGAGGATTACTCGCTGAGTGAAGTCGCAGAGGATCTGGGCATCAGCAGACAGGGTGTGCATGATATGATCAAGAGATGCAACAAGACCCTTGAAGAGTATGAACAGAAGCTTCATCTTGTAGAGAAATTCCTGAATATACGGGCACAGGTAAAGCAGATCCGTGTACTTGCCCGGGAATATCATTCCGATGAAATTGTAAATATTTCCAATGAGATTTTAGAGGAGTTATAACATATGGCATTTGAAAGCTTGACAGATAAACTGCAGAATGTATTTAAGAAGTTGCGAAGCAAGGGCCGCCTGACAGAGGAGGACGTTAAGCTTGCCCTTAAGGAAGTAAAGATGGCTCTGTTAGAGGCAGACGTAAACTTTAAGGTTGTGAAGCAGTTTACTAAATCTGTACAGGAGCAGGCAATCGGACAGGACGTTATGAGCGGTCTGAATCCGGGTCAGATGGTGATCAAGATTGTTAATGATGAACTTGTGAAATTAATGGGAAGTGAGACAACAGATCTGCCTCTTCGCCCGGGAAATGAGATCACAGTGTTCATGATGGCAGGTCTGCAGGGTGCAGGTAAGACCACCACAGTTGCGAAGCTTGCAGGTAAGCTGAAATCCAAAGGTAAGAAACCTCTTTTAGTAGCCTGCGATGTTTACCGTCCGGCGGCTATCACACAGCTGCAGGTCAACGGCGAGAAACAGGGCGTGGAAGTATTTTCCATGGGAGATAAGCAGAAGCCTGTGGATATTGCGAAAGCAGCCATAGAGCATGCGAAGGCAAATCAGCAGAATGTCGTACTTATCGATACAGCCGGTCGTCTTCATGTTGATGAAGATATGATGCAGGAACTTGCAGATATCAAGGCGAACATTCAGGTAGATGCAACCATCCTCATCGTAGATGCGATGACCGGACAGGATGCGGTAAATGTGGCAAGCACATTTGCTGATAAAGTAGGAATCGACGGTGTCATTCTTACCAAGATGGATGGTGATACCCGAGGCGGTGCAGCCCTTTCTATCAAGGCAGTAACCGGTAAGCCTATTCTGTATGTAGGTATGGGCGAGAAACTTTCTGATCTGGAGCAGTTCTATCCGGAGCGTATGGCTTCCAGAATCCTTGGTATGGGTGATGTCATGAGCCTGATCGAGAAAGCAGAAGCTTCCATCGATAAAGAACAGGCGCAGGACATGCAGAAGAAGTTAAAGAAAATGGACTTTGACTTCAACGATTACCTTACCAGTATGGAACAGATGAACAAGATGGGCGGTATCGGCAGTATCCTGAATATGCTTCCCGGTATGGGCAGTAAGATGAAGGATATCGAGGGAATGATCGATGAGAAAGCCATGGACAGAACCAAGTCAATTATCCTTTCCATGACACCTCAGGAGAGAAGTAATCCGTCAATCCTGAACATTTCCAGAAAGAACCGTATTGCCAGAGGTGCAGGAGTAGATGTCTCTGAAGTAAACCGTCTGGTGAAACAGTTTGAGCAGAGCAAGAAGATGATGAAACAGATGCCTGGTCTTATGGGCGGAAAAGCCGGTAAGCGCAGCGGTGGATTTAAACTTCCGTTCGGACTGTAATTGAGAAGTTAGCGAAGCGGATAACGCTTTGACATAAAAGTTACTGTTTCATAGCTGAACAGTAATATAACATAAGAAAACAATATATTTTATTTAATGGAGGAAAAGAAACAATGGCAGTTAAAATCAGATTAAGAAGAATGGGACAGAAGAAAGCACCTTTTTATAGAATCGTAGTTGCAGATTCCCGTTGCAAACGTGATGGAAGATGTATCGAAGAAATCGGAACATACGATCCAAACCTTGAGCCAAGCGCTGTAACAGTTGATGAAGAAGCAGCTAAAAAATGGCTTGCAGCAGGAGCTCAGCCTACAGATGTTGTAGCAAAAATCCTCAAAAATGCCGGAATTGAAAAATAATTCAGATATACCAGGATAAGGTATTTCTGCAGCGTCCGTAGGGGACGGGTCAGGGAGGTATGTAATGAAAGAATTAGTGGAAGTAATTGCAAAATCTCTTGTTGAAAATCCGGATGAAGTAGTTGTTACTGAGACAGAAAAGGAAGACGCGATCATCGTTGAACTGAAAGTCGGACCTGCTGACATGGGCAAGGTTATCGGACGGCAGGGAAGAATTGCGAAAGCGATCCGAACTGTGGTAAAAGCAGCTTCTTCAAAAAGCAGCAAAAAAGTGATTGTAGATATTCTGCAATGAAAATAAGGGTCAGGAGCTGTGGAACATCCCATGGCTCCTGATTTGGGTTTTAGCGGATTTGGAATATGGATCAGCATTCGCTGTGAGCAGGCATAAAAGCAGAATGCAAATGACGTATGATATGAAAATTATAGGAGTCAGCAGATGGAAGATTTATTAAAAGTTGGTGTGATCACTACGACACACGGAATACGCGGGGAAGTAAAAGTATATCCTACCACAGATGCAGACAGATTTCTGGATCTGGAATATGTTCTGCTTGACACAGGCAGAGAGAAAAGAAAGCTTGAAATAGAGAATGTTAAGTATTTCAAGAACCTTGTAATCCTGAAATTCAGGGGAATTGATAATATTAATGATATAGAGATGTATAAAAAAAGAGAACTCTGGATCCCGAGAGAAGAAGCGCAGGAGCTGGAAGAAGATGAATATTACATTGCAGACCTGATCGGTATGGATGTAGTTCTCGAAGACGGAAGCAAATTTGGAACTCTGAAAGATGTAATGGAAACAGGCGCTAATGATGTCTATGTAGTAGAGGATACCAAAGGCGAAGAAATTCTGCTCCCTGCTATCAGGGAATGTATCCTTGATGTGGATGTGGAGAAGAATGTAATGACCATTCATCTGATGAAAGGATTAATATAAATGAATTTTCATGTTTTAACCCTGTTTCCGGAGATGATTGAAAATGGCATGAATACCAGCATTACCGGACGTGCGATCACAAAAGGTCTCCTCACACTGGAGGCAGTGAACATTCGTGATTATGCATTCAATAAGCACCAGAAAGTGGATGATTATACCTATGGCGGCGGTGCCGGAATGCTGATGCAGGCAGAACCGGTTTACCTTGCTTATGAGGCGATTGCAAACCGTACGGCAAAAAAGCCAAGAGTTGTATATCTGACGCCTCAGGGACAGGTATTTAACCAGGCTATGGCCAGAGAAATGGCGCAGGAAGAGGATCTGGTATTCCTTTGTGGACACTATGAGGGAATTGATGAGCGTGTTCTGGAGGAAATCGTCACAGATTACGTATCTATCGGAGATTACGTGCTTACAGGCGGCGAACTTCCTGCAATGGTCATGATGGATTCCATTTCAAGAATGGTTCCGGGTGTACTGAACAATCAGGAGTCCGGTGAGACAGAATCCTTTGCAGGAAACCTTCTGGAGTATCCGCAGTACAGCCGTCCGGAAGAGTGGCATGGCAAAAAGGTACCGGAGGTTCTTATGTCCGGTCATCATGCAAACATAGAAAAATGGCGCAGAGAGCAGTCAATTTACCGCACGGCAAAAAGACGCCCGGATCTTCTTAAGAAAGCTGATCTGACAAACAAAGAATGGAACTATGTGCGCCAGTTAAGGAAACAGTGGAAGGAAGAAGAGGAGCAGATAAAATGAAAACATCAGATTTTTATTATGACCTTCCTCAGGAACTGATCGCTCAGGATCCTCTGGAGGACAGAAGTTCATCCAGACTGATGCATCTGTCTTTAAAAGATGGCAGCATTGAGCATCGCCATTTCACAGATGTTCTGGATTATATGGAAGAGGGAGACTGCCTGGTCATCAACGATACAAAGGTAATCCCTGCCCGATTATACGGACATAAAGAAGAGACAGGAGCACTGATCGAGATCCTGCTTCTGAAGCGAAGAGAGAATGATATCTGGGAGTGTCTGGTAAAACCCGGAAAGAAGGCACGCCCGGGTGCTAAGATCACATTTGGAAATGGTATTTTAAAAGGTGAGATCATTGATGTGGTGGACGAGGGAAACCGTCTGATCCAGTTCCATTATGAAGGAATCTTTGAAGAAATCCTGGATCAGCTTGGCGAAATGCCTCTGCCGCCTTATATTACACATAAACTGAAAGATAAGAACCGTTATCAGACAGTTTATGCAAAGAACGAAGGCTCCGCAGCAGCACCGACAGCAGGATTGCACTTTACTAAAGAGCTTCTTGAAAAAGTAAAGGAAAAAGGCGTCAATATCGCTCATGTGACTCTTCATGTAGGTCTCGGAACTTTCCGCCCTGTCAAAGTAGATGACGTGGAAAGCCACCATATGCATTCCGAATTCTACATAGTAGAGGAGGATCAGGCAAAGCTGATCAATGACACAAAGAAGGCAGGTAAACGTGTAATAGCAGTAGGAACCACAAGCTGCAGAACACTGGAATCTGCAACAGGAGAAGATGGAATTCTGAAATCCGGAAGCGGATGGACAGAAATCTTTATCTATCCGGGCTATCATTTCAAAATGATCGATGCCCTGATCACAAATTTCCACCTGCCGGAATCCACACTTGTGATGCTGGTGTCTGCGCTGGCAGGCAAGGAGAATATCATGCATGCCTATGAGACTGCAGTGCAGGAGAAATATCGTTTCTTCTCCTTTGGAGATGCCATGATTCTGATATGACACCGTTTTCTAACATTTGTTAGATACCATAAAACATAGAAAGCCGGGAGTGATTTCCCGGCTTTTGGCATTTAGAACCAATTACTTGTCTTTATATATGAATCTATGAGTTAGCCCATTCTTGAATGTAATAGCAGTAATCTTTCCATCGGCTGTGTAGATGGAGTCAAGAATGGTTTCCATATAGGCTTTTAAAATATCTGGATCAACGGTACTGACCAGTTTTTTGAAGTAGATATATTTTTTATTCTTCAATTCTTTTTGAATCAGTAAATGACTGGCTTGTTTAATAAATTCCTCATCTGAAAGGAAGGAGGCTTGATCTTGCGTCATAAGCCCCAATTGTCTATTGATATTATTTAAATGAGATGAAATTTCACTTTGCCGAATGATAAAATCTTTTTCCGGCATGGAAGTCTCAGAATATAAATAAAGATCCTGTAAACGTTGGAGCGCACGTTCCTGTTTTTCTTTTTCTTTTCTGAGCCTTGAAAGCTCTGGATTAACAGCTGCCTTTTTCCTTCGTGGGCTTTTGACAGAAAAGACGTAAGATCTGTCAGAACCATATCTTGACAGGAGATTGAAAAAGCTGTTAAGTCCATTTTCTTCAATAGAAGATACTTCGGAGAAAACGGATCCGGATAAAAGAGCGGTATTTAATTCATCTGGTGTATTTATTGTAGAAAATGTTTTCTTAGCATTGAGCATATTCAGAATGTAATTAATAACAAATTCTCCTACAATAATATCGTTTATAGTAGGATTATTACATTTTTTTGTGTTACGCCTTAAAGGACAGCTGTAGTTCGAAGCGCGATATCCGTCAACATGAAGCCTTCCAGGAGTAGACACCATTTTGCTCCCACATTTATCACAGTACATAAGTCCCTGAAAAATATGTGTTTTTTCAGAAGTGTGGATTCTTCCAGGCAAATTATCCATATTTCGCTGGTTAGATTTTAAAAGGCTTTGCATTGTATGGTGTTCTTCCAATGTAAATATTGCAGGATGATGATTTTGAATCATAACCCATTCTTTTTCCGGGTTGATTGTTCTGTTTTCGACTCCCTTATACCGATTGTATCGGTAAATTCCTGCATAAAAAGGGCTTGAAGCGATGATCCATACTGAATGAGGGGACCAATTTGCACCGGCTCGCGTTTTATATCCTTTTTCGTTCAAAGCCCTGCTGACATAAACAAGTGATCGATTAAGCAGATAAAGATCTTTTAATTCACGGCAAATGGAGGCTTCGTCTTCACGTATCGAAAAGACCTTTTCTTTAGGATCATAACTATACCCAAAAGGAATACGCCCGCCATTCCATTGCCCGCTGTTAGCCCTTGATATCATAGTTGCTGTTACACGCTCAGATGTCATGTTTCTTTCCAACTCAGCAAAAACTAATATGATCTTCAACATGGCTTCTCCGATTGCAGTTGAGGTATCAAATTGTTCGTTCTTACTTACAAAGGTTACACGTAGCGAACGCAGCTCCTCATACATTTCCGCAAAGTCCAATAGATTTCTGGATACCCTGTCTATTTTCCAAACCAGAACATGAGTGAATTCGCCCTTTCGGATTCTCCCCATCATATTCTGAAATGCTGGTCTGTCTGTATTTTTTCCAGAATACCCTGCGTCTTCAAAAATTTCATAATTATCGGTTCCGAGGATAAGCTGGCAGTATGCAATTAAATCCTTTTTCTGCATGGGGATAGAGTCTTTGTCCACCTGATGAATGGTAGAAACTCGAATATATATAGCGACTTTTGTTTCACGTACAGACGGCGTGTTGCCGATTAGATTAGTTCTCTTTCGTGCCATATGGATACTCCTTTGTTAGAATATATGTAATATCTGTTTGACAAAAAGTATATGAATAGATATAATGTACTTAACAAGAGAACCGTTGGCCAGTGTACACCTGACCGCCGGCAAAGCAATCACTGAAAATAGCGCCTTACTTTTCCAGAGCAGGGGCGCTATTTTTTATGCATAATATTAACAACAAGAGTTATGACTGCACAAAGCATAATTACAAAGGTAAAAAGATCTCCATATGTAACCATCAGCACCAGCCTCCTTTCACATAAGTGTCCGGCGGCTGACATAACACCCCAACGGTTCCCCGGTTAAATATACTATTCTGTTTTTATTTTTCTTCCAGTTCCTCCATCATGGCCAAAAAGAGACGCTTTCCTCTTTTTGACATCTTGCGGAACTTCAGAATAATATCTTGTTCGTCTTCAGAAGCAATGGCACAACTAAACTCAGAATTTCCTATGAGATAGTCTATGGAAGTATCAAGGGCTTTAGAGAGCCTGCCAGCAACATCTATCCCCGGGATAACTGTTCCTGTCATGATATCCTCAAAGGAATCTTCGGAAATTTCTGATTTAGTGATCAGATCGGACTGGTTCAGCTGCAACTGATCCATCCGGTCTTTTATTTTTGTAGAAAGGGTAGGAGCCTCTTTCTGCTCTGTCGTAGAATATTTTTCAGTAGTCCGGCCAAGAAGATAATCTGCCGGCACACCGAAATATTTTGCACACCGATTAACCAGTTCGGTGGATGGTTTGGTATAGCCTCTCTCGATATTCGAGATTACCTGGGCAGAAACTCCTACGGCTTTTCCCAACTCAGACTGGCGTAGACCTGATTCAGTGCGGAGAGATTTGATTCGTTTTTGTATATTCATATAAAACCTTCAATTAGTTGATTGATTCATATTCATATCCATTTTCAGTTACTGAAATGTTACCAATAGTTTCAGTAACACTTCCTTCATTATTAATTTTTCCGTATGTTCCTAGTCCAGTAAAAGAACCGGCGAAACAAATCCCCGTACCATCATCACAGATGATAGAAAACCAATTGTAACCGCTATCCTTTACTTTGGCATTAAGAAAATTGACATAGCCTTTTTCCGAAATTTGTTTCAATACCTCCTTTGGAATGGTAATGAATGCGCGTTGACCAATTATTTGCGTATTAGAACCATTATATACATCGGCAGTCATTACGACAGCATTCATCAATCGTTGATCATTTTCATTATCAGAAGTTGCAGGAACCGTTTCTGATATTTCGGTAGATGTTTGATTTTCTGGTGTAACATTTTTATATTCTGATAATTGTTCTTTTAATTCTTGATTTTCGGTTTCAAGACTTTCAATTTTTTTGTTTAACTCATCAATTTTTTGCTGCAATTTAGAGGATGAAACGGAAACTGAATTTCCATTAGAATCTTTCATAAATACCTCTTTTTTTATACATAAAGGATATGCAGGTGCATTTTCAGATGCAAATACGCCAAAAACAGTATTTAAATAATCAAAATCCTCAATTCCGTAATCTGTAAATTCTTGTTCTTGAAAGCCAAATTTAACAACTCCCTTTTTACCAGAATTTATCGTATTGCAAGACATCCCCATAGAAATTTGAAAACCATCCACATCAGAATTATCCAAGGTGAATATTATAGAATCTGAAGATTTATTATCAATCATTATTTCTATGTTATAATAACCGTTTTCGTAAAAGGTACGTTGTATTTTGGCAGAATAGTCTTTGCCGTCATATATGTCAGGAGTTAAATTGTCTTCAGTTATATTTATGACGGAGCTATCTTCTGACGCAGAAGAAGATTCGTCTTTGGCAAATATATATATGGAAGAACTATTATTTGCAAACAATAAGGAACAGCAAGACAGAAATATAATAATACTTTTCTTTTTCATAGTTTATTTTCCTTTCCTGCTTCGGTACCACTCGAAGCTTATTATTTTGCTTGTTTATGAACCATTTTAGTAGGAAGAGCTTCTTCGCGCCTCTGCTCTTTTAATAACTTTTTCATATCGCCGATGATAATGTCTCGATTATCCTCATTTAATTCGAGAAATACATTTAAAAATTTTTGAGCAATTTCATCAAGAGGATTACCATAAGTTTGTTCTTCGAATTCTAGACCGCCTATAATATATTCATCCGAGACACCATAAAAATCAGCTATTGTATATATGTCAGAACGAAAAAGACTTGAATCAGTATAATAACCAGAAAGAATTTCTGTTTTTAACAAAGGTTTTAAATCTTCTATATTTTTGCGAGAATGAGCAGCTAGTTTGGAAATTCTATTCGAAATATCATGGCATTCGATAAGTTGTTTTGTAGTAGAAGCATCATTACCTAAAAGATAATCTGTTGTAACACCGAATATAGAAGCTATATTTGCCAGAGTATCATTGTTAGGACTAGATACTCCATTTTCCCAGCTACTAACTGTTTGCTTTATTACCCCCAATTTACTTCCCAATTCTGATTGAGTTAAATGGTTTTGCTTCCGCAATTCCTTAATTCTTTTTCCAAGCATAATATAACCTCCTGATGAAATTATAGTCCAAAAAAAGTGGACATACAATAAAAAAAAGAAAAGTCCAAAAATAATTGACAAAAGCATTGACAATCCATAAATAATGGATTATTATGAAAATGTCCATAAATATTGGACAGAAAGGAGAGAAATTTTGATGGCAACAACGCTGAATGTATCGCAAAGAGTAAAAGATGCCCGTTGTGATGCCGATTTAACACAGACAGAACTTGGACGAAAGATAGGAAAGTCCAAGCAATGGGTATCGGAACTTGAACGAGGAAATATTCGTTTGAGTTATGAAATGGCAGTAGTTATTTCCGAGGTATGCAATAAATCCACCGATTTTTTTTGTACCTAAAGTCCATTTTAAATAGACTTTATATTAATTATATAATGTGGAGGAAAAAAATAAATGCCTAAGTTTGCTACAAAAGCGGCCGACAATATGTTTTGTCAGGCACGATACGAGGCGGCAAAGTTCAATGAACGGTTAAGTAGCCGCGAAGGAGCTGCTGAGGAACTTGGTGTTGACCGGACAAGGCTTGCACGAATAGAACTTGGCAGTGTTACCCCTTATCCAGAGGAAGTGCTTCTGATGGCTGATATCTATAGAGCTCCTGAATTAAAAGGTAATTATTGCCGGGAAATGTGCCCTCTGGGAAAAGGAATGCCAAAGATCGAGAGTCACCAGGACATTGATAGGATTGCACTCAGGGCACTGTGCTCATTCCGGAAGATTAACGAAGCCAAAGAACTCCTGTTAGATATTACAGCAGATGGAGTTATTACAGAGGACGAAAAGCCGGATTTAGAGAAGATTATAGCAACCTTGGATGAGGTTAATGAGGTGACTCAGAATCTGAAAAACTGGATTGAAAAATCTTTGAAATGAGGGGAGGAGATTTGATGCAGAAGAAATTATCTCCCTGGTGCAAGAAAGCCAAGATAGCAATGATTCAGAATGATATCTCTGTTAATGATCTGGCCGAAGAACTTGGCTGTTCCAGATGCTACCTTTCATCGACTTTAAATGGAAAGAACACCAGCATAGAAATCAGAAGAAGAATCAGTGATTATCTTAATATTTCGGATTCGGATAATTAAAAGGAAGTGTTTTGATGGACCTTAAAGAAAAATTAAAAGAAATATTAAAAAAGAACTATGGAATTACATCAGATGCAGAACTTCTGGAGGAACTGGATGATATGGAAAGTGTTGATCTTGGAATTTTTGTAACCCAGATTGATACAGAGAAGACAGCATAGATGTAGGAGGTGCGGAAATTGCTTACAACAGAAGATGTGAAGAAATATCACGTAACAGCTGAGAGGATTTTAAATGCGCTGGATAACAGCTCGGTACCGATCAGCTGGCATGAAATGGACAGATGCGCATTACAGAGCGTTATCGCCAAAGAATTGATTTTAATTGATAAGGAGGCAAGATAATGGATGTACGCAAAGTGCAAGATGTGCGAAAGAATGTGGAACATCAGTACATTGCAGAAGATTCCAAAACACGGATATATCTGTCCGTGGTGCGAGAATTTAATGAGAAGGAGTATGAGAGATATTCCAAAAAAAAGAAAAGAGCGAAAATGAAGAAAAGAATTCGCTTTTTGAAAAGGTCGATGGTTTACATCGTTCCTACAGCAATCAGCCTTATCTTCTTCGGATATCTGAGCGATATGCTTTGCGCAATAAGGGGAAGCGCAGAACTTGGATCCGAATGGATAGCAATCCCGCTCATGTGGGTGTGGATATATGCACTGGCCAGATTCGCTGTAGGAGATGCATATTAAAAGCCCCAGATGCTTAAAGGAGATATGAAGTGTAGACGGCACTCATAAATCCGCATCGGAGGCTTAAGTCAGAACTTTAAAACTTTGGTTTTGGAGCCCTTGTTTTTAAAGAACACCGTCATTTTATCACAAATTTAGGAGGTAATCAAGTATATGCAAGAAATTTCAGGAAGCTTGTCAGAGGTTATAAGAGCATACAGTGATCATAACTTGCTTGTCCCTGCGGCAACAGATGTGCAGCTGAATCCTTTCTATAAATATCATGTAGAGGAAGTTGCAGTTGATCTGAGCGAAAATAGTGGCGACATTTTTAAAGTTGGTTCTGTTAAAACTGGAAAAACAGATAGCAAAGGAAATGATATCTGGCAGGATACATATTCATTATCCAAACCACTTCTTAACAAATTGGCTATGGCAGCTGGTATTCAGTTTAATCCACATCAGACATACGGTAGACGAATTGATAGTATCACATATCGAGCTCAGGCGCAGGGAGCAATGAGAAAAGCGGATGGGACTTACAGATCGGAAGTCGACCAGAAAGAAATCTGTCTTGAGGATGAAGAAGATAAGTATCGTACAGAATTTTCTGATAAGGCGGTTAAGGGGATTACAGACAAGAAAGCGGCAAATGCAGCGGCAGAAATATTTAAAGGAAGCTGGGTTGATACGAAAGATAAATGGGGAAAGAAAGTTAAAGCTTATGTTATCGACGAAGCAGATAGAGAACGATATGTTGAACGTTCGGTAAAAGTAAACATGGCTTTATTAAAGAAGACATGGGCCGAAAAAGCAATGACAGGAGCAAAACTCAGAGTCATCAGAGCATTGCTTGGGACAAAAGGCTCTTACACAAAGGATGAATTAAAAAAGAATTTCGCGATCCCAACAGTAATATTCTCTCCGGATTATTCAGATCCACAGGTCCGGCAGGCAATGCTGATGCAGGGTATGAATTCTGTAAACAATATGTTCGGAATGCCTCAGATTGAAGTTAAGAATGTAGATTTTGCCACAGATAGCAATATTATCGATGAAGGCGACTTGGACAATCCGGCTTTTGCATCAGAACTTCCGGATGAAGATATAGGCGAAAATCAGCAGGAAGCATTTACTCGATCTGAACAGGAAGAGCCGAATGAACCGGATCCGCAACCAGAGGAAGACCGAACAGCAGATTTTCAGTGTTCCAGATGCGGCACGATTATAAATGAAAAGGTTTATGAGTATTCAATCAATAAATTTGGTGAGCCATTGTGTATCAAATGCCAGAGAGGAGGCGGACGCAGATGAAAATTATTAAAATTTCCACAGAATTTGAAATGACAATACACGATTTTCCGGAAGGAACTATGAGAGAACAAAATAAAGTTCTATGCGAACTGATTGGTAATGGATGCGATATTGTTGAACATGTAATGCCTAATAGACTTTATACAATGTTAAAAATGTCGCCTACACCAACAAGGATGCCTGGTGAATGCGTAAGCATGTTGATCGACGAAGAGGGAAGACTGAAGCCAAATAGAGCAAACCTGATTGGAAGCTATCTTTATGAATATGACAAGCATGGATGCCCTATTCTTGGAAACATCCTGTTTATCGGAGAAAAGATGGGAAATAGTGGTGTTGATTTCTGCGGGATTAGTGAAGAAAACTTCGATCGTTTGAAAAAGGGGCTCGTAAATATGTTTCCTGTAATAAAAGTGACGGAGGTAAAAGCATGAAGGTTTTACATACAGCTGACTGGCATATTGGCCAGTTCAAAGGTCCTGTAGTGGACGGAGTGAATCTCCGTTCACAGGATACAGTAAATTGTCTTAATTATATGATTAAGGTTGCAGAAGAAGAGAAACCAGACATTGTTTGCGTTTCTGGTGATGTTTTCCATCAGGAGCAGATAGGTCCGGCAAGATACTCAGACGAAATGATTGTTGCAACAGACACGATCACAAAACTGGCAGGTGTTGCGAAAGCAGTGATTGTAATGAGAGGAACACCGAACCATGACGGAGGTGGTCAGTTCAGAGTTTTGAGCAAGATGTTTGCAAATACTGGAAATGTACATATAGTAACATCTCCAACTGTACTCCGTACTCCATATGCTGATATAGCCTGCATTCCGGGATTTGATAAGCAGGAGTTCAGATCAAGATTCCCTGGTCTGTCTGCAGATGAAGAAAACGAAGCATGGACAAGTTACATATCCAGTATGGTAATGGGGCTTCGAGCTGAATGCCATAAAACATCTATCCTGATGGCACATTATACCGTACCTGGTTGCAATATGGAATCCGGCCAGACTTCATTCTTTACAAATTTTGAACCGGTTATTCCGAGAGAAGCATTGGAAGCTGCTGGGTATGAAGCAGTGCTCCTGGGACACATACACCGCCCGCAGATACTTAATGGTCTGCATAATGTATTTTACTCCGGGGCTATTAATGCTATGAATTTCAATGATGAAGGACAGGAGAGAGGTTTTTGGATTCACGAGTTCAGTGATACAGGAAAGCTGACGAAAGGACATAATTGCATCACACCATACAGACGGTTCTATACAATCACATGGGATACAGAAGAAGTGGAAGCTTATATCCGAGAGGGAGTGATGTATCTTCATAGATTGGGATTTCCGGAAGATGTGACAGATAAGATTGTTCGAGTGCGGTATTCCTGTACATCCGAACAGAAGAAACAGTTAAATATTCCTGCACTGCAGAAAGATCTGTATGAACTGGGAGCGTTTTATGTAGCTGATATTGAGGCAGAGAATGCTATTGATGTTACGAACAGAGGGTTGCTCTCAGAGGAAAGCGACCCGACTTTAAATCTCAAGAAGCATCTGGAAGAAAAATGCTTCAAGAATCCGGATAAGATCGTAGAACTGGCAGAACCGATTATTGCGGAAGCAATGAAACAGAGCACAACTGCAGAGATTCACGGAGTATTTCGACCGATTTCAATAGCTGTCCGTAATTACAGAAATTATAAAGAAGAAAAATTTGATTTTGCTGATATATCTTTCTGTACGATCAACGGTGTAAATGGAGCAGGAAAGAGCAGCTTATTCATGGATGCGATTGTTGACTGCCTGTTTGAAGAAACTCGAGAGGGAGACAACAAAGCGTGGATCCGCGGTACAGAAGATGCAAGAAGCGGTTCTATAGAATTTGTATTTGACATTGGAGATAAGAGATTCAGGGTCGTACGTACAAGAACTAAGTCAGGAAAACCGACGTTGAACCTGTCTCAGTATGAAGAAAATGAATGGCGAAACATCTCAAAGGAGCGAATTGCTGATACTCAGGCAGAGATAGAGAAGCTTCTCGGTATGGACAGCATGACATTCCGAAGTTGCGCTTTAATCATGCAGGACCAGTACGGATTATTCTTGCAGGCTAAAAAGGACGAACGTATGGCAATACTTGCGAAACTGCTTGGTCTTGGAATCTATGGAGTTATGGAACTGGATTCAAAAAAGAAACTCTCCGAACAGAGAAAAGAGCTGGCTTCGAAAAAAGAAGCTGTCAGAATCAAAACGGATTTTATCAAATCCAAAGGAGATCCGGAATCTGAACTGCAGAAAGCAGAGGAAGATATTCAGCAGCTTAATAAAGATATTGAGGATTTAAGAGATACTCAAGGACAGTTGCTGAATAAACATACTCAGATTGCAAAAGCAGAGCAGGAGTGCCGCAAAGCTTCGGAAGAATTGGATGATTGTCATAAGAGACGCAGATCCATTTCAGATGAAATCTCAAGTAAGACGCAGATTTTAGAAAGCTGTAATGTCGCATTGGAATCAGCGAATGAGATCAGAGAAAAAGCCGCCGAATATAAACAGTTGTCCGAACAGATCATAGAGCTGGAGAAAGACGTTCTTAATCATGACAATACAAAAAGAAATCTTGCTGGGTATAATGCTGACATCCAGAATTGCCAGAATATCATAAACGATGCAAAGCGTCGAAATAACGACATTGCGAATCTTATTGAACAGCTTAAAGCAGAACTTCCGGATAATTTGGAAGAAAAACTGACGGAGCTGGCTCAGGTGAGGATACAATGCGAGGAACTGCAGGAAAAAAGATATTTGGTTTCTGTTGCGGAGCAGGAACTGCAACAGATAAGAGCAACGTATTCTCAGCGTATATCAGAAGCAGAGAACAGGCGGAAATATCGTTTGGACAGAATTTCCGAGATAAGACAGCAGGAGGAATTTATGAAGAATTCCGGTTGCCCTGATATAGATGGAGCAAGCTGCAGGTTTCTCGCAAAAGCAATCGATGATGTAAAGAGTTTACCAGAAGAAGCGGACCATCTGGAAAAATGCGAGGAAGAAATAGTAGCATTGAGGACCAAACGAGACGAAGAAATATCCAAAAAACAGGATGAAATTTGTATTATCGGATATGATGCTGAAAGATTAGATCTTTTGACAACAAAAGCAAGTATGCTTATGAAATATGAAAACCTGAAAAAGGATGTCGAGAAAAAGAAACTTGAAATCGCCCGTTTAGAGACAGAAAAGGACACCAACAGTAAAACGATAGGGCAGTATGAAGAAAGCCTCTTAGAGCTCAATATAAAGGCCCAGAAAGCAACTGATATTGTTGATATGTTATCTGATTCCGTTATTAAGTACGATGATGCTGTATGTAAAAGAAATTCGGTGGCACATTTTGCAGACCAGGAAAAGGAACTTCCGGTGTATGAAGAAAGAAAACAGCATATTGACAAGAGACTTACTGAATTATATCAGGAGCGGAGCGAGGAAGATGCCAACGAACTTGTTTTATATAACAATCTTCGTGAAGCGGAAATAGAACTGGAAGAACTAAGAAAAGATATTGAAGGCAGTGAAGCTCTTGAAGAGGTTGAGAGAAGATTAAAATCTGCAAAAGAAACTCTGGAAAAAGCGCAGATTCAAAAAGGCGTACTGACACAGAGAGTTGAAGATGTTGAGGCGATGCGTTCTGAAATAGCTCTTTTGAATAAAGGTATTGCTGTTGCGGCTGAGAAAGCTGATTGCTACGAGGCTTTGAAACAGGCATTTTCGCAGGATGGCGTTCCACATCAGATCATCCGAAATATTATTCCTCACATTACTGATACTGCAAACAATATCCTTGGATCTATGACAGGCGGAACTATGGGAGTGGAATTTGTGATGGAACGTACCGTCAAAGGTAAAGACGGTGACAGAGCTACCCTGGATGTACTAATCAATGAGTACGGAAGGACAACTCTCCCATATGCTTCAAAATCCGGAGGAGAAAAGGTAAAGGCTTCACTTGCCATTATCCTTGCACTGTCTGAGATTAAAGCAACCTCTGCAGGTATCCAGCTTGGAATGCTGTTTATAGATGAACCTCCATTTCTTGATGATGATGGCACCCAGGCCTATGTAGATGCACTGGAAACAATCAGACAGAGATATCCAGATGTAAAGATCATGGCGATTACCCATGATGATGCTATGAAAGCCCGATTCAACCAGTCTGTAACGGTAATCAAAACAGAAGACGGCTCCAAGGTTATTTACTAAGGAGGCACGTATGGGTAAAAGATACTATTGGCTTAAGCTGCCGGATGATTTCTTCCGGCAGAAGCCTATCAAAAAGCTTCGTAAGATCGCAGGAGGCGATACATACACAATTATCTATCTCAAGATGTTGCTGATATCCCTGAAAAATGAGGGAAAACTCTTCTTCGATGGAGTAGAAGAGAATTTTGCGGAAGAAGTTGCACTTGAACTGGACGAAGAAGAGGAAAATGTAAAAGTTACAGTTCGGTTCCTCATGGCACAAGGGCTCCTGCAATTGATAGACGAAAGTGAATATGAACTTACAGAATGCTCCAGAATGGTAGGATCTGAAAGCGCAAGTGCTGAAAGAATGAGACGTCTTAGAGATAAAAAAGCGTCACAATGTGACATTGGTGTGACGCAACAGTTACACCTCAGTGACGTAGAGAAAGAGATAGAGATAGAGAAAGATAAAGAGATAGAGAATAAATACATTTGCCCGGAGGTGAACTCCGGACAGCCGCAACCGAAGGTGGAGATAGAGCCAGTTGCGGAGAACAGGACGAAGGTGGAGATAGAGCCATCCTGTTCAAAGGCTGAGTTGAAGGTGGAGACAGAGCCGGCTCAGGCGGATGTATTTATCAAACTGCCGTTGATCAATGGGGATGATTACCTGGTGACAAAAGAATATGTCAAAGAGCTTAAAGAACTATATCCGGCAGTTGATGTTGAACAGGCATTGCGCAGTATGCGAGGATGGTTGGATTCAAACCCGAAAAATAAAAAGACTCCGAGGGGGATTAAGAGATTTATTACAGGCTGGATATCCAGAGATCAGGACAAAGCGCCTCGTGTGCCAGATAAGCCAAAGCCTGTTTCTCAAAACCGCTTTAATAATTTTCACCAGAGAGATTATGACTTTGCAGAGTATGAAAGGCAGTTGTTGAAACGTGAATGAAGAAAAGATTACAGGTACTGAAAAAGAATTTTTGAATGTATTCAAACAGCTTTGCATCAGCAGAAGTTCATGGCAAGTCTGGGCCGATCTTATGGCGGCAATGGCCTGCACACTGGCGAATTCAGTCAATAAAACACTCCCGGCATATGCAGAGCGGGAAAAAGAGTACACGGAGTGTATTGAACGTCTTGGCGGAGTAGAGAAACCGGCAAAGTGTTTTGCGATTGTCGTAGAGGCGCTGGAAAGAAATCCAGATCAGGATTTCCTCGGAAGATTGTATATGAGTCTCGAACTTGGAAATCACTGGAAAGGACAGTTTTTTACACCGTATGATGTCTGCAGATGCATGGCAGAGATAACGATACAGGACAATATACAAAACCTGCAGAACAAAGAGTGGGTATCTGTTAATGATCCTGCCTGCGGAGCCGGAGCAACACTTATAGCAGCGGCGAATACATTTCGCCGGAAAGGATTTAATTACCAGACCCAGGTGCTGTTTGTTGCAAATGATATCGATCGGGTAACTGCGCAAATGTGTTTTATACAGCTGTCGCTTCTTGGTTGCCCAGGATATGTAGCAGTTGCAAACACACTATCAAATCCAGTGGCAGGCAATGTGCTTATGCCGGAGGAAAGACCTGGACAGGAATTCTGGTATACACCGTTTTATTTCAGGAAAGAGTGGAGCATGAGACGGCAGCTTCAGATATTTGAACGGCAGTTTGGGGCTTTGTTTAAACCAAAGCTGGAACCCAAAGTTGAAAATATAATATTTCATTTCGATTTTGAAAAAGGAGAGTACAAATGTCAGAACAGTTAAAACAGGAATTGGATACTACTGAAATCGACCGTTTAGAGACGAAAACGGACATAGACAGTAAAACGATAGGGCAGGACGAAACAGAACTGCCAGAGGGCAAATTAGAGGACGAGAGCGGCAATGAATCAAAGGAAGAGGATACAGTCCCAATGGGAAAAGCTTCTCTGGCCGACATTGTTTCCGGACTTCCGGCTCCGACGGAAGAAGAAATCAAAGCGGCAGAAGTTGAAAATGCAAAGTCGGTAAAGCAGAAAGCAAAAGAAAAACTGGAAGCTGAAAAGAAAAAGGCTACTCAGAAGAATTTTGCAGATCCGATAATTACTTATTTGCTGAAACGCTGTGAAGAAGACCAGGGACTTGCAGAGGATGTAATGCAGGATGGAAAGACTTGGAACAAATGTTTTGACTACATTGTCAATCAGGCCAGAAAACAATCTAATGGCAAAAGCACAGCTGTTGAAGATCGTGTTGTGTACGAATGGGCTGAGGATTACTACCACAAAGAGGAAAAACCTGAACCAGACAAGAGAGCAGGCGCGTCAAAACCGACTAAGAGGAAAAATGCCAAAGCTGCATCTAAGAAGCAGAAAGGCGAACCAGAAAAAGCTAAAGAAGTAACAACGTCTGTTCCAGAGCCGGCCCCTGAAAGAAAAGAAGTGGTTAAGCCAGAAAAGAAAGAAAAACCAAAGAAAAAAGAAACAGCAGACAAGCCATCTATGGATGGTCAGATGTCCCTGTTCGATCTTCTGTAGGAGGCGCCGAGATGGATAAAAGAAAATTATCAAAAATACCACAGGAAACAGCTTCTGATGAAATGCTCAAGTTTGCTGAAAGAGCAACAGGTACACATATTGTTACATGCACAGAAATTGAGAAAGATCTTCTGATGCTGATGTTTTATCCGGTTAAGGGCCTGAAAAAAGGAAAACGTGAAGCACGAATCCGAACATTTTTTTCAAAGACTGACTATATAACACAAGACCTGTCTGTGAGCAAAGTGAAATGGTTGACTGCGGCACTTGACAGAATGGACTGCATTGGCGAGTTCTATGAATATCATTACGATTGGGATACGGAAAAAAGAACATATATTCCTAAAATGTTCTTCTGGACTGATGGCGATCTTGAAAGAGTGAAAAACTTTTTTAAAGAGTGGGCTTATGAGAATGATGAATTGGAGTGGACTGCGGTAAATCGTTTTCAGGAAATGATCAAACAACAACGGTTGGATGAAAAACACGCTAAAGAGACAAATCCTATCGACAAAGTAATGGAAACAGTTAAAGAAGTGCCGGAAAGCTTCAAGAAATGGACATCAGAAAAAGCAATGTCATTTAGTAGATATCTGGTTTATTCAGCAAATTCTAAAAAGACAGCAGTAGTGCATTGTACACATTGTAAAGGCACCACGATAGTAGATCGAACCAAGATTCGCCTTAGAAATAACGAAAAGGGAACCTGCCCGCTTTGTGGAAGCCAGGTCACTATTAAGGCAAAAGGGAGAATGCCAAGAATTTGCGACGAGAGAACGGTATCTTTCATTGAACCAAGAGAAGATGGCTTTTTGTGGAGATATTTCAGAATAAGAAGATGGATAGGAGATAAAGGGACTGATGTACAAGATCATTTATATGAGATTGTGAGAACATTTTATAAGTTTGCTCCAGACGGAACTCCCTGCACTAATAGCTATGAATGGCGTGAATATAAACAGAGCGGACATATACGATGGTGCCCGAATGAGGGATTTATAAATTATATGGATTGTATCTTATATCCTGATAATCTTCCAGAAGCATGGAAGAAAACACCGATGAAATATTCGGCACTGGAAATCCTGTCAAAAAACAAACCGACGACACAAATTTATTATCCGAAAGCTGTTCAGAAATATAAAGATTTTCCACAGCTTGAATGGTTTATAAAAATGGGACTATATAATCTGGCGTTATATCTGATCAATGATGTGTATGGTCATGCGTTTGTAAATCGTGATTTCCATAGAACCAGAGGAATTTACAAAAAAGGAAAGACGATATTTGAAATCTTAGGGCTCACAAAAGAAAATACCAGAATATTACAGAAGCTGGATGGGGATATAGATGAGCTGAGACTATTGCAGGAAGCGCAGGACTCAGGATACAACTTAAAAGCAGATGAATTGGAACGGTTTTATAAGATATTTGGATGCAACACGACACTGATAAGAAAAGAAAACCGGAAAGCCAGCATTCATAAGATCTGCAGGTACATAGAACGTGAAGGTACAGAATACAGAGTAGGAGACCAAGGAAATTGCTGGCAATATTCTTATATGCGCCATAAGGAAAGACCGGACGTCAGAGAAGAGAGAATTCAAAACTGCGCAAAGGACTGGTTGGACTATCTGAACTGGTGCAAAGAACTGAAATACGACCTCAACAATATGTTCTTCTATTTTCCGAAGAATTTCAAGAAAGTTCATGATCGGACAGCGGCTGAATATCAGGCATTACAGGATAAAAAAGCAACAGAAGAGAAACGCCGGGAGGAAGAACGTGTAAAACGAGAAGCAGAGGTTATGAAAAAGCTTCTGGATGAAATGCTCAAAGAGAATGCTGGCATAGATAATGCTTTCCTGATAAAAGGAAAAGAATTGATATTGAGAGTGCCAAGAGATGCGCAGGAAATCAAGAATGAAGGAGCTGCACTTCACCATTGCGTTGGAACCTATGTTAACCGAGTAGCCAAAGGGCAGACCCACATCTTCTTTGTGCGCAGAGTGGAAGAACCTGATACGCCATATTTCACAATGGAATATAACAAAGGTCGAGTGATTCAGTGTAGAGGAAGCCATAACTGCGAAATGCCGCAATCGGTAAAAACTTTCGTAGCTGCATTCGAGAAGTTGATGAAAGAGCGGGAAGAAAAAATGGAAAGGAAGTGTGGGTAATGGCAAAGCAGATTATCAGAAGCATCAGAAAAGGTTCTGTGCAGTGGAATGAAGAGGACAGACTGCAGATGGTTTCCATGCTGGCGAAAGCAGGGTATGCAGTGCAGGTTGTGAGAAAAGAAGTTCCGGCCGGAGAGACCAGAAAAACAACCCAGTATGAATATGTGATTGAGTACGGAGAGAGGGTGGAGTAATGATTGCTATGAAACCTGTATCAAAAACAGGAATTGTTATTCGATACAATTTCGTGAAGTTGGAACATGAATACCATTATTGCCCGGCTTGCGGTGGTACGTTGAATGCTGGACCAGATTACTACCCTGATTTTTGCGAGAAGTGCGGACAGGCACTTGATTTTTCCGGAACAGAATGGAAAGAAGATAGACAGATAGGGTTCGTAGAACCAGAAGCCGTGTAAGAAAGGAGATAGAATGGCTAAGAAAAGTTGCAGAAGAACAATGGATGAAAATAAAATCCATGAGAAAGCAGTAAAAATGAGAAAAAAGACAGATGAACAGCTGGTTCATTATGTGGAAGACAGAGTGGAGAAAGCCAGAAGCGAAGGATTCAACGAAGGCAAGGCTTTAGCTAAAAATACAACAAAGGAGTTTATTGTATTGCTTCAGCAGAATAAGATTCCGGGAATCGGAGCGGTAACGATCAATAAGCTGTTGAAAGTGGCAGGTGAGCATGGATACTTATAATCGTTCAATCAGAGGGCTTAAAAGCAGATCAAACGGCGAATATTTTGAAAGAATGATTATTGCAGCTTCCCGGTTCTATGAGGACCGGGGGATAGCTGTTATAGATAAAACCCCTGAAGCTTTTAAAGTGATCAAGCCGTATAACAGAGACAGAGGCCAGTTCATATGTTGTTTTACACAACAGGCTCAACCGGATTTTAAAGGCGCCCTGATAGACTCTACAATGGTTCTGTTTGATGCGAAACATACAGATAAAGGCCAGATCAGTCGGAATGTTGTGACAGAAGAGCAGGAGGAATGCTTTGAACGTTACATGAAGATGGGGGCCATGTGCTTCTTGGTAATATCCCTCGAATTCGAGGAGTTTTACAGGGTTCCATGGATTGTATTCAGAGACATGAAAAAAATCTACGGACATAAGTATATGAATCGTGAGGAACTGGCGCCTTATAGAGTTAAATATAACAACGGAGTTGTGAAATATCTGGACGGGATAACACTCCGGGAAAGGAACGAAGATGAAAGTACAGAAGTATGAGATTTCCAGAACTATTGATAAATTGAAAAGCATTGTGCAGAAGAACGACCAGTTTCCGGCATTAGGAGGCGTTCTGGTAAAGGACGGGTATTTAATCGCATCCAATACAGAAATGACCATGCAGCTCAAATTAGAGGCCTCTAAAGGCAGTTGTTTCATCATTCCTATGAAAGCCTTTGATGTAATTAAAAATCTTCCGGATGGCGAAGTGATTATTGATGCAGACGGCAAAAACATTGTTACGATCAAGACAAAAGCTATAAAGAATAAATACCAGAGCTATCCTCCGGAAGAATTCAGTTTTGATATTACAGAAGATCTGGATGCCCCAGAAGTTGTGATCAATGGCAAGAGGATGATGGATGCAATTGGACATGTTATCTATGCAGCTGCAGACAGCAGTTCTGCAACACAGATGATGGGTGTGTACTTCGAAGGTGGAGAAAACAAGATTAAGTTGGTCGCACTTGACGGACATGTCGTAGCAGTTGATTCGATACCGACTGACGGTACCGCAGATATGAAGCTGATAGTGCCTAAAACAGTGGCAAAGAAGCTTGTGTCAATGGGAATTATTGATGATGTTGCTGTTACATATACGAAAAATAGAGCGGTATTCAAATCAAAAGAATATACCATTTACACGAGGTTAATAGAGGGTAAGTACTTTGATTACAATAGATTTTTCATGGCGGGAAAGATGAAAACTTATGTTTCCAGACCGGAATTAGTTGCGGCAATGACAAGGGCTAAGATGTGTACGGAAGAAAAGAAACCTGCAGTCTTCGAAATAAACGAAGATCAGTTAAATATTCGCATTGCCGACAGATTTACGGATTATCAGGAAGAGGTGAAGCTTCAGGATCCGCTTCCTGAACCGTTAAAAATTGGTTTCGATTCTAAATTGATCCTTGAAACACTGAAAGCATTCACTTGTGAAAATATAGCCATGAATTTCTCAGGACCTAAGATGCCGGCAGTTGTTGAAGCAGAAGACAGCGATATGAAAGCTATTGTGCTCCCTGTAATGATAAGAGAGGAATAAAGACTATGATAGAAATCTTGGATATGAGAGACGTAAAAGACGCAACACCAGAAGAACTGGAAGAACTTCGCCGGAAAGGATTCCTTCCAAAAACCGGATCCAAAAGAATTTCCGGGAAACCGATTACTCCGTATGAAAGAACCAGAGCACAGGTGGCTGCTACCGGGAATAGATGGGCGATGGAGAATTTTTACGCCACACACAGCTGAAAGGTGATGCATTATGGCGAATTTATATAATTTGTGCAGAAAGGACGGGACAGTGGTGGAATACTCCATCACTGCATCCGACATAGCAAAGCGAATTGGATGCGATCGACAGGATATCTATTCTTCGGCAAGCTATGGCCTTCTGATCAAGAAAGAGTATTATGTAGAAATTACAGATCGTCCGTTGAGCTGGAAGAAAGATATTGATCTGCTGACAGAATATGACAGCGTTCGGAAAGAATTTCTTAGGAGGTGCGGAAAGTGAAAGTATATAAAGCGGTTCATGGAAATGAAAATAAATGCAAGGAACTGCATAAAGAGATGAACTTAAATGTGGGGCCAACTCGTCTGGTTCAACCGGATTTCTATTTACTGGTTGATGTTGATGATATCCAGAGACAGATGAATGCTTTGGAGAATGAGGTTCACCGCATGAAAAGAGTAGAAGCGAGAAGGAGATGGCGTTATGGAAGAAAAAAATATTAAGATAACAATTAATGTTGAATGCTCGGAAAAATCTAGTGTAAAAAAAGAACAGATTGCTGGATATCTGCTGAGAGCTGTTGCAGGAGTAACTGCAAACAATAAATGCCTTATTACAAATTACGTATGTGAAATAAATGAGAAAAATGATGATAAGTTACGGGAGGAATATATTACAGGAAAACCTAAACTTACAAAAGACGAAAAGAGTTTCCTTGACGGACTGGATCCTTCGTGGAGTTGCATGCTGAGAAATGGAAAAGGGCAACTATATCTTACCAGAAAAGTTGAGTCTATGTACGGAAGTAACTACAAATATTTGTATTTAGAGGGCATAACAAATGCAAAGTTTGATTTTGTTGAAGCAGAAGGCGAAAGCTGGTTTATTGACGATTTGAGAAAATTGGAAGTAAAAGATGAGGCTAATTGATATGGAATCGATTCCTATGATTCGCCACTATTGAAAATAACAGTCTAAAAAATATGTCCAAAAGCATATAAGGAGAAATGAAAAAATGTTGATATGCAAGCTTGATGATTTAAAATCAGGCAATTGTTTCAGATCTGAATTTATCGGAAAAGATCAGACCGGCCGGAAACGGTATCGAGGAATAAGTTTTAAGAAAACACTATTCGGAGATATTGAGGATTGTAATTACTACCCATTGGTGAAAGAACTTATTATACTTGCCGGTAAAAAGAAACTCTTGGAAGCAATCAAAGATCACTGTAGAGAAAACTGCGCATGGCTAAAAACGGAGAATGATGTAGAAAACTACGCTATGGAATGCTTGGTATTAAAAGCATATGAACATTGGCAGCTTTTCCAGGAACAGGCACCAGAACCGGATAAATGGATTTTCTATTTTGAGGATATAAAAATGATCTCAGGAAGCTTATGAGCAGGGCGATAGAAATCGTGAAAGGCGGTGGAGTTGAATGAACAAAGTATCAGGTGAAATTTTAGAAGAATTAAGAGATAGCATGGCAGGAAGAAGATATAGACATTTCAAAGGAAGAATCTATATCGTTACTGATCTTGCAGTGAATACAGAATCTGACGAAATTATGGTGATTTACAAGTGCTTTACAGACCCACTTGTAACATGGTGCAGACCGTTAAGTATGTTTACAAGTGATGTGGACAGAAAGAAATATCCAAATGTCAAACAGAAAAGAAGATTTGAACCACTTTCGAGAACACAGGAGGATAACACTATATGAGAGAGATTCTTTTCAAGGGAAAGAAAAAAGATAACGGTGAATGGATAGAGGGATACCTGTTGGATGGTGGAATGCCGGGAGAAAAGCGAATATTCATAGGGAAATTGGTAATAGGCAAATGGACCATTATGGCGGATGAATTTGACGAAGTTGATCCGGATACAATATGCGAGTACACAGGATTAACAGATAAGAACGGCAAGAAAATCTGGGAGAATGATATTGTGCTTGTAACTAATAAAAATTATTGTTCTGGAAAAATAGAATCAAGCATCGGAAATATATTTTTTACTTTTGGAACATGGTATATAGGTGGAAAAACTCAGGACAGATTGTATTCTATTAACAATGATACAATATTCCAGATTGAAGTAGTCGGAAACATTTTCGACAATCCAGAATTATTGCAAGGAAGCTTATGAGCCGAGATGATTATGCTTTTCACTGCGCAGGATGCCGTTGTAATCATTGTGCAAACAATGTGGAAACAGGAGATAACTGTGCAGGGGAAGCGATAAAAGCCTGCTTCGTCTGTGACGAATGTAATTGGTATGATGGGAACTTGAAAAATAGAGATATGACATGTAGGCAGTGCGAAGATTATATTGTAACAAATCAACATGCTGAGTATTTAAGAAAAAGGATAAAGGTGATAAAAAGATGAAAAAACAGTGGAATTATGTTGAAAAAGACGGAAACCCGAAAATGGCAGGGCTGTACTGGGTGACACTTATTTATCCAGAGAGAAAAGATGGTAAAAAGACAGGAAAATTTATGGCTGAGGTTGATACCAGATATTTCGCAGATTTGGACAAAGAGCCAGATTTAAGAGGCTGGACCATGGACGGAGAACCAGATAGCGGTTTTGCATGGATAGAAGAATGCGGAAGTATTTCAGGAGAAAGAGTGCATGCTTGGATGCCTATGGAAGATATTGGAATTGCTGAGTTGCCGGAGGGAGTTGAAAACCGAAACTTTGAATCTATGGAGGTATAAGCGTGACAAGAGCAGAAACAACCAAGTTCCTTGGACAGTTGCTTATAAGTACCCGGTTTAACGGCGCTGGGAAGCACTGGGCCAGCGAGGTAAGCATTGATCCGTGGGGAAGAGACGCGAAAAGAGTTGATTACATGCAGTTTTCACCAGCTGACCAGTGCTCTATATCCGGGATAGAAAAAGGCATATTTACATGTTATGAGGTAAAAAGCTGCAAAGAGGATGTTTATAGTGGGAACGGTCTCAACTTCCTGGGTGAGAAAAACTATATTGTAACCACTATGGAGTGCTACAAGGATATTTTACCGGACTTTCGGAGTGGGAAACTTGCTAAGCATATGCGTGATCAGTTCCCAGAATCCTCCAATTATTTTGGAGTGATGGTTGCAATACCATACTGGGCAGAAATTACAGATGAATTCGAGAATCCTACACCGATAGATGGAAATACAGAGAGGAGCTGGAAACTGGCAGCTATTTTATCATGCAGGCAAGGACCAAGAAAGAGATCTATGTCGGAATTACTATTTTGTATGTTGCGAAGCGGTCATTAAGGAGGTGAAATGAGATGTTTGATATTGAAAAAGCAAGAAAAAAGGGACTTGATGAACGAACCATAGCAATTCTCGAAAAAATGAATATGAATAGTATACGAGAAAAATCTTGCGATGGTCATGTGTTTGAAAGGTCTGAGACTGACCGGCCGGGAAGATATATATGCAAAAAGTGTGGTTGTTCAGAGGATGCAACATGGATCAGCGGATATAACCGAGGAATTGAACATACAAAAGCAGACGCTGAAAAGTATAAATTGGCTCTTTTTGCTGTTGTCAGAAATAGTAAAGTATTACCAAAAGGACTAATCCTTGGAAAATCTGCAACTGAAATAAATAAAATGTCAAGGGAAACTATGGATGAGGTTCTGAAAAGCCTTGATTTTGAGAAGATTCGAGGCTGGTACGATGGAGAAGAGGTGAAGTCTGAATGAAAGAAATTGTGTTTTACTTATGCGGAATCTTTACTTGCATGATTGTATGGTTTTTATGGGCTGTTATAGCTTCTAAAAAGGCCAAGGAAGCTCCTTTGAAGGAGTATGCAAGGATTCATATTGATATCGAGAAAGCTATCAGAGAGAATGAAGAACAGATAGCGGCAGCCAAAAGATATCAGCTTCTCGAAGATCATACGATAGACCAGATGATTCTTCAGTGGAAGATAGAATATCTGCAGAGTCAGAGAGAATGGCTATTTACATTACTTGGCGGAAAGATGGAGGATTCGCATGTACAGCAAATGTCAGAAATGCGGAAGGAAACTGACGGATCCGGAGAGCATTGAGAGAGGATATGGACCAGAATGCTGGGGAAGTATCTTGCCCCATTACTCTATTGAACAGGGGGAACCTGAAGAATCTATTCCGGGTCAAATGACTATAGAAGATTTCTTGGGAGGTCTAAAAGATGGAGGAGAAAAGGATATGTCCTGAATGTGGGAAAGAGTATAGTTCTCGCCCGGCATTATCAAGAAAAGACAATAAAACAATGATATGTCCCAAATGTGGGATGATGGAAGCACTTGATACAGTACGAGATTTCTACGCTCCGAGAATGACAGATCAGCAATGGAAGCAGTATAAAGAGGAGTACATGCTTAAATATATAAAGGAGAGTTGATATGGATAAAAGTTTATATAATGCAAGCGGATGTAAGGACAGAACAGCACATGATGCGATTTGTGCAGCGGATAGAACCCGAACACTGGTGTACAGGGCAAGCAGGACAAAAAAGGATGAGGAAGCAGAACTGTTCGTGAAGATGGTAAAGAGACTTGCAAAAGGATTTGGGTTCAAACTTTGTGACAGAATCAAATTCGAGGATCCTGAAACTGGAAAGAAATATGTGTGAGGTGAGCATGGATACAGAAAAACAATTCGTTGTTATGAGCAAAAAAGATGTTGAAGAAATGATTCAGCAGGCGGCAGTGGCAGGAGCTCAGGTTGCGAGCGATACAATGCTGGTGGCTCAGCGCCGGGCTGAAAAAGAAAGAATAGATCGGAGACTTCACAATACAGAGCTGCTTCTTCGAAATTACAGAACCCTCAAAAAAAGCTATGAAGAGGCTGTGTATGAGGCGAAGGATTCAAAAAACGAAGAAGTTACAGAAATGCTCGAAGATATCATGGAGATGAAGGACGATAAAGTGATCGTGGAATCTATAAAGAGCTCTGCGAAAAGAACAGCCCTGATGATTCAGCATATTGATAAAATGCTGGATGTTTACAGAATTTATTGCGGGAAGCTTTCTGAAAAAGATAAACGTAGATACAAGGTCATAAAGTCGTATTACATATCTAAGCAGCCACAGAATATTGCAGAAATTTCGAAAAAATTTTCCGTTAGTAAAGTCACTATTTACGAGGATCTTAAAATTGCGAAAGAGCGCTTATCTTCGCTGTTTTTCGGGATTGACGGACTGAGATTTTTTTGAGAAATAGAAAATATCGAAAAGCGTTAACTTAACATTGACTTAATAACGAAAATGGTGTATGATAATCGGGTAAAATTTTATCATGAGCCATGAGCCATCAGAGTGAAATCTGGTGGCTTTTTTAATGTAAACCTTTGGACGGGAGGGATATAAATGTAAAGGTAAAATGCTCCTTTAGAAAAATAAAGGAGATTATACATGAATGGAATAATTATGCTGTTTGTTTATGCAGCGATCATGATACTGGCGACAGTGACCATGACTAAAAAAGAGAAAAATGTAGTAAATTTTTGTGTTGGAAGCCGGTCTGAGAACTGGATCCTGTCTGCGCTGAGCATTGCAGCGACATGGATCTGGGCGCCGGCTTTGTTTGTTTCAACAGAAAAAGCATATTCGGCTGGATGGGTAGGCTTGTTCTGGTTCCTGGTTCCGAATGCTCTTTGCCTTGTGATATTCATTCCTTTTGCAAAGAGGATCCGCAAGGAAATGCCGGAGGGAATGACACTGTCTGGTTACATGAGAGAAAAATACAATTCTGATGGCGTGAAAAGGGTTTACCTCTTTCAGCTGATTGGGTTGTCGGTACTGTCGACAGGCGTTCAGCTTCTTGCAGGAAGCCAGATTCTTAGCGCAGTAACAGGAATTTCTTTCAAAGCCATGACAGTTCTGCTTGCATGTATAGCAATTTCGTATTCCTTATTTTCCGGAATCAAAGCATCCATGCTTACGGATGCTATTCAAATGGTATTCATGCTTATTGCGTGTAGCCTATTTGTTATATTCGGAGTGAGAAATACAGGCGCACAGGGCATTTTGCAGGGACTGAGCGGTATATCAGGAGACTGCACAACACTTTTCTCTGGAAGGGGAATTGAGATATTCCTGTCTTTTGGCCTTCCTACAACAATCGGTCTAATATCTGGACCGTTTGGAGACCAGAGTTTCTGGCAGAGGGCATTTGCAGTAAAAAAAGAGAAACTGGGAAGGGCATTCCTGCTTGGAGCTGTCCTTTTTGCAGCAGTCCCGTTATCAATGGGGATCCTTGGTTTCATGGGAGCTGGTGCAGGATATCAGGCACAGAACCTTGGAATCATTAATTTTGAATTAATTCGCCATTTTTTCCCGTCCTGGGCAGTATTGCCGTTTCTTTTTATGATTATTTCTGGCTTACTGTCTACAGTGGATAGCAACCTGTGCGCAGTATCTTCGCTTACGACAGATATTGCAGGAGGAAAAGACATCAGGAAGACCAGAGCCGCAATGGCGGTGCTTCTGATCGCAGGCATTCTGATTGCAAATATCCCGGGAATAACGGTTACACACCTGTTTTTGTTCTATGGAACATTGAGAGCATCCACACTGTTGCCAACAGTACTGACATTGAAAGGAGTTCGCCTGACATCCAGAGGAATAATCGCAGGAGTGATTACTTCATTGGCTGTAGGGCTTCCTGTATTCGCCTACGGCAGCGTTTTGAATAGTGGACCATATAAAACACTGGGAAGCTTGCTGACAGTCCTGTTGAGCGGAATTATCGCCCTGGTTGCTTCCGGAAAGGAGAGGCGCTATGCTCGGTAGAAAACAATCCGTTCGAAATAATGAAGACTGGAAGAATGCGCTTGATCACATTGAAGAGACGGTGTCAAAGAAAGAACTGGATTCCCTTGTGAAAAAGACAGTGAAAGACATCAAAGAGAAATGCAAGGGGAAAAAGGCAGCCTATGCATGGAGTGCGGGAAAAGATTCCTTGGTACTTGGAGAGATATGTGAGAAAGCCGGCATTGATCAGAGCGTCCTTGTAAGGTGCAATCTGGAATATCCGGCATTTATTGCATGGATAGAGCAGAATAAACCTTCTGGCCTTGAGATTATCAATACCGGACAGGATATGGAATGGCTGAAAAAGCATCCGGATATGTTATTCCCGGATAAAAGCAATAAGGCAGCGCAATGGTTTCATATCGTACAGCACAGGGGACAGGCGCGTTATTATAAAGAACATCAGTTAGAAATACTCCTGCTCGGACGTAGAAAGGCAGATGGCAATTACGTTGGAAAAGATAATATCTACACTAATTCAGCTGGAATCACCAGATACAGCCCTCTCGCAGAGTGGAGACACGAAGATATCCTTGCATATATTCACTATTATGATGTAAAACTCCCGCCAATATATGACTGGGAGAAAGGATATTTATGCGGTACACATCCATGGCCCGCCAGACAGTACATGGAGACAGAACAGCAGGGTTGGAAAGAAGTTTACGACATTGATAAGACCATAGTTGAAAATGCGGCACAGCATTTCGATGGAGCTGCTGATTTTTTAAAGACAATCAAATAGCCGGTTGCAGCCGGAAGCCATTGCCCTTCAGAAATGGAGGACAAGATGAAAGTAACAACCAAAAAATTGAGTGATCTGAAGCATCCTGAGAAAAATGTCAGGATCCATTCAGAACAGCAGATTAGAGAACTGAAGAGATCACTTGAAAAGTTTGGCCAGACACGAGCACTGGTCATTGATGAAAACAATATCATTCTGATTGGTAACGGTTTGTATGAAGCTATGGCGAGTCTTGGCTATCAGGAAGCAACTGTATATGTAAAAGCAGGGCTTTCTGAGAATGATAAGAAAAAGCTTATGATAGCTGACAATAAGACCTATGCGCTTGGAATCGACAATCTGGAAACCCTGAATGAGTTCCTTGAGGAACTGCAGGGGGATCTGGATATCCCTGGATATGATGAAGAAATTTTACAGCAGATGGTCGCTGATGCGGATGAAGTTACCGAAAAACTCTCTGAGTATGGAACTTTAGATGATTCTGAAATCCAGAAGATTAAAGAAGCAAATAAAAAGAGAGAGCAGAAAGCAACGCCAGAAGAAACACCGGACAATCATTCGGAGAACAGTTCGGAAAAGCCGAACACTTCGGATAATTCGACAGCAGAAGGACAGAGTACCACTGAAGCAGAACCGGAGATCACAGAGACCAGAAGGTTTGTTGTCTGCCCTAAATGCGGTGAGAAAATATGGCTGTAAAACGCTGCGAATCAAACATTGATGTTGTGAAGGCTGCGGAAATCCGGATAAAAAATGTGTTCGGAAATGGGCTGCCAGTGTTCTTTTCTTTCAGTGGGGGAAAGGACAGTTTATGCTTGGCGCAGTTAATGGTAAACCTGGCCAACCGTGGCGAGATCAACATGAAACAGCTTACCGTACAATTCATAGATGAAGAAGCGATATTTCCTTGTATGGAAGAAATGACAAAGAAATGGCGTAGAATCTTTATGATGATGGGAGCTAAATTTGAATGGTATTGTGTAGAAGTAAAACATTACAATTGCTTTAACGAGCTGTCGAATGACGAGACATTTATTTGCTGGGATTCAACCAAGCAGGATGTGTGGGTACGACAGCCTCCTTCTTTTGCGATAAGGAGTCATAGACTGTTAAGGCCAAGGATTGATGCTTATCAGGATTTCCTGCCGCGAACTACTGTATCAGGTATTACGATGGTTGGGATTCGTACAGCGGAATCCGTGCAGCGTCTTCAGAATATTGCGTCTATGACAAAAGCCGGAAACAGAATGACGTCCAAGAAGCAGGTATTTCCGCTGTATGACTGGACCGATAATGATGTATGGCTTTTCTTGCTGAGAAATCATGTAGATATCCCGGAGATATATCTGTTTCTCTGGCAGTCAGGATCCAGTAAACGTCAGATGCGAGTATCACAGTTCTTTTCTGTTGATACAGCCAGAAGCCTTGTGAAGATGAATGAGTATTATCCAGATCTTATGGAGAGAGTCATTCGGAGAGAACCGAACGCATATCTGGCCGCCTTGTACTGGGACAGCGAGATGTTTGGCAGAAGTTCCAGAAAGCGGAAAGAATCCGAACAGGGACAGGAACAGAAAGATTATAAACAGGAATTGATAAATCTGTTTGATCATATGGAAATTTTTGATACTCCGCATAAACAGCGTGTAGCAGAGCGGTACCGCAATTTCTTTATTGCAGTATCTGCTATTGCAACACCGGAGGACTGTAAACATATTTACGAGGGTCTGATATCTGGCGATCCTAAGATGCGGACATTCAGGGCACTATATCAGAGAATATATGGACGATATATCAATAACGCAAAGAAGGAGAGAAAACATGGATAGTAAGTTAACAGCACCGCTGTCCACGTTACGCTGGGTGGACAGAAATTCATTAAAGCCGAATGACTATAACCCGAACAAAGTTTCGAAAGAGAATCTGAAATTGCTCATACAATCTATTCTCACAAATGGATGGACACTTCCGATAGTAGTCCGGCCGGATATGACGATCATTGATGGCTTTCATAGATGGACGGTAGCAGGAATGGAACCTCTGCTTTCAAAATTGGATGGTAAGGTTCCAGTGGTGGTTGTTGAGCATAAAGAACATTCAGAAGATATTTACGGTACCGTTACCCACAACAGGGCAAGAGGTACTCATTTGCTCGAACCTATGAAGAAAATTGTAAAAGAGCTCATGGACGAAGGCAAAACGGTTGAAGAAATCGGAAAACAGCTTGGAATGAGACCGGAAGAGACCTTCCGTTTGTCTGATTTTTCAAAAGAAGACTTCTTGAAGATGATGACAAAAGGGGTGACGGGCTATTCAAAAGCTGAATTTATCACAAAAATTTAATGCTGTTCTATTGTACATAGAACAAAAAGCGGGGAGAGGGAGTGCAACCTCTCCTTTTTGCATATGCCGAAATAAGATGATGGAAGGGAGGGGTGTCCATTGGCAAGGGCAAGAAGTCCCAACAGCATTGAAGCTGAGGAAATGTATAAGAGAGGGATGAAACTTGTTGATATTGCCAAGAAGTTGGACGTCCCGGCCAGCACAGTTCGGCGCTGGAAATCAACCCAAAACTGGGATGGAGATACAAAAAAGAAAAAAAACGAGCGCTCGCAAAAGAAAAAAACGAGCGCTCGCCATAAAGGTGGACAACTTGGAAACAAAAATGCTGTAGGAAACAAAGGCGGTCCATTGAAACCGGGAGATAAGATTGCAGAGAAACATGGAGCGTACTCTTCCGTATATTGGGATGTCCTTGATGAATCTGAAAAAGATATGATCGAAGATATTCCGATGGATGAAGAAATGCTCCTGATCGAACAGATTCAGCTCTTTGCCGTGAGGGAAAGACGAATCATGGCGGCAATCAATAAATACCGGAATATGAATGGAGAAGTATCTTTGTTCGGCTTCACCAGAACTGAAGACAAGCGAGCTTTCAAATCAGATGAAGATAAACAGCTCTATGAAGAACGCATTGAAGAAAAGGTTGCTTCTGGAGATCGTCTTCCGGGTAACACATATAACATGATGACAAATATGGAAAACAAGGACAATATGATTGCTCGTTTGGAAAAAGAACTTTCTACTGTACAGTCAAAGAAGACCAAGGCTATTGAAGCACTTGCGAAGCTGAGACTTGAGAAGCAGAAGATTGCCGGAGAAAGCAAGGGCAATGAGGTTGTTCGTGCTTGGGCTGAAGCTGTAGTGAAAGCAAGGAGGGAAGAGAAACATGATGGATGATACGGCGTTCTCTGAGTTCCTTGACGAAAGCATTCCCTTGTGGCGTGATGATCCAGTCATGTTTTTTCGGGAAGTTCTGAATTTCGAACCAGATGAATGGCAGACACAAGCAGCTAGAGACTTGGCTGCAAACCCAAAGGTAAGCATTAAATCCGGACAGGGTGTTGGAAAGACTGGTCTTGAAGCAGCGGTGTTCCTGTGGTTCGTTACCTGTTTTCCACACCCAAGAATCGTTGCGACAGCACCAACCAAACAGCAGTTGCACGATGTCCTCTGGTCTGAGATTTCCAAGTGGATGAGCAAGTCCGAACTGCTCTCTATACTTCTAAAATGGACAAAGACATATGTTTATATGGTTGGAGAGGAAAAGCGTTGGTTTGGTGTTGCCAGGACTGCTACAAAGCCAGAGAATATGCAAGGTTTCCATGAAGATAACATGCTTTTTATCGTTGATGAAGCTTCCGGTGTTGCGGATCCAATCATGGAGGCTATCCTTGGTACCTTATCTGGAGCAAACAATAAACTTCTTCTGTGCGGAAACCCAACGAAGACATCTGGAACCTTTTATGATTCTCATACAAGAGACAGGGCATTGTACAAATGTCATACGGTTTCTTCTATGGACAGCACCAGAACAAATAAAGAGAACATAGATTCTCTTGTTCGAAAATACGGATGGGATTCTAACGTGGTCCGTGTTCGTGTCAGGGGCGAGTTCCCGAACCAGGAGGACGACGTATTTATTCCGCTGAGCATTATTGAACAATGTAGCAGCAGGCTTTTAGAACTGGATGATACAGATGGAATGCAGTTTGTATCATTGGGGGTGGATGTGGCCCGTTTCGGAGATGATGAAACGATCATATATCGTAATTATCATGGTCATTGCAAAATAGTCCGGAACAGGCGAGGACAGAACCTGATGGCCACTGTAGGGGATATCGTACAGGAATTCAAGAAGATATATAGAGAACATCCAACGTATGAAGGCAAAGTATATGTGCAGATTGATGATACAGGACTTGGAGGAGGCGTCACTGACCGACTAAAGGAAGTCCGGAAAGAACAAAAGCTGTACAAGATGCAAGTTATCCCGATAAATGCCGCTGAAAAGATTGAGACTGATACGGCAGCAGGTAAAGATGCAGCTGAAAGGTACAATAACCTGACTACCGCTATGTGGGCCAGTATGCGAGATCTCCTTGATAACAAACAGATTGTTATTGAAGACGATGAGCAGACGATTGGTCAGCTTTCTTCCAGAAAATACACTATGGCCAGTAATGGAAAGCTTGAGATTGAACCAAAAAAGGAAATGAAGAAAAGAGGACTTGATTCTCCTGACCGGGCAGATGCTCTTGCGTTGGCATTGTATCTTGGAAAAATCAAGAAGCACACAGGTACGGCACCAAGTGCAGGTGCTATGCAGAAATTGTCAAAAGATAATTATTGGGGCTGATATAGCCAGAAAGAGAGGTGATGAAGATGAAAGAGTATGGACGGATTGGACAGAAACGCTGGGAAGGCGTGTTCAATGAAGAGTTTCTTCCTGAGCTATCCGGAATAAGAGGCATAAAGACATATCGTGAAATGTTGGATAATGACGATACGATTGGAGCGATAATGTTTGCCATTAAGATGCTGATTCGCCAGGTTAAATGGCATGTTGAGCCGGGTGGCGATAGTGTAAAGGATCGAGAGGCAGCAGAATTTGTAGAATCGTGTATGGACGATATGCAGAATACATGGACCGATACCATCTCGGAGGTATTATCATTTCTTGCGTATGGTTGGAGCTTCCATGAAATTGTCTACAAGCGCAGGATGGGAAAAACAAAAAACCGAAAAACATCAAGTAAATATTCCGACGGACTGATTGGATGGCAGAAGATTCCGCCCAGAGCGCAGGACACGTTGTACAGATGGGAATATGACGATAAAGACAACCTGATCGGCATGACTCAGCAACCTCCACCGGATTACGGGTTGCTCACTATTCCGATTAACAAAGCAATGTTGTTCAGAACAGAGAGCATAAAAGATAATCCGGAGGGCAGGAGTATTCTAAGAAATGCGTATCGTTCTTGGTACTTCAAAAGAAGAATACAGGAAATTGAAGCGATTGGAATTGAAAGAGATCTTGCTGGACTTCCGGTATTGCACGCACCAGATGGTGTAGACATATGGGACGATAAAGACCCTGAATTGGTATCTATTAATGCAGCACTTACATCCATGGTCAAGAACATCCGCAGAAATGAATATGAAGGACTTGTTCTTCCGTTTGGATATGAAGCTGAACTTCTGAGCACTGGCGGGACCAGACAGTTTGACACCAATGCCATAATCAACAGATATGATGCAAAGATTGCTCAAACTGTTATGGCGGATTTCATCATGCTGGGGCATGAGCAGACAGGAAGCTTTGCGCTGAGTGAAGATAAAACAGAACTGTTCGCAGTTGCTCTTGGGGCGTTCTTGGATGTCATATGCGAAACATTCAATAATCAGGGCATTCCATCCCTGATCGATATGAATGGCGCTCATTTTGATGCAATAACAGATTATCCACAGCTTGCACATGGCGATGTGGACAAGAGAGATATCACGAAGCTGTCTACATTCCTGAAAGACATGGTTGGAGTTGGAATCCTTATCCCAGATGAAGACCTTGAGGATTATGTAAGAGAAGTTGCCAATCTGCCGGAGAGAACGTTGTCAGATGATCCTAGAAATAAGGATGAACAGCGGGAAGCACAGAGAAGGTCGCCGGAAAAAGAAGGCAAAACATCAGAAGTTGAGCCTGAAGAAAATCAGGAAATCGAAGAAGCGAAGAAACGGTTAGGCAGGTGAACATATGCTGAAGATGCGGGCAAGGTCTCGAATGATTAAAAAAAGCGTAGAATCACAGAAGGTTCTTGAAGCCCTTGATAATTATCTTGAGAGTAACTTGGACGAGCCGATGAAATGGCTTGTAAGGTTCTGGAAAGATCAGGCAGCGGTTATGCTGTATAAGGACTTGCGGGAGATTGTAATCGGAGAAGCGGATCCACAGAGCCTGTTCGACCAATGGTTCTCTGATTATTCCGTTTTTCTTTCCTCGAAAATGACAGCATCATGGGAAAGTGCTTATTTTGCGGCGTGGAATTCAACAGCTGAATTTGTTGCTCTGGAAGAAAAGATTAGTTCAGAAATCTATGTGAGAGATTGGATTATAAATCGAACGGGTAATTTAATTACGAATGTCTGTAGTGATCAGGTGAATGCAGTCCGCTATTTGATTGCAGAAGCCCAATCATTAGGTATGAGCAGTGATGAAACTGCTCGATATATCCGGCCAACTATTGGGTTGACAGAGAGACAGGCAGCAGCGAATCTGAGACATTATAACAGTGTAAAGACTCATCTGAAAGCAGATCATCCTCGTATGAAAGAAGAATCAATTGAGAGAAAGGCCAGGACAGCGGCTGCGAAGTATGCTGAACGGCAACAGAGGTATAGGGCTGAAACAATCGCCAGGACAGAGATTGCACAGGCATACAATGCGGGAGCAGATGCTTTCATCAGAGAAGCCATGCGACATGATTTGATGCCGGAAATGAAGAAAGAATGGTCAACTGCTCTTGACGGAAGAGTGTGCAAAGAGTGCCAGGCTCTTGAGGGCGTACAGATTAGTATGGATGATAGTTTTGAGACACAGTCAGGAAGAAGGAATGTAACAGTATTATTGCCGCCATTGCATCCTCGGTGCAAATGCGCGGTCAAATATGTGGAGGCAACATATGAAATCGTTTAATGAAATCATGAAGATAAGAGATGAACCGGAATCGAAAGGCATACCGGTTGAAAAAAGAAAATTTCAGATCAAGAAATCCGATGATGAAAAAATGCAGGCGTTCGGATGGGCCAATATTTCGATTACCGCAGATGGAGAAGTGCTGGAAGACCTGCAGCATGACATCATCGAACCAGAGGAACTGGAACAGGCGGCATACAAATTTGTTGATCTTTACCGGGAAGGTGGAGAGATGCATATAAGAGGCGGCGTTGCCAGACTGATTGAAAGTGCAGTATTTACAAAAGAAAAGATGGAAGCTATGGGTATTCCAGAGGGAACACTTCCAACGGGATGGTGGATCGGTTTTCAGGTAACAGATGCCGATGTATGGGAAAAGGTTAAAGATGGAACATACTCCATGTTTTCTATAGAGGGAGAAGCAAAGAGAGTAGAAGTGGAAGATGAAGAATCTGATCAATAGGCACCGGAAACGGTGCTTTTTTGATAAATAAAGCGAAAGGAGGGAATAACTTGGCGACAAAACTTGAAGGTCTGCATATAAAGAAAGTTGATTTTGTGGACCAGGGAGCTAACCAGATGGCAAATATTAAGATAAAGAAAAGCAAGGACGGGGAAGAAATTCCGAATCCGGAGATAGGTCTTTTCAAACGATTTGTGAACTGGATTACGGGTGAATTGAGTAAGCCAGGCTCAGAAATTACGAAATCAGCAACAACATTCAATGAACAGATCAATGCTGTCAGCATGGATGCGATCAGAGATGAAATCTGGTCCACTTGCTATGCACTGCAGAACTCATTGAATTCTATCTTGTGTGATGCAGAGATGGACAGCTCTGCGAAACAGGCTGCAATGGAAACAAGCACAGAACAGTTTGCAGAAGCTATGAAAGGGTATATCCCGAACTGGGCTTCTGGTACAGCGACGAATATCAGAAAGAATCTGACTACACCAGATGAAACAGATCTTCAGATGGTTATGAAAGCACATAAGAATCTGACAGATATTATTGAAAAATCAAACGAAGATAATGAGAAAGGGGAATTGGAAGACATGCTTAAAATCAACAAGTCTAAAATGACCGCAGAAGAAAGGGCTGCTTATGAAGAGCTGATCAAGAAATATGCAGTAGAAACAGAAGAACAGACAGAAGAACCGGTTGGAAAGAGCGCACCTAAAGTGGAGGATCCGGATATTGTAGATGATTCCGAAGTTACGAAAACTCAGAAGTCAGTAACACCGCCACCAGCAGCACCTACAACAGAGACAAGTGCAGACACCGGAGATGATATCTACAAAGGATTACATCCTGCTGTAAGAGCAAGATTAGAGGCTCTGGAAAAGAGAGCGGCAGAAGCAGAAGAAAGAGAGCTTCTTGATGTCGCAAAGAAATATGAGATTGTCGGAGAAAAGCCGGAAGAATTAGTGAAAACTCTGAAGTCTTTAAAGGATGCAGGCGGAACCGCATACAATGATATGATTAGCGTTCTGGACAGAAGCGTTGATATGGTTGAGAAGTCTGGCGTATTTGGCGAAATTGGGAAGTCCTTCTCAGGCAATCCTGTAGCATCTATTAAGAAGTCTGCAGCAGAAAGTAAGATCGATACTATTGCAAAAGGCTACATGGAAAAAGACTCTACTCTGACATATAATGCAGCTCTTGCAAAAGCGTGGGAGGATCATCCAGAACTCTTGGATGAATATGAAGTAGAAGCGGGTTATTGAGAAAGGAGTGAAGAAAGATGGGTACAAACTTTAACGGAACAATGATCAACCAGTCTGTGACTATCGCAGAAAAGGCAGGAGCTGATATTGCAGATGTCCGCAATCTTATTCTGAAATATGATGAAGATGGAAATGTAGTGATCGCCGCAAACGGAACAGCACCCCTGCTCGGCTTATCCATTATCGAAGGTGGCTACAACGATATTTCCGGTGCTGAATCAGGAAAAGTAAAGAAAGGTGATGATCTTGAAATCCAGATCAAGGACATTGGCTATGCAATTGCGTCTGCGGAAATCAAAAAAGGACAGGAAGTCACAGCCACCACAGGTGGAAAGGCAGCAGTAGCTAAAGCGGGAGAGTACGTGATTGGTGTTGCCCTCAATTCTGTGTCTGCCGGAGGATACAGCAGAATCCAGATTGCAAAATATCAGAAAGCGAAAGCGTAAAGGAGGAATGTAAACATGAGAAATACAACAGCGGGAATTCAGGCTGAAATCGCAAAAGGCGTATTCAGACCCCACACAGCACTTACCAACATGGCACTGGCTTATTACCAGAATGCCAGCAATTATTTCGCAAAAGCTCTTTTCCCAACCTGTCCGGTAGGTCTTTCTTCTGACAATTACTACATTTTCAGCAGAGAAGATCTCCTGAGAGATAACTGGCAGAGAAAACCGGCATATGGCAAGGTTGACCCAACAGTAGTTGGCGAAAGCACTGACAACTATGTCTGCAAAGTAGATCAGATGATTATGGGTATCGACCAGATTCGTCAGACTGACCTCTCCAGACGTCAGGGTCCATCTATCATTCAGCCTAAGCAGCAGCGCACTAGAACAATTGCAGAACAGGCAAACATCCACCAGGACCGTTTATTTGCCGCAAGCTATTTCAAAGAGGGAGCATGGAAGAACGAACTTGAGGGTGTTGATAACACCACTCCAAGCACAAACCAGTTCATTAAATTCAGCAATGCAAATTCTGACCCTATTGCATTTATCGATAAAGAGAAGACTGACATGAACCAGCAAACAGGCCGTATGCCAAATCGCCTGGGCCTCGGTATCAATGTATTTAATGCCTTGAAGGTGCACCCAGGCATTCTCGAAAGGGTTAAGTACGGTGGAAGCACTGCAAATCCGGCATCTGTAACAGAGAATGTGCTTGCACAGCTTTTTGGCGTTGAAAAGATTGTGGTGCTTAAATCTATTATGAACAGCGCAAGCATGGGTGCAGATGAAGATATGCAGTATATTGGAGATCCGAACGCATTCCTGTTGGCTTATGCAACTAATGCGCCGAGTGTTGATGAACCGTCTGCAGGTTATATCTTCACATGGGACATGCTTGGAAACGGACAGATGCTTCCTATCCTGAACTATCTTGGAGAGAATGGTACACATACTGAGTACATTGAAGGTCTCATGGCGACAGATATGAAGAAAACATCCGATGATCTTGCAAGATTCTATAAAGCTGCAGTTTAAGGAGGAGCCTATGAAACTTGTTGCGAATAAGCCGTGCAATCTGAACGGAAAGAAGTATTTCATCGGTGAAGAAGTCCCGGTTGAAGAAGTGGTTGATTACGCCAGTTTGGTAAAGATGGGACTGTTATCAGTGATTCATGATGCTGTTCCGGCGGATAATCTTGAAGAGTGCGTGGCTATGGTAGGAGAGGTGAGCTTTTCTATTCCAATTGTTAAAGGCGATGAAACGATTGATTTGGACGTTACAGAGCCTCAGATTCAGGATGCAGTAAAAACTATGCAGATGAATGCAGATACTGCCATCGCTCATATTAGAGGGGATGTAGAGGACAATACAACCCTCATTGTGATTAACGCACTTGATTCAAGAAAAACTGTTAAAGAAGCTGCCGAATTAAAAGCAAAAGCTCTTATTAAGCAGGAAGAAAGTACAGGTGATGCCTGATGGCAGGAACTTATACATATGAACCTGCAATGATCACATCATACGGGAAAGATCGAATGAGGTTTGAACTTGGAGATGTGATGGTAGATGGAAGAGAGAGAACTTGTGCATTGTCAGACGAGGAATACATTGTTTTATGCGATGATGTTCAGTCTGAGAAAGATTGGAAACGGGCAAAATTAAAGTGCCTTGAAAGCATATTTCGCAGGTTTTCTTTTGAACCTGATACAACGGTTGGCCCTACATCATTCAAATTTGGTGATAGGGCTAAATTGTGGCAGGAAGAGTATGAGGCGTTAAAGAAAGAACTTCGTCTTGCTTCGGTATCTCCTTCGGCGATTCTGATGAATGCCGGAGATATGAGCAAACAACCAGCGCCGTATTTCTACAATGGAATGATGAGCCATGAAGAGAGCGAGGGTGATGATATATGATAAGTCCGTTTGGTCTGATGCATCTGAGGCCTGGAAACTTATGGACAGATTTCGTAATAAAAAGGAAGACCGTTCATAATGCGAACGGGCATCCTGTATCAGAATTTGAAGAAAAAGGCAAGGTATCCGGGATTCTCGCAGAAGCTTCATCAAATGAATCTGACCGAATGAAACACATGTGGAATCAGGAACAGCATTCCTTAACCCACACTCTTGTTATCCGGGATTCTGCAGATGTAAAGCAGGGAGACTATTTAACCACCGCAGGGAGAACCTTTCTCGTTCTCCTGTTTGAGGATCCCGGAAACCTTGGAGCAACTGGCTTAATATATCTTGAAGAAAGGAATGATCTGAAATGACACCTGCCGAAGCAGCAGAAGCAGTAAAAGTTCAAGTTCAAACAGACAAGGAACGGATAGAGCAGCAGGTGATCGCAAGATATCCAAGGGCTTCAAATGCCCTTAGAAATGCTGCATTATCTGTACTGGCAAATCCAAGCCCGTCAGCTCCGGGCAGTCCACCGGGTGTTCGGAGCGGACATTTAAAAAATAACTGGCATATGAGCGGCGGTGCGGTATGCATTACTTCAGGTATGGGATATGCTGGCTATCTGGAACATGGTACCAGAAAGATGGCGGCCCGTCCTTTTGTTGACAAAATACAGCAGACGGCATTGCCGAATATCATGGCTATATTTGCAGAGATAGGAGGCTGACATGCTGATTAATCATATTGAACGAATAGAATTCGATGTGAACGAAGTACGCAGAGGAACACTCATATATGCAAAGCACAGAACATGGAAAGAAGGAATATCTGGCATTGTTTATCATGCTTCTGAGGAACGGATCACAGTCATGTTTCCGAATGAGAAGACAAATACCCAGAATCATTTCTTCATACCTGTTTCAGAAGTTTATAAAAATGAGTGGGAAATAAGATATTCGGGCGATGGTCTTCGTACTGTTCAGGAATACAAGGAGGCTGCGGATGAATCTTAGCGAACTGATTTTTAAACGTCTCTCTGCAGACGAAAATTTGCAGACAATGCTTGCTACATATGCCGGAGCACCTGCAATATTTGATTCTGAGTTTCCGGCAGACCAGCAGGAAGGATGGGAAGGAGCCACGCAGTATCCGAGGATATGCTACCGTATCGATATGCAGGTCAATCAGGAACGATCATCGGCGGGAACCTTGTATGTTGCAATGTATACGGATAAAACCAGTACGATAATTGAAGATATTGAAACAGCTGTGAAGCACTGTCTTCAGGACGTCCTGATGAAGCCGGCAGGAGAAGCACCGTTTTGCGTGGCGTGGGCGCGCACAGAATCGTATGCGATTGAGGGAAAAGAGGTGTGGTGCAAAGAAATGGCATTTGACATCCTCGAATACCCCGAACAGTTCAGCACGGATCCTGATCCGGTTCTTGCGGTAGCTGCGTATATCAAAAAGATATTTCCAGAGACAACAGTGCTTGGCATAGACAATGTTGGAGATTTTGTCGAAACATCAAGAACTCCCGTGTTCTATTGCAGATTGGCAAATATACAGCATACGACAGGGCATTGTATGAATACGATTTCATGGTTTGTAGGGAAGATTGCTGTACATTTGATTTATCCGGGAGCTGGCACAAGGTTAAAGACACTTGCATCTATCAATCAGAAGGTAGCCATAGATGAGGAGATAATCATGCTGGATGATTCCCCTATGACTATTCAGGGATTAGAACTGAATAATAAGTCAGATTACCTCAGAGAGGGACAGCTGACTATAACTGGTAAATATGGATGTCTCAGATGCAGTGTGAAAAAACATAATATTGCAAGAATAGGCATGGAATTCACAAATTGAAAGGAGAAGCAATGGCAGAAACAAAGAAAACAAATGCTCCGGAAGAAACAAAAGAAGTTCTTCCGGCAGAGAAAGAAACGGAATATGGGGTAGATGAGCTGATTGCCGCACGCGATCAGCTTTTTTCTTGCCCTGATTGCGCGATGGTGGCACTGAAACTGTCAAAAAAGAAAAGCATGACTGTTTCAGAAGCTGAGAAGCTTGTCGAAGAATTTATGAAGAAGGAGGTCAAATAATGGCGGAATATTTCCAGATTCCTGAAGTAGGTACAAAAGTTCGACCAGGAAGTTATTTCAACGTAGATAAGAATGGTGACGATGATTCTTTCGGGGCAATTGACGGAGTTGTTGTAGCTGTGTTTAAAGCAACGTTTGGACCAGTAGATAAAGTAACAGTCTTAGAGAGAGGAGACGATTACACAACAATCTACGGAGATGGATTAACGACTGACCTGATTCGTGAAGTTCTGTATGGTGGTGCAAAGAAAGTTATTTGCTGTCGCCTTAATGGAACGGGCGGAGCTGTGGCGAGCGTAAGTCTTGCAGCTGCAACTGGAAAAGTTAAGATCACAGCAAAACATCCAGGAGAGATGCCATTTTCTGTAACTATTAGAAACCGCTTAACTGACAAAGACAGGAAAGAATGTATTATCTATACAGGAACTACTGAATTTGAAAAAGTATATTTTTCAGCAGGCGATAATGAAGCTGCAAGTCTTGTAAGTGCTTTTGCAAATTCAAAGAATTTCACGGCTAATCTTGAAGAATCTGCAAAAGGAATCATGACTAATGTGAATCAGACAGCGTTTACAGGAGGAAAGAATCCTACAGTAGCAACTGCCAATTATTCAGCTGCTTTTTCACAGGCAGAAAAATATTTCTTCAATACAATTTGTGTTGATACAGAAGATACAGCAGTACATGCGCTGTTACAGGCATTTCTGGACAGAATTTATGAAACCAGTCAGTTTGGGATTGGAGTTGTTGCAGAGAAAGATAACAAAGATTTAGACGAAAGAATGAATGCGGCAGCAGGATTTGATGGTGAGAATATAGTTTATGTTCTCAATCCAAAAGTCTTTATCAATGAGGGAACTCTGGATGGATATCAGACTGCCGGCTTGATTGCTGGACTTATTGCAGCAACTCCTGCAAATCAGGCAGTGACTCATATGGTGATTACTCGATATGTAGATCTTGCAGAACCGCTTACAAATACTCAGATTATAAAAGCGGAACTGAAGGGATGCTTGGTTCTTAGTAAGTCTACAGAAGATGAGGTATGGATTGATGCTGGAATCAATACACTGATCAATCTTCCGGATAACAAAGATAAAGGTTGGAAGAAAATCCGCCGTGTAAGAACAAGATATGAGTTATTGTACAGAGCAAATGCCCAGTCCGACGCTTTAGTTGGAAAAGTCGATCCTGATAAAAATGGAAAAGCCACTATTATTGGAAAAATTCAGGGAATTATCAATGCCATGATCAAAGAAAAAAAATTAACAGCAGGAACAGTAACTGAGAGCACGACTTATATTGCAGACGCAGATAACTGTTATTTTGACCTTGATATCATTGATAAGGATTCTGCGGAACATATTTACTCATTCTATAAGTTTAGATTCAGTACCAATGCAGAGTAAAGGAGGAAAGGTGAATGTTAAATACAAGTGCTGCAACAGACGCGAGACATAGTCGTTCAGGTAAAGATGCCATGCTTTACAATGCAGATGGGGTTCCGTTTGCGCAGGTAAGCAGTTTTCAGTCGAAAACATCTTTTAATAATACCAAATATCAGCCATTAGGACAGAACAGAGAACTGGAAACAAACAATACTATTGGAGTCACGATTGCAATTTCGGAGATTGTTGTTCTGGATGGCGAATTATTCAACAATGTTGTTAGTGCGGTAAATAAAGGAGAAAGCCCGGTTATGACTTTAGATGGAGTTATTGAAGGGCGTAATGGCTCCCAGGAACGCATTACATATCGTGAATGTATCTTTAGCGGTGACCAGGATCTGCAGAATGTAAGTACAGGAGATACATTATCAAGATCTTATAATCTGCACTGCAACGGGGAAGTAGAACCCCGTTCATCACTGACAATTTGATATCTGATCAACACAAGGGTGGCTAAAACTGGCCGCCCTTATTTTATAAACGGAGGAAAATAATACATGGCAAGAACTGCAAATATCGAAAATGAAGAACTGAAAACAACTGAAATTGATATGACAGAAGCTGAGGCAGATGAAGCATTAAAAGCTGATATGGCGGCAAATGAAGTGGATTATCTGGCGGGTCTTTTGAATGCAGCAGAAGATGCAGAAGACGAAACAAAAAAGATCGAGATTGTCCGTAATGGAAAGACTTACTTTGCTTTTTCAATTCATTCGCTTCCGGATGAGACTCTGTATGAAATCCGTAAAAAGTACACCAAGTATGTAAAGAATAAGAGAACTGGCACAAAGGTAGCTGAAGGAGTAGACAATGCGAAACTCCGCAGTTCTATGATTTACAATGCGACAGTTGCTGAAGACCAGGAAAAATTATGGGACAACAAGCAGGTACATAAAGCATTAAGCCAGAGAGGAAAACATATTATTAATGCTTTAGATGTTATCGATGCAGTATTACTCCCCGGTGAGAAAGAAAACATACTTTCTGTACTTGATGAACTCTCCGGATATGATTCAGAAGAAGCTAAGGTTGAAACAGCAAAAAACTTATAAGGTTCGGCTACAAATCAGCCCTGTTGCACTGGATATTCCAGAGGCAGGGCATAAGGCCGGATGAGGTAATGGCCTTGCCCGTAGGGGTCAGAGCCTTTCTTTTTGCCTCTACAGAGGTATGGATTGAAGAAAATATCAAGAAAAATGAAAAGAGGTGAGATGCTTGGCAGAAACGATAAGGATAGAGATTCCTGTTAATGTAGTCGATAATACCGGTTCCGGAACGTCGAGTGTGACCAGGAATCTCACTGCGATGGAAAGGGCGTTTGAGAGGGCAGACAGGGCGGCACAACGATTCCAGCGTAGATCAGGCGTAGCTGCTGAGATAGAAATTGGAGCAGACGACAATGCAACCCCGGTTCTTTCTGCTGTTGAAAATGCTACGGAGCAGATAGACGGAGAGACGGCACAAGTTGAAGTTGCGGCAGATGATTCGGCTACGCAGACAGTCAGCGCCGCTTCTGATGCTGTAGAAAATTTTGACGGACAATCTGGAGATGCAGAAATAGGAGCATCTGATGAAGCTACGCCGGTTATCCGGGCTGCTCAGGATGCAGCAGAATCATGGGGAGGAAGCGTGTTTAATGCTACTATCGGTGTCATAGATGCGGCGACCGCCCCAATATCCAAACTTGCGAGTATAGCAAAGAATCCGGTTGTGCAGGGAGCATCATTGATCGGTGCCAGCTTTGGTGTGGCAGAATCGGTTAACTCCTTCCAAGACTTTGAAAGCATGATGTCACAAGTCAAGGCTATCTCTGGTGCAACAGGGCAGGCATTCGATGATCTGACTGCAAAAGCACAGGAGATGGGAGCGACCACCAAGTTTACGGCCACAGAGAGCGCAGAGGCGTTTAATTACATGGCTATGGCAGGATGGAAGCCACAGCAAATGATCGATGGTATATCCGGCATTATGAGCCTTGCAGCAGCATCCGGAGAAGACCTTGGAACAACAAGTGATATTGTAACGGATGCACTGACGGCTTTTGGGTTATCAGCAGGGGATTCAGGACATTTTGCTGATGTTTTAGCTCAGGCAAGTGCGAATGCAAACACAAATGTGTCTATGCTTGGAGAATCGTTTAAATATGTGGCTCCTGTTGCAGGAGCGATGAATTACAGTGTTGAAGATACATCTCTTGCGCTTGGTTTAATGGCAAATGCAAGTATTAAAGGTAGCATGGCTGGTACCGCACTTAAAACATCTTTGGCAAATATGGCGGCACCTACAGACAGTATGGCAGAGGCCATGGATAAATACGGAATCAGTCTTACGGATTCTGAGGGAAACATGAAATCCCTTCGAGGAGTAATAGATAATCTTCGAGGAAGCTTGGGTGGACTTTCTGAGACTGAGCAGACGGCAGCAGCTTCAACCATTTTCGGAAAAGAGGCCATGGCCGGCATGTTAGCAATCATCAACGCCAGTGAAGAGGATTACAACAAGCTGAGCACAGCAATTGATAATTCAAAGGATGCGGCTGAGGGAATGGCTGACACGATGTTAGACAATCTTAAAGGCTCCTTTACATTAATGCAGAGCGCTATCGAAGGCACAGAGAACGCCTTCGGAAAACGTTTATCTCCATACCTGAGAGATATTGCAGGCGGAATAGCTGATGCAATGCCGGGGATAACAGACGGAATCAATGCGGTTATGGATGTGGTAGATGATAAGATTGCAGGCGTAAAACGCAAGATCACTGACATGACCAGTTCTGATGAGTGGAAGAACGCAGATCTGTTTGGAAAAATAGACATTGCCTGGGATTCGATAATCGCAAAGCCATTCGGGAATTGGGTTTCTGGAGATGGTGCGCAATTAATATCTACTGGGCTTGGAACTTTGTTTTCGAGTGCATCGGCTATCCTTCCGGGTGGTGAAAAAGCAGGACTAACATCTTGGCTAAGTGCAGGGATTCTCGCAAAAGGAGCAGCTACGGTTGCTCAAAAAGGGAAAAGCATAGTGGAAACCCTGTCACCTATCGGAGATGCTATTGGTAACATTACAGAAGCAGCTGGAAATGCAAATGATGTGATGGACTTTGTAGGTAATCTGAGTTCCATGATTCCTGTAGGAGCGAAAGTTGGACTTGCGGCAGCGGGAATTACAGCTGCGATTATAGGAATCAAACTTGCAATCGACAAGTATAACCAGACTCAGCTTGAGAATAGTTTGGAGGAGCATTTTGGGAAGATTAAATTATCTGCAGATGAAGTTAAAGATGCGGCGGCAGGAATACTGAACCAGAAATACCTCACAAACGTGGAACTGGCATTGAATGAAGTACAGAATGCCGATAATCTGCGAGCGGAGGCGCAAAAAGCTTTGGAATCGAACGATGTCCTTGAATTCAAGAGCAGAGTTGGAATCACTTTGACAGCTGATGAACAACAGGAATATACGGATAATATTAATACTTTTGTTGAAAGCAAGATATCTGAACTGGAGAGTCGTACATTTGCGGCTCATATTCACGTTCAAACATACCTCGCAGGTACAGAAGACGGTCAGACATTAGCCCAGAACATCAAGGAATGGGCCAGAGCGGACAATTTGGAATTATCCGATTTATCTAGCCAGCTGTCGCAAAAGGTCTCAGAAGCCCTGAAAGACGGCATCATTGATGTGAATGAAGAAGAAGCTATTAGCGCTTTGCAGGAGAAGATGAACAGCATAACTGCTCGCTGGAAAGAAGCAGAGGCACAGGCTCAGTGGGACTGGATAAACCAGAAATACGGTCATTTAAGTGCAGCTGATCTGGAAAGCGGTTCATTTACAGACTTGATGGATGAAATGCGAAGCCAGCGTGAGACTGCAATGGAAAGCATTAAAGCAGATACGACTCAGTGGTATTCGGAATTGGAGGCAATGAAGGACTATGGAAGAATTACTCCTGAACAGTATGAGAGCTACAAAGAGCAGACTGGATGGTATGTAAGAGGCCAAGAAGGTTCCGAATTGTCGAAGAGTCTTGAGCTTGGAAGCAACACTCTGAATGACACATACGGCGAGAAGATTACCGGAAACATCCAGACGCTTACAGAAACTGCGCAGAACGCCTTGAAAAGTGCAGAGACCAGTTTGCAGAGCGGAAGCTATGGTACGATTGCAAGTACCTTTGATAACATGTTTACGTCTATGGATAATGGAAAAGGCTTCCTGGGAATTGGTGCAGATGCCGATCAGAGAGCACTAAACGAATTGTATCAGTCGATGGCTCCGGATGTTAGTCAGATGGGAAGCCTGATTGACCAGTACAGAGAAGCAGGGCAGGCAGTACCGAAGAGCCTTATGGAAGGATATAAGGAAGCAATCGAAGTCGGTGCGGCGGCAGGTGACGTTGATGCGGCTTGGCAGAATTACGCAAACCAGATTCTTGAATCTGGAAGCGAAGAAATGAAGAGCGTTTTGACGGATCCGAACAATCCAATGTACGAAAGTGTACGAGAGCAGTTGCCGGAGGAACTCAAAACTGCCATTGACAGGGCGACGGCAGAAACGACGCCAGATGAGATAACACTTGAAGGGCTGAGAGCTGCTGTCGATGGAGATGTGGATATTGACAAAGATTCCTGGGTATCGGCGCTGAATGAAAAACTGGGAGATCTTGCAACTACTGAAGAGGTTACTGCTGACAATGTAAAGATTAAAGTTGAGCAGGGGGATTGCCTTTGGGAAATTGGTAATGCTCTTGGAATTGACTGGCAGACGATTGCAGAACAAAACGGTATCGAAAGTCCATACATTATTCACCCAGATCAGGAACTTACAATTTCGATGGATACAATAAAAGCTGAAATGGACGGAGATAAGGCGCAGGCTGCTATCGAGCAGGCAATGTCGGCTCTGGATGCCGAAGGGGCAGAAATGTCCGTTACAGCAGAAGGAGTGAAGGTTGATCTGGCAAATGTTGAAGTGGATTCTGATGTAGCGGCGGCTCAGATCGAGTCGGCTCTTGGCATGGAATCCGGGACACTTGCAGCCAATGGCATTGAAATACAGGCAGGAGCAACAGTAACAATTCCACAGGAATTGGTACAGGTTGATACATCTGGCATACAGAGCGCTACCGAAGCGCAGACAGAAACAGAGCCCGTGGAAACAGATACGACTGCAAATGTTAATATCACTGATGCAACTACAGACGCATCTGGCGCTAAGGAACAGGCACAGTCAGAAGTGGAATCTACATTTTCAGAATCTATGCCGGCAGACGGACATACCGATGTAACGCTCGATCAGACCAATAATGCAGCAGAAGTATATTCTGAAGTTGCAGGAGAAGTACAGTCTACCTTCTCTAATCCGATTCCTGCATCATGTACCGTCAACGTAACCCTTGACTGGCATATCACAAATCCATCTGCCGGAATAACGACATCAGGAAGTGGTTCTTCTGTAACGGCATCTATTGCAGGTAATGCAGAAGGAAGTATTGTTACCGGACCGTTATTATCCTGGGTAGGTGAAGATGGCCCAGAAGCAATTATTCCTCTTGGCTCAAAACGCCGTGATAGAGGTATGGACCTGTGGTTACAGGCAGGACGAGCGTTGGGCGTAAAAGAATATGCAGACGGTGGCATGATCGGAAATGTTCCACTGTCAGGAGATTCGGCAGACTCATCTTCCGGAAGCTCTGGCAGCAGTGGCGATAAAGGGCAGATCGTTGTCAATATGAATCCAGTCTTCAATATTAATGGAGACGGAGGAAATGATACAGTCAACTCAATCAAGGAGAAATTGAAAGAGCTGATTAACGAAATGTCCGGAGAACTGGCATCAAGATTGCTCGAATCGTATGCAAATATGCCAACATAGAAAGGAGAGAGGGTATGGAGATATATTTAAAAGAGGCGGCAAATAAGCAATCCTGTCTTCGCTTTCCTTCTCTCCCAGATAAGGAGATTACTGTTAAAGGAAATGCGAAGTACCAAAAATATGATCTGATAAAAAAAGGAACCTTTGCATTTCCAGCTGGTCCGGATATCAGATCATACGAATGGTCCGGATATTTCTGGGGCAGAGCGAGAAAGAAATGGAACATAAATACTAAGTGGTTGGACCCGAAGTCCTGTATAAAGAAACTGGAAAATTGGAGAGATAAAGGTACAATCCTGAATCTTGTGATTTCCGCTGGCGGAGGCATAAATACCGATGTCACAATACAGAGTTTTGAATACAAGAAGTTCGGTGGGAAAGGGGATTATTCCTATTCCATCACTTTTTATCGTTATCGCCCCCTTAAAATTCAAACTACCAAGGACCTTGGGATTGATAAAAAAAAGAAGAAGACGACAACTCGAACAAATTTGAAGAAAACTTCGACAGAAAAGAAAAAACAGACATACACGATAAAATCAGGGGATTGTTTGTGGAATATCGCAAAGAAATTTTATGGATCTGGTGCAGACTGGGAAAAAATTTACAATGCGAACAAGACGACAATAGAAAAAGCTGCAAAGAAATATGGTCATAAGGATAGTAACAAGGGAGATTGGATATTCCCTGGCACTATCCTTACGATACCGTAAAGGAGGCATTATGGTTGATCCGCTGAAATATTCTTACTATTTGGTTCTTGTAACTGAAAAAAAGAAGAAATATGACATAACAAATTTTGTCGAAGATTTGGGATGGGAAGAGCTGGAAAACGAACTTGCGGCCAGATTGTCGTGCACTGTAAAGAATGACAAGACCACAAAAGGCAGGATTTCCAGTCTTTCTAAGCCGGGATGCTATTTGTATCTGTACTATCGGTACAAGACTGGAACTGCGCAGGAAGCTATGCGTGGCCGGATTGTAGAATGGAACCCATCTGCGAAGTCAAGCAGTCAACCCTTAAAACTGAAGGCCTATGATAACCTGTATGATCTGCAGGAGTCCGAAGACTGTGTATATTATTCTTCCGGAGCAAGAACCAAGCAGGTTATACAGGATTATTTCAAAAAATGGGGCATACCAATTGGTAAATATACCGGACCTGATGTGGCTCATGGAGTTATTAAGGAAGATAAGAAGAAGCTCGGCACAATGGTCAAAGATATTCTGGATGAAGCAAAGAAAAAGGGCGGAGGCTATTCTATTATCCGCTCTGTAAAGGGCAAGGCCCAGATTCTGGCAATTGGCAGCAACAAGAATATTTATCATTTTGCCGAAACAGAAAATCTGATAAGCGTTTCGCACAAGATCAGCACTTCAGGAATGGTGACAAGGGTAAAAATCCTTGGAGAAGCAAATGATGATAAGCGTAGGCCGGTAGAAGCTACGGTTGATGGACAGACAAAGTACGGCATCCGCCAGAAGATACTTACCAGAGGCAAGGATGACAGCTTAGATGAGGCAAAAAAAGAGGCAAAGGAAGTCCTTGACGATGATGGAAAGCCGAAAGAGGAAATCAAGGTAGTTACTGTCGACATTCCTATCATCCGAAAAGGAGATATTATCCATCTTAAAATGTCAACTGGATCAGGGTATTACTGGGTAAAGGCAATTACTCATGATTGCGACAAGATGGAAATGACTATGACTTTAAAGAAAACTAAGTTGAAATCTTCGTCCTCGAAAAAGGATAACAAGAAAAAGGATGGAGATTATAGCATCGGAGATACAGTCAACTTCCATGGCGGCTATCATTATGTTTCTTCGGATGCAACGTCAGGATATAAGGTAAGCGCCGGAAAGGCGACAATAACACACAGTAATCCGGGCAGTGCTCATCCATGGTGCTTGGAAAATGTTAACTGGGCTGAGACCCATGTATGCGGCTGGGTAGACGAAGGCTCGTTTGATTAGGAGGGCATATGGCATATGACAGTAATGACGGTGTCGCACGATTAGCTGCGGTATTAGATGCAAGAATGAGAGATCATGCAGATAAGCCACTCTGCCTTGATTTTGCAGAGATTCAGGCAGACGGCAGCCTGCTCTCGAATACATTTCCGATTCCAATTCCTAAGAATGATTACAGAGTTTGTAGGCAATTAACTCTTGGAAAGACGGGAGATGCATTTTGCGATGTCCGGGCAGATGAACATTCTGGAAAAGCATATCTTCCGGAATCTATGCGGCAGTTGCAGGCTGGAGATAGAGTGTTGATTGCGTGGGTGCAAGACACTGCTGTTGTGATCGACATTATAACGAGACCGGTATAGGAGGAAATATGGCAGACAATAACTTATATCCGGTGGTAGACATTCCGGAATATGAGGAAGAAAATGAAGAATATGACACAGAGTACAAGCCATCTGTGGCGTGGGACTTAGAGAAAGGAGATTTCGTTTGTGAATCTCCTTTTTGTATGCTTAAAAGCGAAGGGCTCGAAGCATATAAGACATGGTGCGTAAAGGCAGTTGCTACAGAAAGGTATAGCTGTCTCGGATACGATGATGATATCGGTGCAGAGATGGAAGATGCCATGAAGGAAGAAGATGACACAGCTGTGGAACTGGCGATTGAACGTACCATAGAAGAGACTCTGATGGTAAATCCAAGGACTGAATCCGTAGAGGATTTTGAATTTGAATGGGAACCATCTGTGGTCCATGTGAAATTTATAGTGTACGCAATACACTGGGAGAAATTTGATTTAGAAGTAACATTGAAAAGGAGATGAGAATTTGACAGAAAAATTTGTAGCTCCAGAATTTATAGATAACAGTGATCCTGATACCGTCCAGTCGAGGATGATGAACAATCTTCCGGTTGATATTTCTGATATGCCGGCAGACTTTCCATATGATTTTACCATGCCGACTGCAATCGAGATCTCCAGGCTGATACAGTACAACCTTGTCCGGACATTGATGCTTATGTTTCCGATGTGGGCCTGGGGTGAATGGCTTGATCTGCACGGTGTATCTGCAAAAGTAACACGAAAGCAGGCAAGCAGAGCTTCCGGGCATGTGACTGTTACAGGTACTCCGGGAACTGTGATTGAAGAAGGAACTGTCTTCTGTACGGAAGGAACAGCAGATACAGAGTCTATTGAATTTGCTACAACTGTCGAGGAAACTATTTCGGATTCCGGAACGGTTGATATAGCTGTTGCGTCTGTCATGGCAGGAGCTGCCTACAATGTTACGAGAAACACTGTAATATTGCAGAAGCAGGCAAATAAGAACATCACTGCTGTGACAAATGAAAACCCCATCCGAGGCGGAACAGATGAAGAAGACGATGATACATACCGTGAACGAATCCTTGAGAAACTGCGTTCGGCAGAGGTTTCTTTTGTAGGGTGCGATGCTGATTATGTCCGTTGGGCGAAAGAAGTCTCAGGGGTTGGAAGTGCGGTTGTGGAAGCTGAATGGAAAGGACCTGGCACCGTTAAGGTTGTTGTTGCGGATCCGGATGGTTCTGCGGTTGGAGAAGATACTCTAAAAGCAGTTGAAGACTATATTGTATCCCCAAAGGACAGAATGAAGCGTCTGGCTCCGATTGGAGCATCCGTAACGATATCTACAGTGAAGGACATGACTATATCCTACAGTGCAGTGCTTGAACTGGAAAGCAATTACAGTATCGACAATGTAAAGGAAGCATTCCTGACAGCATTAAAGACCTACTACAGGGAAGCTAAGGACAGTGAAGAAATTCGGTATACGGTTGCATCTGCATTGTTGTCTAATACAGCTGGAGTAATTGACTTTTCAGATTTTCGCATAAATGAAAATACGAACAACATATCGGTTGCAGCAGACTATTATCCGATTACAACTGCGACGGAGCTTAATTTTACGGAGGGATAGAGATGCATATAGATAATGTTGATCTGGAACATTTTCCTGCAAATGAGGTTGCTCAGAGGCTCCTGACGTATGTGACGAGAGGATGGTATGATAAGTCGTACGTCGGAAAATGGATTTTTGAGGTCATGGGTTTAGAACTGGATACGGCAATCAAAAGGATTGAAGAAGCGCAAAGTCAGGCATTTCCGGAAACGGCGGCATGGGGAATGCATTTTCATGAACTGACATATGGAATACCGATTGACAGGACAAAAGACATTGATGATCGCCGAAAAGCAGTCGTGAATCGACGCGATAGGACGGCCAGATCGTCCATTACGCCTTATAGAATGGAAAACATTATACAGACCGTATTTGGGCTTTCTGCGAGCGTCTCGGAACAGGTTGAGAAGTATATCTTCAATGTAGATTTGCTTATTGGTGCTGATTATCCGATATATTCTGTCGATGCTTTGCTGGAATATCTCCGAAAAATAAAACCATCTCATCTGGCAATGCAGGCCCGATATGTAATCGAAGCCGCAATATGCAGTGAAAGGGAAAGAGCTCTATTCCCGGCGTTAGATATAGGAATGCAGCACGCCTGGATGGAAGGATATTCTGTGCCGTTAATAGAAGTTAAATGCGAGATAACAGAAAAACTTCCGGTTGGAATGACTGGGAATGTAATGATCTACAAGAACCTTAATCAGTGGAATGGCGAGTACAAATGGGATGGAACGATACAGTTTGATACAGAAGTAACAACGGAGGATTTGTGATGGAAGGAAAGGTAACAGTAGTAGGAAGGACGAAAATCCTGAGAGCCAGAGCTGGAGAGATCACTCTGCCTAAGATTGTAGGATTTGCGTTTGGAAGTGGCGGCTCGAATGGTTCAACAGTTCTTAGCCCGGGAGAAACATTGAAAAATGAATTTCTTCGAAAAGCGGTAGATGGACATACGCTTAAAACCAATGAAAACAAGTGTGAATATTATTGCACATTAAATGGATCTGAAGCCAACGGAAAGAGCATAAGTGAGATCGGATTGTATGACTCTGAAGGAGACATTATCATGATTGCTAATTTTCTTCCAAAAGGTAAAGATTCGAATGTATCAATGAGATTTGAAATTGATGATGTTTTACAGTAAGGAGATGATTATAAATGGCGAACGTGGTTATCCCGGAGAATCCGGAGTTCAATGAAGCTTTGAGAATCATCGAGACAAAGGATCTGGTTCATGCGGATGTAGTAAACCCTATGTTTAGGACATTGCTGCTTAATACTATATATCTCGAACGGCGGGTAGCAAAGATGATCGAACGGATTGACACACTTGCGATTGACAATACCTATGGAGGACCAGAGCTGTCGGCGGATGCAAGTATCGTAGATGCAAGTGCGCAGTTCAATGTTATCAGGAAAACGTCGTCGACAGCATCAGTACAGACACTGTTTCAAAAAGCAATCGATGGTCTCAGAAAAGGACTCTATAGCTTGTTGATTAGAGTGAAAGTGAACTCAAATTCAAATAACGGCGGGCTAATCGAATTAAATGTAACGTCTGGCGGAGCGATATTGGAAACCAGAACTATTACTGCAAATATGTTTGAAAGAGCAGGAGTTTATCAGACGTTTGGACTTAATGTTGAATTGAATGATACGGTTACTATTACTGCGAGATTGCTGAAAAATAGCGCAAATATAACGGTGTCCGTTGATTATGTCATGCTTCAGCCGGCTCAGACAGCAATCACGAGTTTGTAGGCGGTGGCTATATGATATCGGCAGAGAGACTTGTAGAATTGCGGGCAAAAGTAAAAAAAGAAATGGCAAGGAGAAACTGTGTGGAGCATGGTTCAAGCGCTTCAATGAATAAATTTGCTGCAAATTATGATTATAATGCTGTTCCGGTCACTGGGGGAGACATTACAGATGAACATATACAAAAGGTTATTGATCCGCTGCTTAATGTAGCGGATTTTTTGCAGGATAACAGCTTGCAACAGAGTCATAGTGGAGCAGATGTGATCGTCGATCAGGCGGAGAAATTTGTTGATACCCTTGCAAAAATAGATAAGCAGGCAAGTGATAGTGGGTGCAGAGGACTCTGTACGGGGTTATGTGTAGGTTCTTGCACATCTGGTTGCCAGGGATGCACTGGGTGTACTGGTGGTTGCGATACCACTTGCGCAAAGAGTTGTTCAGATGGCTGTTCTACATCCTGCGGTGGTTGTTCAGATGGCTGTTTTTCTGGATGCACACATACCTGTGGTTCCGGATGTACAACCGGCGCGATGACTACATAATGAGAGGAGGTGATATCTATGGCGTGTTCAAAAGGATGTGGAACGAGTTGTGCAACGAGCTGTCAGTCCACAGCGTCTGGCAACTGCGGCGGATGCGGGACTTCCTGTTCGCGAAATTGCAGTACGATATGTAGCGGCACCTGTTCTGGTACTTGTGATAAAACTTGCACAAAGCAGTGCAATTACAATTGTTCGGACGAATGTACTGGATGCCAACGGACTTGCGCAGATGATTGCGAGGCAGGATGCAAAACGGATTGCCTTCAGACGTGCACGGCGAATTGTTCGGATACCTGCGCAGATTGCACAGGTGGATGCGGAAACAGTTGCTTTGCGACGTGCGCAGATGATTGTACAAGCGGATGCAAGGGCAGTTGCAATACGACATGTACAGCGAACTGCATGAACGACTGCAATACCTGGTGTGAAGGTGGATGTTATTCTTCATGCACATGGACTTGCGAAGGATGCAGTAATACTTGCACTGGTACCTGCTCCGGTACTTGTTCCGGCACCTGCTCTGGCACCTGTTCCGGTACTTGTCAGGGCTGTGATAATAAGTGCACGGCTTCTTGTGCCCAGTCTTGCGCTGGCTGTAGCGGCTGTTCGGGTTGTGGAAATTCCTGCGGTTCCGGATGCACAGATAGCTGCATGGGAACCTGCAAAAGCAATTGTTCTGGAGGCTGCGGAACCAGCTGTGGAGGATGCTCTACATCCTGTGCATCAAGCTGTCAGAGCGATTGTGGCGGGACCTGCAGGAATCAGTGTTTCGGACAGGCGACTACACCTATATATTCAATTTAATTAGGAGGAAAAAATGAGAACAGTAATTATTAAAGTAGACAGCAAAGAGGCAGAGTACATCGAAAGACTGGATTATGAAAGAGGTTTTGCAAAAGATGTCCTTCAGAGGATCATCGAATCACATCCAGACGATGCGGGAATTGTTAATGGTGAGGCATTTAAGGCGTACCAGAAACAGGGAGTTGAACTGGATGCGCAGTTTAAGATGGCCGTGACAGAACTTGAGCAAAAGTATATTCCAGATGTGCTGAAAGGTCATAAGATCAGATGGAATCTGGAATACAAAACAGCTGAATTAAAAGTAGATATTTTATGCAATTGTGCAATTGAGGGGATTGAATGAGAAGAACAGAACAGTATTCTGAAAGACTGAGCCGGTTATATCCTGAACTCCATAAGCCGACCGGGGCAGAAAAGGTCCTGACGCAGACAGTTACATTTCAGGTTACAGATGATTGTAACCTGGCATGCAAATACTGTTATCAGATGCATAAAGGCAAAAAGAAGATGTCTTTTGATACAGCAAAAAAGATGATAGACCTTCTGCTGTCTGGCGCGAAGGGTGTGGGTGAATACATAAATCCTCAGAAAAGCCCGGGGCTTATCGTTGATTTTATTGGTGGGGAACCCCTGCTGGAGATTGAATTAATTGACCAGATCTGCAGCTACACGATTAACAGGATGATCGAATTAAACCATCCGTGGCTGACGAAGACAATGTTTTCCATATGCACGAATGGAGTGTGCTACTTCGAACCGGAAGTACAGAGAGTTTTACAGAAATGGAATCAGCGTCTGTCTTTTTCTGTGACTGTTGATGGAAACAAGGAACTTCACGACTCTTGTAGGGTTTTTCCGGATGGCCGACCATCTTATGATTTGGCTATCGCAGCGGCAAAAGACTGGGTAAATAAAGGCGGATATATGGGTAGCAAGGTTACGATAGCTCCTGCAAATGTGATGCATGTGTACGATGCAATTACGCACATGATCGAGCTTGGATATAACGAGATTAATGCAAACTGCGTCTACGAAGAAGGATGGCAGATGGTACATGCGACTGTTCTTTACGATCAGTTGAAAAAACTTGCAGACTATACCTTGGAACACAATCTTGATATGGAAAATGATTATTACATCTCGCTGTTCGAGGAAAACTTCTTTCACCCGAAGCAGCCTGACGACCTGGAAAACTGGTGCGGCGGGAATGGAGTAATGTTGGCCGTAGATCCGGACGGCATCATTTATCCGTGCCTGAGATATATGGAAAGTTCTCTTGCAGGACAGCAGGAGCCATATAGCATAGGGGATGTGAACGCAGGAATCTGCCAGTGCGAATGCCACAAATGCCGCGTAGAATGCCTCAAGAAGATCGATCGGAGAACACAGAGCGCGGACGAGTGCTTTTATTGTCCGATTGGCGAGGGGTGCTCTTGGTGTACTGCGTACAACTATCAGGTATTTGGTACGCCTGATGCAAGAGCTACTTATATCTGCAATATGCATAAGGCACGGGCGCTTGGGAATATCTACTTCTGGAACAACTATTACAAGAAACACGGTATTGATAAGCATATGGAGAACCATGTGCCTGAGAAGTGGGCGCTTGACATTATCACTCAAGCGGAGTGGGATATGCTGAATAACTTATAACTATATTCGATATAATCTAACAAAAAGCGATAATATCGAAAAAATATGGTAAAAAAGAGAGGTGTTTAAAAAATGATAAAGCAAGAAGTTATCTTTAATGTTAAAAACCTCATGATCTCTAAAACAAAAAATATCTTTGCAACGGAAGGTATTCGGAATGTATTTGAAGCGGTTTTTCAGTTTCATTCTTCAGACTGGGACAATCTTACAAAAACTGCTGTCTTCGAAAATGTAGAGGGCACGAAAGAACTGCGACTGCTTGTAGATGATAAGTGCGATATACCTGACAGCTTCTTTAAGACTTCTGGAGTGTGCTATGTGTCAGTGATGGCGGGCGATTTCATGGTCACAAATAAAGCGGCGATCATCGTAGTAAACGCTGGGTATACTTCCGGGGATACCGTACCGGATGCGAAGAATTATTTTGAACAGCTTCTGAGATATTTTGATGCAACGAACACGAATGTTCAGGAATATGGAAGATTGGCGGAAAGATTTGCAGTCGGTTTAGCAGAGATTCCTGAAAGCTTGACGGATAATGCAAAATACTATGCACATCAGGCGGAGCAGGCTGTGATGGGTATTCCGGGACAGGTGGAAGATGCAAAGGCAGATATCGACAATTATGTAAAGGGTAAGGAAGATGATCTGAAAGGCGAGGATGGAAATGTGTGCTTTGTTGAGTTTCGCATTCAGCCTCCCTGCCTTTTTATGCGGAATAATCCAGAAGAAACGGATATTGAGTTTAGACTTAACGGCTCTAAGCTCGAATACAAATGGAGGGATAGAGGTTAATGGCAAATAAAACAACAGGTAGTGGCCAGTGGACTAACATGGGAAATGTTACGACAAATCCACTTGGAAGCTACTCTGACTCTAAAACATACAATTTTTTAGACATGGTTTCATATGAGGGCGGCTCATACATATGTTTGGAAAACGAGACGATTGGTGTGCGCCCATCCCCTGGTGAAAGTACAGACAGATGGTTCTGCTCTTCAGTGCCAGGGGAAGCAACCCCAGATTTTAAAAGCTTAGTGACAGAAACTAAAGAAGCGGCCAGGACAGCAAAAGAAAAAGCGTCTGAGGCAGAGACAAGTGCAAGAGCTTCAGAAGCAAGTGCGCAGGCGGCTTCGAGTTCAGCCGGAGAAGCTTCTGCCTCGGCCAGAGATGCAGAGAATGCAAAAGATGTTGTTGCCGGATATAAAAGTGCAGCTGAAAAGGCTGCATCATCCGCTGCGACATCTGAGAAAAATGTAAATGATAAAATTGCCGGACTGGACAATACGTTTTCTGAAAAGACAACGAGTGCAATAGAAACTATAAATAAATCCGTAGATAAAAAGGCAGATGAGATAAATAATGAAATCACTGCAACAAAAAAATCCATGGTGGATGCGTCTCAGAAAGCTATAAACGATACAATCGATGCGAGAAAAACTGAGATCAATAATACAGGTGCAGCTGAAATCAAAAATGTACAGGCTGAATCAGCAACGCAGACACAGGGGATTAAAAGCGTAGCAGCAGAACAGCTTGCCGCCATAAATGCCGCTGGTGGTACCCTAGAGAGCGCAATCGAACGCTACTATGCTATGCGACGCACCAGAGAAATTTATACGGTGGAAGAACTTGATCCGGATGTTACACAGGCTTGCACGGTAAATCGTTTAGATGCTCTGTCTGGTCTTACCTGCGTTCCATCAACAAATATGACAGCTGGAGAAGATCAAATTGGAACTCTCGAAGCATTCCGTCCGATTGAAGTGAACTGGATCCTCGATGATGATGGAAACCAGAAGATTACGGCGATTGAAGGAATGCCGGGATATAAGACGACAGGAAAAGTCAACCGTGGAATCATGAACATGGGACTCTATTACAAAAAAGAGCGAAATGCAGAAGATAATGGTTGGCTACATCATTGGTCCATGCTTCCTCGGAAAGAAGAAGGATATGTTCCGATGAAAGAATGCGTTCGTCCAGATAATACGGTACAGGGATGGATGTTACATCCTAAGGGAGCTGCGGCCGAAATTGATGGTGTACCGTATGTGACAAACGGAAAGCCTATTCGCAGTAAACCTTCTTATGCAAATTTTGCATATGCACGAAAGCAAGGCCCGGCATACTGCTTTGAAACAGATGTTGATGCCGCATGGGTTTTGGCGCTTACAATGATTAAGTACGGAACAAAGGATCTGCAGGCCTATATGAGAGGATGCACAGCTTACACTGCTCAGTACAATGTCGCAGTTGCTGAAGAAAATACAAAGAGAGTAATTCTCACAAAAGATCAGGCGTATTATTTTGTTGTTGGTTCGTCGGTCAGCATTGGAAATCCAGGTTCGAACACTAGCTTCGATAGAGGCAATAATTATATGCACAATATCGTTGATAGCGCAAAAATTACAGCTATTGAGAAAGTAGACGATACATATAGCGCCTTAGTGTTGGATGTGCCTGCTTCATTTACAACTGCAACTACTTATAAAGTAAGTACAATGCATTGGGAGACAGGATCAACTGATTCCGTGCAGGGTTACGATGGAAGTCCTGTATCCAACACAGATGGAAAGAATATCTGCAAGATTAATGGCATCGAGATTCTTCCGGGCGGTTATTCTGTGTCCGGAAACTCCATGCATATTGTTTCAACAGATTCAGATGGCAATACAGTCGATAAGTATTATCGAACCAACAATGCTAAGTTACTGACTACCAATTTAGATACGATCATAAGCACTTATGAAGAAGTGGGTATTTTACCGGAAGCATACGATGCATGGAAGTATGTAAAAGGACAGCTTGTGGACTTTGGTAAAGGGACAATGATTCCGACTGAATGGGGAGGAGGCGATAAGGCTTGGTGGGCTGATGCCTGGTATTGCGGCGGAAAACCTGCGGCTGGAACAAGAACAGGCCGGGAGCTCCTCCGGCGCGGCAATCTGAACAATGGCGGCATGAGCGGCCCGTCGTGCGTGAATGGCAACAATGGCCTGACGAATGCCTGGTGGAACATCCTCGCGACAATTTCTGTGTATAAAAAATTTGATACTCGACCTCATAAGCCGGCTGAAGAAGCCTATACTTGGGAATACCCGAAATACGTGATAAAAGGCCATTCCTTTCTCATGAAGTAGATTGACATCTGCAGAGTGGGAAGGGGAGACTGGCAGGTGCGCTGTCAGCCGGGACTAGTAGACAACCGAAAGTCCCTGAATCACACAGAAAGGAAAATGCCTTTATGAAGAAATGCTGCAAGAATGTAAATATATTAGCAGATGATTTTATTGAAGATCCAATTTATGAAGCACTTGACGAAAAATGGAAACGGCCAGATGTGGCAAAGTATCTGCATGGTCGCACAAGTTCAATGAGTTTGCAGGCTATGAAACGATTGCTTCGGGACACAGACGAAAGAGATCTCATGGTATCTGGTCTGATCCGTACAGTGGCAGAAAGTCTCAGATATGAAATCCAGAACAGAGAGTTGAAAGTAGAACCTATTCAGTATGGTTGGCGGCGAGATGGAATAAACGGAAAGCTTCGAGAAATCGGAGTGGAGAGTGTAAAACAGCTTATTCTTGACGAAATAGCCAGCGAAGGACTGGATGAACTCTGGAGAAGAAAATTGGGCTATCATCAATATGCAAGTATCAAAGGAAAAGGACAGCTCGGAGGCAAAAGAGCAATAGAGCATCAGATCAGAAAGAAATATGCTCAATCTCGGTATGCCTGGAAGGGCGATGTAAGGAAATGCTATCCATCAGTTGATATCCGTAAATTGAAACGTATGTTGGAACATGATGTGAAGAACGAAGTCCTTCTGTATCTTGTGTTCTTTCTGATAGGGACATACAAACAGGGGCTTAATATCGGCTCCGGTTTATCACAGTTTCTGTGCAATTATTACCTGTCTAAAGCCTATGTGTATGTACTTAGCCTACATAAGACCAGAAAGCACCGAGATGGTACGACTGAAAGCAAGAGACTTGTATTTTTCTGTATATTCTATATGGACGACATCCTGCTCATAGGAGCCCGGGAAGCTGATGTTAAGAGGGCGGCTCGGGCGTTAGAAAAGTACCTGTTGAAAGAGTACGGACTCACAATAAAACCGGATGCAGACCTATTCCCGATTGATTATCGCATTAAAACCGGATATAAATATGAGAATTACAGAGAAAAAGATAAGGCAGAAAGGCGTGGAAAACCGATAGATATGATGGGCTATGTAATTTACAGGGACCACACAGAAATCAGAAGCAAGATCTTTCTGCGGGCAAGGAGAGCTTATTCAGTAGCTTGGTACTGCATGAAGGATGGAGTTGAAATCCCTCTGGAGATTGCTTATAAATGTATCAGTTACTATGGATGGTTTAAACATACCGATTCCAAATATGTCAAAGACAAATATAATATTGATGCTGTTTGCGCAGCTGCGAAAAGGAGGATTAGCAAGCATGCAAAAAGCGAAATACATGGAACGTCAGCCAGAAGTGCGCTGGCAGCCTGTCAATAATGGCATGGTAGATGTCACACTGTGCCTGAATGAGCAGAAAGTGACAATTGAACAGGGACAGATGGAAGACTCTGCAAAGCAGATGATGTATGAATATGATTATCACCAGTTCAGGGAGTCTGCAGATAAGATTAATGAAGAAACGGTAAGAGCGTCCCCTGCGAAGTATATGTCCTATGTTCCGGAAGTCGAAAAGAGCTTGGAAGAGCAATTTGAAGAATTGAAAGCATCGAACGAAATGCTTACAGGATGCGTTCTTGAGATGTCAGAACTGGTATATCAGTAATGATGAAACTATTAAGTAACTTTATTATATTATTACAGAATGATGGAGGAAAAGAAATGATAGCAATGTTATGGGCACAGCAGATTATGCTTGGAAAGAAAACTTATGCAGAGGTACCGAGACTTCTGAAAGCAAAGGTAAAAGAAATCCTGGAAGATTCAGGAATGGGAGAGCTGGCAAAAGAAGAATGACGAAACTGCAGATAATAAGTAAACAGTGGTCATTGATTTATGATCTTCTGCTTTTCAATAAGGGCGAGAGTGAGAGGACTCTTGAAGATATTGAACAGGATATGGACATGTTGGAGTTTCAGTGCAGGAAATACGCCGGAGCAGATGATGAAGAATTGATGATGTAAAAAGGGCCACAACAGGCTCTTTTTTTAATGGAGGTAAAACTATGTGTAGCCAAAGAAGCCCGCCGTAAGAGCAATATAGAAGTTTTAGGGATTAAATACGGAGGTATTGGAATGACGTTAAAAGAGATTTTGGAAGATGGTGGGGGAATCCTTTTTATTGTTCTTACATTAGTACAGGTAGCGCCAATCAAGGTGAATCCTTGGACAGCATTGGGACGATCAATTGGTCGTGTACTGAACAAAGAAGTCATGGACAAAATCGAGGAGGGAAACGCTAAGAATGCACGTTACAGAATTATTCGATTTAATGATGAGGTTAAGCATGATGTAAAACATACAGAGGAACATTTTGACCAGATTATTGAAGATATTGATACTTATGAAAATTATTGTAGCGATCATCCTCGCTTTCCAAATGGAAAAGCAGTTCATTCGATTTCGAATATCAGGAAGATTTATGATAAATGTAGTGACGAACATTCTTTTCTGTAAACACTGGAGGCGGCAGGTAAAATGAAAAAAAGATTAAAAAAGATAGTTTCGACGATAAAGAAAGTCGGAACATTGAACCTGGTGCTGATGTTTGTCGGCGCTTTTTTTATATGGTTCAACTGGCAGATGATCTTGCTGTACAGACAGTGCGACAGTATGCCGGAAACATATGCATGTGCAGTTGTGGCAGCAACGATTGGAGAGTGTGGCATATGCGGTTGGATCCGGACAAACAAAGACAAGCAGCAGGATCGGAAATGGGAAAAAGAGGACAGGAAGAAGCAAGAACAAGACGACGCCAATATGGCAGAAAATGAGGAGGATTGAGAAAATGAAATTTTCAGAAGCGTTTAAAACGATGAAAGAAGGAAGGGGAGTAAAACTTCCATCATGGGGAGGGTATTGGCAGTATGATGAAGAATCTCAAACAATCCTTATGTACACAAAAGACGGTGACTGTATGGACATAAGAGAAACACAGAATGTTGAGTATACAATTCAGAATATTCTTTCTGATGAATGGATTGTTGCGGATGGCCAGAACTGCCCAATTCTTGGCGGAGAAGCAACATTTTCCTTCGGAGAAGCAATTAAGTACCTGAAAAGAGGCATGAAAGTAGCAAGGAAAGGATGGAATGGAAAGAAGCAGTATATTCAGCTTGCAAGCGGAATCTCTTATAAAGCACCTACCGGAGATATCGTGAACTGTGAGCATGACGCAATCGGCAACATGGCGGTGGCTTTTGTCGGAACTTCTGGTGTACAGATGGGATGGCTAGCGTCACAGGCAGATATGCTTGCTGAAGACTGGGTATTTGCATAGGAAGAGGAGGATAAATTTATGACATTAGAATATTTTTTGCTGTTACTTATGATTGTATCAATCTTTACCGGCTTAGTGACTGAAGGAATCAAGAAATTGCTTGAAGAGTCGAAAAAAACCTACAAGGCAAATTTCCTTGCAGGAGGAGTAGCTGTAGCTTTATCTCTGCTTGTTGGAGCTGGATACATTATTTTAATGGATGCACAGATTAACAGCAAGATGGCAGTATACCTTATTGCGCTTATCCTGCTTTCGTGGCTGTCTGCAATGGTTGGATATGATAAGGTCATTCAGTCGCTTGGGCAGATTAAACTCCCGAATAAAAATGAGTAGTTCGGAGCCTGTTTTAAGGCTCCTTTTTGCGAGGTGGACTTATGGATAAGCAAAATATAACTGTGTTGAGAAAAATACTGTACGCAGTGGAATCCGGAGATCAGGCATATGGTAAGCAGGATTATTCCTGCTTTGCCGGGGTCGGAGCGAACTGTAGCAATGAAAAAGCTATTACGATTGGTGCGGGCCAGTGGTATGCAGGAGAAGCAAAAGAACTGCTACACCGGATCCAGAGAGCTAACCCAAAGCTGTTCAAGGATATGGACACTGCAGGTTTGGAAAAAGATCTCTTGATGAAGAACTGGGATACATACGCCGTAACAGCAGAATCTGCGAAAGGAAAATGTATCGTGGACATTATCAGCACTGACCTTGGAAAGAAATGCCAAGATCAGTACATGGAAGACCAGATACAAGCGTATATTCCGATCATTGAAAAAGCATATGGAACCATGCCAGATAGTGCCATGATGGAATGTATCAATATCCTACATCAGGGTGGATTTGACGCATTGAAAAGAATCTTGTCTAAAACTCCAGAACCATATACTGCAGACAAGATTTATGTAACACTGTGCCGGGATCCGGCAGACCCGACGCCGAACCAGGTAGGGGATTACACAGACAGGCAGAAAGCTGTCATAAACATGATTCATACATATGCTGATAACACAGAGAAAGAAGGTATTGCAATGACTAAGACAGAAAAAGCAATAAGACAGATGGAGACATGGGCGAAAGATAATTCTCATGGCTATGACCAAGACTACCGCTGGGGTGAAAAGGGAGATTACGACTGTTCCTCTGCTGTAATACAGGCATGGCAGAACGCCGGAGTTCCAGTAAAAAGTTCCGGTGCGACATATACCGGAGACATGAAAAATGTCTTTCTCCGTAATGGATTTAAAGATATTACCGCAGATGTAAATGTAAAAACGGCAGCAGGACTTAAACGCGGGGATGTGTTGCTTAACGAAGCACACCATGTTGCGATGTACTGCGGAGACGGAAAAGAAGTGGAAGCATCCATCAATGAGAAAGGCACCGCACATGGTGGACAGCCGGGAGATCAGACCGGAAAAGAATTTTTGATCCGCAGCTATAGAAATTATCCATGGCATTGTATCTTACGCTATGCCGGAGATCAGACTGTCACATCTGATGCGGAGAAGAAGCAGAACACAGTAGCTTATGTGGCTAGATTCATCAAAGACTGCAAATGCTACAGTGCGGCCGGTAAGACCCAGGCGAAGCTGTTTCCGATAATCAAGAAGAATGCGATTGTAGATGTGATGAAATACACCGAAACCGTAAATGGTAAAAAGTGGTATTTTATCAGGATCCCACATCCAACAGAAGGATTCGTAAGAGAATTTGTTCCGGCCGGATATTTCAAGAAGTTGATTTAAAACAGACGGCACCTTCTAAAATCACATTAAAATATATCACATCAAAAGGAACTCTATAAAGATGGAGTTCCTTTTGAATAAACCTTCTAAAACAATTCATTGTCTGCGTAGTGCGCCATAAGTTTATATAACACAAATTCTGGTGATAAATTTCGCCTTTTACATTTCTTCAAAAAGCTGTTAGGCAACTCAAGACTGATGTGATTATTTGATTCTGGTTTTTTATATGATTTTTCATTATTGTACTCTGAAAGTAAGTTCTCATCTCTTAGTAACTGCAAGAATTCTTTTCCTTGTGAAGTTATCCTATATTTCTTCGAGTTTTTCTCAATAAAGCTCAGTCCAAGCAAATACTGAGTACGACATGATAAGTCGCTGCTCGACTTGAACGACATACTGTATTTCTGGTTTGCCGCCTGTTTTAGTGCTGATCCAGTTAGCACTTCTGTTTCCAATTCTTGCAAAATTTCTCCAAAATAAAGCGTACTGTTTTGTATTTGTCTGCCCAATGAAGTTTCAGAATGTGTTTTTAGCAGATCAGCACCTGCAGCTGTGAGTGTATAAGTTTTGAAATCTACCTCATACAATAACTTCCACTTACATAACGTGGCGAAAGTCATTCTGACAGTGTTTGAAGACCTTATATCATAATTCGATTCTAAAAAAGCTGAAAAGTTGGAGAAAGCTTTTTCCCCGTCTTTGAAAAAATCTAACATCGCCAAAGTACTTGACATTAAATGGCTTTTGTCTGGAATATATCCAGTACCGCTCCCTCTACTCATTTGCTTCTCCTTTTCCTAATGTTGCTGTTAAGAAATTCGTAGTAAAGTCTTCTATTGCGTCGATGTAATCTATATCTTCGTCTTCCCATTCGCAATTAGGATATCTTTCCCGGAATTTATCAACTATATTTAACACAGTTTTATATGCCGCTTGATCGGCGCCGCATTGGTCATCCAAATCTTTAGACCATGGGCGGATTTTGCCTTCTCCCAGAAGCGTATCATACACAAACGTTACTTCTATGATATCTGTTCTCCTGACGGACTCTTCTAATAAATTCAGAACATATTCTGGCGGAGTTCGAACTCCTGCTTCCCACGATTCAAGTGTGCGGAGCGGAATGTTGTATCGCCTAGAAAATTCTGCCCTAGAGACTCCTATGTAATTTCTCATTTCTGTAATGTCCATAATTGTTACCTCCTTCATAATGAAATAATACCACACAATGTGTGGCATTGTCAATGATAGTTCCTTCCATATATTACCGCTATATTTTACACAACTGTTATGATAACCTATATAAGCTTCGCGTGTTAGATTTCTTACACAAATTCGATAGGATATAGCTAAAAACGATATAATCTAACAAATTCCGTCATGTATTACCATAAAGTGGTAATTTATAACGGAAGGAGCAATGGCATGATAAAAATTTTACTGTCGAAAAAGCTTGGGGAGCTAAGACTTACTCAAGCAGATCTGGCACGGGCGACAGGGATTCGACCGAACACTATCAATGAGTTGTACCACGAGCTCACGGAAAGGGTTAGCCTTGAGCACCTTGATTTAATTTGCGAAGCACTTGATTGTGAGCTGGACGAATTGATAATTAGGGTACCAAACAAGGAATCTTCCATCACCCACACTCGCCAGGGGACACAGAAATCTAACGACAAGTAGATTGCTGCAACAATCTACAACTAAAGAGAGGGCGAAAACCCTCTCTTTATACTGCAATGTATTAAGCTGCATGGAAAGCTTCTGCATTTTTTCTGAGCTGTTTCATCATGTGTAACCTGCAGGTCTTGAATTCATCTCCGTAAAGACCAAGGCGATTTGTTAAAATATTATACATCAGTGTGACTTTTTTCTCTGCAGTGTATCCATGCATTGATCGGAATACTATTTTGTCTGAGGATTCGATAGACCATGCTGAAAGAGCAAGGACAAACTGGATGTATGCTTTAATTTTTCCGGCATGAAGAGTGCTGTTAAAAAGTCTGAATTCGACTGTGCCTTTCTGGAAGAAGCTGTGAAGATTCAGGGCGTGGTATCTTGTTGAATTGTAATGACTATGATCAATACCACCATGATACTGATCGTTCGCACTGCTGTACCAGATTTCTTCAACTTTTCTTGCATCAAGATCCTTTTCTTTTTTCATTGTATCCAGTAAATCCTTACATACCGGCTTGCACCATCTGTCTTTTCTACTTCCTACCGCAAGAGCATCGTAGATAATCTCCTGTCTGCTGAAAAAGAAATTTACCAGTCTTCTGAGAGAAGTGGCGGTATGATTGGCGCCGTCAACATGAATATGTATTCCGCAACTGCTGTGAGGTACTCCACCGAGTTCTTTAAATTTACGGATTATTGACTGAAGCGTTTCAATATCTTCATAATTAAGAGGTGGTGTTACAAATTCAACTCTATATTCATCCATTAATTCACGTCCCGCTTTTCTAACTGGACAAATACTTGAATCTCTCATTACTTTCCAAATTCTTCTTTTGCTATCTCGAATCGTATAAGTACGATAGCAAGTGCGATCAGGTCCGGTAGCATGACTTCCGAGGATTTCTGCAACAGCCTCAGCGGCCATAGTTCTTGTTATTCCTGTAAATTCAACCTCAACTCCAAATTTCTGTTTTTTCAAAAGTTCTGACATAAATTTTTCCTCCTTTTAAGAACTAAACTTCGCACCGTCTATACGAAAATTTGTTCTGCTTTCTATGGTTGTATATTACCATATGTACCGTACATGTCAATAGTTTATTGAAGAAAATCTCTAAAAAATTGAAGAAAAACATTGACATAATAGAGAGAAAGAGATATAATAATAACATAAAGAACAGGAGGTGAGAAAATGAATCAAAATCGAAAGAAGCCAAAAAAAGAAAGCGGTCATGAAGAGCTGCTCGCAAAATTAGTCTTCATAACCGCAATCTTGAATTTGATTCAAGCCATTGTAGACTTGATCAAAACATTCAGTTAGGAAACGGGGAGGTCAGAGCTCCCCTGAATCCAACTTTAATATACAGCACACAATAACACATGTCAAATGAAATGGAGGTCTATATGATAAATGTTATTTTAGATATTGCTAAGATCGTTGTTTCCGTAGGAATTCTCATATGCTTGTATAAGATGTATAAAGAAAAGAGGGGAGATTGACGATGATATCTTATAATCCACTTTGGCACACGCTTCTTGATAAAGGGATGAATAAAGGAGATTTAAAGGATGCAACTGGACTCAGCTACGGAACCATGGCAAGCATGGGGAAAAATGAGCCAGTTAACTTGAAACAGATAGATCGAATCTGTAAAGCTCTTCAATGTAAGATAGAGGACGTTATAGAATATAAGGAAGATTAAACGCTTCCTTATATATATTTAACAAATGTTAGATTTTGGTTACCTACCATTAACATGCGGGACGCCATGATTATCATATAATGTCATCCATATAACTATATCAATCAGTTATCTGGTTATGAGCAAGTAGCGAAGAGGATATTTTTATCTGCCTGATAAAAGCATAGTAAAAACATAAAAAGAGAGCTGAGAAGTCCTTAACAGGATTTTTCAGCTCTTTTGAAGTATTGATGTTTGGATGAATGAAGGAGTGAACCATTTATTCGGCGCCCGAATTATCAGTATCATAGGATTCGTCGTATGTCTCTGCGTCTGTGTCATCTGAAGCTGAACTGTTCATATCAACGATATCGCTATCTGAAGCAGCTGTATCTGCAGAACTGCTCTGGGAGTCGTTATTATTGTTATATTTTGCAGTAAAAGTACTGCCTTCTGCAGTAGAAATCCAGGAACTCCGCTCATTGATTTTTCCAAGGATTCTTGTTGCCTCATCACCTTCTGCCGGAGTTGGCTGATAATTATTATATCCATCATAGGCAGCAGAAGAAATGGAGCAGGGAATGATATTGGTCACGTTGTCTTTTTTTACCCCATCGGCATCAATAGTAAAGGTCTGCTGGTAGATCATGGTATCCATATCACTTGGAGAACTGTTGCCGCCGAAGCAGAAGTTTCCGAGGCTGTATACAATATTCCTGTCTTTATAAGTTTCAATACCCTGAAGTACATGCGGATGATGTCCGCATACAAGATCAGCACCTTCATCAATCGCGATGCGTCCAAGTGTTGTCTGGTTGCTGTCCGGAACGGTTTCCGTTTCATTACCCCAGTGGAAGATCACTACGATTAGCTGTGCCCCGTCTGCCTTTACTTTTGCAATATTGTCTTTTAACTGCTGCTCGCGCTCAAGATGGTCGTACAGTTCATAGATACCGACTAATCCCACTTTGATTCCCTTTACATCCATAACAGCAGTTTCATCATATCCGAAATGAACGATTCCTGTATCATCCAGTGCTGCCAGAGTATCATCGAAACTCTGATCACCGTAATCATGACTGTGATTATTAGCGGTATTTACGGCTTCTACAGATCCGTTTGTCAGAATAGAGGCATAGGATGCGGGTGCTTTAAATGCAAATGTTTTATCCTCCCGTTCATCAGAATCGGTGAGTGTTCCTTCAAAATTCGCAATAGTCAGATCATCTGCGGAAAAAATATCTTTTACATTCTGCAGGAAATAATCTGCACCGTAATTTTCATAATAAGCATTTAAGCTGGTATCATAATCAAAAGTTTCATCTGTGCCAAGAGTGCAGTCACCGACAACGCTGAGTGTCAGAGAAACAGGAGAAGATACTGTAGCATTGGAGGAATCCGTGTTCTGAGAATCTGAGGATGCTTTCTGGCTGTTGTCCTTAGAAGCGTTCATGGAAACAGTTTTTTTGGCTGCTGCCTGTCTGGAACTCATATAGTTGTTGCATCCGCGGATACCTGCCAGAATAAGTATAAAAACCAGAACAAAGATACCGATACCTGTTGCAATCAGCAATTTTTGCCTTTTTTCCTGATAGTATTTTGATTTTTTGTAGATATCTTTCCTGCGTGCAGAAGAAGATTTCGTCTGGCTTCGCTTGTTGGATTGTAGGCTCATATGTATAGTTCTCGCTTTCGTTTATAATAGATTAGAGATATAGTATTTAAAAAAATATTAAAGAGACCGGGCAGTTAAAATATCTGAACAGATGATCAGAATTAACAAAAAATAAATCGTAATTGCTATAGGATATATTCAAAGTATATAGAGAATTCACAGAATCGTCAAGAAATAAGTCTTTTCATAAAACCGTATTTTTGTTATAATACCATGACAAAAGGTTACATAAATATTACAGACAAAGAATGAGATGTGTTATCCTAAAGCATATGAAACATGCTCTGAAAGCACTCAAAGATAATGAGAGATGGGTACGTGAGATAGCACTTCTCAGGAAAGAATATGAGGAAAAATAAAGATGAAAACATTGATATTCAACGGTTCACCGCGAAAGAACGGTGAAACTGCATATATGATCCGGACTCTGCAGGAAAATCTTGGAGGGGATTTTAAGGTGGTTAATGCCTACAGGGCAGATATCCGACCGTGTATAGACTGCAGATGGTGTTTTGACCATGCAGGATGCGCAGTCAAAGATGAATGGCAGGAGGTTCTTTCGTACATTGAAGAATGTGACCATATTATTATGGCATCTCCTGTATATTTTGAGGAGGTTACGGGAATGCTTCTTGCTGTGATGAGCAGACTGCAGACCTATTTCAGCGCAAGATATATCCGTAAAGAAGAACCTGTTCCTAAGAAGAAAACAGGAGCAGTTCTGCTGACAGCAGGAAGTATCGGACCCAGAGAAAAAGCGGAAAGTACGGCAGAGATGCTGCTTCGTCAGATGAGCTGTGACAGTCTGGGGACTGTATATGTAAACCGTACAGACAAAGTGCCGGTCAGAGACAGAGAAGATATCATACAGGAAATAAAAGATCTGGCAGGCAGATTGAGAACAGCAGAATAAATATTATCTGAAAATGAAACACCATTTGTGTTATGTGGAACAGACGAAAGGATGATTAAAATGAAAAAAATAAAATATTTTATGATTACAGGAATGCTTCTGGCATCCATCGGTCTTGCCGGATGTGGGAAGAAGTCAGAAGATGATATTACAAATAAGGAAATTTATCAGGATGATCTTGAACCGCTGACAGAAGAAGAGCTGAATGAAATGGATGCAGATACTTCTGACGAGGATATGAAACAGATTGATGAGCCTGAGGAAGAGACCGCTGACATTACAGATACTACAGATGCAACAGAAACTACAGATAAAACGGAAAATACAGATAAAGCAGAAACTTCAGATTCTTCTGCAAAAAAATCTGCGGATAAAACTGAAACATCAGATTCTGCAGATACAACGAAATCAGAAACTAAAACTGAAAAATAATCACAAGGGGGCTGTCGCTGGAATTATTATTGCGACAGCCCCCTGATCATATTTCTGTAATTATCAGGAAAGAACCTCGTTCTTCAGTTCGTTCCCATCCATAAATGCTTTCGCATTTTCGAGAGTAGTCTCGGCAATGTTAGTCAGTGCTTCTTTTGTAAAGAATCCCTGATGAGAAGTCATCACTACATTCGGGAAGGAGAGCAGGCGCTGGGTAATGGAGCTCTGCAGAATACGCTCGGACATATCCTCGAATACGAAATCAGTTTCTTCTTCATAAACATCCAGTCCTACTGCAAAGAACTTATGATCACGGATTCCGGAGATCAGGTCCTCTGTCTTGATCAGGCCGCCGCGGGAAGTGTTTACAAGAATTACACCATCTTTCATTTTGGCGATAGTTTCTTCATTGATGATGTGTTTGGTTTCTTCTGTAAGCGGGCAGTGAAGACTGATGAGATCACTGGTTGCCAGAAGCTCATCCAGAGATACATATTCCAGATAATCCAGGCTCTTATTCGGGAAAAGATCGTAAGCGATAACTCTCATACCAAAACCTTTGCAGATTTTTGCCATTGCCTGGCCAATTTTTCCGGTACCAATGATTCCGGCAGTTTTCTGATAGAAATTAAGTCCCATCAGACCACTTAAAGAGAAGTTGTTTTCGCGGCATTTGATGTATGCTTTATGTGTGTGGCGGTTTGCTGTCAGCGCAAGTGCCATTGCATGCTCAGCCACAGCTTCCGGAGAATATCCCGGAACACGCAGAACCTTCATTCCGAATTTGTGAGCAGTTTCCAGATCTACATTGTTATATCCTGCGCAGCGCATAAGAATCAGTTTTACACCCTGAGCATTCAGCTCTTCGATAACAGGAGTGCTCAGATCAGCGTTTACAAAAGCGCAGATTGCCTCATATCCTTTTGCAAGGGAAGCAGTTTCTTCGTGAATATTTGCTTCGGTAAATTTAATTGTAATTCCCGGATAGGAAGGAAGAAGCTTCTCGAAAAATTCTTCGTCGTAGTTTTTTGTGCCGTAAAATAAGATTTTCATAAATGTTAGCTCCTCTCTGGCTGTATACCTGTATGGTATACTCACCGTGAAAATTATAATATCAGTGTGTATAGCAATCCTTATAAATAATGCATCTTAATCCAGACCATCAGAGTGTGAAATCCTGCTATAGTAAAACAAATCGAATAATGTTAAAATAATAACAATCTTCTGACGATTCACATTATAACCGATTTATCGGAAAAAGAAAAGGCTATTTTGGATAAAATTTCTCAAGTATCTATAAAAATACAATCTGAGAGAGTATGAAGATACTGTAAATAGGAATTGCAAATTATGCTTTGTTATGAAAAGTATGTACAGAAAGATAAAAGATATGCAGGATAAAAAAACATCTTGCGAGATATTACAGGTGAACAGTAAAAATTATGCTGCTGTCAACAAACATAAAAAAATGATATGTTGACAGCAGCATAATTATAAATGACAGTTGCTATTTTCCGAGAGAGTACAGATCTTCATAGAATTCCGGATAGGAAATTTTAACGCAGTCCCCATCTTTGATAGTAAGTGTACCGTCACAAATTGTACCTGCAACAGCAAAGGACATGGCAATACGGTGATCAAGATAAGAATTGATCTCGGCACCATGAAGTGGCTTTCCTCCATGGATGATCATTCCGTCATCAGTCGGCTGAATATCAGCTCCCATGCGTTTCAGCCCTTCTGTTACCACTGCGATACGGTCAGATTCTTTTACCTTCAGCTCCTGTGCATCCCTGATAACAGTAGTCCCCTCTGCAAAAGCTGCCATCACAGCGATCATCGGGATTTCATCGATCAGTGTGGGGATGATCTCACCCTCAACAGTGGTTCCGTGAAGACTGCTTGTGCGGATCAGCAGGTCAGCGGTAGGCTCACCCTCTGTACTTGCATTCAGCAGAGTAATATCAGCCCCCATAGCCTTGCATATGCGAAGCATTCCGTCTCTGGTTGGATTAATGCCTACATTTTTAAGAAGAATCTCACTTCCGGGAGTAAGAAGCCCTGCTGCGATAAAGTAAGTAGCAGAAGAAATATCTCCGGGAACTTTAATCTCGCGTCCGTTCAGCACAGGCTCCGGTTCAATAGAAGCAGTTGTTCCCTGGGAATTTACATTTGCGCCGAAATAATTCAGCATGATCTCCGTATGATTTCTGGAAAGCACCGGCTCTGTGACACTGGTGATCCCATCTGCATACATACCAGCCAGAAGCACGCAGGATTTTACCTGTGCGGAAGCAACCGGTGACTGATAATGAGTGGCGTGTAAAGGCTTTCCTGTAATACGCAAAGGTGCGCATCCATTGCCCCTCAGGCTTACGATATCAGCGCCCATAGACAGAAGAGGAGTCATAATCCTTTTCATTGGACGGGACTGAATGGAAGCGTCGCCGTTTAATTCACTGGTAAAAGACTGTCCTGCCAGAATTCCGGAGATCAGTCTTGTGGTAGTCCCGCTGTTTCCTACATCCAGAGTTTCAGATGGAGCACTGAGTCCGTGAAGCCCCTTTCCGTGAACGAGGATTTCGGAAGCGTTTCTTTCAATATCGATTCCCATTTTCCGGAAACAGGAGATAGTAGAGAGACAGTCAGCTCCCTCAAGAAAATGTGTGATCTTTGTAGTACCCTGTGCAAGAGAACCGAACATAACTGCACGATGAGAAATGGATTTATCTCCGGGTACAGTGAGTTCTCCTCTGAGGTTTGTCTGTTTTTTTATTTCCATGTTTGATTCCTGCCTGTTTTTATAATATTTCTGTATTTCCCTGCAGTTATTTATAGCAATCTGCTTTTGACAAAATATTTTTGAAATGAATATCAAAGGGTGATCTGTTTAGCGTTCGTAGACAATATAATTTCTTTTTTTAAGGAGTGCGGCACCCTTTTCCATAGAGATTCCGTCGTAGAATTCAATTTTGAGGACACCTTCCTCGAATTCACGGTTGTGAATGATACCGATATTTTTAATGCTGATCTTCTCCATCGCAAGGATAGTGGCAATCGTAGCAATACCGCCGGCCTCATCCGCAATATCAAGATACAGGACATAAGCCTTTTTCAGCAGACCATTGTCTACCACATCAATAGAATCACGGTAATCTCTGGAACTTGCAAACATCTGATACAGACTCCTGGAGTCTTTGTTATCTACAAAACACTTGATCTGAACCAGCAGGCGGATGTAGTCATCCAGAACATTGGAGATATTCTGATTATTTTCCACACAGATCTGCTCCCACATAATTGGAGAAGAAGAAGCAATACGTGTGATATCGCGGAAACCTCCGGCTGCAATCGTTTTCATATATTCCTGATCACTGTCCAGCATATTGACAAGATTTACCAGTGCAGAAGCAATAATATGAGGCAGATGGCTGACTCCGGCAGTGATGAAATCGTGTTCTTCACTTGTAAGGACCATCGGGATCGCACCAAGGGAAGAAATCATCTCTGTGAAATCTGTCAGGCGTTCCAGTGCAACTTCACCGCCCGGAGTAATAATATAGTAAGCATTCTCAATCAGACGGTCACTGGAAGCTTCGAATCCGGTCTTCTCAGAACCGGCCATTGGATGACCTCCGATAAAACGGGATTCCATTCCAAGACGTTCTACTTCTTTATGGATAATGCCCTTGACACTTCCGACATCTGTGAGGATCGTGTCAGGACCGATATTGTCTTTGAAATATTCAAGATATTTTACATTAAATTCTACAGGAGCACACAGGAAAATATAATCGCAGCTCCTGAAACGTTCATCATGTTCTTCGCATACAGCATCGATCATATTGCTGCTTACTGCTGCAGCAAGTGTTTCCCGATCCTGATCATAAGCAAGAAGTCGGTAGTCTTCATGGTATTTTCGGATGGCCTTGGCAATTGATCCGCCAATCAGTCCGAGACCGATAAAACCGATAGTTTTCATAGTGGTTTTTGCATCCTTTCAGGTAACATTATTCGTAACTGTGAAAATACGGAACAGTTACATGATTTCATAATTTACTATTTTAAAGGATATGATTTGAAAAGTCAATTCATACGGCACTTTTATACATAAATAATTTAAAGCGACAAAGCGAACGCCGTATCATATGCAGATATCTTCCATATCTTTCGCACTCTGGTTACGAAGACTGTTATAGTCAACTGAAAAAACGATGCACTATAAATATTCGTACAATCAAAATCAGTCAGCCAGCTGTGCACTTGAGATAAAATTCACAGTCGAGATTCGTGAAAATTACTGAAAATATATAAAATGCTCATCAATTTACAAGAAGTTCACAAAAAAAGATGTTAAAATTTCATAAAATACTTGAAAAATATAAAAAAATTTAGTAATATATAGCCATATCGTTGCTGCGGACGTTGCAGGCGGCAATAACATAACAGACAAACAGGGAGGTACGCAACATGGATGTATTTAGAACTGACCGAATTAGAAATGTAGTCCTTTTAGGTCATGGGGGCGCTGGCAAAACTACACTGGCAGAAGCAATGGCTTACTTAGCAGGAATGACTAACCGTCTCGGAAGAGTAGAAGACGGAAATACTGTCAGCGATTATGACAAAGAAGAGATTAAGAGACATTTTTCCATTTCTACCACATTGATCCCGGTACCGTGGGATAAGGTAAAGATCAATGTGCTGGATACTCCCGGATATTTCGATTTCGTAGGCGAAGTAGAAGAAGCAGTAAGCGCAGCAGATGCAGCGATCATTGTAGTTTCCGGTAAAGCAGGCGTTCAGGTTGGAACACAGAAGGCATGGAACTTATGTGAGAAATATAAACTTCCGAGAATGATCTTTGTCACAGATATGGACGTAGATGATGTCAGCTACCGTAAAGTAGTAGAACAGCTCACTGAACTCTACGGCAAGAAGATCGCACCGCTTCACTTCCCGATTCGTGAAGACGGCAAATTTGTAGGATATGTAAATGTTGTAAAACAGGCAGGACGTAAGTACATAGATAAAGGTAAGAAAGAGGAATGCCCGATTCCTGAATACCTGGATGAATATCTGGAGAAATATCACGATATCCTTATGGAATCTGTTGCAGAGACCAGCGAGGAATTCATGGACCGTTATTTTGAAGGTGATACATTCTCGGTAACAGAGGTTTCCGCAGCACTTGCAATGAACGTACAGGAAGCATCTATCGTACCTGTATGCATGGGCTCACCGATCAATCTTCGCGGTGTATCCAACTTACTGGATGATATCTGCGGATATTTCCCAAGCCCGGACAAACGCTCCTGCAACGGAATCGCTCAGAAGACAAATGAGATCTTTGAAGCAAACTACGACTTCACGAAAGTGAAATCCGCATATGTGTGGAAAACAATTGCAGACCCGTTCCTTGGCAAATATTCTCTTATTAAAGTATGCTCCGGTGTTATCAAATCCGATGACACTTTATTAAACGTAGAGAAAGGCGAAGAAGAACGTCTGAATAAATTATATGTACTTGAAGGATCCAAACCGATCGAGGTTCCGGAACTTCATGCCGGTGATATTGGTGCAATTGCAAAATTAAACAGCGTACAGACTGGTGACAGCCTTGCGACAAAAGCAAATCCGATTCTTTATCCGAAGGCACTCCTTTCCACACCATATACCTGCAAGAGATTTAAAGCAGTGAAGAAGGGTGATGAGGATAAGATTTCCCAGGCACTTGCGAAGATGATGAGTGAAGACAAGACACTTCGTGTAGTAAATGACAGTGCAAACCGTCAGAGCCTTATCTATGGTATCGGTGATCAGCATCTCGATATCGTTATGAATAAATTAAAAGAACGCTACAAAGTAGATGTTGAGCTGAGCAAACCGAAGGTTCCGTTCCGCGAGACGATCCGTAAGAATGCAGATGTAGAGGGTAAACATAAGAAACAGTCCGGTGGACATGGACAGTATGGACATGTTAAGATGCGTTTCGAGCCATCAGGCGATCTGGAGACACCTTATGAATTTGAACAGGTTGTAGTTGGTGGTGCAGTTCCGAAGAACTACTTCCCGGCAGTTGAGAAAGGTCTGCAGGAATGCGTATTAAAGGGACCTCTGGCTGCATATCCGGTAGTTGGTGTGAAAGCTACTCTGTATGATGGTTCCTATCATCCGGTAGACTCCTCTGAAATGGCATTTAAGATGGCTACCATCCTTGCATTCAAAAAAGGCTTTATGGATGCATCACCTGTACTCTTAGAGCCAATTGTATCTATGAAAGTAACTGTTCCGGATAAATTTACCGGTGATGTTATGGGCGACCTGAACAAACGTCGTGGCCGTGTTCTTGGTATGACTCCTGATCATCAGGGCAATACCATTATTGAGGCAGATGTTCCACAGCTTGAGATTTATGGATATTCCACAGATCTTCGTTCTATGACAGGTGGAAGCGGAGAATTCTCCTATGAATTTGCACGCTACGAGCAGGCTCCTGGAGATATTCAGGCAAAAGAAATCGAAGCAAGAGCAAGCAAAGTGGATAAATCTGAAGAATAATAAGAGGCTGGCGGTTACCGACAGAGAGGCAGCAGATAAATATATCAGCGCTATGAATTAGATGTAAGTATATAAGAAATAAAGAAGACAGGACATTTGACAGAAATGTGAGATGTCCTGTTTTTACTGTTCACTGGTAGTAACTATAAAATAGGTCCCATTTTTATCGCAAAAACAGCCAATACTGCGAAACGTTACATTGACAAACCGGCGCCATTGAATTAAAATGAATTTTTAGATATAGCAAAATGTTGGAGGAAGTATAGAGATGAAATACTTGTTTAAAAAGATCGAGCCTAAGTGGCAGGCAAAATGGGAAGAGGCCAAAGTCTTCGAAGCCAAAGATAACAGTGACAAACCTAAATTCTATGGTCTGGTAGAGTTCCCATATCCAAGCGGTGCCGGTATGCACGTAGGACATATCAAAGCATATTCCAGTCTGGAGGTTATTTCCAGAAAACGTCGTATGGAAGGCTATAATGTACTTTTCCCGATCGGATTTGATGCATTTGGTCTCCCGACAGAGAACTACGCGGTAAAGACCGGAACACATCCACGTATCATCACAGATGAGAACATCAAGAGATTCTCAAACCAGTTAAAGAAAGTTGGATTTTCTTTTGACTGGAACCGTGTGATCGATACAACAGATGAAGACTACTACAAATGGACACAGTGGATTTTCCTGAAAATGTTTGAAAAAGGTCTTGTATTCAGAGACAGAACACTGGTTAACTACTGTCCGCACTGTAAAGTAGTCCTTTCCAATGAAGACAGCCAGGGCGGTAAATGTGATATCTGCCACAGCGATGTTGTTCAGAAATCCAAAGATGTATGGTATTTAAGAATCACCCAGTATGCAGATAAGCTTCTGGAAGGTCTGAAAGATGTAGACTATCCGGATAATGTAAAACAGCAGCAGATCCACTGGATCGGCAAATCAAAAGGTGCTTTCGTTAACTTCGATGTTGACGGAATCGATGAGAAACTTGAAATCTATACAACCAGACCGGATACTCTGTTTGGTGTAACATTCATGGTAATCGCACCGGAACATCCGATCATTGACAAATATGCAGATAAAATCACAAACATGGATGAGATCACTGCATATCGTAATGAGTGTGCAAAGAAAACAGAGTTTGAGAGAACTCAGCTTGTAAAAGATAAAACAGGTGTGAGAATCCAGGGACTTGAGGGAATCAACCCGGTTAACGGTAAGAAAATCCCGATCTACATTGCTGACTATGTAATGATGGGATATGGTACAGGTGCTATCATGGCAGTACCTGCTCACGACCAGCGTGACTATGATTTCGCGAAGAAATTCGGCATCGACATTATCGAAGTTATCAAAGGCGGAGATATTTCCAAAGAAGCCTATACAGGCGACGGCGAAATGGTAAACTCCGATTTCCTGAACGGATATGCAAAGAAGAAAGATTCTATTGAGCGTATGTTGGAAGAACTGGAGAAAAAAGGAATCGGTAAAGCCGGTGTTCAGTATAAGATGAAAGACTGGGCATTCAACCGCCAGAGATACTGGGGTGAGCCAATCCCGCTTATCCACTGCCCGAACTGCGGTGTTGTGGCAGTTCCGGAGAACGAACTTCCGCTGCGCCTGCCGGATGTAAAGGACTTCGAGCCGGGTGAAGACGGACAGTCCCCACTTGCAAAGATTGATTCTTTCGTAAACTGCACATGCCCGAAATGTGGTGCTGCAGCGAAGCGTGAGACAGATACTATGCCTCAGTGGGCAGGATCTTCCTGGTATTTCTTAAGATATACAGATCCGCACAATGCAAATGCACTGGCAGATATGGACAAACTGAAATACTGGATGCCTGTTGACTGGTACAATGGTGGTATGGAACACGTTACCAGACATATGATCTACTCCAGATTCTGGCATCATTTCCTGTATGATCTTGGCGTAGTAAATACACCGGAACCATACGCAAAACGTTCCATCCAGGGATTGATCCTCGGACCGGACGGAGATAAAATGAGTAAATCCAAGGGTAATGTAGTTGACCCGCTGGATATTGTAGAAGAATACGGTGCAGATACTCTTCGTACCTATGTGCTGTTTATGGGTGACTATGGCGCAGCTACACCATGGAGCGAGAACTCTGTAAAGGGCTGTAAGAAGTTCCTGGACCGTGTTGCAGGGCTGACAGATATCCTTTCTGAAGAATCCGTATCTGATGAACTGGAGATGAAACTCCACCGTACCATCAAGAAAGTTTCTTCTGATATCGAGAACCTGAAATTCAATACAGCGATCGCCAGCCTGATGACACTCATTAATGAGATCACAGCAGAAGGACACTTAAGCAAAGATGACCTTACCATCTTTATCAAACTGCTTAGTCCGTTCGCACCGCATATCTGCGAAGAAATCTGGGAATTCATCGGAGGTGAAGGCTTACTGGCAGTTTCCGAATGGCCGAAATACGATGAAGGCAAAACAATTGCCAAGACCGTTGAGATTGGTGTACAGGTAAACGGTAAAGTAAGAGGAACAATCGTAATCCCTAACGGATGTGAAAAAGAAAAAGCATTCGAGATCGCCAAAGCAGACGAGAGAATTGCTTCCTTCCTGGAAGGCAAGAACCTTATCAAAGAGATTTATGTACCGAACAAGATCGTAAACTTTGTTGCGAAATAATAGAAACAGTAAAAAGAGGACTGACAGAAATTTTTCTGAACAGTCCTCTTTTGAGTTTGCCAGCTGTATTAAGAAACCTTTAGACCTTTTCAGGCAACCGCCTGCTGATATGCCGGAATGTCAGTGTAAACACGATTCCCTTCACGATAGAAGAGATTGTAAGCGCCCACCATACACCATTTAATCCCATTCCCGCATGTGTCAGGATCAATGCCAGCGGGATTCGTGAGCCTGTCAGGATCACACTGATCGTACTGGATAATCTGGTGCGTCCAAGTCCTGATAATGCGCCCACTGTCATCAGCTCAATGGACATAAAGACTTCACTGAATCCGATAATGACCAGATAATTGACAGCAGTATCCAGAGCTTCTTTTTCGTGGAAAAATAACCTGGCAATTGGTTCCGGAAGAAAGACAAAAGCTGCAGTGACAAACAGGCCCCAAATTGTGAGAACGCGAAATGACAGACTGTAACCTTTGCGGATACGGTCTTTTTTTCGTGCACCGTAGTTTTGGGCAATAAAAGCATTCAGTGCTGAAGCAAAACCATCAGCAGTATTCCAGGATACGGATTCAATCTGTCCGCCAACACGCTGCGTTGCAATAGCGGCAGCACCATAACCGGAAACCATACGGGTCAGAATCATGGAGATGAAACAGTAAATGCTTCCCTGTATAGCTGTGGGAAACCCGATCCTGAAGATGTGCTTATAATATTCTTTTGGAAAAACAGACAGCAGATTCAGATGCTGTAAAACATTGGGCTCCAGTCTGGAATGCCGGATACGCACAACCATCACCACAAAAACCAGAATCTGTGAACTTACTGTCGCAATAGCGGCTCCGGCAACCTCTAGCCTCGGGAAAGGTCCGATGCCAAGGATCAGCAGCGGATCCAGGATCATATTTCCTGCAAGCCCGATAAAGTTTGCAAGCAGGGGAGTGCGGGAATCTCCCTGCGCAGTAGAGAGTCCTGTCAGCGTCAGATTCAGATAAGAAAAAAGGATCAGTCCACAGGTGATCAATGTATAAGATCTGGCAGCAGTATAAGTTTCTGCGTCGGTCAGATTAAAAAATCCCAGCAGAGGCTGTATGAAAATAACACAGACAGCAGCAAACAAAATGCCGGACAGTGCAGTGAGCTGCAGAGAACCGGCAGCATAGGAACGTGCCTGGTCATAATCTTTGCGCCCGCATGCCTGAGCTGTATTTACCTGTCCGCCCATTCTTGACAGGGATGCAAGCCCCTGGGAGAGCCAGACATACATTCCGCCTACTCCCACGCCTGCAACCGCCTTCGCACCAAGCAGTCCGATCCATGCCATATCCATAATACTGTATGCTGTTCCCAGCATGGAAGAAATCATGATAGGCAGAGCCAGCTCTGCCAGAGTTTTCAGGATCGGACCAGAAGTCAGATCCACAGTTTTTGATTTACTCATTTGTAATAACCCTTCATGTACCAATTATTATAATACTTTTGTAGTCCATTTACTGCAGTCCCATACCTGAGAAACCACATCGCGGTAAAACTCCGGTTCATGGCAGATCAGGAGAATGCTTCCCTTATATTCGATCAATGCCTGCTTCAAAGCTTCTTTTGCATCCACATCCAGATGATTGGTAGGCTCGTCCAGAAGCAGAATGTTCGTTTCTTTATTCACCAGCTTACACAGACGCACCTTCGCCTGCTCCCCGCCACTCAGTACACGTACCTGACTTTCAATATGCTTGGTAGTCAGACCGCATTTGGCGAGAGCAGACCGCACCTCATACTGAGTATAAGACGGAAACTCCGCCCAGATCTCATCAATACAGGTAGTCTTGTTATCACCTTTGACTTCCTGCTCAAAATATCCAATCTGAAGATTCTCCCCAAGTTCGCAGGAACCCTTCAGAGACGGGATCAACCCCAGAATACTCTTCAGTAAAGTTGTCTTACCGATACCGTTTGCACCAACTAACGCAATCTTATTTCCTCTTTCCATAGAGAGAGTAACAGGTCTGGAAAGGGGTTCATTATAACCAATAACCAGATCCTTCGTTTCGAAAATATATTTCCCCGGAGTGCGTCCGTATTTAAAATGAAACTCAGGCTTCGGCTTCTCGGCAGCAAGCTCGATCACATCCATCTTATCCAGCTTCTTCTGTCTGGACATTGCCATATTTCTTGTAGAAACCCTGGCCTTATTTCTTGCGACGAAATCCTTCAGTTCACTGATTTCCTGCTGCTGGCGTCTGTAAGCAGCTTCAAGCTGAGCCTTCTTCACCTCATACACTTCCTGGAAATGGTCATAATCCCCGACATAACGGTTCAGTTCCTGATTCTCCATATGATAAACCAGATTGATAACAGAATTCAGAAACGGAATATCGTGGGAGATAAGGATAAATGCATTCTCATAATCCTGCAGATAACGCTTCAGCCATTCGATATGTTCCTCATCCAGATAGTTGGTAGGCTCATCCAGAAGCAGGATATCCGGCTTCTCCAGAAGCAGCTTGCCAAGCAGAACCTTGGTTCTCTGACCACCACTCAGGTCTGTAACATCACGTTCCAGTCCGATATCCAGAAGTCCCAGGGCTCTGGCAACTTCCTCCACCTTCGCATCGATCACATAGAAATCATGCATGGTAAGGGTATCCTGAATAGTTCCCAGCTCCTCCATCAGAGTATCCATCTCCTCAGGAGAAGCAGTGCCAAGAGAGTCACAGATCCCATTCATTCTTTCCTCCATCTCAAAGAGATAAGAGAACGCAGACTTCAGCACGTCACGGATGGACATACCCTGAGAAAGGACAGAATGCTGGTCCAGATAGCCGACACGTACATTCTTTGCCCATTCAATCTTACCCTCATCCGGCATCAGCTTTCCGGTTACAATATTAAAGAAAGTAGATTTACCTTCCCCGTTGGCACCAACCAGTCCAATATGCTCGCCCTTTAACAGGCGGAAAGACACATCATTAAAAATCGCCCTGTCTCCGAAACCATGTGTCAGATGTTCAACATTCAAAATACTCATAAAAAGAAATTCTCCTTAATTATTGTTATATAATGTCAGGGTCCAAAGGTATTTCACCCCTGACCTGACATCCACGAATTACTTACTCCGCTGCAAAGCAGCTCCCGCAATTCTTTTAATATTTGTAACTATACAACAGTATGATCAGACTTCCCTGACTCCTTTTAATGACGGCTCAGCCATCAGCGAATAATTTGTATAATAAACCACAAATCCGGGCTTCGCCCCTGCAGGCTTTTTCACCTGCTTCTTCTGGATATAATCAATCTCCACCTTAGGAGCAGTACGTCCTTTGGAATAATAAGCAGCAAGCTGTCCCGCAATCTCAAAGATATGATCCGGCAGTTCGCCGTCCTTAGACTTCACGACCACATGCGAACCGGCCATCTTCTTGGCATGAAACCACCAGTCATTCCCTGTGGCAAACTTAAAGGTAAGCTCATCATTCTGGAAATTATTTTTTCCCACATAAATATCATACCCATCCTCAGTCACATAATGGAACGGCTTAGACTTACTCTGCGCCTTTTGCCCCTTCCTGCGGTCATAATGCTTCTTAATATATCCATACTCCATCAGCTCTTCCTTGATCTGTGCCAGATCACTCTCAGCCAAAGCAATATCCAGAGCATTGGAAACAGACTCCAGATGCTCAATCTCACTTCTCGTATCTGCAATCTGCTCAGTCAGAGCCTCCTCCGTACGCTTCAGCTTTCCATACTTGTCAAAATACTTCTTGGAATTCTCCGCCGGAGTCATAGTAGGATCAAGAGGAATGGTAATCTCCTCATTGGTATAATAATTCAGAGCCTTAAACGATTTACATCCATCCTCCAGCCCATACCCATAAGTATTGATCAGCTCCCCGTAAACCTTATACTTCTCTTTCTTCGCAGTATCCTTCATCTGCTTCTCCTGCAGACTCAGCTTCTTACGGTTACGCTCCAGCGCAGTCTGCACGATCCTCCTCAGATCCGAAGACTTCTGATGGATACGCGTCAACGTATTCTTTGTCGCATAATAAGTCTCCAGCATCTGTGAAACACTCTCAAACTCCACAGAATGATACTCCGGTCCATACTGCTGGAACGCAAACACACCATACTCCACAGGTTCTTCCCCCCGGTAAACAATATTCGGAGAAAAATCCCCCTCCACAACCTGATCCATCAGCCTGCGGAACGTATGATACAAATGCACCCTCGCCGCCTCATCCAGAGACTGCGCTGCATCACTCCCGTCAATCGAAGCCCTGAAACAGATCTCCTCCGCAACAACCGGACTGATTCCAGTAAGAGAAGAGTAAACAGCTCTGGAAATATTACAGGGCTTCCTGCACACAACATCACAAAACTCCTCCTCACTCACAGTCAGCGGATCCAGCTTATCCTGCGTCTTCGGAATAAAATACTCCCTTCCCGGAAGCACCTCACGCACAGAACTCATATGAGAAGAAACATGCTTGATACTATCCAGGATCATCCCCTTATCATCACAGAAAATAATATTACTGTGCTTGCCCATCAGCTCCATGATAAGAACCTTCTTACAGGGATCCCCCAGCTCATTCAGATGCTCCAGCTCAAACATCACCACACGCTCCATCCCCGGCTGCCTGATATCCGAAATCCTCGCACTTCCAATATGCTTACGCAGCAGCATACAGAAATTAGGCGCAGTCATAGGGCTGGGCTTATTCTTGGAAGTAAAATAAATCAGCGGAAGAGAAGCACTGGCCGAAAGCAGCAGCCTGCACTGCCCATTCGCCCCCTTCCCCGTAATCAAAAGCTCATCCGCCTCCGGCTGAGCAATCTTATTAAACCGTCCTCCATCCAAATTCAAATGCAGCTCCTTCACCATAGCCGCAATCGTAATCCCATCAAAAGCCATATAAAAACACTCCTTTTTAAATAATACTCACAATAATCAAAATCTCAGTCTCCAATATGACTGATAACAATTTTATAATTGACAGGTAATACATAAAATCTAAACATCACCTACGTCAGAAAGGCAAAGCCCTTTCTGACAAACAAACTCTAATATAACAGGCCTCTCTGAAAGCCTTCCAATTAAATATACCATATACCTCCCACAGCCAGTCACCAGCAGGAGAAAATAAATAGTTCCGGGCGCATTTGCAGGGGTTGTAGTAACTCTTAGGCTTCGGGAATCTGCGTTATGAAAAAAACAGCAACCTGTCTGAGCGAAGCGAGTTTTGCTGTTTTTTTCATGCCTTTAGCAGATTTCCGAAGCCTTAGAGTTGACTAAACCCCGAAACCGCGCCCGGAACTATTTATTTTCTCCTGCGTCCTACCTGCGTCCCACCTGCGGCGTCCCTTCTGCTAGTATACCACACATTTCCTACCGCCATCAACGAAAAAATGTTTGACTCCCATTCTATAATGAACTATAATAAATCTGTATGTAAACCAGAACAGGCACACATACCCCGACACTAATAGACAGACAAAGAGAGAAAAACTATGATAAAAAGCATGACAGGTTTCGGCCGGGCAGAAGTCGTGACCAAAGAAAGAAAAATAACAATCGAACTAAAATCTGTCAACCACAGATACCTGGACCTCAGCATCAAAATGCCCAGAAAACTCAACTTCTTGGAAGGCGCAGTCAGAAACCTGATGAAAACCTACATCCAGAGAGGCAAAGTTGATGTATACATCACATACGAAGACTACACCCTGGACAACGGAGCTCTCAAATACAACAGAGAACTCGCATCCGAATACATCACCTGTCTTAAACAGATGCAGCAGGACTTTGACCTTGACTACGATATCAAAGTCAGCACTCTGTCACGCTATCCGGAGGTACTTGTCATGGAAGAACAGTCTGTTGATGAGGAAGCACTCTGGGAATCTCTGGAACCGCCCCTTCGCGAGGCATGTGAGAAATTTGTCCAGACAAGGATACTGGAAGGCAGAAATCTTGAGAAAGACCTTATCGGAAAACTGAACAGCCTTGAAGAAAAAGTATTACGTGTAGAAGCCCGCTCTCCGGAAGTAGTCAATGCCTACAGGACCAAACTGGAAGCAAAAGTTTCCGAGCTGCTGGAAGATACACAGATCGACGACAACCGCATCGCAGCAGAAGTCATCCTGTTTTCAGACAAAATCTGCAATGATGAGGAAACCGTCCGCCTTCACAGCCACATCAGGAACATGAAAAAGATGCTCACAACAGAGAAAGAAGGCATCGGACGCAAACTGGACTTCATGGCACAGGAAATGAACAGAGAAGCAAACACGATTTTATCCAAATCAAGTGATCTGGAGATCTCCAACATTGCCATTGATCTGAAAACAGAGATCGAGAAAGTCAGAGAACAGATCCAGAACGTAGAATAGAGGAAGAAAACGTGGCAAGACTTATTAATATCGGTTTTGGAAATGTAGTCAATTCACAGAAAATCGTGGCAGTGGTAAGCCCGGATGCGGCACCTGTAAAACGAATGGTGCAGAGCATAAAGGGAACCCGGTCACTGATTGATGCAACTCAGGGGCGAAAGACAAAAGCAGTGATCGTCACAAGCGACGATTATCTGGTGCTCAGCGCACTTCAGCCTGAGACCATTGCCCGGAGATTTGCAGAAATATATGAAAACGAGGATAAGGGAGAGACCCATGAATAAAGGAATTTTAGTAGTGGTTTCCGGATTTTCCGGTGCAGGAAAAGGCACAGTAATGAAACGCCTCATGGAGAAATATGATGGTTATGCATTATCTGTCTCCGCAACAACCAGAAAACCCCGTCCCGGTGAAGAGGACGGCAGAGAATATTTCTTCCGTACAAGGGATGAATTTGAGAAGCTGATCGAAGAGGATGCATTGCTTGAATATGCCCGGTATGTGGAAAATTATTACGGTACCCCACGCTCTTATGTCGAAGAGCAGCTTCAGGCAGGCAGAAATGTAATCCTTGAGATCGAAATCCAGGGCGCAATGAAGATCAAAGAGAAAATACCGGAAGCACTTCTGGTGTTTGTAACTCCGCCGACTGTGGAGGAACTGGAACGCCGTCTCACAGGCAGAGGAACAGAAACCGCACAGGTGATCGCAGACAGACTTGCAAGAGCCGGTGAAGAGGCAGAAGGTATGGGACAATATGACTATATTCTTGTCAACGATACTGTAGAGGAATGCGTAGACCATCTTCATCAGATTATTGTGAGTGAACATTCCAGAGTATCCAGAAATGCAGAATTTATCGCAGATATCCAGAAACAGACAAAAGCATTTCAGAAATGATAAACATGCGGCCCAGACCGCTTAAAAGAAAGGAGAAAATACATGATACATCCGTCTTATACAGAATTAATCGAAGCAATCAATACAAACAGTGAGGACGACGATACAACAATGTCCCTTAACAGCCGTTATTCCCTTGTACTTGCTGCAAGCAAACGTGCACGCCAGATCATTGCAGGTTCCAAACCAATGGTAGAGGGTGCGGCAGGCAAGAAACCTCTCTCAGTTGCGATCGACGAGCTCTACAAAGGAAAAGTAAAGATCCTTGCTCCGGAAGAAGAGGATGAAGAAGGAACAGAACAGACAGCTGAGGCACAGACAGAAGAATCAGCACAGGCTTCTGAAATCACAGAGACTGCTGAAACAGCAGAAGAAACAACTGCAGAAACAACTGAAGAGTAAGAACTGATGGTAACACAATAGATAAACAAAAGGATGTGTCTGAGAATTACAGAGGTATATTTTCAGGCACATTCTTATAGGAGAATTTATGAAATTATTATTCGTATCATTAGGCTGTGACAAGAACCTTGTAGATTCCGAAGAAATGCTCGGACTTCTTACAGGTAACGGGTTCGAGATCGTAGATGATGAAACTGAAGCAGAGGCCATTGTGGTGAACACCTGTTGCTTCATCAATGACGCAAAGGAAGAGAGCGTCAACACCATCCTTGAGATGGCAGAATACAAGAAAACCGGGAGCTGTAAAGTCCTGGTTGTCACAGGATGTATGGCACAGCGTTATAAGAATGAGATCATTGAGGAAGTACCGGAAGTAGATGCAGTACTTGGCACAACTTCCTACGGAGACATCCTTAAGGCAATCCGTGAAGCAATGGAAGGAAAACATTTCCAGGAATTTAAAGATATTGATTATCTTCCGGAAAAGCTTGGCAAACGTGTTCTCACAACAGGCGGACATTTCGGATACCTCAAGATAGCAGAAGGCTGTGATAAACACTGCACCTACTGTATCATCCCGAAACTTCGCGGTAAATTCCGAAGCGTTCCGATGGAACGTCTGGTAACACAGGCAAAGGAGATGGCAGAGGAAGGCGTAAAAGAGCTGATCCTTGTCGCACAGGAGACAACCGTATATGGAACTGATATATATGGAAAGAAATCTCTTCATATCCTCCTGAAAGAGTTATGCAAGATCAAAGGAATCCGCTGGATCCGCGTGCTTTACTGCTATCCGGAGGAAATTTACGATGAACTGATCCAGACCATGAAAGAGGAGAAGAAGATCTGCCATTATCTGGATCTTCCAATCCAGCATGCAAGTGACCGTATCTTAAAGAGAATGGGAAGAAGGACAACACAGGCAGAGCTGGTGGAGATTGTAAATAAGCTTCGTCGGGAGATTCCTGACATCGTGCTCCGTACCACTCTGATCTCCGGATTCCCCGGGGAAACACAGGAAGACCACGAAGAGCTGATGAGCTTTGTGGATGAGATGGAATTTGACCGTCTGGGAGTATTTACTTACTCACCGGAAGAAGATACACCTGCAGCAACGATGCCTGATCAGGTTGCGGAAGAAGTCAAAGAGGCCAGACGTGACGAGATCATGGAGCTTCAGCAGGAGATCTCCTATGATAAGGGAACTGACCGTATTGGACAGGAACTTCTCGTGATGATCGAGGGAAAAGTTGCAGATGAGAGCGCATACATTGGCAGAACTTACGGAGATGCACCAAAGGTCGACGGTTATATTTTTGTGCAGACAGGAGAACTCCTGATGACAGGAGATTTTGCAAAGGTACGTGTGACCGGTGCACTGGAATATGATTTGATAGGAGAGTTGGCAGATGAATACACCGAATAAACTTACAGTAGCCAGAATGATCCTGGTTCCGTTTCTTGTACTGTTTATGCTTACAGACCTGGGCGGTGAGGCAAACCGCTATATAGCACTTGCTATTTTTGTTGTTGCAAGTGTGACCGACTGGTTTGACGGAAAGCTTGCCAGAAAATACAATCTGGTGACAAACTTTGGAAAATTCATGGATCCTCTTGCAGACAAGCTGCTTGTGTGTTCTGCAATGATCTGCTTTATTGAACTGGAAAAACTTCCGGCATGGTTTGTTATCATTATTATAGGAAGAGAATTTATTATCAGCGGATTTCGTCTGATCGCAGCCGAGAACGGTGTTGTGATCGCGGCAAACTACTGGGGCAAATTCAAGACGGTTTCCCAGATGATCATGATCATTTTACTGCTGATCGATCTGGGTGGAGTGTTTGATATTCTGGAACAGATATTTATCTGGCTTTCCCTGGCACTTACCGTTATTTCCCTGATCACATATATCTGGCAGAACAGGAGTGTTCTGTCCATGCAGGATTAGAAAGAAGGATTTAAATATGGCTTCAGAAAAGGAAGCATCAGAAGAATCAGCATTAGAGGAAACAGCATTAGAAGAAACAGTTGTAGGACTCCTGAAAAAAAAGAAAATGACACTGTCTCTTGCCGAGTCCTGTACAGGCGGTGCGGTAGCAGCGGACATCGTAAATGTACCGGGAGCTTCGGAGGTATTTATGTGCGGCTATGTCACATATACAAACCGCGCCAAAAGAAAATGTCTTGGAGTAAAGAAGAGTACACTGAAGAAAGAAGGTGCTGTCTCAGCCAAATGTGCCAGACAGATGGCAAAAGGCGGTGCGAAAGCAGCCAAAACCGATGTCTGTCTCTCTGTGACAGGACTTGCAGGACCGGGCGGTGGAACAGAGGAAACACCGGTGGGAACCGTATTTATGGGATGTTACTGTGCAGGAAAGACAACTGTGAGGGAATTTCACTTTGAGGGCGACAGAAAAAGTATCAGAGACCAGGCAGTTGAACAGGCATTGACATTTATCTGCGACAGGCTGCGCAAATATGACAGATAATAATTGGTGACAAGTTACATTACTGAACATAAGAGTACATTTCGGAAAGTTGATGAAATGTACTCTTTTTGTTATCATAGCAATTCATATTAACCGAATCAGGTAAGTTTTCTGCGGAGTCTGCGAAAAGTAATAAGCAGTGAGTGGGGACTTGGTCACCGCATCATTTTCATAAGGTTCACCACTTTATCAAGTTTTTGTGCCTCTGCGGGAGATTTTCCCATCTTCAGCACTTCAATGATCGCAGAAATCTCATCAGCATTAAATTTCAGACCACCTTTTTTTCCCTGAGCAGCTGCGCTCATCAGGAAAGGCAGCATCTCATTTGCACCCTTTGAACTTCCCTGGGAAGCCAGATTCTGAAGCATATCAAGCTTGGAACGATCCATACCTGCAAGCTTCGGGTTGTTGCGCCAGTCATCATTCATGGGAATCCTCCTTCTCACCATCTGCAGGCTGGTTCATGAGCTGCAGCATCTGAACCATAGCCATCATATTTACCATCTGATCTAATTTATCCCTGCTGGGACCATAACAGAAGCTGCGGATATCATTGATGATATCCACCGGATTCTGGGGCGGCATGCTCATGGCACACAGATCGCTGCCGGAACTTCTTTTGCTGAAAACAGAAACCGTATTGATAAATTCAACCGCTTTTTCATAGACTGAGAAAATTTGCTGTCCTTTTGGCGGAAGATAAGGAATGGCGGCTTTTATCATCTGTCCGCGGTCAGAACTGACCATCTGATCCAGTAAAGTCTGTGAAATCTGCTCTTCATTCATAATATCTGCTTCCATTTTATGTTTTTTATTAACAGAATATGACGGGGAGAAGGATTCTGACATATAATAAAGTAGAATTTAAATAACTGTGAGACTGCTTTACTGCACGCTGCCTCAAATTTTATGGAATTGCTGCAGGTATCATGCGTTTGCAGTTGCAAAAAATGGAGAATCAGATATGGGATCAGAGTCAGAAGAAAAGAAAGAAATGCTTATTATAGATGGAAATGCTTTTTATGAGATAGATCTGGAGTGTGTGAAAAAGAAAAAACAATGTGCTCAGACAGTGCACCCGGAAAAGAAAACAGACAGGATCAATTCCCAGAATATGAAAGATAAGGATAATATCAGGCAGCATGAATAATAAGGACGAAATTATAATCCTGTAAAATATAAAGAGGCAGAGGGAAAGATCCCCCTGCCAACAGAAAATGATTGTCAGCAGCCACATCCACAGCCATTGTTTCCACATAACAGAAGCAGCACGATAATAATCCAGCAGTTGTCACCGTTGCCACATCCGCCGCAGCCATTGCTGCATCCGCAGTTATTGTTTCCACACAGGCACAGAAGGATGATGATCCAGAGGATATTACAGCAGGAATTATTTCCGCCTGAAAGTCCCCATCCACTGTTACATCCACATCCGTTATTACATCCGCAGCCATTGTCGCATCCGCATCCGCTGTTATTAGCGCAGCCACATCCGCATCCTCCTCTGTCCTCACATCCGCAATTTGTAGCAGCTAAGTCGCTCATATTAAATCCTCCGTTTTTTTTTCTTTACAATCCTATCATATGTGGAACCGCAAAAAGTGTTACAGTTTCATCATTGTTCATTATGTTCACAGTAACCAATAACCTTAAGTTCGATGCGAATTGTTGCTTTTCACAAGTTGACAATAATATATGAATCCGATATAATATACCACGTAACAAATCTGTAATGATTGAGAAAGAAATGCAACAATAACCCAATTAAAACGTAAAACAATACGTATAAAAAGAGAGGAAACGGAGAATAAGAATGAAGAAACATGGGAAACTATTGTTAAAGTATCTGCTCCTTTTTGTGATGACCGTTTTTGTAATGGGCTGTTTTAGTGTATCCGCGGCAACAAAAACAGGATTTGTCACTCAGAAAGGGAAAACCTATTACATAAACAAAGACGGTTCCAAACAGAAAGGCTGGCTGGAACTTAAGGGTAAGAAATATTACTTTGATAAGAAAACAGGAGTTCAGGTAAAAGGCTGGGTAAAAGACTCCGGCGGACAGGCGATCCGATACTTTACCAGCGGAGCCGGATATATGGTGACGGGATTTATCACTGATTCCAATGGAAATACCCGCCATTTTGATGAGACAACAGGCCTGATGACAAGAGGCTGGCTCACAGATACAGATGAGTATAAATATTATTTTTACAGCGGTTCCGGCGTTATGGCCAAAGGCTGGGTGGCGAACAAAAAAGAACAGAAACGCTATTTCAGCCAGGTCAATGGACGTATGTGTACAGGCTGGGTGAAGAGCAATGCCGGAAATTACAGATACTTTAAGCCGTCAAATGGAATAATGTATACAGGTCTGGAGAAAATTGACTCAGACTATTACTATTTTTCAAAATCAACCGGTGTCCGTTATCAGAAAGGTTTCGGAACCGTAGGAAGTAAGAAATATTATTTCAACCCTTCAGATGGTAAGGCGAAGACAGGCTGGCTTGAGCTTGATGGAAAGAAATATTATTTTGATACATCAGGAGTGATGCTGGCAAATACCATCGCTTCCATTGACGGAACTACATACAGGTTTGATTCTGACGGTGCTGCAACAAAGACTTCCGGTAATGATTACACAGTAGAGGGCAAATATGTCAAGGTCTTTGATGCGAAGAATAATAAATACTACTATATGGAAGAAGAGTTCCTGGAACATCCGGGAATTGCAGACGGAAAGGTGTCAGATCTGGATCTACTGGCAGCAGTGTGTGATGCAGAAGCAGGAGATCAGGGAGTCGTGGGAATGGAGGCAGTTGCGCTTTGCGTATTAAACTGTACCATTGACCAGTATAAAGAATTTCCGTCACAGATCCGTTATGTGGTATATCAGGGAAAACCTACCCAGTATGCGGTTGTCACAGACGGAGCACTTCTTAAAAGACTGAAAGGCCAGTTTGAGGACAGGACCAATGCCTATGCGGCAGCAAAGGCAGCCATGGAAGTGTTCAGTAACTATGTGAATCATGGCACAAAGAGAACACTCCCGGGATTTAAGACAAAGGATTTCAATTACAAATTCTTTATGACTCCGGCAGCATTTAAGGCACAGAACCTTAATTTCGGCAAGCTGGAATATGAACAGTACAAAGGACATGTATTCTTTGTGGACTGGATTTCAGGGTGAGTACATTAATGCTTTAAGTTGGTGAAATATGAAGAGGATTGTTATAAATTCCTTGACAAATAAATTTTGTATTTGTATACTTGCAGATATATGATATAAAAAAGCACAGATGGGAAAGAGTAACATAGGGAAAACAGACAGAGAGTTGCCGGCAGGTGAGAGGCGCGTGGGGAACTTATGTGAATACCTCCCGGAGCTCTGCACCGAACACCTCAGAGATATTGTAAGGTAAGTAGACTGCAGCGGAGTGGCATCCGTTAACATGCTTAAGTAACAGAGAGAACCGTTGTTTATCATAATAATGGCATGGTTTGTTACTTATTGAGGCAGAGAATGCGAGTTTTCTGCGAATTTAGGTGGTATCGCGGGACCCGGTTCTCGTCCTAAAGGGACAGGAACCGGGTTGTTTTATTTTATTACGAGGAGGAAACAAACAATGACAGTTTGGGACGAGCTGAAAGCCCGTGGTCTGATTGCTCAGGTAACAGACGAAGAAGAGATCAAAGAAATGGTAAATAATGGAAAAGCCACATTTTACATTGGCTTTGACCCTACCGCAGACAGCCTTCACGTAGGACATTTCATGGCGCTCTGCCTGATGAAACGTCTGCAGATGGCAGGAAATAAACCCATCGCATTATTAGGCGGCGGAACCGGTATGATCGGTGATCCATCCGGAAGATCTGATATGCGTCAGATGATGACAGTGGAGACAATCCAGCACAACATCGACTGCTTCAAGAAACAGATGGAACGTTTTATCGACTTCTCAGACGGCAAGGCATTAATGGTAAACAATGCAGACTGGCTGATGAACTTAAATTATGTAGAGGTACTTCGTGATGTTGGACCACATTTCTCTGTAAACCGTATGCTCTCTCACGAGTGCTATAAACAGCGTATGGAACGTGGACTTACATTCCTTGAGTTCAACTATATGATCATGCAGAGCTACGACTTCTACATGCTGTATCAGAAATACGGCTGCACCATGCAGTTCGGCGGTGATGACCAGTGGGCAAATATGCTTGGCGGTACAGAGCTGATCCGTCGTAAACTTGGAAAAGACGCTTATGCCATGACTATCACACTTCTTCTGAACTCCGAAGGTAAGAAGATGGGTAAAACACAGTCCGGTGCTGTATGGCTTGACCCGGAGAAGACTTCTCCTTTCGATTTCTATCAGTACTGGAGAAACGTGGATGATGCAGATGTTATCAAATGTATGCGTCTCCTTACCTTCCTTCCGTTAGAAGAAATCGATGAGATGGCGAAATGGGAAGGAAGCCAGTTGAATAAAGCAAAAGAAATCCTTGCATACGAGCTGACAAATCTGGTTCATGGCGAAGAGGAAGCAAAGAAAGCGCAGGAAGGCGCAAGAGCACTTTTTGCAGGCGGCGCTGATACAGCACACATGCCGACAACTGAGCTTGCAGACGAAGACTTCTCAGAAGAAGGAACAATCGATCTGATCTCCATGCTTGTAAAAGCAGGAATGGTTCCAACACGTTCCGAGGGACGCCGTGCTATCGAGCAGGGCGGTGCTTCCATTGACGGTGAGAAGATCACAGATGTGAAATACACAGTTGCCAAAGATGCACTTACAGGTGAAGGTGTAGTGCTGAAAAAAGGCAAAAAGAAATTTAATAAAGTTCTGGCAAAATAAAAAATTCATTATAGAAATATCGGCGGATACTGCTGAACCGGTGCCGCCGATTTCAGGAGGAAAAGATTATGAAGAAATACGGAGTAAACGAACTTCGTCAGATGTTCCTCGACTTCATGGAGAGCAAAGGACATCTGGTAATGAAAAGCTTTTCCCTGGTACCACAGGGAGATAAGAGTCTTCTGCTGATCAACGCAGGTATGGCTCCGCTGAAACCATATTTTACAGGTGCTGAAATCCCGCCAAGAACAAGAGTAAGTACCTGCCAGAAATGTATCCGTACAGGTGATATCGAGAATGTAGGTAAAACTGCACGTCACGGTACATTCTTTGAGATGCTTGGTAACTTCTCCTTTGGTGACTATTTCAAGACAGAAGCTATCCACTGGTCCTGGGAATTCCTTACAGAGGTAGTAGGGCTGGATGCAGACCGTCTTTATCCTTCCGTATATCTGGAAGATGATGAAGCATTTGACATCTGGAACAAAGAAATCGGAATCCCTGCTGACAGAATTTTCCGTTTTGGAAAAGAAGATAACTTCTGGGAGCATGGCGCAGGTCCCTGTGGTCCATGTTCTGAAATCTACTATGACCGTGGAGAAAAATACGGCTGCGGTAAACCTGGCTGTACAGTAGGCTGCGACTGCGACCGTTACATGGAAGTATGGAACAACGTATTTACCCAGTTTGAGAATGACGGTAACGGAAATTATACAACACTGAAACAGAAGAATATTGATACAGGTATGGGTCTGGAACGTCTGGCAGTTGTTGTGCAGGACGTAGATTCCATCTTCGATGTAGATACTATCTGCGCACTGCGTAACCTGGTATGTGAGATCTCCGGAAAAGAATACGAGAAGAATTATAACGATGACGTATCCATCCGTCTGATCACAGATCATATCCGTTCTGCAACATTTATGATCTCCGACGGTATCATGCCTACAAACGAAGGCCGCGGTTATGTACTCCGCCGTCTGATCCGTCGTGCAGCACGTCACGGACGTCTTCTTGGAATCGAAGGCCCCTTCCTTGCAAAATTAAGTGAAGAAGTGATCAATGGTTCCAAAGCAGGATATCCGGAGCTGGAAGAGAAGAAAGAATTTATCTTTAAAGTTCTCACAAATGAAGAAAACCAGTTCAACAAGACCATTGACCAGGGTCTTCGTATCCTTGGAGAGATGGAAGATGAGATGAAAGCAGCAGGAGAGAAAACACTTTCCGGCGAAAATGCATTCAAATTATATGATACTTACGGATTCCCGATGGATCTTACAAAAGAGATCCTTGAGGAAAAAGGATATGATATTGACGAGGCAGGCTTCCAGAAATGTATGGAAGAGCAGAGAAACAAAGCACGTTCTGCACGTGAAGTGACAAACTATATGGGTGCTGACGCAACTGTATATGATGATATTGATGTAAATGTTACAACAGAATTCGTAGGATACGATCATCTTACCTTTGATTCCAAAGTAACAGTCCTTACAACAGAGACAGAGATCGTAAACTCCCTGATGGAAGGACAGAAAGGAACTGTCTTTACAGAGCAGACTCCATTCTACGCAACTATGGGTGGACAGGTCGGAGATACAGGTGTGATCGAAACTGCAAACGGTAAGTTCGTAGTAGAAGACACCATCAAGCTTCGCGGCGGTAAATTCGGACATGTAGGTCATATGGAATCCGGTATGATCTCCACAGGCGAAACTGTTTCCCTGAAAGTGGATGAAGCTGCAAGAAGAGACACTGAGAAGAACCACAGTGCAACACATCTTCTTCAGAAAGCATTAAAGACAGTTCTTGGAAGTCATGTAGAACAGAAGGGTTCTCTGGTAACACCGGACAGACTTCGTTTCGACTTTGCTCATTTCCAGGCTATGACAGCTGATGAGATCGCACAAGTAGAAGCGCTTGTTAATAAAGAAATCCAGGCTGGTCTTGAAGTCCGTACAGATGTTATGGATGTGGAAGAGGCTAAGAAATCCGGAGCAATGGCTCTGTTCGGAGAGAAATATGATCAGAAGGTACGTGTGGTATCCATGGGCGACTTCTCCAAGGAACTCTGCGGTGGTACTCATGTGGCAAATACAGGCAACATCATGCTGTTCAAGATCGTTTCCGAATCTGGTATCGCAGCAGGTGTGCGCCGTATTGAAGCTCTGACAGGAAATGGTGTTCTGGAATACTATAAGAAACAGGAAGAACTGCTTCATGAAGCTGCAAAAGCCCTGAAAGCAAATCCTGCAGAGATCGTAGAGAAGATCGGACATCTTCAGGGAGAAGTAAAGGCACTCTCCAGTGAGAACGAATCCTTAAAGAGCAAACTGGCTCAGGGAGCTCTGGGAGATGTTATGGATAAAGTAGTAGAAGTCAAAGGTGTGAAACTTCTTGCTGCAAAAGTAGACGGAGTGGATATGAACGGACTTCGTGACCTTGGCGACCAGCTGAAAGGCAAACTTGGTGAAGGTGTTGTCCTTCTGGCAGCAGTAAACGGTGAGAAAGTAAACCTTCTTGCAATGGCTACTGATGCAGCACAGAAAGCAGGCGCTCACGCAGGTAACCTGATCAAAGCAGTGGCAGCTATCGTAGGCGGCGGCGGCGGCGGACGTCCGAACATGGCTCAGGCCGGTGGAAAGAACCCTGCCAAAGCTCAGGAAGCCGTAGATGCAGCAGCAGGAATCCTTGAAGGTCAGATAAAGTAAAAATTGTTACTGCTCACTTTGTGACCAGCAACACGCTTCGCGATGCACAGAATTTATGCTAATCGCATAAATTCGCGCG
>OGPU01000056.1_pt1 | contig 142535 bp, 124 predicted proteins | sample 1552991 | NCBI WGS metagenome assembly OGPU01 (sample SAMEA2580296, study PRJEB22360) | human gut metagenome | biome: human gut; feature: human-associated habitat; material: faeces | place: Denmark | collected 2008/2010 | reverse complement strand
TTTCCGCTCTATCGCCCCTCATTTCTATTTTATCTTGTTTGTACCCCTTGTACACCGATGTTTACATTACTTCCGGCTCCGGTTCCCGGTACAATCCGGTCACCGGAATGTACGAAAATTCGCACGGTGCAATCGATATTGGTGCACCGGCAATGACCCCGATTTATGCAGCGGCCGACGGCACAGTTGTGATGAGCACTTGGCATGATTCCTACGGCAATTTCGTAAAAATCGACCACGGAAACGGGTGGTCTACCCTATATGCTCACCAAACAAAACGTGTTGCAAAAGTCGGCGAATCTGTATCTGCCGGTGATCTCATCGGCTACGTCGGAAGTACCGGGGATTCGACCGGAAATCATCTTCATTTCGAAATCAGATACAACGATAATAGACTCGATCCTTTGCAATTCTTTGAGTGATCCACAATTTTGTGGGTATTCTTTCCTTACTAATAATCGGCACGCTGTGCGTGCCGACGACGAAAATTTTTGAAGAAAAAGAGGTCAAAAACAATGAAAAAACTCACCATAAAGCTCAATTTAGATGAGCGAAAATACGATGCACTGCACACCTTTTCAACACAAAAAGGCATCGATATTGACACAGAATTCGTAGCGTATTTCGAGAAAATGTACAAGAAAATCGTTCCAAAAGCCGTGCGGGAATACATTGAAGGCACAACACTTTCAACCGTTTCTGATCCGGTTTCCGAAGAAAAGGTTATCCACAATGCCCCACAGCTTCAACCAGAACCGGAGCCCGAAACCAAGTCAAATCCGATCTCAAACCCCGGTGGTTTCTGGTCGTAATATTTATAAACTGTTTCGCATCTCGAAAACGCGCCAAAACCTCTCAAATCGGTGTCTTTTTAGAATGCAGGATAAAGCATCACCACCAAACTGGTGGTGATGCACCCACAAACCCGCACAGTGTGCGGGTTTTTAAGAAAAACTTTATGACGGTAAAATCACACGTTTGACGGTAAGTTCGGTGTGTTTTCTCTCGCAACCGCAAATAAGCCGCATAACGCCTAATGATTTTATGACGGTAAAGTTACCTTCAAGTCTTTAGAGGTGAATAATGAATAAAACAGAAAAAATCAAAACAACCGTGTATCTGTCCGAAGATGCTGCCTCACAAGTTGATGCTATTCTTTCGCTCACCAAACGGCTGGATAAACGAGAAAAGAGCATTGCTATTGAAGAAGCTATCGGTTTTTACTATTCGTATCTCTCGGGGCAAATCAATATGGACTACCTTTGCGGCATCTACGGCAGACAAGTCGAGGCGATTGTGCAGAGGGCAACAGACCGCATATCTTCGCAGCTCTTTAAACAAGCTGTTGAAACAAACATGCTAACACGTATCGTCGCATTCGAATACGAACTATCGAAAGATGAGTACGATAAAATGCGCAGTAAAGCTGTTGCAGCCGTAAAACGTTCCACCGGCCGCATTTCTCTGTTCGATACAATGCAGGACAGTGATGAATAAAGCCTTGAAATGATTTCACGAACACTGTATAATAGGCTCATAGAAATAGAGCTTCATAAAAGTCAGGAGGTGTCGCCATGCACTACACATTGATGCACAAAGAAATACCCGTAGTCGATATTGAACTGGACGATGCGTCCGGCGCGATTACTCGTGTGGATGACGTGCATAATGCTGCGCACATTCCAATCGGCATTGCGTACAAGAACGACATTCTCGACCGCAAGGCACTCAACAAATGGTGGTATGGGCGTTCCATTCCGGCAAGCCGTCAAGGCATCCAACAAGCGCTCGCTATTCTGCGTATCGGCAGCACGCAAGAGCTTATCGATAAAAGCTACGGACTTAGCCTTTCGGATCAGTATTGGATTAAGGAGAAAGGTTCCTCGTTGGAATGGGCTGAGATCAATTTTTTCACAAATGATTTTTCCCGTGACATCGGTGACATTCTTTTTGGCGGTCACAGCTCCAGTGCGAAAATCGATTTGATGTCCCCGGACAACACCTCCGATGGTTGGCTACGCAAAAAGTGGACGATCATCGACGGCAAGCGCTGCCTCATTAAAGGCGGCAGTGGCGTGAACCAACAGGAGCCATACAATGAAGTTATTGCTTCTGAGCTGATGGAAAAGCTCAACATTCCTCATGTTCCCTATCGGATCATTATGCAGGGCGATTATCCTTACAGCGTTTGCGAAGACTTTATCGATGCGGACACAGAACTTATCTCTGCTGACTACATCATGAAGTCTCAAAAGAAAGCAAATCACCTCACGACATATCAGCATTACCTTAACTGCTGTGCCGCCTTTGGCATCTCTAATGCACAGCAAGCCGTAGATCAAATGATTGTCATCGATTATTTACTCGCCAATACTGACCGTCACTATAATAACTTCGGTGCGATTAGAAACGCTAACTCCTTAGAGTGGATCGGTTCTGCGCCGATCTACGACTCCGGTACATCTCTTTGGTGTAATACACCGACCAAACTCATCCGTCCGCTGGCCTCTGATTTGCCTTCAAAGCCGTTCAAAGAAACGCATGAGGAACAACTTAAACTCGTATCGTCTTTCGATTGGGTTAACTTTGAAGCGTTACAGCACTTTGGAAACCGTGTGTGCGAAATCTTCGCAGAGTCCCCCTACCTCGACTCCGAACGCTGTGTTTGTCTTTCGAGCGCATTAGACCAACGTATCGAACGTCTTGAAGGTTTGGCGCTAACCATGAACCATGAACAGCATCACAGTCCAAAAATTGAAGAAGAATTTGAAATCAAGCTGTAAAACCGGAAGTACTTCCGGTTTTTTCTTTTCTCATTGAAATCAAATTAAAAAGCTATTATAATATTCTATATGAGGAGTGAACGACTATGAAGAAAAAGATCACAGCAATATTGATGGCGGCGGCGCTTACGGTATCGCTTGCGGCGTGTGCGGGCAGCAATACCGAAAGCGCCGTAACGGAGAGCTCCACATCCAGTGCGGTAAGTAGCACGGTATCGGAAAAGAACGATGCGAGCAGCAAACCAGCTGCAAGCTCGAGCACCGCGAGTGCAAAACCCACGGCGACACCGAGTGCAAAAACGGAAAGCAGCAAAACCGAGAGCTCGAAGGGAAGCAGCTCGTCTGCCTCGTCTAAAACGGAGAACAGCACAACGAGTAAGCCGTCGTCTTCAAGTTCTACCGGCAGCACAGTATCGAAGCCGAGTGCAACCGCAAAACCGTCGGCGACAACGAAGCCCAGCTCTGGCAACAATACTGTGAGCAAACCGTCTTCCGGCAGCAGCGCGACTGCGAAGCCTTCTGCCACAGCAAAACCGACAACTGCGTCGACAACTAAACCCACGGCGGCACCGACAGCAAAGCCTACCTCTAAGCCGACTGCAACGACTAAACCTGCCACGAAACCCACAACCGCTCCGACGGCCAAGCCTACGGCAGCTCCTACATCAAAGCCGACTGCTGCGCCCACAGCAACACCAAAGCCGAAAGAAAAGGTTTGGGTTGTAGATGTTCCGGCGCAAGAGGAACAGGGACACTGGGAAGAATACGGACACGAAGAAAGCGTGTGGATGTACAGATGCAACGCTTGCAGCGCAATGTTCTCCACCGTTGATGAATTTGAAGCTCACTCCGATGAAGAATGGGATAAAGGAAATGACCATGGCAGCTATACTCAAGTTCCAAGCGATCCGTTTTGGGTAGTAGACGGAAAGCACTGGGTCGTAGACGTTCCGGCACGCGAGGAACAAGGTCACTGGGAATACAAATAAAAATTGAATATTGCAGCATGAAGCATCCGTTTTCTCGGGTGCTTTTTTACTGCAAAAATTCAAACCGTACTTTTTGAGTGCGGCTTTTTTCATATAAAAATCTAACGAAAGGAATGGCAAAAAATGAAGAAAGCAAAACGGATTTTGGCCGGAGCGCTTGCGGCGTTGATCCTTACGATGTCACTGCCGTTAAGTGCTCTGGCGGATGAAGCCGACGTGCCTGTGGAAAGTCCGAGCTTTGAAGTCGCTTTTGATGTAGATACCGGGCAGGAAGAAATTTCAGAAGATCCTCCGGCGGATATTGAAGCGACACCGGAGCCTACCGCAGAGCCGACGCAGGAGCCAACGCCTACGCCGGAAAGTACCGCTACACCGGCCCCGACGGCAGAACCTACCGCAGTTCCCACGGCTACACCCGGAGTTACTGCAACGCCGACAGCAGTGCCCACGAGTACGCCGGAGCCCAGTGCTGTACCGAGCGCATCCCCTGTTGTAACGCCGACACCTACGCCTACGCCGTCACCACAGCCGGTGGTGAACCCAGTAAAGCTTGAGCACGACGTATTGGATAATGTAGATAAGGTATGTATCTACCTGTTCCCTGTGCCGAACAGCAGTGAAATCACACAGGAATACAGCGCCGAGCACAAGGCGATAGATATTGCCGCATCAAGCGGATCGCCTGTATATGCGGCAGAGGATGGCACTGTAAGCTATGTGCAGATTTGGGACGGGTCGTATGACACCACCGGCATGATGAGCTACGGTCACATGGTCGAAGTTCGGCACGCGGACGGCAATACGACGCTGTATGCACATTTATCTGAGATCAATGTGCAGCAAGGGGAAAAAGTCGTGCGCGGGCAGCGCATCGGGCGTGTCGGCAGTACCGGAAATGCTACCGGCCCGCATTTGCACTTTGAAGTCATCACTTCGGAGGGTAAAGCCGATCCGGCAGAATACCTGTGGACAATGCCGGGCGAGTGGATCATGGGCTATGCCGCCGACACCGAGGCGGGAATATCGCTTACCGGTATTGGTGACACCGGTAAATCGGTTATACATTTTTATTCGCTCGCCAAAGAAACGACGACAACAGTGACCGGCTCATTGGGGCATCTGCCCACAAAGGCGATCAAGTCCGGTTCAACCGAATATCCGGCATATTGTCTCGAAAAAGATAAGCTAATTTGGGACAATATAGATTTTACGTGGTCGTCGTTTACTGTGCCGCAGCAGACGACCATGAAGGCTATCCTGGCGGAAGGCTTTCATGAAACAAATTCTCTGGATAAGTCCGATTGGGGTAATACACAAGGCATCGGTTATAAAGGCAATTACGCCAATGAAACTGCAAAATGGCTTGTCACGCAATACCTGATCTGGGCAGCCGAAAAAAACTATATCACCAAGCACAGCAATACAAGCTGGACATGGAAATCGCAGGTCGATACCGACCTCGAAACCGTTGCCAAAAATGCGTATAACCCTACGGTTGTAAGGAGCTATTACGCTGAGGTCAAAGCCAAGCTGCTCAATGCTTATACGATTCCCTCCTTTGCTTCAAGCAGTTCATCCAGCTTTTCGACGACAATAAAAATGTATTGGGATGGCAGCAAGTATACAGCAACAGTCACGGACAGCCATTCTGTTGCTGCCTATTATACGTACACCTGTAACGGTATAACATTCACCAAAAACGGCAATAAGCTCACAATCTCGACCACAAAAGAGTATCCGTCGGGCGTTGTTGCAACGGGATCGCGTACCATAGGCGACGATTCAAATTTAGCTTGGTGGAAATGCACAGATTCATCAATTCAGCTCATAGCCACACCGCTTGGCAAGACTAAAACTGTACGCAGTTATCTCAAAGTGCAGACGGTTACACCGTCCTATTACATCTATCTAAAAAAGTCCAGTGCTGACACATCTATGACTAATGGTGATAATCGATACAGCCTTGAGGGTGCTGTGTACACCGTTTACAGCGGCAATACAGCAGTAGCGACTATAGTCACGGACGCATCGGGATACGGATACACAAATGTTGCCCTCCAAAACGGACGGTATTCCATCAAGGAAACCACTTCTCCGAAAAACTACTACAAGGACAAAACAACGCATTGGGTAACGATTTCTTACGGAGACGCTGCATTAAATGTATCAGATGTTCCGATACCATTGGAGTATAGTATTAACCTCACGAAGACGAGTGCCAATGTCTCTATCACAAACGGCGACAGTGGATACAGCCTCGCCGGAGCCGTGTATAAAATCTATAACAGTTCAGGTACGGAAGTTGCATCCATCACCACCGATTCATCGGGCAAGGGCAGCTCGAGCGCGAAGCTCAAAAACGGCACATATACCGCCGTGGAATCCAAAGCGCCTCCGGGGTATGCCTTGGACACGACAAGGCATACCGTTAGGATCAACAATGCTGACGCAACTCTGAATGTCAGCGATGTGCCGCTTATCAAAACGGTGACACTTACAAAAACCAGTGCAGACGTGAGCATCACGAACGGCAACTCGAATTACAGCTTAGCCGGTGCGGTTTATAATGTGTACGTTGCAAACGGTGATCCGAACCATGATTATTCCAAGGATACGGTAGTTGCAACCTTTACAACCGGAGCAAACGGTAAAGCTGTTCTTTCACGTACCTTAAAGCCGAATACGCGCTATGCCATAAAAGAACGCACTGCACCGAAGGGTTATGTACTGGACAAAGAGGTTCATACATTTTTTCTCACCTATGATTCAAACACAATGGATGTTGTAGATGACCCGACAAAGATACGTTTGACTGTGCGAAAAAAAGATTCGGAAACAAACGCAAGTACCGCACAAGGTAACGCTTCTTTGGAAGGAGCGCAGTACAAAATTTCGTATACAAACGGTGGAAAGAAGATTGAAGAAGTCATAACAACAAACGCAGCAGGTTCTGCTACACTTCGTGGCTTGCCCATTGGTGTGACTGTAACTGTACAAGAAATTGCAGCCCCAGCAGGATACAAGTTGGATTCCCGTGTGCACACCTACGTTACAACAACCAAAACAGAGAAAATTGAATATGACCTCGAACCCGAAGATTTCACCGAAGATGTCTTTAAAGGACACATCCAGATCATCAAGCAGATTGAAATGCTCGGGGCGGATGCACAGCTTGAGCAAGGCGCTGAATATCAGGTGTATCTCAAGAGCGCAGGCAGCTACAATGCAGCAAAGGATACAGAACGAGATTATCTTGTGACCGGGGCAGACGGCAAGTCGATCACCAAAGACCTGCCTTACGGCACATATACGCTGCATCAGGTTAAGGGTGTGCCGGGGCGCGAATTTAAAGACATGGATGTTGACGTCCACGAAAACGGTAAAACGTATGAGGTGACGCTCACAAACGAGCTCAAGTATGCGCCGCTCAAAATCGTGAAGACCTCCGAAGACGGCAATGTTGCCGGTTTTACATTCAAGGTCACACGGCTTGCGGATGGGTATAGTAAAACATATACCACCAATGCGGCCGGTGAGATCATTACAGATCAGATGCCTGTATACGTCGATGCAGATGCAACGCAGCTGTATGAGTACAAGGTCGAAGAAATCAACGTGCCGGATAAATATCGCACGCCGGATGCACAGACGATAACACTTACCTATGGGCAGACGGCAGAGGTTAGCTTCTATAACCAAATTGCACGCGGCACGCTTGAAATCCTTAAAGTAGACCACGACGGTGTGACGCCGCTTGAAGGCGCGAAGTTTGAGATTACAGACGATAACGGTAATGTAATTGCAACCAAAACTTCCGGGCCGGACGGAAAAATCAAGGTAGACTCGATCCTTTACGGACAATACCACTGGTCAGAGGTGATAGCTCCGAAGGGTTATGAACTTGATGATACCGTGCATGACTTTGCAATCGAGCACGATGAGCAGATCGTAGAAGTTACGCAGGGAAACACCCCGAGCGTGGGCTCCATTACAGCTAAAAAGGTCGATGCTGACGGCAACGCCATGCCGGGCGTAGAGTTTACGCTCGAGTACAGCACTGACGATGGCGCGACTTGGACCCCGGTAGAAGCCAGAGCAGAAGACAGCAAGCCTTCCATCGGCGGTTGCACAAGTGCAGTCGTTGACGGCGCACTTATAACCGATGAAAACGGCGTCACTACCTTTAATGGGCTTCAGGTCGATAACCAGACCGTTACAATCACCTACCGTTTGACCGAAACCGGCACGAAGTCCGGCAACACATTGCTCGCAGCGCCTTTGTTTATCGGCAGCTTGCCGCAGGTGCTCGATGACGGTACAGAAACCGTTGATGTGGTTGTTACAGCGGTCAACAATCAAAGTTTTACATTGCCGTCTTCAGGCGGTAACGGCATGATGGGCGTGCCGGTAGGCATTGCTCTCGTACTGATTTCCGCGTCCTGCATTTTAATGCTGACGCGTAAAAAGAGGTTTTAAGGGGATTCTACAACCCTTGGAATAATAAACGAAGAAAGGAAATGAGTAGAAATGGCAAAATCCAAGTTAATCTCTCGCATTGGTGCTTTGGCTTTAGCAGCAGCTCTGGCCTGCACCTCTTTGATCTCGGCCTCGGCGGCTACTATCGATAAAGCTACCATCGATATGGACGCAAAGGCACAGCTGTCCATTTATAAGTATGATTTCACTAACGCCAAAAAAGATGGCGTGTGGGATGAGGATAGCTACGTTTCTACCGGCCAGTATGACGCAAAAGTAAATGAAGTGCTTGGTGGCACAACGCGTACCGGTGCGAACAGCGCATCTTCTGCACTTGGTAATGGACAGGCAAGCAATGGCTATGCAATTAAAGGTGTCGAGTATACTTACCTCAAAATTGCGGACATCACGCAGTTCACGGAGTCCGAAAAAGACGGCGGTCGTACCGACAGCCACATTGAGGTGCTGTATGCAATCAATAAAGTCAAAGGCGCAGATATGCTCGCTGCTATCGGCCTTGCAGACGGCAAAAACAGCTATGAAAACGCAAATGCACTTGATGCAAACAACTGGTATTACCAGTCCGACGTACTTAGTGCAGCACTTAAAGCTGCTCTTGAAGCCAATTCCACGACTGTTAAGAATTCGCTCGAAGCCTACGTAAAAAACAACGGCGGTACGGCAATGCCCGAAACGAACGAGGACGGCTACAGCAACGTAACCGGCCTCCCCGTAGGTCTCTATCTGCTGGTTGAAACCCGCACACCGGAAATGGTGACAGGTACAACAAATCCGTGCTTTGTCAGTCTCCCGATGACCACTGTTGACGGTGGTATGGCAGACGGTTCCGGCAACCAGATTACGACCGGCGGTCAAGATTGGAACTACAATGTTGTCCTCTACCCCAAAAACGAAACGGGTATTGTCACACTGGAAAAAACCGTGCGTGAAGCTGCAAAAGACACCGGCATAAATAACGCATCTGATGTTATCACCGACGGCTTTACACACAACGCAACGGCATCCGCAGGCGACACCGTAGAATATCAGATCATCTCCACACTGCCGACGATCACGTCTGCGGCCACCAATATCAGCGCGTATACGTTCCAAGATGTTCTGGCCCGCGGCCTCTCTTATGTAGGCGGCACGAACAGCGTTACACTCGAATTCTTTACCGATGCAAATTGCACCAACAAAGTTACCACGTGGAAGCAGTCCGACGGCAAATTCAAAGTTACGCGCGAAGAAAACAACGACGGTACGCATACGATGACGATCTCCATGACCGATGATGGCCTTGCCGAGATCAACACAGCCAATACGGCTTACGATAACGATAACGGCAAGCTCTATGCAGGTTACAGCAATTACACACTTCGTATCCGTTACGACGCAAAACTCAATTCTGATGAGTCTCTGGTTTACGGTGACAACGGAAACAAAAACGAAGTCGTCCTCACATGGAAGCGTACCAATGACACCTACTACGACACCCTTATCGACGACGCGCATATTTACACGTATGCGACGAACATCACGAAAACCTTTAGCGACGGTAAAGAAGAACAGACGATGTTCGATAACGTCCTCTTTAAAGCGCAGAATGCGTCCGATGGCTACTATGTAATTGCACAGCTTAATGAGGACGAGGGCATCTGGTATGTTACCGGACACACGGACAAAGAAGCCTCTGCAACAGCAATGCACCCCGTCGAATGGAATGGCAAAAAGGGCCAGATCATCCTTAAAGGCGTTGAGGACGACCAGTACATCTGGACAGAGCTCGAGACTGCAAACGGCTACACGCTGCTCAAGAATAATATCGACGTAACGATTACGTCCGTCGATGATGCAAACCGCCCGTGCGACATTTACAGCAAAGATACACTCGGTGTTATCCAGAACGACCCGCGCTACAACTTCCCGAACAATGAAGATTATAAGCTCGCCAACATCCCGCAGAAGCAGTTGGCTCACAACTATCAGACTGCATCTGCAACGGTTGACGGCAACGACGTCACGATGCTCGACGATGAGATGGATGCGGGTTCCAAGAACGCAATCGCTCCGCTGCAGGTTGTAAATACGCGTGGCTTTGAGACTCCTATGACCGGTGAAAACGGCACATGGGCGCTTGCTATCGGCGGCGTTCTCGTCTTCTGCCTCGGCACTTCCGCGTTTATCTTCTTCCTTGTATTCAAGAGAAGAAAAGAGCAGGAAGATAAGTAAGAGTACACCAAAACTTTGAATTAGGTTTACCTCGCAGGGAGGGCTCAGTGGCAGCACTGAGCCCCACCCAAAGCCTGCAACCGTTGTGTGTAGGCTTTGGGTGGAAAGGAAAAATGGAAGAAGGTGAAAACATGCCCCAAAAGCGAACGCACAAAGGTGCGCAGATCATAGCCATCATCATCGCGATTTTACTGCTGTGCGTCGCGGGATTTTGCGCGTATCTGCTTATTGATAACCAACAGCAAAAAGCAGAGCAAAAGGAACTGTTTGCAACCATAGCCGAAAAAGTAGACGCAGCGGAAAACGAATTGGGAGACTTAGAGCAAATTAGCACGGTGGAAGATAAACGGGTGGCGCAGCTGCTTGAAGTTTATGGGGAACTGCACAACTACAATTCCGATTTTGTAGGCTGGATACGCGTGCCGGGCACAGAGATCAATTACCCGGTGATGCAGTCGCCGGATAGCCCTAATTATTATTTGCGTCGAAATTTTGAGAAAGCGTACAGCAACCTCGGCACGCCGTATTTACAGGAAAACTGCGATATACGCACGTGCGATAACTTGATAATTTACGGCCACCACATGCTTGATGGCGGGATGTTCAGCGATCTTGAGCTCTATAAAAAGAGAAAATTCTTTCAGCAGCACAAATACGTGCGTTTTGACACATTAGACGAGCTGGGACTATATGAGGTCATGGCGGTTGTCATCACAACGGCCTACCAGTCGGATAGCTTCCAATACTACAACTACATCGAGAACAACGAATTAACCTTTAATACATACGTACAGGAATGTAAGCAGCGTGCTCTATATGATACGGGCATGGATGCTGAATACGGAGATAAATTAGTTACTCTATCGACATGCGAATACAGCAACGATAACGGCAGGCTGATCGTCGTCGCAAAAAAGATTGGAGGGATTAAAAAATGAGCAAACGCAAAAATACCATCATCATTATCTGTTTTATCCTTGTGATCCTGCTCGGCGCGGGTGCAGCTGCTTACCCGTTAATTGCATCGATTAACAATGAGCACACGCAATCGCTCGTACAGACGGAATACGAAGAAAAGCTTCAGCAGCTTGACACTTCGGAAATCGATGCAGCGTTGGCGGCAGCACGGGAGTATAACAAAACAATCTCTACCGTGCAAATTGAAGATGTCGATAAAATCAAAGCCGACCTGCCGCCATACGAAGATCTTCTGAACCTTGCCAATAACGGCATCATGGGCTACATAATGATACCGGCCATTAACATAGACCTGCCTATATACCACGGCACGACCGGTACAGCGATGGAAAAGGGCGCGGGCCACATGGTAGGCACGTCGCTGCCGGTAGGCGGTATCGGCACACACGCCGTGATCTCCGCACACTCCGGCATGGCGAGCGCAAAGCTTTTTACCGACCTCGATAAGCTTGAGCTTGGAGATATGTTCTTCATCACGGTGTGCAACCAGAAATCAGCTTACGAAGTGGACAACATCGCAGTGGTGGAGCCCACAGACATTGATTTGATCCGTATCGATACGCAGCAAGATTACGTCACATTGCTCACCTGCACACCGTATGGCGTGAATACGCACAGATTGCTTGTGCGCGGTCACAGAGTGGAGATAGCTGCGGAAGCAATAGCGGAAGTCGAAGAAAAGGCAGTGCCGGAGGGCAGCACGTGGATAGAAAAATATGCGGAAGGGCTTGCAATCGGCCTCATAACTTCCTTTGCGGCGATGCTGTTGCTGCTGTTGATCTTGCTAATCCGCCGCAGACAAAAAAAGAAAACCGGCAACATTGCCGGTTCTGAACAAAGGAGCGTGCAGTAATGATGTTAATTAGAACATCAACAGAAACATGGAACGCAGAATATACCGTACAAGGTAACAGAGACGCACAAATTGTGCGTATTAAATCGCGCTCAAGTATTACAGTTGTTATTGCAAAAATCATGGAAAACCTACCCTTAGTCGGCAAAACGATTACGTATTACATATCCGTGCCGAACTACGGCATAGCCCTCCCGGAAATCGAAAACTTGAATGAGTCAGCATGGATCGTTGATAGACTTCTCGTGCGAAATATGCCGCGTGTGGATGCAGTTACGATCGCGCAAGTTCTGAGAGATGTTTTAAAAAACGAGGTGAAACAAAATGGCAACGAAATACAGAGTTTATAATGAGTTATCGGAGGAGGAGAAAGCCCAAATCACCACGGAGAAGCAATGGCGCAAGCGAGGATATTGTCCCGTAGAGAACGAGGGCGAACTCATGTACTGCAATCGCTCTTGGTCTGAGGCGGTATATTTTCGAGCTGACCAAGTGCGGAGAATGCCCGAAATGGAGCTCACATTGATCCGCCGCAGACAAAAAAAGAAAACCGGAAACATTGCCGGTTCTGAAAGGAAGTGATAGAATGCCAAACGCTTATATAGAGCTGATTGATAGCCTGATTTTACAGCGGCAAGCACTTAAAATATCGCAGCGCGAATTAGCTTCTGCCGCCGGAGTTTCGTGGACGGAGGTTGCACTCATGGAGCAGAAAAAGCACATGGTACAGCTCCGAGCACTGCTGCGGATAGCAGCCGCGCTAAACTGCAAACTGGTGGCCGTGAGTGTCGAATAAAAACATTGCCATATAAGGTGATTTCTGGTAGAATAAAAACGAACTGCAATATGCGGTTCGGGTGCTGTCATAAAACGGTGGACGGTTTGGCCCTCAGATGCGGATTTTCCGCACCGTGTGAGGGACGTTTCTTGAATATGAAAAATCCCTCAATCCGACACGGAGAGAGGGATGATACCATGAGTGATTTTGAAATCTTATCTTTAGTCATCATGACCGCAGGATTGATCGTTCAAATCCTCATCTACATAAAAAAGAAATGAGCCGCCCATACTTCCCAAAGTCGTCGGCTCATTTCTTTGAGTAACACTGAGGGCTAACCGTTCATCGGCAGCACTCTTTCTATCTACAAGTATAAACGACCTGTGAGGGAATGTCAAGAATGAACTGTTTCAAAAGTTATAATTTTTGAAACAACCTATTTTCGTATGTCAAAAGATGGCTATTTACGGTTTTGCCATGTTGCAAAACCAATAGTCGTCTTTTGACATTATTTTTAGCCATGGGAGGGATTTTGTGATCGTATTTTATGCTCGCTGCTCTACAATCGAACAAAACGAAGCACGGCAACTCGAAGACGCCCGGACTTGCCATGCAGAGAAAATCTTTATTGACAAAGCATCCGGTAAGGATACCAATCGTAAACAACTAAAAGCAATGTTAAGCTTTGTTCGGGAAGGCGATAAAGTCATTTGCTCTGATATTTCAAGAATTGCCCGCAACACACGCGATCTGCTTTCAATTGTCGATGATCTGCAAAATAAAGACGTCGCGTTTCAAAGTTTGAAAGAAGCCATTGATACCACAACACCGCAGGGACAGTTTATGCTTACTGTATTTGGGGCACTGGCACAGCTTGAACGTGACTGCATCCGACAGCGTACCGAAGAAGGACGGCGTATTGCTATGCAAGAAGGTCGGATCACCGGGCGGCCTCGGGTACAAGTCAATGAGAAAGAGTTTCGTGCCATTTGCTCTCGCTGGCGTTCCGGTGAAATCTCAGCTGTAGAGGCACAAAGATCTGCAGGGCTAAAATCAAATACATTTTATAGACGTGTGAAACAGTTAAACCTTTGAAAACCGGAAGTACTTCCGGTTTTCTGCATAAATATGAAAATATCCCTCAATCCAGTACGGAGAGAGGGATGACGCTTATGAAGCTCGAGCTGAACTTTAGCGATTTGTGTCAGTTGGCACTTGTCATCATTGCTCTGATCGAACTATTTCGTAAACGCGAACATAAAAAGAAGTGAGCCGCCCCATGCCAAAGTATCGGCTCAACTTCTTTAAGCTGTACTGAGGGCTAACCGTTCATCGGCAGCACTCTTTGTATTTTCAGTATAAATTTGTTTTGGAAATTTGTCAAGCATCAAAAAACCGGTGTGCGAAATTGTGGCACCTCGATCTTGGATGCTTGACTTTATTTTACACAATTCCTATAATCAAAATTGAGGAGCTGATTTACATGAAAAAGAAAATCACAGCTATTTTAATGACAGCAGCATTGATGCTTACCATGGCGGCGTGTGCGGGCAACAGTACAGCGGATACCGGCGTTGAAAGCTCTGCAACCAGTGCAGTGAGCAGCAAGCCGGTTTCGAACACAAGCTCCACGGCCGCAAGCAGCGCCAAGCCGAGTGCATCGGCGAAGCCTACGGCTACTCCCTCTGCCGGTGCTGCGGCAACGGTCAAGCCTACCGCAACGCCGAAACCGGAGAGTAAAACCGAAAGCAGCACGGCAGGTAAAGCGAGCGCGACGGCTACACCGAAACCGGCAGTAACCGCAAAACCGAGCAGCTCCCATACTTCCAACAGCAAGCCTTCCGGCAGTGCGGCCAGACCTACGCCCGCACCGACTGCGAAGCCGACAGCCGTGCCCACCGCAGCTCCCACAGCTAAGCCTACGGCAGCTCCTACCGCAGCACCTACGGCGGTTCCCACCGCGACGCCGAAGCCCAAGGAAAAGGTTTGGGTGGTAGATGTGCCAGCTAAACCTGCTCAAGAAGAACAAGGTCATTGGGAAGAAGCAGGTCATTGGAAGAGCGATTGGGTGTATCAGTGCAATCAATGTGGCACAATATGCTCTACTGAGGCTGATATGTGGGATCATGAGGGAGACTTATCCTCGTGTTGGAGCTACACTATGGTTTCTGGTGAAAAATACTGGGTTAAAGACGGTGAGTATTGGGTTGTAGATGTTCCCGCTCAAGCCGCACAACCTGAACAAGGTCACTGGGAATATAGATAAGGATCAAATAAAGTGAATATTGCAGAATGAAGCACTCGATTTTACATTGAGTGCTTTTTTACTGCTCAAATTCAAGCCGTGTCATTTTATATGCGGCTTTTTTCATATAGAAAAATCTTTGAAAGGAAGCAAAAAAATGAAAAAGAAGCTCAAAAAGTCACTTGCATGTCTGCTTGCAGCGCTGCTGATTTTCAGCGCCGTGCCGATGAGCGCTCTTGCCGATGAGGCCGATACACCCGTATCGGTTACGGTCGAAACAAACGCTGAAAAAGCAGCGCAGGACACGGAGCCGGATGCAGAACCTAAACCGGAAATCACGGCAGAGCCGACCGCGACGCCGGAGGCGAGCACAACCCCCTCGGCTGAACCGACAGCAGAGCCCTCACCGGAGGCAACAGAGGAACCGACTGAATCGGAGGTCAGTGCAGAGCCGGAAGCAACGGCTGAACCCACTGCTTCCCCCACGCCAAACCCGGAGGATGAAATCAGTTTACTGGCGCTCGGCGATGAGGCAATTACGCGTTACCGCACGGTAGGCATCAACGGTAATTTCAGTTCAAATTATCTTTATGACCTTGGCGAATTTCCACTGTATGACATCTACCGAAACGGTGTAAGTTACCCGGCCTACTGTTTGCAGCACGGTAAGGGTCGTGTGAACAACGGAGCATACGTGCAAAGAGACAATTATGGCATGACTGAAGCTATGCGCCGCATTATCGCTTATGGCTACAACACGACAAACTCTCTCGGTAAAAATGATTGGTACAGCGATGCGACCGCAAAGACGATGGTCACACAGCATCTTGTTTGGCTGGCGTCCGAAGGCTATATTACCGTAGACGGTACAAACTGGTCTTGGGGTTCCGGCATCGACAACGATGTTGAGCGCATGGCAAATCTGGCGTATAACGGTTCTGTTGTACGCAGCTACTACGCAGAGCTTAAAGATCGTCTTTTGCGGTCGGAAATCGTCCCGTCCTTTGCAGGCAAAAGCAGCGACGGCAGCGATGCACAGGAAATCGATTTGCAGCTTGTAAACGGTAAGTACACGGCTACCGTTACTGATACCAACGGCGTGTTGGATTTGTTCGATTTTCAGCAGGCAGGCTTTGATATTTCCCGCAACGGCAATACGCTGATGATTTCCACAAACACGCTGCCGGAGCAAGAGACTACAATTATCGGTGCAGGCTACACCGTCGGCGATAAAAACAGCATTGCCGTTTGGGAGGACAGAGACCAGCAGGCCAATATTCAGCACCAAGCGACCTGCCCGGGCACAACGCAGACCATGGCGTACATCAAAATAAAAGGTGAAAAGCCAAAATATACCGTGACGCTGACCAAAACCAGCGCCGATGTAAAAATCACCAACGGCAACGTAAATTATTCGCTTGAAGGTGCTGTGTATAACGTGTATGAAGCAAACGGAATGCCTAATCACGACTATACAAATGACCCCGTTGTCGCAACGTTTACAACTCAAAAAGACGGACACGCAACACTTTCCAAGAAGCTCGAGAACGGCGACTATGTAACAATAGAGCAGGTGGCTCCGTTAGGCTACACGCTGGACACATCGGTTCATAGATTCTCTGTTAATGGCAAGAGTACAGATATTTCGGTCGTGGATGACCCGAGTGCAGTTACTCTTACAGTTACAAAAAAGGATAGTGACACGAATAACAGTGTAGCTGCTGGTAACGCATCGTTGGCCGGAGCTGTGTACCGTGTATCTTATTTGCAAGATGGCAGCGAAGTACACAAGGATATTACTACTAATAGTTCGGGCCGAGCAGTTTTAAAGGGTATTCCTATTGGACAAATAAAAGTTCAAGAAATCTCATCTCCGTTGGGGTACAAACTTGATCCGATAGTACATATATACAATGTTGCACCTCACGAAGTAACATCTGTTGAATTTGAACTTGAACCCGCCGACTTTACGGAAGAAGTCATGAAAGGCCAGATTGCGCTGCATAAGCAGTACGAAACGCTTGATGAACCTGCCGATGAGCAGGGCGCGGAGTTTGACGTATACCTCAAATCTGCGGGCAGCTTCGATGCAGCCAAAGAAACCGAGCGCGACCATATCACCACCGGCGCGGATGGCATGGCAACCACAAAGGATTTACCTTACGGCACATACGTCGTGCATCAAACAAAGGGCGGCAACGGCCGTCAGCTTGTAGCCGATTTTGATGTTTCAATCTCCGAGGACGGCAAGGTTTACAGCTATGATCTTGTCAACGTACAGAAAAATGCACAGCTCAAAATCGTAAAGACTTCCGAGGATGGCGTAATTGAGGGCATCAAGTTCCGCGTGACGCGCCTTGAGGATAACTATTCCGCAGAGTATGTAACGAATGCCGCAGGCGAAATCCTTACCGAAACACTCCCGATTTATGCGGACAAAGACGGCGCAACCAAGTATCAGTACCGCGTGGAAGAACTCGATACAGAGAAAACCTACGGCTATCAGTTGCCTGACCCGCAGATTGTAGAACTCAGCGAAGGCGAAATTGCTTCCGTAAGCTTCCATAATGTGCCGATTGAAATCGGTACGAAAGCTACCGTTGAGGGAGAAAAAGAAGTTGATCCGCTCGATAAAGTTACGCTGACCGATACGGTATCATACACTGGCCTTGTTCCCGGTAAAGAGTACAAAGTAACCGGTGTACTGATGGATAAAGAAACCGGTGAGAAGCTGCTTGTTGACAGCAAAGAAATTACAGCTGAAACCGTATTTGTGCCGGAAACCAAAAACGGCAGCGTAGACGTTACGTTTATCTTCGATGCAACGGGCTTGCATGGCAAAGAGATCGTCGTTTTCGAGGATTTATACCGTGAGAACGTGCTGCTTGCTACCCATGCGGACATCAACGATAAAGGGCAGACGGTAAAGATTAAGAATCCTGAAATCGGAACAAAGGCAACAGCAGACGGCAAAAAGGAAATTACAGCGGATAAGATCACGATTACCGATGTTGTGAGCTATAAGGATTTGACCCCCGGTAAAGAATATAAGCTTACCGGTGTGCTGATGAACAAAGCCACGAACGATAAGCTGCTCATCGATGGTAAAGAAATCACGGCAGAAGCTACCTTTACGCCAAAAGCTACCACCGGCGAAGTTGAGATGACGTTTACTTTCGACGCGCGTGAGCTGACAGCCGAAACTGAGGTCGTAGTTTTTGAAAAGCTTTATCGCGACGGTATTGAAATTGCAGTACATGCAGACATCGAAGATGAGGGTCAGACGGTGAAGATTCTGCCGCTGCATGGCTCCATTATGACCACCAAGGTAAACGCAGACGACCCGACAGATAAAATCTCCGGTGCGACGTTCGGCGTTTACTCTGATGCAGACGGTGACGGCATCTTCAACGCTAAGACCGATAAGCTCGTTGGCACGCTTCAGGAAGGCGACACCGGCGTTTATACGCTGGATTCCCTCCCTTACGGAAAATTCTTCCTACACGAGGACAAGGCTCCTGAGGGCTTCGTACAGGACAACATCTACTATCCGTTTGAGATTAAAGAAGACGGGCAAATCGTAAACTTTGAGACTGTTCCCGGCAAAGATTTCCCGAACAAGCCGATCAAAGGCACTGTCACCACCACAAAGGTGGATGCTACCAACCCGCAGCACAAGCTTTCCGGTGCAGTGTTTGAAATCTACCGCGATGCAGACGGTGATGGCCGCTACACAGAGGGTGTAGATACGCTCATCGGCCGTATGGATGAAATAGAAACCGGCTTCTATTCCCTCTCCGACCTTGTTTACGGAAAATACCTGATTTACGAAGCACAGGCTCCGGCAAACTTCGTGCGCGATACGATCTATTACCCGTTCTCTATCACAGAAGACGGCCAGACCGTGACGTTTGAAACAATCCCGGGCAAGGACTTCCCCAATAGCCCTGTTCCTAACCGCCCGAAGACCGGCAGCAGCCGCAGTGTTCTTCCCTACATTGCTTTTGCCGGTTCTGCTTTAGGTTTGACTACCGTACTTCTGGTTCGCCGCAAAAAGAGCAGATAAGTTTTAAATAGCATTGCAAAAAGCAAGAGCGCCCGGACCATCCCGAGCGCTCTATGTGCAATGTTAATGAGGAGGTATAAAAATAGATGCTTACAATTCTACTTTGTGTTCTAATCGCTGCCTATGCAATCACACTTTCAATAGCCTCATATAACAAATGGCGTGTATATAATGAACTGCCGTTAGGAAAGACTCTTATACGAGTTTCACTATTGGTGTTAGCAATTATGAGTCTCCCTCTTGTCAGCAACATCGATGAAGAATTAGAGAAAAATTCAGCAGAAATAACTCGAGTGACTGTAACCAACACCGAAACCAACGAAACACTATTTAGTGCTGAAGGAAACCTCTCTGTTCATGCCAGTGGAAACAGTTCCTCTACTTGGGGGGTTCTCGGATTCTTTTCTTCTAATACATCATCCAACGACTCATACCTTACTATAACTATCAAAACCGGAAAGGATGCAAATTTAACGTACAAAATTCGGTTATCGGAGAAAATCGCCTATTTTGTTGAAACAATTGACCAAAACCCAGATGATCCATACTATTACAAAGTGACCAACAACATAAGTCAGCTCACAGTAGAAAATGAACCGTAGCAATTAACGATTAACTTTCATTTTCCGCATCTGATTTAATAGCATTGCTCATCATCTCCTCCTTTTCAATTTCACTTTTTTTCTCGTTGATCCAATGGCTAAAAGAGAATTTACTCTTATCCCATACATAACGAATTCCAATTATCCCCCAAATAGTCGCCGCACACAATGCCATAGCAAGATAAACCGCAAAAGCCGAAAATTTTGACACCATTATAAAACAGACAAGTAACCCAAAAAACAAAATCAATACTATTTCTGCGATGTGTTCGGCTAAAGAAAAGAATGCAGCAGGTCCGTATTTCAATACGTGAAAAGAGTACAGAGTATCGCGTGGATAACCTAGTGCTTTACGTAATCGATCATCTTCGTTAAATATATATAACCGCAATTTTTTGTAGTCTTTATTTAAGCAATCTTTTACCTTATCCTGCATTTTTATATTCTGCTTACATGCTTTATTTTTGTCTTTTACTTGCTTCTTTTTCGCTTTCTCCGTCTGCTTTGCTTTCTTAGCCTCTTTTGCTTCTTCGGTTACTTCTGCTTTCTCGTCCTTTTTCATTTTCTCTGTTTCTTTTATTTTTAGTTCAGTTTTGCTTCGTATTTTCTCATATTCTTCAATTTTAATAACTATACGCAAAATCTCAGGATGCAAAAGCTTTTTGCTATCGTTTCTCTCATTCACTATTTTCTCGATTTTATCCGTAACCTCTTCATTATAATTTTCATTATGGTTTACAAGTTCAAAAAGTTCGCAGCATAACTCAAATGATTTCTCGTTTACTTCGTCATTTCTTTTATTAACAAGTTCTTTTTTTACTTGCCATACTGCAAGTTCCGCTACCAAAAGTATACCTACTACATTTCCAACTTGTGAAATAACAGTTTTAACCAATTCCAAATTCATATTTCCATCCATTCCATTTAATTTTTATATATTTAGTATATAACAAATCCAATTCACTTTCAATTCAATTTTACCCATGCAGAGCGAAAAAACCTACTATCTCACTTCAGTCTCCCGGATAGCAGGTTTTTTTAATGCAGGAAGACCGGTCGCAACCCCGGCGGGGCAACCTGTAAATTCAAAAGAAAGGATGAGCAAATGCAAAAAAGAAAAAAACTCGCCGTGATCGGCACGCTGCTTATCGTGTTGGTCGCCGGTGGTATTGTATGGCAGGTCGTCGATGTCAATCGCACCGGGCGTTCGCCGGTATCAGCTCTATTTAAAAATGAAGGACAAGAAGCTTCTTCCAATGAACCGTCAGCTGATCCCGTTACAATCGTCTTGCGTGAGGAAGTGCCGACGCCAACACCATCTCCTACCCCATCGCCAACACCTACTTCGGCTCCAACACCGACGTCGACACCTACTTCTGCACCGGCAGAATCGTCAAAAACCGGAAGTACTTCCGGTTTTTCGACTGAAAGTCGGCCATCGGGTTCGCAAGCAGGCAATCAAAACACTGTTGAAGAACCCAAAACAACGCCAAAACCAACGCCAAAGGTCACGCCTACGCCTCGGCCGCAGGTCATTGAGGCAACGCCGGAACCCACTCCCGTCCCGGAGGTGCAAAATATCTCGCTTGATACATACAGCATCGATATTTTGCCCGGAGACAGCTGGCGCATCAACATTGCCGCAGCACCTAGTGATTTTTACAGCATGGGCGCGCAGTGGGTGTGCAGCAACTCCGCTGTTGTCTCTCTCTCAGGTTCCGATACTTCCGGCGTCACCATCACGGCCGTAAGCACAGGCTCGGCCACCGTCACCGTGTATAGCCGCAGCACCGGTCAATCCGCAAGCTGCACCGTCAACGTAAATTAAGAAAAGAGGTAACTTTATGAACATCTTAAATCAGCTCTATTTTCTCGCTATTTCACATTTACCGGCATCCACCGTCGCCACGATCTCCGGTGCACTCGAAAGTGCTTTTAACAACAATGTTAAGCCGGAAATGAAAGCTATTGGAAATATTATCATGTATATTATCTCCGGCGTGCTCATCATCGCGTTCGTCGTGAAAGGCGTTTTCGTGTGGAGAGACTATCGTCATAACGGCGGAGAAATTCAATGGAACGTACTGCTTGTTCTGTTTATTTGCCTTGTGGTTGTTGTTTCCGCGCCCTCGTGGATGTGGAGCGTCATTGGGTGGTGATGACCTATGTTTGCAAGCTCATCGCTCGAGGAAATTTATCACTATGTGTACTATCAGCTCACCTCTGTTGCCCTCACTATGCTCGATGATGTAAACGGACTATCCATCAACTTCTTCAGCAACGAATTCATACAAGCTATTGTGAATTTTTTTACCCTGTTTGCTTGGGGGCTGGGATTGACCGGCGCAGCCATTGCTATAATGGACTTTGCCGTTTCCTATCAGACCGGTGGAGGCGGCAGCTTTACCGGAACCGGCATGAACATGCTGCGACTTTTAGTCGCCCTGCTCACCTTTTCGAGTATTCCTATATTGCTGTTTCAAACAAGCATGGATATTTACGGCACGGTGCGCAGCGTGGTCGTCGGATCAATGGACGGCGCAACCGTCAGCATAACCGATTTGGTCAAAGGCGCTGTGCAAAGTATGTTTAAATCTGTTTATGGCACACTGCCACCGGTTAAAATCGCAAACGGAATTTGGGAATTCCTCAAAAAGCTTACAGACGGCTTCCAAGCCACCGATCCCGCCGATGCCGCACTTTCCTCAAATGCCGACTGGTGGGCGCTTATTCAGCTTATCATTCTGGTGTGGGCAATCTTCAAGATTTTCTTTTCCAACCTCAAACGCGGCGGTATCCTTCTCGTGCAAATTTGTGTAGGATCAATGCACATGCTTGCGCTTGCACGCGGATATACCGACGGCTTCGGAAGTTGGTGCAAACAGGTTGCAGCTTTGTGCTTTACTGCTTTTGTGCAAAACCTGCTCTATCTGCTCGCCATTATCATGATGCAGGATGCAGCCTCCTCAAGCCTGTATTTTTCGCTCGGCCTGCTGCTTGTAGCTGCCGAAGTACCGCGCATTGCGCAAATGTTCGGTCTCGATACTTCCGCAAGGTTCTCACTCGGCAACGCTGCACACAACGTCTCCTCCGTGGTGTCGTTGGTCAAGCAATTCGTATAAGGAGAAAACATCATGAACGACGATCAAAACTATTTTTTCTACCCAGAAAATCTCAGTGAAAAGGCATTGTTTTTCGGTTGGACGGGTATAAACCTTGTTATCATCGCAGTGGGGCTCGTGCTCTCTACCCTTATCTTTTTCTTCTCTTTTGTCTGGGTTCCGCTGTTGATAACCCTGCTGTATATGGTGTTGACTTTTACAACCGACAATCAATCACTGCTTAAAGTCATACAGAGATATATCAACTATCTGTTTTTAGACCAGCTCGAGTACTTCTGGGGCGAGCCTAAATATTAAATTGGAGCGAAAAATGAAATCAAACAAGAAAAACGACAAAAAGGAATCGGCAACGCAACAACTGCTGAATCTGAAGCAATTTGTACCCCTCCAAATCGGAGATAACGGTGCGGTAGCCATTGAAGGTGAAGACGGTATGCTGTACACCTATATCATGCTGCGGCCGGACAACATCTCTGTTCTTGGTCGCAGTGAGGTACTTGCAAAAATCCGCAACCTTCAAAATATTCTTTCAGATGTTGCCGAGCTGCAAATGCTGTGCATGTCCTCGGCGCAAAATTACGAGGATAACAAGCGTTACTACCGACATCTCGCAGAAACCACCGAATCCCCCATGGTAAAGCAGCTCTGCTTGCAAGAAATCGCTTATCTGGATGAAATCAACATCGCGATGAGCACAAGCCGCGAGTTTGCAATGATCCTGCGTCACCGTGCAGATCGTCTGGATGACGCTCGGCGCAGCATTATGCAAACCCTTAATCTCATCCGCGAACACCAGTTTCACGCTCGCATCGCAACAAAAGACAGCTTCAAGCGTCTGCTTGCTATTTACTACGTTGGAGACATTTACACAGAGCATGTTCCCGATTTTGACGGAATGCAATATATGGAGGTCAACAATGCCACTGTTTAAGAAAAAGGCTGAAATGCCTACACCGGAGGAAATTGAAGCAGGCAAAGTCAAATCCTACAAAGATTTAATCGCGCCCTCTGTAGTCTCCTTCAGACGTTCGCCGGGGTATTACATTCTCGGCAATACGTATCGCTGCGTTTGGGCGATCCGTTCATACGCAGAAACCGTTGAAAAAGATTCACCGGAAATTGCTTTGCTGCGCGAGCTCGGTGAATCTGACGGTATAACGCTGCATATCTACACACGTCATATGCCGACCGTAGAGCGCGATGAGATCTTTCACCGTGCCCAAAACCGCACAAATATGCAAAAACGCTCATCCTACAAGTTGCATGAACAGATTGAAGCCGATGAGCAGCTTACTACGCTTTCCCGCATGATCCGCGAAACACAGCGTACAAAAGAAACTTTTGTGTACTGCGCCGTTTTCATTGAACTGATTGCAGACAGCCTCGAGCATTTACAATCGAAGCAGATCGAAACGCAAAGCATCCTAACGCACCATAAAATCTTAGTGGATAAGCTATACCTACGGCAGCTTCAAGGCTTTGAAAGCGTTAAGCCCAACGGTAAGAACGCTTTCGGCACAGAATTTGAGCGTGTTTTCCCAGCAAGCAGCGTTGCAAACCTGTTTCCTTTCTCCTACTCCGGTAAGAATGACAAAAACGGCTTTTACATTGGACGCGATCAAAACGGCAGCAACATCATCGTAGATTTTGACCGACGTGCCGAAGATAAAACCAACGGGCATATCCTAATCCTCGGCAACTCCGGTGAAGGCAAATCCTACTTGATGAAGCTCATCATCACAAACGTCATCATGGCGGGCAAAAAGGTATATATCCTCGACCCGGACAACGAATATGGAGAGTTGGTTAAAAACCTCGGCGGTACATATCTGGATATGATGGACAGCAAATACTACATCAACGTGCTCGAGCCGAAAACTTGGGTTGACCCGACGCAGGAAATCAATGAATTTGATGACTCCCCGGAAGCCTTTAAAAAGCAAAACCGCCTATCGCAGCACATCGCCTATCTGCGGGACTTCTTTTCCGTATATCAGGACTTTTCCAGTGCGCAGCTCGACATCATCGAGATCATGTTGGAGGAAACCTACAAACGTCGCGGCATCACACCCCGCACGGACTTCACAAAGCTGACCTCTGAGGATTACCCGATTTTGAGCGACCTCTACCGTGTGATTGAGGAAAAGCTCGAAAGCTATGATGAAGAAGCCGCACTTGCCGCTAAAGCCGGTCATCCTGTTATGTACAGCCTCGAAATGCTCAAATCCGTCGGTCTCGGCCTGCGCGGTATTTGCATCGGCGCTATGTCTCGATACTTTAACGGGCACACCAACATACCGAATTCAAACTTTATCGATTTCTGCGTCAAAGATGCACTCACCACAAACGACAATCTGAAGAACGCTATGTTCCTGAATATCTTCTCCTATATGAGCCACAAATTCCTGACCGAAGGCAGCTGCGACCTCTTTGTCGATGAGCTTCACGAGTTCGTGAAAAACCGTCTAGCAATCACCTACATCAACAGCTTCATGAAGCGTGGCAGAAAGAAGGAATCCGGCGTTTGCATCGGTTCGCAAAACGTGGAAGATCTTCTGAACCCGAGCGTTATCACATACACAAAACCGCTCATGTCTATTCCGACCCACAGCTTTCTGTTTCATCCCGGTGCAAACTGCGATATTTCGGAGTTTCAGCGCACAATAAACGTGCAGCCGTGGGAATATGAGATCATCCAGACACCGAACCGAGGACATTGCCTCTATAAATGCGGTGCGGAGCGCTATCATCTCTCCGTCCGCGCCCCAGAGCACAAATCTGCACTGTTCGGTAACGCCGGTGGACGCTAAAAAGCGGAAGTACTTCCGCTTTTTATATTGAAATCTCGGTAAAATCGAGCAGTCATCTGACTGCTCTTTTTATTTCTATACAAGGAGATGAATGCCTATGGACGGAGCACGTCTTATTCTAAACGCAAGATACTTTCATATTGCCCAGACCGGTGAAAAAGCCACAAAGTACGCCTTTGTCGCCGAAGCCGCAGCCGGACTGGTGAACTACATTGCGACGCGTGAATCCGTCATTTATAACTACGATGAGCATTATAAGGAAGTGAGTGCCACAGAAGCACAGCGCGAAGCTATAAATCAATTTCTTGAGGTATCCCCTGACCTTGAGCTTTCGCGCGAATTCAAAGCCTACGACGAAGACCGCAGCGCCGCAAACGCCAGCGCTCTGATCTCACGTGCCGCACAATATGTCTACGGCATGACAGCAGAAGGTGACGTTAAGCCCTCGGCCCCGGCCACACGTGCTCAGCGAGAACGCATACAGGAGTTTGTAAACAAAGTACCGGCCATCCGTCAAACACCGGAATACAGCGACTACAAGGCATCCCCTACGCGTGAAAACGCAAGCGAAGTACTCTCTCATGCACTCGAAGTCGGTCTCGCTAATTCTGCCGACCCCGAAACGCTTGAAATCATGCTCAACTACATTGCAGAGCGTCCGGGCGTCGTCCATAACGAAGGCAAAGTGCACGGACTCTTTACCGTAAACGGTGCAGCTGACCTCGCTGCCGAAAAGGAGGCTATTGCCGCACATACCGGCAATATTTACAGCATGGTCTTCTCTTTACGGCGCGAAGATGCAGACCGCCTCGGGTATGACCGACAGGACGCCTGGTCTCAGTTGTTCGCCATTAAGGCGGACAAAATCGCCCAAGCGCTGCGTGTGCCGACCTCTAAGCTGCACTGGGTTGCTGCCGTGCACAACACAAAGCATCACCCGCACGCACACTTTATTGCGTACAGCACTGAACAAAAATCCCGTATATACCTTTCCGAAGATGCCATCGAGCAGCTGAAATCTGAATTTGTTTCGGAGATTTTCGCTGAAGAACGCCATCAGATTTTTGCCCCACGTGAAGAAGCACGTCAACAGCTTGAAGACCGATTGGAGACCTTGTTCACACAGCTCGAGCATAACAGCAATGCTGCCGTTACCGATCTACTCTTGCCGGAAAAGCTTGCAGCGTTACGCAAGTCCATTGAAAGTGCATCCGGTCGGCATGTGTATAAATATCTGCCAAAAGACACTAAAGCTATGGTAGATAAACTGCTCGATGAGATCAGTGAAGTTCCGGAAATTAAAGAGCTGCTTACAGAGTACAACAAGTATCAACAGCAGCTCGAAGCTTATTATAAGACGCCGGACGAGCCTAAGCCCTTATCTGCCGCGACCACGCGCAGCAACTTGTATCCTTTGAAAAATCTCGTCGTACAGTATGCCTTGCAGTTCGAACCTTCCCCCCCATTGACTCCCAAAACTGAAAATTCATCTGCAAAAACCGGAAGTACTTCCGGTTTTTCTTATTCTGATGCGTTGGATGAGCCTGAAAATGCACAAATGAATGAACCGTTCAAAGCGACATGGAAAACCAATGACATACGCAGTTGGAGGGATAACATGAAAGTTCAAAGTTCTTCGCCGCCGTATGACGGAACAGCCGAAGAAAAATACCGGTATGCCCAGTACCTGCGTTACGATGAAAAATGTCCGCAAGACGCTATCCTGTGGTACAACCTTGCGGAGCAGCTCGGTCACACCGAAGCCGCCTATCAGTTAGCGCAGTATTATTTGAAAAAGGGCGAAGATCAAGACGTTGAACTCGGTAACTATTATTTGCTAAAAGCCAAACTCGGGTTTGAAGATACCCTGTTAGATAGCGTCAACGCCATGCAGCTTCAAGCAATCTCGGCTGGCAACACCTATGCAGATGCCATTGCCGATTTTGGGCCACTGGAAGCTGAAGAAAAGAAGCAGCAGCGCGCCATTAGCAGAGCCGCTTATTTCCTCGGTCGTATTTACACAACCGGCATTGAAATCGCAAACATAGACGGCATAGAGTCGGACGATCTTCCCGCACTGCAAGTCGCGACTGATCCGCATAAAGCAGCAGCTTATTTTGAGTTTGCTTATAGAAGTGGGTATAAGCACGCCGCCTATTATCTCGGCAATTTGTATTTCCACGGTAAGCTCTCCCCTGCCGACAAACCGGATTATGAACGTGCCGCCGGTTGGTATATGGCCAATACTGAAAACCCCTATTGCCAATTTGCACTCGCAAAAATGATTGAACACGGGCAAGGCTTTACGCCGAATGTCGAAACCGCCGAAACACTTTACCGTAAGTGCTTAAACGCAAATGATTATTTAACTGCCGAATCCTCTTACGCCATAGCGCAGATGCAGAATAACGAGCAGCTGCCTTTAACCGATATGCAAAAGCTCTACAAAACTGCCGCTGAAATCTGGCTAAAAGACGATCATCCCGAAAACCATATTCACTTGCGCCTTGCACGCATGTATGAATACGGTCTTGGCGTGCCCGAAGATCTTTCACTTGCAATAGACCACTACAAGGCCGCACTGAAAACACCGGAAACCGAATACAAGCTCGGTCAACTCATGCAGCGTATCGACGGAGATGCAACGGAGATTTACGCACACTATGCGGCAGCACGCGTCGGTATGCTATATGCTGAAGAACATCGTCCTACATCGGCAACAGCACAACAAGCCGTGCGCCTCGCAACTATGTATCGCTACGGACTCGGATGCGATGCAGACCATGAAACCGCCGTGCACTGGTATACGGTCGCGGCTGAACGCGGCAGCATCTATGCACAGCAACGCTTAGAAGTCATGGAGATGCAGCGTATCCGTCAAGAACAGCGTGCAGCAGAATACGCCGAAAAGCAACAGCAGCAACAGAACCTCAGCTTTGCTGCTCGCCTACTCAATGCGATAGGCAACGCTTTGTGCCGCCAAACGCTGCGAGATCAACAGTCTGCCACTGCCACTACCGACCGAAAGCATAGACGTATGCAGCGCAGGCTTAAACGAGCGCTCGGTCAAAAAGAAGACTACGAACAAATTTTCCAGTAATATCTTTAAGGGATCCCTATGAAGAAAAAAAGCAACAAAATCAACTTTAAATCTAATAGTTCACGAGCTATATACAATTATGTTCTCGAAAGCAATTACAAAATCACTGTCAAACAAGCTTGTGACGAGCTTGCCGTAACACCGAGTCAGGTTTATAGCTTAATCGGCCTACTGCGAAAAAAAGGCATGAATGTCCGTGTCATCCGAAAATCGGTCGAGAGGCAGATTTACCGAGAAGCACGACAGTACATAGAAGAACATAACTGTGAAATTTCTATCGCAAAGGCTTGTCGGGATCTTAATGTATCCAGAGAACAGCTCAACAATATGATTCATAAATTCCGTAAAAACGGTATGCAGATTTCCATTATCCAAGCGAGCGACATCATAAAATTGCCGCTGAACAAAAATACTGAAGAAGCCGTATATCAGTATATTGTCGACCATAACTACTCTATTTCATCCAGACAAATGCGCACAGATTTATCCTTGACAAAACAGCAAACAAAGTCCTTTCTCCAAAAATTTCGTCGTAAGGGCATAGAAATTACCGTCGTAGAAAGTAAAAAGAGGAATTCAGATGCGCAGTCACAGTGAATATATTCCTCTGACACAAGATCAGATCGCGCTTGCACAGCACACAGACATTGTAGAATATCTGCGCGAACGCGGTGAAAAGGTGCAAAAAGAAGGAAATCATTACATCTGGAAAAAGCACGATAGCTGCGTGATCCACGGCTATAAATGGTATCAAAACAGCACCGGCAAGCACGGCGCTGCCGTAGCTTTTGTGCAAAACTTCTTTCACAAAAGCTTCCCGCACGCTGTGCTTGAGCTCATCGGCAACCGACAGATCACTTTTGATCTCGCTGCCCCTCCTCCCACCAAACGAGAATCAAAACCCACAGACATGATCCCCGTCGCTTTCTGCCTGCCGCCAGCTGCACCGGATAACCGTCGTCTGTATGCGTATCTCACACATACACGCAGCATCGCACACGAGATTGTCAATACTTTCATTGATGAGCATTTAATTTATCAAGATAAACAAGGCAACATCGTATTTGTATGCTATGACTGCTTCGGCCGCGTAAAATCAGCTCATAAGCGCGGCACGAATTCCGCGCAGCGTTACCGTGGCTTTGTGACCGGCGGCGAATTCAACTGCGGCTTTTCATACGCCAATGATAACGCCACGGTGCTGTATGTATTTGAAGCACCAATCGACTTGATGAGCTTTCTAACACTGCATCGGCATAAACCGTGGCACAGAGCAAGCTACTTATCGCTTGGCGGGCTTTCAGAAGATCCTTTACGCCGATTTCTCAAGGAGCACAAATCTATTCAACGTATCGCTTTCTGCTTTGATAACGATATAAATAAGCCCGAAAATCGAGGGCAAGAAGCCGCCAAACGCTTCATGCGGCAGTTTTCCGGCAAATACATAACCTCTATTCTGTGCCCGTGCAAGAAGGACTGGAACGACGTCTTGAGAGACAAAATTCAGAAAGGAGAGTTTCTATGACCCCACAGCAAATTATATTTTTATCCATCGTCGGTATTGCTTTGGTCGCTTTGATCTTTTTATCCGAGTCACAAAAGCGCTACAATTTGGACTCTATTAAGCGTAAAACCGTCGGCGACGGCCAGTATGGCACTGCCCGTTGGGCAACACAAGAGGAGATACAGAGTTCGACTATCCAAGTTCCTTACGAGCCGGAAGCGTGGAGATACAACAAAGAAAGCCGCCCGACTACCGCAGGCATCGTCGTTAATTTGAAACAGAACAAAAAACAAATTCTCGCAACCATCGATCCTTCAGACAGCCACACTCTCATGGTTGCCGGAACCGGCGGCGGTAAAACCACCACCTTTATGATTCCGAATATCGAATACGCGCTCGCTTGCGGTACTTCCTTTATCTCAACGGATAGCAAAGGTGACCTACTCCGTTTATACGGCAAGCTCTGCGAACAATACGGCTATACCTGTTTGAATATCAACTTCCGCACACCGATGAAAAGCGACAGCTATAATTACATGCAGCTCATCAATCTCTACATAGATATGTGGCGCGATGACCCTAAACGTGTAGACTACCACAGCCGCGCCGAGCGCTACGCAAAAGCTCTTGCAAACTCTATTGTCCACACAAAGGGCTTTGACGGCGGCGGTCAGAACTCGTATTTCTACGATTCCTCTGAAGGCTTGATCACCTCCATAATCCTGCTTGTTGCGCAATACTGCAAGCCGGAAGAACGTCATATCGTTTCCGTATTTAAAATTCTTCTCGAATTCGTTCAAACCGTTAAATCCGCAAATGATGAGACCGATAGCCAAAGGAAAGTCAAGCAAACAAAGCTGAATGAAATTCTCAGTCTTCTACCTGAAGATGATAAAATCCGTTGGTTTGCAGGCTCCGTACCGGGCAGCGAGGGTATGCAGTATTTATCTGTTATCACAACCTCCATGTCCCGCCTGCTTGCCTTCATCGACTCAGAGTCAGAAAACATTCTCTGCAAGAATTCCAAAATCACAGTCGCAGACATCTACCAGAAAAAAGTTGCCGTATTCATCACATTCCCGGAAGAAGATGCCACAAAACACGTATTGGTCTCCCTTTTTCTTAGCCAGATCATAAATGAAGCCATCGTCTATGCAGATGAACGCACAAAAGAAAATAAGCTTACACGCCGCCTTTATATCTTCGCCGATGAATTCGGCATTTTTCCTTATATGGGCAACATTCTCGGCATGTTCGGCGCTTCGCGATCCCGTAACATTATTATCGTGCCCTGCATCCAGTCACCGGCACAGCTCAGACAGACCTACGGTGCAGACGGCGAAACTATTATTCGAGACTGCTGCCAGACCGTTATTTTCGGTGGCTTTTCTCCCATGTCCGATACCGCCGTTACCTTCAGCAAGCTGCTTGGAAATCAGACGGTCGCTGCCGGTTCCGTTTCAACCAACAACCGGGAAGGCCGCAGCCTTTTTGGTAGTGGATCAAACAGCAGCCGCAGCGTCAACATGATTGCACGGCCATTGATGACACCGGACGAATTGCAGCTCCTGCCCTTTGGCAAATGGGTCGTCAACCGGCGAGGCAGTCACCCGTTTATCGCCAATATGCCGCGCTACGATAAATGGGGCATTCGCCTAGAAGCTCCTTATATCTCAGAAACACGAGAGTATGTTCCCACCGTCTACGCCAAGTTGGATGATGTTATACGAACTATAAAAGAAGGAAAATGGCGACAGACTGTACGGGAAAAGCGAGAGTCTGCCAATCCGTCAGAGTCCGTGGGCAGCACCGCAGATTATTAAAAACCGGAAGTACTTCCGGTTTTTAAACGCTATTCGCCGCTCTATTTTGGTTTTGATAGATTGACATCAAACTTTATTACTCTTATAATGAAAATGATAGATTCATTCATCCTGAATTACCTCTAGAAAATATAAACCCAAAATAGAGGAGGCTTCTAAAATGAACATAATCCACAAGTCCATTTATATTATCAATTACGAGACCCAGCAAGTTATTTTAAGGGAGCCTCCGGCAACCTTTGATTCCTATGTTGCTGAGTTGATTAACCATATCAGCAACAATACTTCTGTACGTGAGTACAAAACACATTCCGACTCAACTGAAGTAATTAGCTGTATACTGAAAATCTGTGCTAATCAAACGAATGAAAATTCTGTTTTAGACAGAATGAAAATTCTTGCTCGCCGTCTCTTGTTAGAAGAAACCAAAGCGCAAATACAAATTCGCCACACTAATACAACTGTTCAAAAAGGCAGTCTTATTCAAGCCCTACTTTTTGATGACATTGCAGAGAAGTATGTATATCTCCTTGCCAAAGTTGAGCATACTGAATGGGTTGATGATTCGGATTTTACTTTCAAAACCGGTTTTTCTAAGGATAAAAAGACTATATGGAAGTCATGTCTGTTCGATTTATCAAACCTCACTGCTCAGGAATTCTATGCCAAGGTTTATTCTGACACCAAAGCACAGTACTGGAGCAACGGATTTTTGGAACTCGAGGAATTAAAAAACGATGAGCTAAACACTCAACGAGCTTTTCAAGCAATTGAAGCTACATTAGGTCATGGATTCAGGGGCATCACTGGACCGGATCACACAATAATCAGAAACTCTTTTATTGGTTATTTGAAAAGCAACGAACACATCGACTATCCATCTATGGTAAATTCTATCTTAGAAAATTACCAACCTGAGGATACAAATATTTCACCTGAAAAGGTGGAATCGATCCGAAAAGCTTTGCTTGAACAACCTGAAAAGAGAAAATTTGATAACCAATTTAACTCTGTTAGTACTGCTATTAACGCTCGAATCAAAAAAGTATACCATGTCTATGAAGGCATCGACTTAAGCGTTAAAGGAAATATACCCAACTTGTCTTCGATAATTCAATCTGTCGAAAAAGATGGCTCCCAATATTTAATGATACGCACTACGGATGACAAGACTTATAAGCAATTCCATTTTTCTTCTAATTGACACCGATATATTAGCAAAAGTTAAGAAAGGGGTGCGAACTGTGAAGCTGTTTTCAGAATTTAACAAAGTATTTCAAATTGATAACATAAGCATTTCTGAACGTCTAAACACCGCTGAGGCATCCTTTACCACCAAACTTCAGATATTACCAAGTATCGAAGCTATACGTTCTCTTTGTAACCTTATTCCTGATAGAGATAATTTTTGTTTAACATTTAAGAACGATAGTGATGATATAGTTTATGTTACAAATCAATCTTTCGCATCGCTGGATTTCTCTATCTTAACCGAAAATCTGTCTCCGGAAGATGACATTGATATAAAAATTCAAATTGATAAAAAGGTGTCTGACGGCAAATTTTCTATTTACGATTTTTCTTCGTTTTCAAAAGATTTATCAAAACGCCCCATCCTTGAGGTTTTAAGATGGTTTTCAAATCAATTACATAGAGAAAGATATCTCAAATTTGAGATATACGATGATGATATTTCATTTTCGACTAGAACCATGGCATTTGAATCTTCTGAAAATGCTACATTCAAGCCCAAAATCGATAGAAATCAGCGACTGAATGATTGCAAAGCTACTGCATGTTTTTACAATATGAATACCTTTGAGGTCATACCGGACGATTTCATTATCGAAGGAGTTATGAGATCTGGTGACTGCCTTAAACCTCTTTTGGGTAAACTTGCAACAGTTCTTTCATTAGCGTACGTAACAACTTCAACCTCCATCGCTGATCGAGTAATGAATGTTCAAATCAGCGGCCAAAAAACGGTAACTTATAAATTATCTATTGATGATATTCACGAAGATGAAAAATGGCAAAATATTTACACTTGGATATACACGGATGGTAATCCCACAGATAAAGCACTAATAGCTCATAATGTCATCAGCTTATATTGCAAAGATGCAAAAAAAATCAATCTTGACGATGAAGTATTTGAAGCAATAAAAAGCAATTACAATTTGTATTTGCGAAAAAATGTTACTCAATACCTCGACATGAAAAGAGGGCTTGCTGAGTTTATTCAAAATGTTGTTGCGCATGTAGGTGACTACGCACTAGCTATTCTTGATAAATTCAAAAAGAACCTTATAGCTATATTTGGCTTTCTTTTCACCGTAGTATTAACAAAAATCGGAGGAACACAGAAATGGGATGAAATATTTACAAGGGATACCATCTACCTCATTGAAATTTTTGTTTGCGGTTCATTTGCTTATATGATCCTCTGTTTCTTTGAAATTCGTTTCAAGTTAAAAAAGGCTAAAGAAGGATACATTCAGCTTAAAGAAAACTATAGCGATATACTATCTGATATTGAGATTAAAGAAGCGTTCAAAGATGACGAACTTTTACGTAACACTGAAAGTTCAACTCGAAGAAGTACAATCTTTTGGTCAGTTGCATGGGGCATACTATTGGTAGCCGCAATAATTATAATTGAAGTTTTCACCGCAAATCATGGCTTGTTTGTATGGCTGTGGAATAAAGTATTTTGAGCTGAACATAACCTACTTTTAATATCAAGATATAATTTAAAAACCGGAAGTACTTCCGGTTTTTCTTTTATTAAAATCAAAACTCAGAAGGGAGACGCCAGTATGGCAAAGCAAAAGAAAACCGGCTTCGGTACGTACATTACGACACTTGTCGTCGATTCTGACCTCACGGCCACCGAAGCCCGCCTGTTTGCATTCATGCAGCTTCATGTTGATTACCGTACCGGTGTTTTCGATCTGAAGCGCAAAACGACCTGCGCAAAGCTTGACATCAACCTCACTACATATACCCGCGCTCTGCGCACACTTATCGAAAAAGAGCTCGTTTCTGTCAAGCGCCGTACTCGCGGCGGGCAGCAGATTACCTCTCATATTCAGCCGCGCATGGAGGGATTCAAGCTGCGCTTCCCGCGTTGTTTGATTTCCGAGCTCCGTGATACCGCCTTTTTGGTCTACGTCGAGCTCTTAAACCGCTGCGGTAAGGAGTCCTGGTCTCTGAGCCGTCGTGTGCTCGCCAAGAAATTCCACTGCTCGGCCCTCACAATCAGCCGCGCAATCCGGCAGCTCAAGGAACGCAACTTGATTGATGCTGTACCGGACTATGACCGTCAGGGCATCAATCGTTTCCGTGCCCTCTCCCTGCATGAGCGCGTAGCACGCTTAAAGCGCCAGCATAGCCGCACCATGCTCTTTTTCTATCAGATGCACAAACTCGTACTCGAACGCAAGAGGCAGCGTGCAGCTGCCCTGAAGCGTCGTTATGCGTATTCCCTTTTTGCAGCACCCTTATCATCTATGCACCTGCTCTTTCCTATACCCCGTTGTTTTATTAGTAAGGAAAGAAAAAATAAAAGTTTACCATTAGCTAAGAGTAATTCTCTAATGGGACTTTTGCGCCGAAAAGTAATGGATCGTGCACGAAGTCCCATGGTGGAGTTTTCCGGATAGAAAAAAGAAAATGAGCTGTGACCGGGTGAAGGAATCAGCTCATTTTCTCAAGCAAGGTGACACTACAAGTGCCCCTTTTCTGCTTCCAGTATAGGTTTTTTCTCTCCGTTTGTCAAGCAAAAAGCGGAAGTACTTCCGCTTTTTTTGCTTTTCATCTTCGCCTTTGTTAGAATTCAAGCACCCTATGTGGGAAATTTTAATAAAGGAAGTAGCAACATGTACGAAACAAACAAAAGGGATTACACACTCGGCGAATGGCTTGATACTTGGCTCGAAGAAATCGCGCCCACAAAGCGAAAGCCCAACACCATAAGCATTTACCGGGACGCCAGACGGCGGCTGCTGACCCATCACCCGGAGGCCGCCGGTATTCTTCTCGTTGAGCTCAATGCTTTACAGGTTGAAGGCTGGTTGGACTCCATGCGGCAGAAGTATGCAAAGTCAACGCTGCGCCATATCCGCGTTATGCTGAATCAAGCATACAAATCCGCAATAAAGGGACATAACTGTGACGATAATCCCGTTAAAGACGCAGCACTTCCCGCCGCGCGAGAAAAAGAAGTTAAAGCGCTTACACAGCGAGAACAGGCCGCATTTGAAGGATGTTTTCACATACTGAAAAAACCGATAGATGAATACATTCTGCGCATGTATTTATTGACCGGTCTGCGCCGGGATGAGCTACGCCTGATGCAATGGCGGCAATACGATCCGCAAAACCGCACGCTCAAAATTCCCGAAAGCAAAACCGAAGCCGGTGTCCGTCTTCTCCCTGTTTTGCCCGAAGCCGCCGCTATACTCTACATGATCCGGTGCAATACCGAGTATAACAAGCCGCATGACTATATATTCAGCGTGGCTGATAACGGGAATAAACCGTTCAGCACATATCATTTGCGCTATATCTGTACGCGCGTTTCAAAGGCCGCCGGTATTTGTCATGTTACTCCACATATGCTACGGCACACCTTTGCTACACGGCTGATAGAAAAAGGCGCCGATCCGAAAAGCGTCTCTATGCTTCTGGGGCACAAAAACGTTGTTTTCACGCTGCAAAAATACGTTTCGCCGGATATGGAGCACCTTGAAACAGAAATTATGCGTCTTTCTCAAATCAAAAAATCCTGAAAAATAAAAAAATTCGAGAAATTTTTCCCGAATTTTAAAAAAAGACTTGAAATTTACGGCTTATAGTAGTAAAATATATATTGCAAAATGAATAAAGCCCCACTAAATCAAAAATTTTTGCGCAAAAATTTTTGATTTATTCCGTTCAGATGCGCCAACATCCAAAGGAACTCGTGAAGCTTATACTCATATTGTGTTTAATACGTATGTATTATAACACATTATAAGTCTGTGTTCAAGAGCCTTTTGCTGTTACATCTGCGGAAGGCTCTCTTTTATTTTGCCCGTACCTTGACAATCGAATGAACCCACAGACGAGAATACCCGGCGCAAATCAGTGTGCATGTGCACGCCTCTACAATGGGAATCACGCGGATAAGCGCGACCGGACAAACCTGATCGTGCCGCACGTACAGGAACGGCGTCTGAGAACGGGTCACTAAAACCAGAAATATTAAAACAAATATTCTTTGTTTTAATTGATGTGCACAGCTAGAAGTGGTTGTGCACATACATTAGAGCAAAGTTAATCTTCTAAAATCCACTCAGTATCATCTAACGCTCTAATTGCATACAATTTGCACTTTCCAAACTTACATGCCTCTGGACTTTCCTTTGACAAAAATTTACATGTGGAATTTTTGAAGTCGAAATAAGCACAAGAATACTTAGAAGCACGAGTACTCATTCGCGGAAATGAAGGGCAATGGCCATATACATTTGGAAGTTTATTTCGCGTTTTCAAAATACAATTCACCTCGGTTCTGCTTAAAAATTGAGCAACAATTCCGAACCAGAATTGTTCTCCTCCTGTAAGTAAACCCTCTTGATCAAAGTCAAGGTAAATTGCATAAACGCAATATATTTACTTAGTCAACGCGCCCAACGGACTTCCGTTGAGCGCATAACTAAGATAAAATCTTCTGGAGGTGACACCCGGATTTGAACCGGGGAATCAGGGTTTTGCAGACCCTTGCCTTACCACTTGGCTATGTCACCATTTTGAAAAAGACGCCTTATCTTCAGCGTCTTTTTCTTTTGGAGCGGACGACGAGGCTCGAACTCGCTACCTCCACCTTGGCAAGGTGGCGCTCTACCAGATGAGCTACGTCCGCATATGGTGCCTCCGATCGGAATCGAACCAATGACACGGGGATTTTCAGTCCCCTGCTCTACCAACTGAGCTACAGAGGCAAATGTGGCGACCCGGAACGGGCTCGAACCGTCGACCTCTAGCGTGACAGGCTAGCGTTCTAACCAGCTGAACTACCGGGCCACATTTGGTGGGGACAATAGGACTCGAACCTATGACCCCCTGCTTGTAAGGCAGGTGCTCTAACCAGCTGAGCTATACCCCCAAACAGCATCGCTTTTCAGAAATCTTTCAACAGAACTTGCGGCTCTTTTGAAGTCTTATGCCTTCCAGCGACGTTGTATATATTACCACATGCTTATTAAAAAGTCAATACCTTTTCCAAAACTTTTTCAAAAAAGTTATTTTGAGGCATTTTTACGCTTTTCGCGCACGCTTTCGGCAAGCTCGTGCAGCTCCTCTTTTGTGAAGTAATACTTGCGGCAGCAGTACGGACACACCGCTTCCACCTTGCCGTCCACAGCCGGCAGCGTATCGATTTCATCCGGCTCCAAGGTCGCAAGGGCATTATAATACTTCTCACGGCTGCATGTGCAGGCGTAGTGCACGGGGATTTCCTCCAGCTTTTCGACTTCAAAGCCCGTGAGCGCCGTGTCGACCATCTGCTCCACGGTCATGCCCTTTGCAAGCATGGTGGTGACAGGCTCCAGCGTTGCGATATTCGCTTCCAGCTTTTCAATGTCCTGCGGCAGCGCGCCGGGCAGCACTTGAATGAGCAGACCGCCTGCAAGCAGCACGCCGTTCGTGTTCGGGTCTACAAGCACGCCGAGTGCGCACACCGTGGGGATCTGCTCGCTCACGGCGTAATAATTCGTGATGTCCTCGGCGATCTCGCCGCTGACGAGCTCCACTTGGCCCATATACGGCTCTCCCGTACCGTAGCTGCGGATGACACCAAGGCGGCCGTCTGTACCGACTGCGGCGCTGACGTCCAGCTTGCCGTTCGGCTTCAGGGGCACGTCTACGTTCGGATTGTCCACACAGCCGCGCACATTGCCGTGGCTGTCGGAGATTGCCGTGACGGTGCCGATGGGACCGCCGCCGTTTATGCGCAACGTGAGCGTAGCATGCTCTTGCTTTTGCATAGCGCCCATGATGGACGCCGCGGTAAGCAGTCTTCCAAGCGCAGCGGAAGCCGTGGCGCTGAGGCCGTGCAGCCTCTGCGCGGTATATACCGTATCGCTTGAATCGATTGCGGAGGCCATAAGTGCGCCGTCCGATGTGATGCAGCGAATAATCCTATCCAATGAAATTCTTCCTTTCGGAGCGTTTTACGGAGCAATATCGTCCTTAAAAACGCCGTTTTGTGAGTTTGTGATGTGTGCGGCGAAAATAATGCGCTGCTCCTCCGGCTTCGGCGCGTCGAAAGAGAGGTCACCGAAGACCTCCACCCTATCAAAGCCGGACTTTTTCAGCATTTCCGTCAGCTTCTCCACGCTGTATGCGTGCTCAAAGAAATGCTCGCTGCTGCGCGTATAGACCTTACCCTCTTTCTCAAAGAAATCGAGAGAGATCGCCACACTGTGATCCTGCGGATTATAGCGGTTCTGCCATGCGCAGTAAATATCCGCAAGGTCGTAAATATAGGTGTTGTTGCCCAGCACCTTTTCGTGCTTATAGAGCGTGTTTACGTCGAAAATGAACCAGCTGTCGTTATCCATGAAAAACGCCACGCGGTCAAATGCCGCCTGCACCTGCGCTTCGCCGGAGAGGTGGTTGATGCTGTCCAGCGAACAGAACACCGTGTTGACCGTGCCGAACAGGTCGAGCGTCTGCATTTTCTGACAAAGGAACATCACATCGGCTTCCATGTCGTAAGCCTTGTCCTTCGCTTCGGACAGCATGGCGATGGAGCCGTCCACGCCGTACACATCCATGCCAAGCTTATAAAGCTCCAGCGTAAGGCTGCCGGTACCGCAGGCAAGGTCTAAGACGATGCCCGGTTCATGGTGGAGATGCTCGAGTAGCTTCTTTAAATACGCCGCGCGGCCCTTATAATCCACGTTCGCGGTCAACGCATCGTAATAGCGCGCAAAAACGTCGTAGCCGGCCATTAGTCCTCTTTTCCGCCGCCGGTCAACAGGCGCTCAAAAATCAGTGTGTAGCCGTCGCTGCCGTAATTCAAAGAGCGATTGACACGGCTGATGGTCGCAGTGGAAGCGCCGGTCTTATCGACGATGTCGCTGTACACGTGGCGCTCGCTGAGCATTTTGGCAACCGCAATGCGCTGCGACATGGCTTTCAGCTCCGGCACGGTGCAGAGATCTTCAAAAAATTTATAGCATTCCTCGCGGTTTTTCAGCGTGAGAATAGCATCAAAAAGGAAATCAACGTTTTCATCATGCAGTTTGGTATTCATTGTTTCTGTGTTCCTTTCTTTATGAATTTGCATCCGAAAACGGCGCATTTATGCCATAAAGCACCAAATGCGCCGTCTTTTCGTCAACGAGGTTCTTTACTTTTTTATTTTAACATACAAAAGCACAAAAGTAAACACCGAAATCAAGAAATTTTTGCACAGCAGTGCGTGAAATCACACATCGTTGCGCACGAGGTCTTCATAGGTCTCCCCTTTGATGATGACACGGGATTCTCCGCCGCGAACCATGACGACCGGAGGACGCGTGTTGCGGTTGTAATTCGATGCCATGGAGTAGTTGTACGCGCCGGTGGAGAGCACCGCCAGAATATCGCCGACCTCGGGCTTTTGAATGAGCGTGTTCTCCTGAATGAGGTCGCCGCTTTCGCAGCACTTGCCGGCAATGGTCGCCGTAAAATCTGCGGGCTCGTTCACCTTATTTGCGATGAGGCAAGTGTAATCCGACTGATAGAGCGCGTAACGCGGGTTTTCATACATGCCGCCGTCAATAGCCACATATGTACGCACATTCGGGATGGTCTTGATATCGCCGACGGTGTACAGCGTGAGGCCGGCCTCGCACACGATGGAGCGTCCCGGCTCAATGTAAATATACGGTACCTGAATACCGTACTCCTTGCAGGCAGCATGCACGGCTTCGGAAACGTCGCTCATGTAATCTTCATACGGCACGGCTGCATCGGCTTCCTTGTACTTTACGCCGAAGCCGCCGCCGAGGTTGAGGTGTGTCAGCGTTTTGCCGAGCTCTGTATGGATCTTGTTATAGAACTTCAGCATGACCTGCGCCGCCAGCACGAACGGGGCTTTGTCGAAAATCTGCGAGCCGATGTGGCAGTGCAGACCGATGAGTTCTACATTTTCGCACGCGACGGCTTCCTTTACGGCTTCAAACGCCTCGCCGTTTTCAAGCGCAAAGCCGAACTTGGAATCGATCTGACCCGTGCGGATAAACTCATGCGTGTGGGCGTCAATGCCGGGCTTGATGCGCATGGAAATGGACGTAACGACGCCTTTTTCCGCAGAGAGCTTTTCAATGCGGTGCAGCTCGTTTAAGTTATCAACGACAATGTCGCCTACGCCGCTTTCAAGCGCATAGCAGAGTTCCTGCATTGTTTTATTGTTGCCATGGAAATGAATGTGTTTTGCATCCACACCCGCTGCAAGGGCGGTATACAGCTCGCCGCCGGAGACGACGTCGAGGTCTAAGCCTTCTTCGGTCACGATACGGCAAATCTCTTTGCAGCAGAACGCCTTACTGGCATACAGCGCGGTGCCGTTTCCATTATAGTGGCGCTCAAACGAAGACTTATAGCGGCGGCAAACGCTGCGGATCTCATCTTCGCTCATCACATACAGCGCGGTGCCATACTTTTCGGCAAGCTCCACGGTGTCGCAGCCGCTGATCGTCAGGTGGCCTTTTTCATTGACATTGTAACAATCGGATACAAACATATTTTTCATTCCCTTCAAAAAGTGGTGGATCTATACTTCGCAGCTGCTCAGTTACCCAAAACGGCAGCTTCGATGTGCTGTTTCAGCGTCTCCAAACCGAAGCCGGTCTGGGAGGAATACGGGATGAACGGGATTTCATGCTCACGGAACAGGTCCTCAAAATACGCGTTCTGCGTGTTGAACTGCGTTTTGTTCAGCTTATCGCTTTTCGTACAGACGACGAGGAACGGCAGGTCACGCTCGATAAGGAAGTTAATCATATCGAAATCGTCCGCAGTCGGCTCATGGCGCATATCGAGAATTTGGATGACGAGCGCCACGTTGCGCTCTGCATCAAAATATCCCTGCATCAGCTTTGCCCAGCGCTGCTTTTCGTTTTGTGAAACCTTGGCGTAGCCGTAGCCCGGCAAGTCTACAAAGCGGCACTCCGGCAGACGGAAAAAGTTGATGGTCGCCGTTTTGCCGGGCGTGGCGCTGACGCGTGCAAGCGCCTTGCGGTTGACGAGCTTATTGATGAGCGAGGATTTGCCCACATTGGATTTACCGGAAAAAACGATCTCCGGCAAGTCCGACTTTTTGAGCTGATCCGCACGGCCGGCGGCAGCTTCAAATTCTACTGACTGAAAATTCACGGTGTTCCCCTTACTGTCTGAGTGTCTGTACGCCGTGCGCGGGCTCCGGGCAAGGCGTATTCGGCTTGGTTTCTCTGTTTAAAAGCCCGGGCATGGCGATGGGCAGCACCTCATCGATACGGCGCACCGGCACAAACCGCACGTTATCCTTGACGACCTGATCGACTTCGGCGAGATCCGCGATGTTCCCGTGCGGGATGATGACGGTCTTCATGCCGTTTTTATACGCCGCCATGGATTTTTCGCGCAGGCCGCCGATGGGCAGCACGCGCCCCTGCAGCGTGATCTCACCCGTCATGGCGATGTCGTGCGCGATGGGCTCTTCGCACAGCGCGGACGTGACGGCGGTTGCCATGGCGATACCGGCAGACGGACCGTCCTTCGGTACGGCGCCCTCCGGCGCGTGGATGTGGATATCCTTTTTCGCGTAGAAATCCGGGCTGATGCCGAGCGTTTCCGCGCGGGTGCGAATGCAGGTGATCGCCGTTGTGGCGGATTCCTTCATCACATCGCCGAGCGAGCCGGTGAGTTGAATTTTGCCCGTGCCGTTCATCACGGCAACTTCGATGGGCAGCAGCTCACCGCCGACGCTTGTCCACGCAAGACCGTTCACAAGGCCGATCTCGTCGCGGCGCTCATCTTTATCCTTCGCAAACTTTGCCGGGCCGAGCAGGTCTTCAAGGTCGGCGGGCTTCACGGAATAAGACTTGAAATCTTCCTCCGTGACGATGCGGCGCGCGACTTTGCGGCAAATGGTGCCGATGGTGCGCTCCACTGTGCGCACGCCGGCTTCGCGGGTGTAGTCTTCGATGATTGCGTGCAGTGCCTTCGGTGTGAAGCGCAGCTGCGCCGCCTTGATGCCGTGCTTTTTCAGCTGCTTGGGCACCAAATATTTCGAGGCGATGTGGAACTTTTCCTCCGCCGTGTAGCTGCCGAGCGTAATGACGTCCATGCGGTCGTAGAGCGGGCCCGGAATGGCGGAAGCGTCGTTTGCCGTGGTGACAAACAGCACGTGGCTGAGGTCGAACGGCAGGTCGATGTAATGGTCCTGAAACGCGCTGTTCTGTTCGGGATCGAGCACTTCAAGCAGCGACGCGGACGGATCGCCCTTAAAGCTCTGGCCGAGCTTATCGATCTCATCGAGCAGGATGAGGGGGTTATTCGTGCCCGCCTGCTTCACAGCCGCCATGATGCGGCCCGGCATGGAGCCGACGTAGGTGCGGCGATGGCCCATGATGTCCGCTTCGTCGCGCACGCCGCCGAGAGAAACGCGCACGTACTTGCGGCCGGTCGCCTCGGCGATAGAGCGCGCAATGGACGTTTTGCCAACGCCCGGCGGGCCGACAAGGCAAATGATCTGCCCCGTCGCCTGGTCAGAGAGCTTGCGCACGGCGAGCGTCTCCAAAAATCTTGCTTTAACCTTTTCCATGCCGTAATGGTCGCGGTTGAGAATTTTCTCCGCGCGGTCGAGGTCCAAGCGCTCCTTGGAGCTCGTGTTCCACGGCAGCTCAAGGCACGTTTCGAGGTACATGCGCATGACGGAGCCTTCATGCGAGCCGTATGGCATTTTGGCGAGGCGATCGCACTCTTTTAAGAGCTTTTCGCGCGCGACCTGCGGCAGGTTTATTTTTTCTATTCTCTGGCGGAATTCGTCGGATTCCTCCTGCGGGTTATCCTCTTCGCCAAGCTCGCTTGCAATGGCGCGCATCTGCTCGCGCAGCATGTAAACGCGCTGATTTTCATCCATTTGCTCCTGCGCCTTTTGCGAAATCTCACGTTCGAGCGATAAGACTTTGATTTCATCGCTCAAAATATCATTGAGTTTTGCAATACGCTTTTCCGGGTGGAGCTCGTCGAGGATGCACTGCTTCTGCTCGAAATCGAGCGAGATGTTCGCTGCGATAAAGTCGGCCAAATCACCGCAGTCCTTCTGCTGCATAACGCCGAGCAGAATATCCGGCGGCACCTGACGGAACCAGCGGATGTACTCTTCAAATCTCTCCTGTGCAATGCGGCTAAGCGCTTCCGTTCTTGCGGTGTGGCGTGCGGCGATCGGCTTGCACACGCACACGCTGCCCGTGAGGTACGGCTCATTTTGCACAACGGACATAATCTCCGCGCGCTCGATGCCTTCCACATGCAACTTGATGCCGTTATCTGCGGTGTGTACCACCTGCTTGATGCGGACGATGACACCGATTTTATAGAGGTCTTCCGCCATGGGCTCGCTTTCCGAAAGGTCGGTTTGCGTGACGATGAACAGCTCGCGGCTATCCGTATCCAGCGCCGCTTTGGCGGCCAGAACGGAATTTTTTCTGCCGATATCAAACTGCACGATCATGCCGGGGAACACGACGAGTCCGCGTACGGCGAGTACCGGCAGAACTCTCTCTTCCTCAAGTATGGTTTCTTTCATAAAATTATCAAATCCTTATAAATCAGACAAGGCTGCGCAGCAGGGATCGCTGCACAGCCTGTATGATGATCACTATGATGCCGAATCCTTGCGAGCGCGCCGTTTGGGTTGTGTCATTTTGATCTTTACCGGGACGCGGTCGGGATTGTGCACGATTTCAGGCGCAGCGCCGTTCTCTACCGAATCCTTGGTAACGGTGATCTTTTCGATCGTATAATCGCTCGGGACCTCAAACATCAGGTTCTTCAGCGTATCTTCCATAATGGAACGCAGGCCACGGGCGCCGGTTTTGCGGGCAATGGTCTTTTCCGCAATGGCGTCAAGCGCTTCGGGTGTGAACTCCAAATCGACCTTATCAAGGTCAAAGAGCTTCTTATACTGGCTGACAAGGCAGTTTTTCGGCTCTGTGAGAATGCGCACAAGTGCGGCTTTGTCGAGGTCGCTCAGCGCAGTGATGACCGGCAGACGACCGACAAGCTCCGGGATGAGGCCGAACTTGACGAGGTCGTGCGGAGTAACTTCTTTCATCCACTCCGTGTTATCAAGCTCGTCTTTGCTCTTGATGACCGAGTTAAAGCCCAGCGTCTGCGCTTCGGTGCGGCGCTGAATGACACTTTTAAGGCCGTCGAACGCACCGCCGCAGATGAAGAGGATGTTCGAGGTATCGATGTTGATGACCTCCTGCTGCGGGTGCTTTCTGCCGCCCTTTGGCGGGACGCCGGCAATGGTGCCCTCCAGAATTTTGAGCAGTGCCTGCTGCACGCCCTCGCCGCTGACGTCACGCGTGATGGACGGGTTTTCGGACTTTCTGGAGATCTTATCGATCTCATCGACATAGATGATGCCGTGCTCGGCACGCTCAATGTCGTAATCTGCTGCCTGAATGAGACGCAGCAGGATGTTTTCGACGTCTTCGCCGACATAGCCGGCTTCCGTCAGGGTCGTTGCGTCCGCAATGGCGAACGGAACGTCCAAAAGCTTTGCAAGCGTCTGCGCAAGATAAGTCTTGCCGACGCCGGTGGGACCAAGCAGCAGCACGTTGCTCTTTGCAATCTCCACGCCGCCGTCTTCACCGCTGAAGAAAATGCGCTTATAGTGGTTATAGACCGCCACCGCGAGCGTCATTTTGGCTTCATCCTGCCCGATGACGTATTCATCGAGCTGCTTTTTGATCTCCTGCGGCTTCGGCAGCACCATTTCGGCGCGCGGCTCGTTTTTCGGCTGCGGGCGGCCGCGGTGGAGAGAATCTTCATCCGCGATGATGTCCATGCAGAGCTCTACGCATTCGTCACAGATATACACGCCGTTGCCGGAGATCAGGCGCTTTGCCTGCGACTGCGGCTTCCCGCAGAAGGAGCAGCGCACTTCGTTATCATTTCCGAAATTATTCGGCATGAAAACACGCCCTTTCGTTATTTCGATTTCGTTGCGATGACCTTATCAATAAGGCCGTACTCCATGGCCTGCTGTGCGGTCATGAAGTTATCGCGCTCCGTATCCTTGCAGATGACTTCGTACGGCTGACCCGTACGCTCTGCGAGGATGGTGTTGAGACTCTTCTTCTTTTGAAGAATACGCTCTGCCTGAATCTGGATATCCGTAGCCTGACCCTGTGCACCGCCGGACGGCTGATGGATCATAATCTCGGCGTTCGGCAGCGCATAGCGCTTGCCCTTTGCACCGGCAGCCAGCAGGAACGCACCCATGGAAGCTGCCATGCCCATGCAGATGGTGGAAACATCGCACTTGATGTACTGCATGGTATCATAAATCGCCATGCCGGCCGTGATGACACCGCCGGGGCTGTTGATATACAGGCTGATGTCCTTATCGGGGTCCTGACCCTCGAGATACAGAAGCTGTGCTACGACAAGGCTCGCTGTGGTGTCGTTCACCTCGTCGTTCAGCATAATGATTCTATCGTTGAGAAGACGGGAGAAAATATCGTAGGAACGCTCTCCTCTGCTCGTCTGCTCCACAACATAAGGTACCAAACTCATCGTACGAACTCCTTTCGCGCTTCTTTTGCTTCGCCCGCTGTCCGATGCAGGGACAGCGGGCGAAAGAAGCGATATATGATATGCTGTTACTATAATACTAACCGTAAAGGCGGTAAATTATTCCTCGGTCTTGGCTTCAGCTGCTTCCTCGGTTTTTTCTTCCGCTGCCTTCTTGGTGCTCTTTCTTCTGGTGGTCTTCTTTGCCGGCTTTTCTGCCTTTACGGAAGCGTTTTCCTTAACAAAGTCGATCGCCTTCTGGTTTTTAAGGTCTGCTCTGATCTGCGTCTCTGCAACGAGGTTCTTGATCTGCGCGACTTCCATATTGTACTGCTTTGCGAGTTTCTCGTACTCTTCCTCAACAGCCTCATCGGAAACTTCGAGGTTCTCAAGCTCAGCAATCTTCTCAAGTGCGAGTCTCAGCTTAAGCTGCTTCTCGGACTGCGGTCTGAACTGCTCCTTGATGGCGTTGACGTCCATGCCGGTGTACTTGAGATAGGTCTCGAGGTTCAGTCCCTGAGACTGGAGGCGGTAAGCGAAGTTGTTGATGCTCTCCTCAACTTCCTGCTCGTACATCTCTTCCGGAATCTCACCCTGTACCTTCTCGATGAGTGCATCAAAGATCTGGTTCTCAACGTTCATCTCTTCCTGCTTCTCGCGGTCGCTCTGCAGCTTCTCGCGGAGGCTGTTCTTGTACTCGTCGAGCGTATCGAACTCGCTTACGTCCTTTGCGAACTCATCGTCGAGGGTCGGGAGCTCCTTGCGCTTGATCTGGTGCAGCTTGATCTTGAAGGTCGCGTCCTTGCCCTTGAGCTCTTCTGCCTGATAGTCCTCCGGGAACTTCACGCTGATCTCGAACTCATCGCCGACTTCATGGCCGACGATCTGATCTTCAAAGCCCGGGATAAACTGGCCGGAGCCGAGGGAAAGCTCGAAGCCTTCCGCTTTGCCGCCCTCGAAAGCCTTGCCGTCGCAGAAGCCCTCGAAATCGATGACTGCGGTGTCGCCCGTAAGCGCACCTCTGTTATCGACGTCGACCATTCTGGAGTTTCTGTCCTGAACCTTTACGAGCTCTGCGCTGACGTCTTCATCCGTAACTTCGACATTCTTCTTCGTAGCCTCGATGCCCTTGTAGCCTTCAATGGTAATCACCGGCTTCACAACAACGGTGAGCTTCAGCTCGATGCCGTTCTCGCGGGAAACGGAGGTAACGTCCGCATTGGAAACTGCGATGACTTCCAGACCGGAAGCTTCGATAGCGTCCTGCATAGCCGGGCGATAGAGCTTGTCCACAGCAGCTTCAAAGAACACATTTTCGCCGTACATCTTCTCGATGACGGATCTCGGAGCATGACCCTTGCGGAAGCCCGGAACAGACATCTTCTTGCCCTCGGTCTTTGCGACCTCGGAGAGTGCTTTGTTGAAATCTTCAGCGGAGATTTCGACCTCCAGCTCATACTTGTTGGTTTCGGTTTTGTTGGTTGCCTTTAAGTTCATTTCCTTCTATCCTCTCAAAAATAAATTACAATTTTATTTGGAACACGCGGGCGGATATACCCGTAATGCGCGATACCTTTTGACATTATAGCACACCTGTGCCGAATATTCCAGACAAACCTTTGAATTTTTTGATATTTTATAATTTGTTAAAAATTCAGCCGATTTCTGCGTCTTTTCGCACCAATTTCGGGGTGAAACGGATATAATCACACGAGACAAGGTGCATTTTTATGCCCCCATATTCACCAAGCGGCGCTTTTTTTGCGGCGTGATCGCCGTGAATGTGCCCGTAGTAGCACTCCTTTACGCCGTATGCCTGCATCGTATCCAGCAATTCCCGGCACTGTGCGGTATCGTACGCCGGCGGGTAATGCAGGAACACGACGGGTGTGCCGCCGAGGGCTTTTGCGGCGTTTAAGGACGCGATGAGACGCCCGTTTTCGCGCGCGACGATTTTTTTATCCTCTGCCGTTTCGGCGTTATAGAGCCAGCCGCGCGTGCCGCAGACCGTAATGTCCCCCACACGCTCGGCGGAATTGAACACGAGCTGCATCGTTTTGAAGCCCTTTTGCGCAAAGAATGTCTCGATCTTGTTGCGCGTGGACCACCAGTAATCGTGGTTGCCTTTTAACAACAGCTTTTTGCCCGGCAGACTTTCGATGAACGCGAAATCCTTTCCGGTCTCTTCCAGCCGCATGCCCCAGGAAATATCCCCGGCGATGACAACGGTATCCTCTTCGGTAACGAGTGCGCGCCAGTTTTTCTCCAGCCGCTCCACATAGTTTTCCCAGCCGCGGAACACATCCATCGGCTTATCTGTACCAAGGGAAAGGTGCAGATCGGCGATCGCGTACAGCGCCATTTTACACTCTGACCGTTTCGCGCACAAAATCTGCCATATCGGCAGCGGCGCAGGTGTTTTCAAAGCGGACGGGCTTCGTCCTTAACGCTGTGATTGGCGCAGGGATCTTTGTGTTTGAAAGCTTTGCGAGCAGCTCGGCCTCCGCAAACGGATCTGCGGGCTTTTCGCAATCGAACGCGTCGAGCACGCTGTCCGGGAATTTATACGGGCTTGCAGTGGAAGCAATGACGGCGGGCGTGTTGTCGCCGGTCTCTTTCAAATACTGCTCGTAAACGCCGACCGCGACCGCCGTGTGCGTATCGCACAGGTAGCCGTCTTTTTCAAACGTATTGCGGATGACTTCAACGGTTTCCTTATCATCGCAGCAGCCGCCGTAGAACAGCGCGCGTACGGCATCGGCCGTCGCGGCGTCTACGGTGTATGCGCCGCCGCTTTGCAGGGCGTTCATCCAGCCCGTGAGCTTTTCGGTGTCTTCGCCGCACAAGTGGTAGAGCAGTCTTTCCAGATTGCTGGAGACCAGAATATCCATGGACGGCGAAATGGTGGTATAAAACGCGCGTTTTTTGTCGTACGTACCGGTGCGGATAAAATCCGTCAGCACGTTGTTGCTGTTCGACGCGCAGATAAACTTGTGTACCGGCAGACCCATGCGCTTCGCGTAGTAGGAAGCGAGGATGTTGCCGAAGTTGCCTGTGGGCACGACGACGTTGATTGCATCGCCCATCTTAATTTTCTTCGCATTCACAAGGTCGAGGTACGCGGAGAAATAGTAGACGATCTGCGGCAGCAAGCGACCCCAATTGATAGAGTTCGCACTGGAGAACATCTTGTTGTGCTGCGCAAGCTCGGCCTTGAGCGCGGGATCGGTGAAAATTTTCTTCACGCCGGTCTGTGCGTCGTCAAAGTTGCCGTGGATAGCGCACACGCAGACGTTTTCGCCCTCCTGCGTGTTCATCTGGCGCTTCTGCATGGGGCTGACGCCGTTTTCGGGGTAGAACACGATCATCTCCGTGCCCGCGACGTCCTTAAAGCCCTCGAGCGCCGCCTTGCCGGTATCGCCGGATGTTGCGACCAGTATGACCGCCGTTTTTCCATCCGCCGTCTTTTTAAGCGAGCGGGTCAAAAGGTGCGGCAGAATTTGCAGCGCCATGTCTTTAAACGCGCAGGTTGGGCCGTGCCACAGCTCTAAAATATGTTTGTTTTCGCCGTGTTTATCGAGAGACACGACCGGTGCGGGGGTATTATCGTCAAACTTACCGCCGCCATAAGCGCTTTCGGCGCACGCTTTAATCTCCTCCGGGGTGAAATCCGTCAGAAAGCGCGAGAGCACGTACTCGGCACGGCCGATATAGTCGAGCCCGAGCATGTCGTTTAAGTCCGCTTTCGGGAAGCTCTGCGGAACAAAAAGGCCCCCCTCCTCGGAGATACCCTGTGCGATGGCCTGCGCCGCCGTCACCTGAAGCGCGGCGTTTCGTGTGCTGTTGTAATTCATGGCATCCGCCTCCTAAATCAAGTCAGTCGTATTATACTGTATTCAGGCGTTCCTGTCAAAGCGTTTGAAGAAAGACGCCGCATTTTCAAAGAAAATTTTATCCACAAGCGCTTCCGGCAGATTATGACGCAGGAAAACGTTTGCAATGTCCTCTACGGATTCGAGACCTGTGATGCCATGCGGCATGTCGGATCCGTCAAAATCGCTGCCCATGGCGACGACGTCCGCGCCGCCGAGGGACAAAAAGTGCTCTGCGTGCGCGAACAGGTCTTCAATGTCCGCCTTTGCCGGGGCATCGTTCAAGAATGCTTTGAAATAGTTGAGACCCACAAGGCCGCCGCGGTTGCAGATGATGCGGAACTGGTCGTCCGTGAGGTTTCTCGGGTGCTTGCAGAGCACCTTGGAGTTCGAGTGCGTCGCGATGAACGGGCGTTCGGTGTTTCCGGCCACGTCGTAAAAGAGTGCTTCGGAAGCGTGAGAAATGTCAATAACGATGCCCTCTTTTTCCATTTCCTTCACGGCAAGCTTGCCGAACGGCGTAAGGCCGAACTTATCGCCGGACATGACGCCGCTGCCGATCTCATTGCTGCCGTTCCATGTGAGCGTCATAACACGCACGCCGTTTTCGCGCAGGTGGTGAATATTCTTGAGATCGCCGGCAACGGCAGAGCCACCCTCTACGGTCAAAATAAACGCCGTACCCTGTTTGTTGCCGAGCTTTTCGAGATCTTCCCCGGTTTCGAGCACGGTGAACGCGCCCGTCTCGGCCATTTTGCGGAAATAGGCCGCATGGCGGTCAAAATACTGCAAAGCCGCAGCGCCGCGCACCGAATCGGGCAGCCACACGGCGGCGCACTGCACATACGGCGCAAAGCGGTCACCCTTCTTTACGCTGACGTGCAGGTCATTGTCGATCAAAGATTTGTTTTGGTCAAGGCACGCTACAAGCGTGTCACAGTGCAGGTCAAAATAGCGCATGAAAAGCACCCTTTCGTCATTTTTCGCTTTTGAAAGCGAATTTGATTTTAATAAAAAGCGTTTTCGAGATATTCAATCTTGACTAACGCTCCGTTTTCGGTAAACACGGCAGCGGCGTCAAAGCGCGGCTGCAAATTCGTTTCGTGGTTGATGAGATAATACTGTGCCGTTTTGATGACCTTCGCGCGCTTAGAGGGCGTAATGGCTTCAAACGGGTGGCTGAGGCCGTCTGCGCTGCGGGTCTTCACCTCCACAAACGCAAGGTAACGGTCATTCTGCGCGATGACATCGATCTCGCCGAAGCGGCACTTGAAGTTGCGCTCCACGATCTCGTAGCCTTTTTCTTCCAGATATTCCGCCGTCAGCTGCTCGCCGAGGCGGCCGGAACCGGTGTTTGGCATGCGCGCACCTCCTCAGCCCAGAATTTTCTTTAAAAACGTCTTGCGGTGGATGGGGCACGGGCCGAATTCGTGCAGTGCTTCCACATGCACTTTGGTGCCGTAGCCCTTGTGCTTCTCGAAATGATATCCGGGGTATTGCTTTGCGTATTCCAGCATCACGCGGTCTCGGCTGACTTTCGCCAAGATTGATGCTGCCGCGATGCTGGGGCTATTTGCATCGCCCTTGACGATGGTCTCGCCCGGCACGGGCATGGGCGGCATACGGTTGCCGTCGATGAGCACATAATCGCACGCTTTCTGCATATTGTCATACGCACGGCGCATGGCGAGATATGTCGCCTGTAAAATGTTAATCTCATCGATCTCTTTTTCGTCCGCAAAGCCGATACCGTAAGCGACGGCATTTTCTTTAATGACGTCAAAGAGCGCCTCACGCTTTTTTTCGCTCAGCTTTTTGGAATCATTGATGCCGTCGATGACAAGCCCCTCCGGAAGCCACACGGCAGCTGCGTAAACGGGGCCGGCAAGCGGACCGCGGCCGGCTTCATCGATACCGCAGACGGCGGTATAGCCTTTTAAATAGGCTTCATGTTCAAAGGAATAATCCATGGAATTTTCCTTTCCGATATTACTTTAACGGGCGGCCGACGGGCTCTAATGTGATGCGTCCGAGTTTGCCGCCGCGGTATTCGTCCAACACGTTCACGGCTGCGCGCTCGGTATCGATTTCGCCGCCGGAAATGAGCATACCGCGCTTTCTGCCGATGCGCTCCAGAATTTCGTGACCCTTAAGTTCTTCTTCGGGACGAATATCCGTTTTATAACGCGTGTTGACGGCTTCGGGATATAAGTCCTGCAAAAGCTCCAACAGGCGGTAAGAAAGTCCCTCAATGTCGAGAATTTCGTCGCGCACGGCACCGGTGAACGCCAAATGTTCGCCGACGACCGGATCTTCAAACTTCGGCCACAGCACGCCCGGGGTATCGAGCAGCTCGAGACCCTTGCCAATCGCGAACCACTGGTTGCGGCGCGTCACGCCCGGTTTATCCTGCACGGCAGCTTTGCCTGCGTTGCCGCCCTTACAAAGGCGGTTGATGAGCGACGATTTGCCGACATTCGGCACACCGACGACCATGATGCGGATGGGTCTGCCCACCATGCCCTTGCGTTCCCACGCAGCAATTTGCTCACGCAGGATGTTTTTGATCTCCGGCAGCAAGCGGTTTAGGCCCTTGCCGGTCTTGCAGTCGATCGGGATGGCGACAGTTTTATGCTGTTTAAAATAATCCATCCACTCCGCCGTGCGGGCGGGATCTGCCATATCGAATTTATTCAGCAGCACGATTTTGGGCTTATTGCCGATGATGCTTTTCAGCACCGGGTTGCGGCTGCTGACGGGGATGCGGGCATCGATAAGCTCCGCGACAATATCCACAAGCTTTAGACTGCTTTGGATGGCGCGGCGCGTTTTCGCCATGTGACCCGGAAACCACTGTACCGATTGTACTTCACTCATACTGTATCCTCTCTGGGTATCTTGTTTTCTTAGTTGTTCTCATTCGTTTTCACAAAACCGAAGCGATCGAACGGGTAAAGCGTGAACACGGCTTCTCCCATGATATGGCGCGTGTCGATCATGCCGATCTCCGCATAACGGCTGTCCCTTGATACGGTGCGGTTATCGCCCAAAACGAACACGCAGCCCTTCGGCACGGTCTGCGGGAACACGAGCGCTTCATACCCGTCATACGGATGGAACGTGATGCCGTTTTCAATGCCGAACTGCGTTTCGTTCAGCGCTTCGCCATCGATATACACGGTGCCGGTGTCGTAATCGATATTGACCGTCTGCCCCTCCGTTGCGATGACGCGCTTGATGATGGGTTCCTCCAAAACGTTCGTGACAACGACCACGGTGCCCTGCTCTATGTCGTGCCCGAGGTTCGTGACAACGACCTTTTCGCCCTCTACAAAATTCGGCAGCATCGACTTGCCCGTGACGGTAACAACACGGAACAGGAACGTGAACACAAGGATGACGGCCACAAGCGCAAAGACAATCTCCTCCAGCCACTCATACATGGAGCGGACGCCTTTAGACGCGGTTTTGATGTTTTTTTCCATGCAGCTTTCACCAATTTCTGTTTTTACAGTGTATTATTTCTATATAAAGTAAAAAAGGGACAAAGCATTGCCCCTTTTACTCCGTTTGCTATTCGATTTAGCGAACCTGGCTCTTGACCTTAGCAGCCTTACCGACGCGGTCACGCAGATAGTAGAGCTTTGCACGGCGAACACGGCCCTTACGGACAACGACAATGTTCTTCACGTTCGGGGAATGCAGCGGGAATACACGCTCCACGCCTACGCCGTAGGAAACACGGCGAACCGTGAAGGTCTCGCCTACACCGGAACCCTTGCGGGCAATAACTGTGCCTTCGAACTGCTGAATTCTTTCACGCTCACCCTCGCGGATGTTTACGTCGATACGGATGGTATCGCCAACGTTGAACTCAGGTGCCTGCTCCTTAACGGAATCGGCAGCAATAAGCTTTAATGCGTCCATTTGATCTTCCTCCTGATAATTTTTCAGACATTCATGCGGTACGCGCCGCAGAGGACTGTCCGCTTCAATGACGCGGTTTGCACCGTGCATTGATCCCCATTGGCAGCGTTTGAGGGCCAACGGATTTCAAATGCTTAAATAGTTTATCACAACATGCGGAAAAAAGCAAGTGTTTTTTAACGGAAACCCGCACAAAGATCGCGAAAAAATGCAGATAAACTGCGCATTACGCGAAAAACAGACGTGATTTTCCGCCGTTTTACTTAAATTCGCGGAACGCGCTGTCGAAAAGCCGCGTGCGCTCCACGCGGACAAGCAACTCGCGGTTCAGTACGCGCTCTGCGGCGTCCACAAAGAGCGTCGGGTTAATACCGCCCTGGTTGCCCGCGGGCAGGCGCACCGTCATTTCAAGGCAGTTTGGTTTTTCTTCAAACGTCATGTCTTCAAAGTACGGCTTGATATCGACGATCTTTTCGCCCTTTTTGGAGTGCTTCTTTACCGTAAGCTCCGGCTCGGTAAGCACGCGCTGCATCTCGCTTTTTTCAAACGCCGGGTCTTCGCACTCCAGACGCAGGATGTACTCGGCGTTTGCGACATCGTTGCCCTTCATTTCGGGTTCCGTCACCGCCCACACGCGGATATCGTGCGGCAGACCGGCGTTCAATTTTTCGATGAGCTCCGGATACGGCATGTCCTCGATGAGGCGAATGTCCATCGATTCGTGACGGCCTTCAAAGCCGAGCGAAAGCGGGGCCGCGAACGTCAAGAACACGTGCGGGTTAAAGCCCTCCGTGTACCACAGCGGCAGCTTTGCTTTGTGGAACGCGCGGGACATGCAACGGTTTAAATCAAGGTGCGAAATGTACCGTGCCGTGCCGGTTTTGGAAAACCAGACTCTAACATCTTTTCTCAACGCAAAGACCTCCTTTAAAGCAGGCTGCACCGCAGGCAGAGCATTTTTCGCGGCAGTTCGGCGTCGTCTCAGACGCATAGGCGCGCTTACATTCCTCGATGAGAAATTCCTTTTTAATGCCGTAATCGAGGTGATCCCACGGGAAGACCTCATCAAAGCTGCGCTGGCGGTTTGCGTAGAACGCGGGGTCTATGCCGAGATCTTTAAAGACCTGCATCCACGCGTCAAAATCGAAGCAGTCCGCCCAGCCGTCAAAGCGCATGCCGCGCTTATGGGCCTCCAGAATAACGGCATTCAGTTTGCGGTCACCGCGCGCGAACACGGCTTCGAGAAAACTTGTCTCCGCGCCGTGGTAGTTGACTGTAAGCTTACGGGAGAATGTGGACTCGCGCAGGAGCTTTTGCTTTCTCTCGAGCATTTCGATGGTATCCTGCCCGAACCACTGGAACGGTGTGAACGGCTTCGGTACGAATGCCGCGGCGCTGACCGTAACGGCGACCTTTCTTCCCTTCTGACGGTTTTCCGTCTCGTAATACCAATCGACGACCTTCTGACCGAGGCCCGGAATGCCCATGACGTCTTCATCGGTCTCGGTCGGCAGGCCGATCATGAAATAGAGCTTCACCTTCGACCAACCGTTGTTGAACGCAATCTGCACGGTGCGTTTGAGCTCTTCTTCCGTGACGTTTTTGTTGATGACGTCACGCATGCGCTGCGTGCCGGCTTCCGGCGCGAACGTCAGGCCGCTTTTGCGCACGGACGCAATTTTATCGATGAGCTCCGTGGAGAAGTTATCGACGCGCAGGGACGGCAGAGAAACGCTGACGCGCTCGTCCTCCGACCACGTGTGCAGCGTGTCGAGCAGCTCGAAAAGTCGGCTGTAATCACTGGTGCTGAGCGAGGAAAGAGAGATTTCATCGTAGCCGGTCGTTTCACACAACCGCTTTGCCTGCCGGTTGATGGTCTCCACACTCTTTTCGCGGAACGGGCGATAGAGGAAGCCTGCCTGGCAGAAGCGGCAGCCGCGAATGCACCCGCGCAGCACTTCAACGACGGCGCGGTCGTGCACGATGTCGAGAAACGGCACAACGAAATTTTCCGGGAAATACATGTTGTCCACATCGTTGCAGACGCGCTTGCGGATGGTCTTCGGCACGCCGGCGTGCGGGATATAGGCTTTCACGGTGCCGTCTTCGTTGTATTCCACATCGTAAAGCGACGGCACGTACACGCCTTCAATCTGCGCCGCTTCCATTAAGAATTCCTGCTTCGTTTTGCCCTCTTTGCGGCACTTGCGGAACAGCTCGATGACCTCCAAATCCACCTCTTCGCCATCACCGAGGAACAGAATATCAAAGAAATCCGCGATGGGCTCCGGGTTGCAGGCGCACGGGCCGCCGCCGACCACGATGTTTTTGAGTTCCGTGCGGTCGCGGCTCAAAAGCGGCACGCCGGAAAGCTTTAACATATTGAGGATGTTTGTGAAGCTCAGCTCATATTGCAGCGTAAAGCCGATGAAATCGAACTCGCTGACGGGGTCGCCGCTCTCTAAGCCGTAGAGCGGAATGTCGTTTTCGATCATCGCCTGCTCCATGTCAATCCACGGCGCAAACACGCGCTCGCACCAAATGTAATCGACGTTATTGAAGATCGAATACAGAATCTTGATGCCGAGGTGTGACATGCCGATCTCATACGTATCGGGAAAGCAGAACGCAAAGCGTACGTCCACGTCCTCTTTATTTTTAATGACCGAATTCAGCTCGCCGCCAACGTAACGTCCCGGCTTCTGCACCTTCGGCAGGATCTTGTCCAGTTTTTTATTCAGCATAAAATTACCTTTCGTTTTGACCTTTGCATAACTTATCTATTTTATTATAACCGAACAGCGGGGGAATTTCAACACATGTTCCCCCGCTGTTTCAGAATTAAGTAAAATAAGATGTAAACCGCCAAAAACAAAAGCGTAAAGTTGTAGCCCGTAGAAATCAAAACCGAAAACCCGAGCGTGCCGAGGGTAAGCGCCAGAAGGACGGACGACACGGTTATTGTGCGCTCGGCCGTTTTTTCACTAAATGTGCCGCACAGCAGACAGTAAAGCGCGGTGCCGCCGTCCAACGGTACGGCGGGCAGCACGTGGAACGCGAACAGCGTGAGCTGCACGGCAGGATAGGCGCGCGGCAGCGGCAAAAGCAGCAGGAAGCTAAGTAGATTTGCAAGCGGTCCCGCAAGCGACACGACGGCGCGACGAAAATCGCCGACGCTTGCCGTCTTCCCCGCCATGTGAATGCCGAGTGCGCCGAACGTGATCGACTTGATCTGCATGCCGCACAGCTTTGCTGCCAGAATGTGCCCTGTCTCATGCACCGTCACCGCCAAAAGCGCGGGCAGCACATGCACACCGCCGTCTAATGTGAGCAGCACGGCCAGCACCGCAAAAAAGCCGAAGCGCAGCGTGAGTACCGTATTATGAATGCGGAACGTCATCCTGCAAAATCAAAACAGAGCGGTTCAGCTCCGCGTCGTATTTGGTACGCAGCTCGCCATATAGCTCCGGCAGAAAGCCGCGCAGGAAAAACGCCGCAAGCAAAATGAGCACGCATACAAGCGTTTGGAACACGGTAAGGCGAAAGCCGCCGCTTATGGCTTTCTTTGCGGCGGCTCTGTCCTTTGGCACTTGCGCTTCTGTTTCGGCAGGTATCGGCTCGGACGGCTTTTCCTCGTCGTTTGGTGTGGGCGCTTCGTAAAACTGCATGGTTTCCTCCGCTACAAAATGATGCAGATAAGCCCGTTGCAGCCATCGTTGATGATGCGCTCAATGGTCTCTCGCACCTTGCCGCGCGCGTCCTCCGGCATACGGGCGAGCTTATTGTGCATGCCCTCGTTCACAAGCTCATGCAGCGATTTGCCGAAAATGTTGGAGCCCCAGATCTGCGACGGATTTTCCTCAAATTCTTTCAGCAAGTACAGCACAAGATCTTCGGACTGCTGCTCCGAGCCGACGATGGGCGTAACTTCCGTGCGGATGCATGTGCGCATCATATGGATGGACGGTGCGGCCGCTTTCAGGCGAATGCCGAACTTGCCGTTCTGCTTGATGATCTCCGGCTCCTCGAGCGTCAGCTCCTCCATATCGGGCATGACGATGCCGTAACCCGTCTGCATTACGTCGTCATAGGCGCTTTGCAGCTTTGCGAATTTCTTTTTGATCTCGTTCATCTCGATGAGCTTTGTGAGCAGGGCGGTTTCGTCTGCAACCTCCATGCCGGTCTTTTCGCCGAGAATTTTGAAAAACAGCGACGGCATGGGGGTAAGCTCCAGCACGCACGCGCCGCTGCCGAGATCCATGCGCGCGCAGCGGACGGTTTTGAGGTCCTCGCATGCGGCGAGACTACCCGAGACCTGCTGCACCTCGCAGACCCTATGGATATCGCATGCGCTTTTCAGGGTATCGAAAATCTCTTTTTTGAGCCAGTGGTCATCGTCAAGATCGATGATCCAGCCGGGAATGTCGAGTCGAATTTCCCGCACGGGGAACTGATATAAAAGCTTCCCCAAAATGCCCTGAATGTCCTGCTCCGTGATGTCCATGCAGTTCACGGGCAGAACCGGCACGTTATAACGCTCGGAAAGCTCGTTTGCAAGCGCACGGGCTTCGTTCGTATTCGGATAAACGCAGTTTAAAAGCACAATGTACGGGCGGTTCGTGGACTTTAATTCTGCAATGACACGCGCTTCCGCTTCCTCGTATTCCTCGCGCGGTATGTCGCTGATGCTTCCGTCCGTCGTGATGACGAGCCCGATGGTCGAATGCTCCGTGATCACCTTCTGCGTACCGATCTCCGCCGCCATGTTGAACGGGATGGGGTCCTCAAACCACGGTGTGCGCACCATGCGCGGCTGCTCCTCTTCTATGTATCCGAGGGCGCTCGGCACGATGAAGCCCACGCAGTCGATGAGCCGCACCTTAAACTCCGCCGTATCATCCATTTTTACGGTGACGGCCTGTTCGGGGATAAACTTCGGCTCGGTTGTCATGATGGTTCGGCCCGAGGCGGACTGCGGCAGCTCGTCGACGGCACGGTCGCGCGCGGCCTCATCTTCGATGTTCGGGATGACCGTCGTATCCATAAATTTCTTGATGAAGGTCGATTTGCCCGTGCGCACTGGGCCGACGACGCCGATGTAAATTTCGCCGTTCGTGCGCGACTGCATATCTTTATATACGCTGAATGCTTCCATAGCCATATCCTTTCCGCTGTCTTATTTTCGGCAGATGATCACGGGGCGGTCTTCGCTCAAAACGTCTTCCATACAATCGTTATGCGTGCGGATGGCGCTGACGCGGGCGTGGTAGCGTTTTGCGATGTCCCAGACCTTTTCGCCGCTTGAAGCGTAATACACCGCCGCGCAGCAGGGCTCCGGCTCGGTGGTCTCATCGAGCTCCGCGCTTTCGAGTGACCGCGCGGCGTATACCACGCGCACCTGTTCTTCCATGCGCAGCTCTGCGGTGCACTCCACCGTGCTGCTGTCCGTAATGACATACTGCACAGATGTGATCTCGCCGCGCACACTGCGGCGTCCGACGATTTCTGCGGTATGGACATCGGTGAAATCGAGCATGCGCTCCGTGTAGGCAATCTGCTTCTCTTTCGTGCGGTATAAAAGGCACACGGTGAATTTGCCGCGCACGGCGGCGTTTTCTTTTTCGGTAAACGCCGTCAGCGTGAGGCCCTCACACCAAATGTCGAGCACCTGCTCGAGGTCGTTTTCGGGAACGGGTACGTTCTCCTTCACGCGCACGCTGCGCGGCGGCAACACCTCACAGCGCTCCAGTGAGAGATTCTTGTATTTCGCCGCCCACGCGCCCTTTATGGAATACGCGTCGCACACGGTGCGCACGGTACACGACTTTGTAAACTGCACGCAGAATGTGGGCTTTAGGTAAAGATTCAGCACGGTATACTCGCCCACGCTGTCCTCACGCGGCTGCACGGTGCATTCGCCGCCAAGCACGGAGATTTGTACGGTGCAGTCCTCCCCCGCGCCGGCGCACTCCACCGTCTGCGTAAACGGCAATATGCACGAAAAGCGCTCCGGCATGGCGGTATCGGAAAACGTGCGGTATAAGATTTCCACACACGCCTTTCCCGTGACGACCGCGCCGCCCGCCTGTGGCTGCACCGTATCGATCTGATACCGCACACTGCAGCGCAAAACGGTCTCAATAGGCGACTTGCCGTTTGGCAGCTCTGCGTTCTGCTCCAAAATAAACGCGTGCATCACGCAGCCCACGGCGCGGGTAACATCGTATTCTTCGCACTTTGTTTCCACACGGTCATCCGAAATGCAGTCTGCAATTTCAAGCTGCCGCACGGCGTAAGCGCGCACGGAAAGTCCCAAAGTAATGTGCAGATCGACCCTGCGAGCGTTCATGGCGCGGCAGGTCATGTGCTGCACGAACGGCTCCGCTTCCGCCGTCACGTTTTCCGCCTGTGCACGCAGCCGCACCGAACAGGTGAACTCCTTTTTCGTATCGAACCCGCGCACGCAGCCGCCTTTTGCATCAAGATATAAAACATGCATGGAAGCGCAGCCGTCGATCGTAAGGCTGTCCCCTGCCGCCGAAACGGACGTGACCTCCGGTGTGACGATACACTTTAAAATCTTCTGGATATCCGCACAGTAATCCGGCAGGGTGTATTCCGTATCTACGGGACACTCCTGCACGCCGTCAAAGATCTGTTCAAAGCCATCATAGCGCTCTGTGTTTGTTTCCATCCGCATAAGCTCTGTAACCTTCCTTTCGCTGCCCTTTGTTTCGCTACATTGTATGAGCGGAAAGCGGACAATATGACCGCCCCTTTAAACGGAAAGTTCACAGTCTGTTCCTTGAAATTAAGGACCTTTCGTGGTATATTCGTGTAGAAGAAAGAAAAAACTGCCGGAGGTTTACTATGTCTCAGGTCACAAAGCGTGCGCTTGTCGCTTCGCTTAAAAATCAGTTGCTTAAAAAGCCGCTCGATAAAGTCACCATCAGCGATATTACAGATGACTGCGGCATCAGCCGCATGACGTTTTACTATCACTTTAAGGATATTTACGACCTCATTGAATGGGCATTTGAGGAAGAAGCCAGTCGCATTTTGGAGGGCAAAAAGGACTACGATACTTGGCAGCAAGGCTACCTGCGCATTTTTGAAGATTTGAACGCAAACAAGCCGTTTATCATGAATGTTTACCGTTCCATCAGCCGTGAAAAGGTGGAAAACTACCTGTACCGCATCACCTATGATCTTCTTATACACGTGATAAACGAAAAAGCCAAAGGCATGAACGTGCGCGACGAAGACAAGAAATTCCTTGCAAATTTCTATAAATATGCCTTTGTGGGGCTTGTGTTGGACTGGATCAAGCACGACATGAAGGATGACCCAAATATAATCGTCGCCGACCTTTCCGTTGCAATACACGGCAGTGTTTCTGCCGCGCTGGAACGGTACAGAAACGCTTAAATTTGGAATCATACGGGCAGCGCTGTTTGAGAATATGGCGCTGCCCTTTTTTATCAAAACGCCGTTCGTGATAAAAATTTATACGCATTTGCCGCCGTGTTTAAAAACTGAACACGGCGGCTTTTCTGTATATTGTTCTATACAAAAAGACATGATAAGATGTAGGCACAAAAACAAAAGAAACACTTTAGGAGGTTTTTTATATGTATTATGCAAGCGGCAACTATGAAGCATTTGCAAGACCGAAGAAGCCGGAGGGCGTAGACCAAAAATCGGCGTATATCGTCGGCAGCGGTCTGGCAGCCCTTACAGCAGCGTGCTACCTGGTGCGCGACGGCCAGATGAAAGGCGAGCATGTGCACATCCTCGAAAAAGAGCAGCTCGCGGGCGGCGCATGCGACGGCTGGAAATTTGAAAACGTCGGCTATGTGATGCGCGGCGGCCGTGAAATGGACAACCACTTTGAAGTCATGTGGGACCTGTTCCGTTCCATTCCGTCCATTGAGACCGAGGGCGTTTCCGTTTTGGACGAATATTACTGGCTTAACAAAGAAGACCCGAACTACTCCCTGTGCCGCGCGACCGTGAACCGCGGCGAGGACGCCTACACGGACGGTAAGTTTGATATTTCCGATAAGGGCGCTATGGAGATCATGAAGCTGTTCTTCACGCCGAACGAAGATTTACAGAACAAGCGCATTACGGACGTATTCGACGACGAGGTGCTGAACTCCAACTTCTGGCTCTACTGGCGCACGATGTTCGCCTTTGAAAACTGGCACTCCGCACTCGAGATGAAGCTGTACATCCAGCGCTTTATCCACCACATCGGCGGTCTGCCGGATTTCAAGGCACTGCGCTTTACAAAGTACAACCAGTATGAATCCATGATTCTGCCGATGGTGAAGTACCTTGAAAGCTACGGCGTGCAGTTTCACTTCGGCGTGAAGGTCACAAACGTCGAGTTTGACTGTAACGAACAGCGCAAGCTTGCAACGCGCATCGACACGCTGCGCGACGGCAAGGAAGAGCACATCGACCTCACCGAAAACGACCTTGTGTTCATCACGAACGGCGGCTGCGTGGAGAATTCCTCTATCGGTGACCAGAACACGCCGGCTAAGTTCAATACCGAAATCCGCGAGAGCGGCGGCTGGGATATGTGGCGCAAAATTGCCGCGCAGGACCCCTCTTTCGGTCACCCGGATAAGTTCTGCAGCGATCCTGAGCAGACGAACTGGATGAGCGCCACCGTTGAGACGCTCGACGACCGCATCATTCCGTATATCAAGAACATCTGCAAGCGCGACCCGTTCACCGGCAAGGTCGTCACCGGCGGCATTGTTTCCGTAAAGGACTCCTCCTGGCTTTTAAGCTGGACCATCAACCGCCAGCCGCAGTTCAAAGCACAGCCGAAGGGTCACTGCCTTGTGTGGGTCTATGGCCTGTTCTCCGACAAGCCCGGCGATTACGTCAAAAAGCCGATGCGCGAGTGCACCGGCAAGGAGATCTGCATGGAATGGCTGTATCACATCGGTGTACCGGAGGATCAGATTGAAGATCTTGCGGAGACGAGCGCCAACACCGTGCCGTGCATGATGCCGTATATCACCGCATTCTTCATGCCTCGCGCATACGGCGACCGCCCGGACGTTGTGCCTGCGGGCGCTGTGAACTTCGCGTTCCTCGGTCAGTTCGCCGAAACGAAGCGCGACACCATTTTCACGACGGAATACTCCATGCGTACCGGCATGGAGGCCGTATACACGCTGCTGAACGTAGACCGTGGCGTGCCGGAGGTCTGGGGCAGCGTATACGATTTACGCGCACTACTTGATGCCACCGTTAAACTCCGCGACGGCAAGAAAGTGACCGATATGGACCTCGGCCTCATCGAGCGCCTTGTTCTGAAAGAAGCGCTGAAGAAAATTGAGCATACGGACATTGAAAAGCTGCTCAAGGAATATAACGTGATCTAAGCTTTCCTAAATTCAATCATAACGTAATACGCAAAAGGCTCACTGTTCCCCCGCAGTGAGCCTTTTTGTTATGTGCAGTTTTGTGTTATGTCTCTTGCGGCAGCTTTCTGATGCCGAACATATGCCGCAGCATGAAGCCGATGAACCCTTTGCCGTTGACGATGACGACCTTCATAAAATACCGTTCCTTTCCGAGATCATAATGTGCGCAGCACCGCTACGCCGAGTGCGACAAGAATCACGGCGGCGATGAACAGCACGAGCCCCTCCGGGGAGATCTGTGCAAGCACCATGCCGAGTCCGAATGAAACGGCGCACAGTGCGCGCAGTTTTCGGTCCCGAAAGCATGGGTTATTGCAGCATTTCGGCATTCGCATAGAAAAGCACCTCCGTTTACCGAAGCTCCCTTACGGGGTCATTCCAGTATATACGGAGGTGCATCATTTGGTTACGGATTATTTTTCGGTATCTTTTTTGTCTTCCGTTTCGGGCAAGCGGCTTTGAATCTCGCTTTGCGGCGGTTCTGCCGGCATATCCTTCGGCGTGTAGACAATGACGAGCGCACAGCCGATGTTCACGCGAATTTCCGCACGGTCGGAGATGATGCAGTTGCTCACGCCCATTAAAGACGAACCCGCAGAGAGGTCTTTTTTCTCCAGCGGATACTGAAGGCCCTCATACGTCAGGTTGCAGGAAGAGCCGTCAAACGGGAACACGGAGACCGTGGCGCCTTTCAGCTCCGTCAGCACAATACGCCCGCAGCGCACAACGAACACCTTAGTGTCTTCCGTACACAGCACCGCGCTGCCGCCGTGCTTGGAGATATACAAAAGCACATCGAGGTTCGCCATGGAGTGATCGAAGCGGTCGCCGCCGAGGCCGCCGATAAGCACAAATGTCTTGTAGCCGAGCTTCTGCCCCACCATGACGGCGCCCATCATATCGGTAACGTCCTTTTCAACGGGGAGCTTAATGGTGCGGATCGTCTCCGGCGGGCGCTTTGCGGCGGAGTCAAAATCGCCGATGACAAGGTCGGGGCGAACGCCGTACTGCACAGCGGTGTCGTAGCCCGCATCCGCACAGATGACGTAGTGCTCTTTTGGATCGAATTCTTCAAAAACGGCGCCGGACGCCAGCGGAGCCGCGCCGATGATCATACATTTTTTGTCTTTGATAACTGCCATTCCTTTATGTCCTTCACTTCGTTATACATTGCAATGTAACTGTCTATGCGGGAGCGGGAAATTTTCCCCTCTTCCACAGCCTTCAATACCGCGCAGCCTTTTTCGCAGGTATGCGAGCAGGAGGTAAATCTGCATTCGCCGAGGTACGGCGCAAACTCCCTGAATCCCTCCGGCAGCTCTTCCTTGCGGAACAGCTCGTAACGCTCGATATCCATGGTGGAAAAGCCGGGCGTATCGGCCACATAGCCGCCCTCCACGGGGTACAGCTCCACGTGACGCGTGGTGTGGCGGCCGCGGCCGAGCTTTTTGCTGGTCTCACCCGTTGCAAGCTCCAGCTCCGGCACAAGCAGGTTCAAAAGCGTGGATTTGCCCACGCCGGAGTTACCCGTAAATGCGGAGATGCAGCCCGTAAGCTCCGGGCGCAGGTCATCCACGCCCACGCCGTCTGCCGCCGAGACGAAGTAGCACCGAATGCCGATGCTGCCGTAAATGTCTTTCAGCTCCGTCGTATCGCTTAGGTCGGTCTTTGTGAACACGAGCACAGGCTCGATGCCCTTTAGCTCCGCCGCGGCGATGGTTTTATCGATGATGAGGGTGCTGGGCTGTGGGTCGCAGACGGAAGACACGACAAACAGCTTATCGAGGTTTGCAAGCGGCGGGCGCACAAGAAAGTTTTTGCGCGGCAAAATCTCCTGCACGTAGCCCTCATCGTTCGCGTCCACTTCAATGCGGACACGGTCGCCGGCATACGGCGAAATTTTATCTTTACGGAACTTGCCTCTTGCGCGGCAGGCGTGCAGCACATCGCCGCACTGCACATAATAAAAACCGCCGATGCCCTTGATGACCAGCCCTTCTTTCATTTCGCCCATATTAATCTTCGTGCGCCGTGACCGAGCCGTCGGACTCGCTCATGTCGCCGCCGTTGTCCGGCGTCGGGGTCGGTTCCGGCTCCGGCGTTGCATACGACTGCTGCGAGGTCACGTTGATGCTCTGCGTGGTGTAATCAATCTCCGCCGTGATATACTGCTGGTCGTTCAGCGTGATGACGAGGTTCGCGCGGCCTTTGCCCGTGAACGTCATGTTGGAGTACGGAGAAGTCGAGGGGTTCACCGTGCGCGTCTCAATGAGTGTACCGTCCACGTAGATCTTCATCGTAAGATCATCCGATACGCCGCCGGGCAGCGGAATATCGTAATAGACATCTTTCTGTGCGCCCTTGCCGGAGCTGACCGTTACGGTGACAACCGAGCCCTTCTTCGCCTTTTCTCCCTCGTTCGGGGAAACGGAAAGCACGGTGTTTTCGTCCTTGTCGCTCTCGTCGTCGTATTCTGCTGTGACCACAAAGCCTGCGGCTTCCAACTGCTCCTTCGCGGTGCTGTACTGGTAGCCGACGATGTTCGGGATCACGGCGCTTTCCGTAGACGGGCCGGAGCTGACGTAAATTGTGACCGTGGTGCCGGTAGAAACGGTAGAGCCTGCCGCCGGGTCGGTCTTGACGACGTAACCGACTGCGGTGTCGTCATCGGCGACTGCCTGAATCTTCGGGGAAAGGTTCAGTTCTTTCAGCGCATCATACGCATCCTGCTGCTTATAGCCCTTCACGTCTTCCACAACGACCTGCTCGGCCTCGCCGTTGACGGTGAGCGAAACGGTCTTGCCCTTTTTCACGGTCATGCCGGCCGCCGGGGTCTGGCGCAGCACCTCGCCCGGCTGCTTGCTGGGCACATTGCCGTAGGTGATTTCAAACGTGAGATCCGCATATTCACTGTTCCCCTCAATATCGGAAGCATAAATCATGCCGACAAATTTCGGCAGGACGATTTCATCGGAGGTCGTGCTGGACGTTGAAAATCCCGGTAAGAAGCTCAAAAATCCAGAACCGGAATTTGCTCCTTTTCCTTTTACAAGATAAATAACGCCAACAATAACAGCCACGAATACAACCGCAGCCACAATTCCCAAAATAATTTTAGATGCACGATTACTGTTTTGTGAACGCACATATTCTTCTTCGTACTCGTAGTTGTCGTTATACTTCTGCGGCGCTGCGTTCTGCTGCACGTTGCCGTAAATATCCGCAGAGGTGCCCGCATACGCGCGGTCTACCTGCTCGCCGTAGTGGAACACAATTTCCGGGTTGCGGCGGAAGCGCTCCACGTCCTCCAGCATATCCGCTGCCGAGGGGAAGCGCTGCGCCGGGTTTTTCTCCATGGCGTGCATCGTAATCTCTTCGAGGCCCTTCGGAATGGACGGGTTGATGCGCGAGGGCGGTGTGGGCTCTGCCTGCATCTGCATGATGGCGACGGAGACCGCGTTATCCGCAACGAACGGCAGCTGACCCGTGAGCATTTCATACAGCATGACGCCTACGGAATAAATATCGGCCTTATCGTTGATATAACCGCCGCGCGCCTGCTCCGGCGCGATATAGTGCACAGAGCCGATGGCCTTGTCGGTCATGGTCTGCGTTTCTGCCTGCGAGAAGCGTGCGATGCCGAAATCCGTCACCTTAATGGTGCCGTCCTCGAGCAGCATGATGTTCTGCGGCTTGATGTCTCTGTGAATGATGCCCTTTTCGTGGGCGTGCTGCAAAGCGCGGAGGATCTGCACCGTAAAGTACAGCGCCTCTCTCCATTTGATCTCGCCCTGCTGCTCAATATACTGCTTCAAGGTGATGCCATCGATATACTCCATGACGATGTACTGAATGCGGTCACCAAAGCTGACATCATAGACCTTGACGATATTCGGGTGCGAAAGCACCGCAATGGCTTTCGATTCATTACGGAAACGGCGCAGAAAATCGCTGTTGCCCGCAAGCTCTTCCTTTAAAATTTTAATGGCAACCCAACGCTTTTCAATATTGTCATACGCCTTATACACATACGCCATACCGCCTACGCCGAGAAGCTCGTGGATCTCATAGCGGCCGTCTAAACGTTTACCAATATATTTATCCATTCTTTTTCATCCTTTCTCAGCGGTTCTCGATCACCGCGACGGTCACATTATCGCTGCCGCCCTTGCTGTTTGCATAGCGGATCAGCTCATCGGCGAGTTCTTCTCCCTGATAGTTGCTGATGAAAAGCAGCAGCGTGTCGCGCTCTAAGTAATTGCTCAGGCCGTCTGTGCAGGAAAGCGCCAGATCGCCGGGCTCGAATTTATAGCAGCCGTAATCGCACTCCACCTCGGGGTGCACGCCCACAACGCGCGTGATGAGGTTGCGCTGCGGGTGCACGCGCGCCTCGTCCTCCGTGATGGCACCGCTTTCCACAAGCTGCTGCACAAAGGAATGGTCGGTCGTAACCTGTTTTACGCCAAGCGCCGTCTTTAAGTAGCAGCGGCTGTCGCCTGCGTGGGCAATGTGCAGCACGCCGCCCGCCGCAATGCTGACGACAACCGTGGTGCCCATACCGTTTAAGGCCGGGTCTTCCTGCGCGCGGTGCAGCACCGCCGCGTTCGCGTCATTGATTGCATGCAGCATTATGTCGCGCACTGCGTCTTCTTCCATATCCGGCGTGTAGTTTTCCGTGATCGCTTTGCAGATGGCGTCGCAGGCAACACTGCTTGCAATGTTGCCGCCGTTTACGCCGCCCATGCCGTCGCAAACCACGGTCCACGCGCTGCCGTCCGAAAAAGTGCCACAGCGGCAGATGTCCTGGTTAGAGCTGCGCACCTGTCCGATATCCGTTTTGCATACCGCGTACATTAGACTGTACCTCCCTGTTCATTGCGTCGACGGAGCTGTCCGCAGGACGCTTCTATATCCGATCCGAGCGTGCGCCGGACGGTAGCGGTGATGCCCCGTTTTTCGAGGATCGCCGTAAATTTTCTGAGTCTCTCCTCCCCGCTTTTGCGGTAGCCCGTGCCGGTGACGTCATTTACCGGAATGAGGTTCACGTGGGCGATGATGCCGCGCAGGCGGGATGCAAGCTCGTTTGCGCAGGCATCGCTGTCGTTCACACCGCTGATCATGGCGTATTCAAAGGAGATGCGACGGCCCGTTACGTCGGAATAATAGCGGCAGGCTTTTAAGAGCTGCTCCACGTTCCACTTGCGGTTGACCGGCATGGTGCGGCTTCTGATCTCGTCGTTCGGCGCATGCAGCGAAACGGAAAGCGTCAGCTGCAATTTGCGGTCGGCAAGGTCGTAAATTTTTTCGACAAGCCCGCAAGTTGAAAGCGAAATATGCCGCATACCTATATTAAGCCCGTTTTCTGACGAAACAAGCTCCAAAAATCTTAAAACATTCTTATAATTGTCGAGCGGCTCACCCATGCCCATCAAAACGACATTCGAGATGCGCTCGCCGATGTCCTTCTGCGCCGTTTGGATTTCCGAAATCATCTCACTCGGCAAAAGATCGCGCGAAAAACCGCTTTTGCCCGTGGCACAGAACGTGCAGCCCATTTTGCAGCCTACCTGTGTGGAAATGCAAATGGAGTAGCCGTGTTTATATTTCATGAGGACGGATTCAATCATCTCACCGTCGTTCAAGCGGAAAAGATACTTTTTAGTGCCGTCTATTTTGGAAACGCGCCGAATGGCGATCTCCGTATTTCGTATTTCGAAGCTTTCTTTTAAAGCAACGCGCAGGTCTTTGGAAAGGTCCGTCATCTCGTCAAACGAGGTCGCGCCGCGCTGATGCAGCCAGCGGTATACCTGCGCTGCGCGGAATTTTTGCAAGCCGCGCAAGGCAAAGTCCTCCTGCAGCTCCGAAAGCAGCATGGATTTTATATCGGTCAACGCTTCGTCTCCTTCCCTGTTTCTGTTTTTCTGCGCATGGCAGCGGCGAAAAAGCCGTCTCCGCCGTGGTCCATAGGCATCATGGTGCGCATGAATTTCGGTTCGTTCACCATGTGGGAGATGCCCTCCGTTTCGGGCAGATCATACGGTTCAAACTCCGGGTGGCGCTTTAAAAACTCGGTCACCACCGCGCCGTTTTCCGCATTGCGCAACGTGCACGTGGAATAAAACAGTATACCGCCCGGACGTACAAGCTGTGCGGAATGCTCCAAAATTTTGAGCTGCAACGCAGGCAACTCTTTAAAGCTCTCCTGCTTTTTGTAGCGGATTTCCGGCTTGCGTCGAATAACCCCGAGTCCGGAGCACGGCACATCGCACAGCACGCGGTCGTACTGCTTTTCACACACACCGGTCGCGGCATCGCGCACGGCGGCGTGAATGATGCTCAAACCTAATCTCTCCGCGCCTTTTTTGATGAGGTTCACGCGGCCTTTGTATAAATCGAACGCATCGAGCACACCTGTGTTTTCCATGTATTCCGCAAGCGTGAAGCTCTTGCCGCCCGGCGCTGCACAGACATCCGCAAGCCGCTCTCCGGGCTGCGGTGAAACAAACGCACACAAAAGCTGCGAAGAAAGATCCTGCACATGGAATTTGCCTTCCGCAAAACCCGGCAAACCGGTAACATCGCCCGTGCCGCGCACGCAAAGGGCGTTTTGGAGCACCGCTTTTTCCGCGGTGTTTTCCGGCAGCGATTGTATCAAATCGTCCACCGTGGTCTTTAGCGGATTTATGCGGATATACGTTTCCGCCCGCTCGGACATAGCCTTTAACAAATCTATGCAAACGGTCTCGCCGTAATCCTTTTTAAAGTTCTCGATGATCGGCTGCGGAATGTTATAGCGAACGCTGAGGTCATCTTCGGGAATGATTACCTCATGCCAACTGCGCGCAAAGCTGCGCAGCACACCGTTCACGAAGTTTTTATACTGCCCACGCCGATATTCTGCCGCGCACAAAACGGCTTCGTTCACGGCGGCGGAATCCGGCACACGGTCAAGGTACATCATTTGGTACACAGCGATACGCAAGATGTTGAGCACCGTGCCGTCCAGCTTCTGCTTCGGTTTTGCGAGGAACTTGCGAATATAAAAATCGAGCGTCAGACGTTTTTCCAAAACGCCATAGAAAATGGTGGAGGCCAGCGCCGCGTCGCGCGGAGAAAGCTCCGCCGCGCGAATGGCTTTATCAATGACGATGTTCGAGTAGCCCTCGTTTTCCGTCACCTCGGAAAGCGCCGTAAGCGCCGTTTTTCGGGAAGAAGTCGCCATATTACTGAACCTTCGCCTTTGCTTCTATCGCGTGACCGCGCAGATAATCGCTGCCGCGCATACGCTTGCCGTTTTCCGGCTGAATTTCAATGAGCTGCACGGCATTTTCGCCGCAGCAAACGGCCATTTCGCCGCCGATCACCGCAATTTCTCCCGGTTCGCCTTTGCCGACAACGACTTTCGTCCTGTGCAGCTTCATGCGCTTGCCCTCTAGCGTGAAAAACGCGGACGGCCACGGGTTCAAACCGCGCACAAGGTCGTGCACGCGCTCGGCGGGCTGTGTCCAGTCGATTGCGCCCATCTCCTTACGGATCATCGGCGCGTGGATTGCTTCCGCATCGTTCTGCGGCTGCGGGGTGATGGTGTCGAGCTTATCAATGGTATCGACGAGCAGCTCAGCACCGAGCACCATCAGGCGGTCGAAAAGCTCGCCTGCAGTCTCGTCTTCACCAATAGGCGTTTCCGCTTTCGCCAGCATGTCGCCGGTGTCTATGCCATCTGCCATCTGCATGATGGTCACACCGGTGATTTTATCGCCGTTCAGCACTGCCCACTGGATCGGCGCGGCGCCGCGGTACTTCGGCAGCAGAGAGCCGTGCACGTTGATGCACCCGCGCGGCGGGATGTTCAGCACACGCGGCGGCAGAATCTTTCCATACGCCGCAACAACGATGAGCTCCGGCGCAAGCGCCTTCAAATACGCTATTTCGTCTTCATTGTTTTTAAATGTCGTTGGCTGACGCACTTCAATGTTGTGTGCCATTGCCGTTTCTTTTACGGGCGGCGGCAGCAGCTTGTGCCCCCTGCCCTTCGGCTTATCCGGCTGGGTATAGACCGCCAAAATCTCATGGCCGCGCTCCAGAAGCGCGTTGAGGCTCGGTACGGCAAAATCCGGTGTGCCCATGAATACGATGCGCATGGAAATTCCTCCTTTTTCTCTAAATTCTGTCTTAGCTTTCCAGCTCGTCCGGCTCCAGCATGCGGCTGGCGCGCGTGACAAAGCATACGCCGTTCAGGTGGTCAATTTCATGGCAGAACGCACGGGCCAGCAGCTCTGTGCCGCTGATTTCAAACGTTTTGCCGTTTCTGTCCTGTGCGCGGACGGTGACGTTCATCGGGCGCTTGACCATGCCAAACTCACCCGGGAACGAGAGACAGCCCTCTGCGCCGTCCTGCTCGCCGGAGGTTTTGATGATTTCCGGGTTGATAAGCTCAATGCGGCCCTCGCCGACATCGATAACGACGATGCGGCGCAGCAAACCGACCTGCGGTGCAGCAAGGCCGACGCCGTTTGCGTCCTCCATCGTCTCGTACATATCGTCAAGCAGCGTACTAAGCTTCTCGTCGAATTTTTCGACCGGGCGGCACATTTTGGTCAGCACGTCGTCGCCCTTTTTCACAATATTTCTAAGCGCCATTTGCGGCACTCCTTTCCTGTGAATTCAAATTTCTGTTACAAAATCGCATCGGGGTTCGGGTCTGCATACGCGGTGACGCTCAAAAAGCGCTTATCGCTTGAAAACGCGCTCAAAAGCATCGCAATGGCATCCCGAAACGCCTTGGAATTCTTGTATTTCATGATAATCTTATATCGGTATTTGCCGCCCATACGTGACACGGATGCCGCAGAGGCGCGTAATAAACGCAGCGGCAAGTTGGGATAGTCCCGGCGGAACGTCTCTGCAAGCAGCGCGGAGAAATGCTCCGCTGCCGCACGCACGGTGTCTTCCTTTTCGCCCACAAAGCCGATTTGCAAAAGATCCGCAAACGGCGGATACAGCATGGCCCTTCTGAAACGAATTTCCGTTTCAAAAAAGCTTTCGTAATCCTGCGCGGCGGCAAGGTGCAGGTACGGGTTTTCCGGCACATGCGTTTGAATGAGCGCCGTGCCGCGGTAGCGCCCGCGCCCCGCACGCCCCACGACCTGTGTAAGCAAGTCGAATGTGCGCTCGTTGCTGCGGTAATCATCGCTGTATAAGGACTGATCTGCCGAAAGCACGCCGACAAGCGTGACGTTCTCGAAATCAAGCCCCTTTGCAACCATCTGCGTGCCGATCATGATGTCATACTCGCCGTTTGCAAATGCGTTGAGCTTCTTTTCAAGTGCGTATTTGTTCGCGGTGGTATCGGTATCCACGCGCAGAATGCGCGCCTCCGGGAACGCCTCCCGCAGCTGATCCTCCGCCTTCTGCGTGCCGCCGCCGGAAAAGGTCAGCTCACCGCCGCACGCCTTACAGCGCACGTAAGCAGGTTCGGAATGGCCGCAGTAGTGGCACATCAGGCGGTTATTCGCCGCGTGGTATGTCATGGAAATGGAGCAGTTCGGGCACGCGGCGACCGTTTTGCAGTCCTTGCACACGGCATACGTGTGGTAGCCGCGGCGGTTGAGCAGCAAAATGGACTGCCTGCCCGCGCGGATATTTTCGGAGACCGCACGCGCCAGCGCCATGCTGATCATCGGCTTGCCGCGGTAGAGATCTTCGTTGTTCATATCGACAAGCTGCACCGTAGGCACAACGGCATCGCCGTAGCGGTGGTGCAGCGCGTGGTAGCGGTACTTGCCGCTTTGCGCCATGTAGTAGGACTCAACAGACGGCGTAGCGGAGCATAAAAGGCAGTAAGCGCGGTTATAATTCACGCGAAACTTCGCGATGTCCCGTGCGTGGTAGCGCGGCGTGCTCTCCGATTTATACGTACTCTCTTGCTCCTCGTCCATGACGATGAGCCCGAGATTCTGCACAGGCGCGAACACGGCAGAACGCGTGCCGACGACAATTTTCGCCCTGCCGGTGCGCACGCGCTTCCACTCATCCATGCGCTCGCCAACGGAAAGCCCGCTGTGGAAAACCGCAACGGTATCGCCGAACGCCGCCGTAAACACGGCAAGCGTCTGCGGGGTAAGAGAAATCTCCGGCACCGTGACGATGACGCCCTTGCCAACAGTAAGCACATGGCGAATGACATGCAGGAACACGGCGGTTTTACCGGAGCCCGTCACACCGTAGAGCAGACCGACCATCGGTTCTGCCGCATCGCATTCGCGCAGAATGTCATTTGCCACATTCATCTGCTCTGCCGAAAGCGTCTGCGGCAGCCTGATGTCTGCCATTTCCTGCTTTGGGCGTCGGAAGCGCTCGACTTCAAAAATCTCCGCTGCGCCCTTATCGGCAAGCGTGCGGATGATACCCACACTCACGCCGGTATAGTAGCTCAGCTCGCGCACGGTTACAGTGCCGATGGCGCACAGCGTATCGAACGCGCTTTGCTGCTTCGGAGTCAGCTTGCCGGAAAAATCCGGCACGGCACAGACCATGCGCGTAGTGGCATCCGCCGCATTGCGGGACGCCGCGTTTTCGCGTATGACCGTGCCGTTTTCGAGCAGCGAAAGCAGATCGCTGCTTTTTTCGTCTATGCCGAGCCTTTCGGTGAGTTCTGCGCCGGTAAGTCCGTTTTTTGCCGCCGTCAGCGCCACGATAATCTGCCACGCGGTATCCGTGAACGCTTCGCGGTCATAGTTTTTGAACGCGGCATTCATGCGATAGCGGTTTACGAGCTTATAGCCGATGCCGGCGGGAATCATGACCTTTACGGCATCGTACAGTGTGCAGAAGCAGCGGCTTTTCATCCATGGGATGAGCGCCAGCATTTCGTCATCCAAAAGCGGCTCTTTGTCCAAAACAGACGCGATGGCTTTCAGCTTTTGCCCTGCGCCGCTTTCATACGACGTAGAGAGCACCATGGCAACGCGCGTGCGGTTGCCTGCGCCGAACGGCACAGTAACGCGTACACCCGGACGTACCGCCGCTTCCAATGCCTGCGGCACACTATACGTAAACGGCTTATCAAACCGATATGTGGTATTCTCCAAGGCCAACTGCGCCAGCAAAGCAAAAACTCCCTTTACGGTAAATTAGCCGTCAATCTCGTCCGGCTCGATGATCTTATACTTCTCATCGACGAAGTCCTGCACGGCCAGATCAACCGGCTTTTCAACGATGATTTCATTGTTGTCTTCCGCTTCCTGTGTAATTTCTCTTGCGCGCTTTGCAACGGCAATAACAACGGAATAATAGCTCTTATGCGGGGTTTTAATGATGTTACAGGACGGTTTAAGCATGGTTCAGGATCCTTTCTGCTATATCTTTTTCGCGGGAAACACGCAGCTTCTCCGCGGCTAAAATGGCTTCTATATCAAGCACGGCCTGTTCGACCGTGTCGTTGATGACGGCGTAATCGTAATCTTTTACGCAGCGGATCTCGTCTGCCGCGGCAGCGAGGCGCTTCTCTATAACTTCTTCTGTTTCGGTGCCTCTGCCGCGCAGACGCTTTTCAAGCACCTTTAAGGACGGCGGCAGGATGAAAAGGCTCACGCAGTCCGGCGCGACTTTTTTAATCTGTCTGCCGCCCTGCACTTCAATCTCAAGCACGACATCGTGCCCTTCCTCAAGCCACTTTTCAACCGGCGCTTTCGGCGTGCCGTAGAAGTTGTCGCAATATTCTGCATATTCGAGCATCGCATGGTTTTCGATGTTCGTTTTGAACTCGTCTTTTGTGATGAAGTAATAGTGCACGCCGTGTTCCTCCCCCGGGCGCGGGGCGCGCGTGGTGGCGGAAACGGACATTTTAAGATTCTCATTGCGGCGGAACAATTCTTTTAAAATGGTCCCCTTGCCGCCGCCGGAGGGCGATGAAACGACAACAAGCAGTCCTCTTTTTTTCATCGGAAACATTCCTTTCTTTTCCGTTATTTATACATTCGGGGCTTCCGCTTCAACGGGGTCTTCTGCTTTTTCGCCGGTGTTAAAGCGGTTTGCAACGGTCTCCAGCTGCAAAGCGGAAAGCACCACATGGTCACTGTCCATGATGATGACGGTGCGCGTTTTTCTGCCGCACGTGGCATCGATCAAGGCGCCGCGTTCCCTTGAATCCTGCACGATGCGCTTAATCGGCGCGGATTCCGGGCTGACAATGGCGATCATGCGCTCTGCGGAAATCATGTTGCCAAAGCCGATGTTCACAAGCTGCATAATAAACGCTCCTTACTCGATGTTCTGGATCTGCTCGCGGATCTTTTCAATCTCGGCCTTGATATCCACCACCATGTAGGCGATCTTGGAATCGCTGGCCTTCGAGCCGATCGTATTCGCTTCGCGGTTCATTTCCTGTACAAGAAAATCCATTTTTCGACCGGAGGGCTCTTCGGCGCTCAAGAACGCCTTAAGCTGGTCGAAATGGCTGCGCAGACGCACGGTTTCTTCCGCCACGGCGACCTTATCCGCAAAAATGGCGGCTTCGGTCAAAATGCGCTGCTCGTCGATCGTGGTGTCATTCAGTACCTCGCGCAGCTTTGCTTCCAGACGCTCGCGGTATTCCGTGACGGTCTCCGGGGAGCGCTCTTCAATCTGCCCGACGATGTTTAAAATCGTCTCTGCACGCGACATGACGTCCTCGTAAAGACGCTGTCCCTCCGTTTCGCGCATTTGAATAAACGCGTCCACCGCTTTTTCAGCAACCTGCTTCACGTCTGCCCAAATGGCTTCCTCATCCTCCGGCGCCTTGTGCACGGAAAAAATATCGGGGTAGCGCGAAAGAGAATTGACGGTAACGGTGTCCGGCAGATGGTAGCGCTCGGAAAGCTCGCGGAACGCCGCAATATAACCCGCGGCAAGCGAGTGGTTCACACTGACGACGACATCCGTGTCCTCCAGTGTCTCAATGCTCAAATAAAAATCGATCTTGCCGCGTGCCACACGGCTCTGCACGTAGGTTTTCAGCTTATCCTCAAGGAATCCGTAGCCGCGCGTCACACGGGGAGAAAACTCAAAATACTTGTGGTTGACCGATTTCAGCTCCGCCGTAATGTGTCTGCCGTTGACGGTTTCTTCGCAGCGGCCGTACCCGGTCATGCTTTTCAGCATAGGATCATCTCTTTTCTAAAATTCTGTCTATGTTTTTCGGGATATTTTGTGTTCCTCACAGAGGACATAGTACCCGACTTTAATTCTATCAAGATATTTTACCATTTTAAGCCGGAAAATGCAACCTATCGCAGGCGAAAATCGGAATTTTCGGAAAAAACAAAACACCGCAGGCAGCAGCCCGCGGCAATTTTGAGGCAATACCGCATAAAGAGGTTTTGCTTTGCGGCATTTTGGGGTTTATTCGTAATGCACGATGAGGCTCATCGGCGCTTCGGCGTGATCTTCCGCAACCGCAAACCCGCGCTGCTTGAAGAAATCAAAAAAATCCGGGAACGCGGTGCGGATGTGATTCATGCCGTTCGTCTCGCCGAACGACGCGGCGGAGCGCATAAGTGTATCGAGCACAAAAGTCGTCATGGGGTCGGGCTTTGCTTTTGTGAAATCGGTCTGCCCGGAGACGGAAAAGCCGTAGAACACAAGCGTGTCGTCTTCAAGCGCGACGACGACATAGCCGAGCGTTTCTTCGCCATCCGTCATCACAAGCACACGGCCGTTATCGGGTGCGCCCTCTGTTTTTGCCAGCAGGGCGGCTTCTTCTGTTTTTTCCGCCATTGGTACGATTTGCAGCATTTTGTTTTTCCTCCTCGCGCTGTGTGTTCTGCGTGCTTCCTTTTTTCTGTGCGGCGGCGCGTAATCTGCGCACTTCGTCCGGGGTCAGGTCACGGAAGCGCCCCTGCGGCAGCATGCCGAGCTTCACCGCGCCGATGGCCGTGCGCTTCAGTCTGGCCACTTCAAGGCCCACTGCTTCACACATATTGCGGATCTGGCGGTTGCGGCCCTCATGCAGCACGAATTCCAGCACCACGCGGCCGGGCTGCTGCTCCAAAACACGCACGGAAGCCGGGGCGGTCATTCTGCCGTCGATTTCCACACCGACTGCAAGGCGCGTCAGCTGTTCTTCCGTTACGCCGGGGCGCACCGTAACACGGTACACCTTCGGCACATGTGTAGACGGGTGCGCGATGAGATTTGCAAAATCGCCGTCGTTTGTCATGAGCAGCAAGCCCTCGGAGTCTTTATCGAGACGGCCGATGGGGAATAATCTCACAGGCAGCTCCTCCACAAGCTCGCTGACGCACTTTCTGCCGCGGTCATCGGACATGGAGGTCAAATAGCCGCGCGGCTTATGCACCATTATGTACACCTTTTCGTCCACGGTCTGCACGCGCTGACCGTCTACGGTAACCTTGTCTTTCTTCACGTCCACCTTGTCGCCGATCTGCGCGCGGACGCCGTTGACCGCAACGCGCCCCGCCGCGATCATCTCCTCTGCCTTGCGGCGCGAAGCGATGCCGCACTCCGCAAGCATCTTTTGCAGTCTTGTATCTTTAGCCATAGTTCAAAACCTTTCTCTGTATCTCTCAATTTATAAATCTTGTGCTTCTCAAGAAGCGGGCGAACCACTTTTGAAGCCATGTGCGTTCGTCCTTTTGCAAAGCACAATCTTCGCTTGAAACAAGCGGTGTTTCCTTTAGAACCTTGCCGTTCACGCTGTATCGCACGCAGCCGATTACGTCGCCTTTTTCTACCGGCGCATACACAAATTGCGGCAGAATGTACTCCGCCATGACCGTCACATTTTTCGGCAAAACGGCGCTTTCCTGCGTTTGGAGCGTGAGACTTATGCAGTCTTTTTCACCACCGACAACGGGAAGCGAAATCAACTGAAAACCCGCCGTATATGTTCGCTCTGCAAGCTGTGCAAAGCCGTAATCGTACAAATTCATGTGGTCGTTCCAGTCGTCCGGGGCATTTAATGTCACACAAATGAGCCGTGCGCCGTCCCGCTCTGCGGAAGACACAAGGCAGCGCCCGGCCTTTTTCGTAAAGCCCGTTTTGATGCCCGTGCAGTCCGGGTACAGCTTTAGTAAACGATTGTGATTTTCATACCGCACGGTTTTTTCGGGCGAAATAAACGGCACGGAAAGCGTCGTCTGCCCCACCGCCGCGGCAAACTCTTCATTTTGCATCGCTTCTGCGGCAAGCAGCGCCATGTCATACGCCATGGAGCCGTGCCCCTCGGCATCGAGCCCCGAGGGCGTGACGAAATGCGTCTGCATCATATGAAGCTCTGCGGCGCGCGCGTTCATTTTCTCGGAAAATGCTTCCGCCGAATCGGACAGATACAGCGCTATCGCATTCGCACCATCGTTGCCGGAAGCCATCATCATGCCGCGGGCGATGTCGCCGAGTGCAAGCACCTCCCCGGCGCGCAGCCCCATAGAGGAGCCCTCCACGCTTATCATTTCCGGCGTGATTGTCACGGGATCACCCCTATGCTCACTTTCAAATGCCAACAGCGCCGTCATGATCTTCGTCGTGCTCGCAACGGGCAGTACCTCGCGGCTGTTCTTTTCAAATAAGACCGTGCCGCTCACGGGCTCATACAGTACGGCGGCATACGCCGAAACGCTTACGGACTCCGCCGTCTCTGCCGAAACCGGCAGACTGCCCCACACAAAAACGACCGCCAGCAAAACACAAAGTATCTTTCGCAAAAATCACCACCTGCCACGGCATGTATACGCGGCAGGCGGCTGGATTATACAATCAATACTGCGGGGGCAGGGAAATATCCTCGTCCTCTTTGTCTTTCTTATCCTTGTTGAAAAGTCCGGCGATCTTGTCCACTACATCCGGCACACTCGCCACAACACGATCGACAGACGAAACATACGGCTCAATCTGCAAAATGCGCACATTGCCGTTCGAGATTACCAAAAACGCAATAGGCTGAATGGTAATGCCCGCGCCGCTGCCACCGGCAAAGAGGCCCTTCTCCGGCTGCGCTTTAGAAGGCAGGTCGGAGCCGCCGCCTGCAAAGCCGTAGCTCACACGCGAAACCGGGATGACCGTGGTGCCGTCCGGCGCGGTGATGGGATCGCCGATAACGGTGTTCACGTCCACCATTTCCTTGATTTTATCCATGGAAACGCCGAGCAGGTTGTTGACCTTATTTTCACTCATGTTGTTCTCTCCTTTTTATTTGCTGCCGGCGCTGCGGATTTTACGGCAGGCTTTCCGGCACTTTGAAATTTATTGTAAAACGGCAATATCGTGCGCAGTATAAACTGCACACCGTGATGCACGACGAACAGCGGACGCACCGCGCCGCTTGCCGTACATAAAACCTTCGGTTCCTTTACGCTGTAATCGAGATCGACGGAAACACATCCATGCGGCGACTTGCAGTTTGTTAAGCCGAGCAAGACCGACACAGCCGGGTACACGCCCGCACACACCTCTCCGTACAGGATAGCAATTTCGGCGGCATCTTTCCCGCCGCCGACGAGCACGTATAGGTCGAAATCTTTCAGCTTTATGTGCTTTAAAAGCTTTCCGAAGCGCGTACCGGTGGCCTTTAACAAATCTTTCGCGAGCGTTAAAAGTCCCGTAAGTCCCTCGGCTTCCTTATATTTTTTCACCTGCCGCAAAAGCGGGTTCGGCTTTTTCTCCTTGGCTTTTTCTTCAGACTCTTTTTCGCTCGGTTTCTTCTCTTTTTTCGACTCCGGTTTTTTCTCCGGTGCGGGAAGCACGCGGTATTTTAAAAAGAGATACCGTATAAAAACGGTCGTCTCTCCGTTATAGTTCAGATCGAACCGCACAGGGATGCACAGCAGAAGAAAGATCAGCGCGATGAGCCCGAGCAGAATCCATAAAACGATCATGCTTTGTCTGCCCCGTCGTTTTGAGGTGCGTTTTCGGTTTCTTCCTCCTGCGGCAAAGGCGGCAGCTCCAAAAGCGAGCGGATGCCCATGCAGCGCAGGAAATTTTCCGTCGTGCCGTATAATAGCGGCTTACCGGGAAGGTCAAGTCGCCCGCGCTCTTCAATGAGCGCTTTCTGCACCAGACTGCCGATGACGCCCGAGCAATCCACGCCGCGCACCTGCTCCACAAACGCTTTTGTGACAGGCTGATTATATGCGATGACCGCCAGCACCTCCATGGCCGCCTGCGAGAGCGGCGCGCTGCTTCTGAGGTCTAACGCTGTGCGCACCGGTGCCAAAAACACGGGATTCACGGCAAACTGCAATGTGTGGTCTAATTGCAGCAAATGGATGCCGCTTTCTTCCTTGTTATATTTCGCCTGAAGCGTTCGGCTGAGCTCCAGAACGTTCTCTTCCTCGGTATTAAGCGCCTGCGCCAGCTTATCGATGTCGATCGGGTCGCCGCACGCGAATAAGATTGCCTCCATCATGCCGAGCATTTTCTTTTTATTCAGCTTACTCGCCTCCGTTCGTCAGTTTGATCTCGCAGTCTTCGCCGTCACCGTCCACGCGCAATCGCTTGTCCTTGACAAGCTCCAAAACGGCGAGGAACGCCGCCACGCGCTCCGAAGGGTCGTTTTTGCCGCGGAACAACTCTTTTAACGACACATGCCGCTTTTTCCACAGGCTGCGCAGCACGAAAACAATTTGCGAAGCCACGGAGACCACACGGCGCGTGATGAGCTTTGAGATGGTGTCCTCCGGCTTCTGCGGCTCCGGCGGCTTCTTTTTTCCGAGCATCGACAAATACGCCGAAAGCAGCTCCTGCGGCTTATGATGGCGCTTATAGGTGAGATCTGCGGGAATATCCGCCTGCGCACGCACGATGCTGTCGAGCGAAAACCGCTCGCGCAGACGCATGGCCGCTTCCTTGCACTGCTGGTATTCAAGCAGCTGACCGGTCAGCTCTTGCTTCAATGCCGCTTCCTCTTCCTTTTTCGGCAGCAGCGAAACACTTTTGATGTGCACAAGACGCGCCGCCATCTCAAGAAATTCGCTCGCAACGTCCATATCTGCCGCCTGCATCTCGTGAATCTGCGCCATGTACTGCTCTAAAAGCTCTGCGATGGGAATATCGTAGATATTGAGTTTGTTTTTTGCGATGAGGTTGAGCAGCAGGTCGAGCGGACCCTCAAACACATCGAGCTTATAGGAAAGTGTTTCCGTTTTTTCCATGTTCATACACGATCACAATACGCCGGCCAGACGGAACGGCAACGCCGCAAGCCAGCTCACACCGCCGTATACGGCGTTTTCAAGCACATTTAGCGGACCCGTGAGCGCACCGGAAACAATGAGCAGCATGCCGATCATGGAGAGCATGTTCTGGTACTGGTAGAACTTGTAGCGTGCGCGGTCGCTGAGCAGCGCCGCCAGAATTTTGGAGCCGTCAAGCGGCGGCAGCGGCACAAGGTTGAAGACCGCCAGCACCGCGTTGATAAACGAAAAATAGCTGAAGAACAGTAAAATGTAATGCACAAACGCGTTGTACGGCGCAAAAGCCGCAATAGCATAATAAATAACGCAGCCGACATAAGATGCAAGCAGGTTCGCCGCCGGGCCCGCAAGAGACGTGAGTGCCACGCCGGAGCGCGGATTTTTAAAATACCGGCTGTCGATCGGCACGGGCTTTGCCCAACCGATGCCGAAAAGCAAAAGGAACATCGCACCCATCGGGTCAATGCTTGCAAGCGGGTTCAGCGTCAAGCGGCCCTCATACTTTGCGGTAGGGTCACCGAGTTTGTACGCCACCCAACCGTGCGCAAGCTCGTGCAGCGGCAGCGCAAGGAAAACGATGACGAGCGTGGCTAAAATCTGAATGATAACACTGAGCGGATCAACAGCGCCGCCGCGCAGCAAGGTCATGATCGAATTAAAAAGCAAATATAACACCTCTTTCTGTGGGGTGCACCCGAAAACGGTTTCGGATATACCTTATAGAATTATAAAGCATAGAGGACGAAAAAACAATTCTTTTCCGTAAAAACATTCTGTGAACAACTTTTCGTTTTAGCAAAAGATGCGAAAAGCGAGTTTTTTCAAAATTTAGTTCCCATTTTTAAAAATAAATCTTGCATTTTGCGTTCGTTTCTGCTACAATACTAACGTTGCAATGAAGAATTAGGCACTTTAAGGAGGTGCAGATAGATGGCTAAATGTGAAATTTGCGGAAAGGACGTATCCTTCGGCATCAAGGTTTCCCACTCCCACAGACGTTCCAACAGAACTTGGAAACCGAATATCAGACGAGTAAAGGCACTTGTTAACGGTACACCGAAGCGTGTATACGCCTGCACCCGCTGCTTGCGTTCCGGCAAGGTTACAAGAGCAGTATAAAAAAACTGGTCGATAAAATTATGGACATCGTTTCGGTGTCCATTTTTTTATTTTCCGTATTTACTTTTTCATCCCGCTGTGATAAGTTTCGTTTGTGTTATTCCATCCTCCATCGTTTAGAATGACTTCCTTAATAAGCAAAAGGCGCCGTGCAGGTTTTAAACCACACAGCGCCTTTTAAGCTTTATTCTGTTTTAAATCAAATCAGGATCAGACAATGCCCTGTGCGAGCATAGCATCTGCGACCTTCACGAAGCCCGCGATGTTTGCGCCCATGACATAATTCTTCGGGTGGCCGTACTTCTCGGCAGCCGCGTCTACGTTTGCAAAGATGTTCTCCATGATGCCCTTCAGCTTTGCGTCAACTTCTTCAAAGCTCCAGGAGAGGCGCTCGCTGTTCTGGCTCATCTCAAGAGCAGAAGTCGCAACGCCGCCTGCGTTTGCAGCCTTGCCCGGTGCAAACAGAATACCGGCCTGCTGGAAGACATTCGTAGCCTCAATGGTGGACGGCATGTTCGCACCCTCGGCAACGACCTGTACGCCGTTCTTGACAAGCGTCTTCGCGTCTTCTTCGTTCAGCTCGTTCTGCGTTGCGCACGGCAGAGCCACATCGCACGGAACCGTCCAAACGCCCTTACCCTCGTGGTATTCGCTGTTCGGTCTGTACTTCTTGTACTCGGTGAGACGTGCGCGCTTAACTTCCTTGATCTCCTTGACAGCTGCGAGGTCGATGCCCTCCGCGTCGTAGATCCAGCCGGTGGAATCAGACATGGTAACAACCTTAGCGCCAAGCTGCTGTGCCTTTTCGGTTGCATAAATTGCAACGTTGCCGGCGCCGGAGATAACAACCGTCTTGCCCTTAATATCCATGCCGTTCTTCTTCATCATCGCATCGGTGAAGTACAGCAGGCCGTAGCCCGTCGCTTCCGTACGGGCGAGGGAGCCGCCGTAGGTAAGACCCTTGCCGGTGAGAACGCCCTCATAGCAGTTACGGATTCTCTTATACTGGCCGTAGAGGTAGCCGATTTCTCTGCCGCCTACGCCGATATCGCCCGCCGGTACATCCGTATCAGCGCCGATGTGTCTGTAAAGCTCGGTCATGAAGCTCTGGCAGAACACCATAATCTCATGGTCACTCTTGCCCTTCGGGTCGAAATCGGAGCCGCCCTTGCCGCCGCCGATGGGCAGGCCGGTCAGGGAGTTCTTGAGAATCTGCTCGAAGCCGAGGAACTTGATGATGCCAAGGTTAACGGACGGGTGCAGACGCAGACCGCCCTTATACGGACCGATCGCAGAGTTGAACTGTACGCGGTAGCCGCGGTTCACATGAACCTTGCCGTTATCGTCAACCCACGGCACGCGGAACATGATCTGGCGCTCCGGCTCGGTGAGACGCTCCAAGATACCGGCAGCCTCATACTGCGGGTTTGCTTCAATGACCGGCTCCAAAGTGGTGAGAACTTCCGTTGCAGCCTGAATGAATTCCGGCTCATTGGAATTAAGCTTTTTAAGGTGTTCCAGCTGTTCGCTTACATAAGACATAACGATCGCTCCTTAGAAAATAGATTGAAAAATAAGAAAAGCACAGGAAACGCAGTTTTTACCTTTAAATCCTGCAAAAAGATCTCCCTTCGGTCTTTTGGGCCTTTTTGCCCGTTTCCTGAAAACGTTTACATTTTACCACAGGTTTTTCGTGTTTTCAATATGTTTTTGCGAAAAATTTCAAAAAAGTTTCAGCACCGCAAAGCGATGAATTTTGAAGGAAACCTGTTTCAATTCTGCAAGTTCACTTTCTTTTGTTGTAAAAGCACCAGTATTCTTTCGTCTCATACCCTGAAATTGTACGAATTCTTGCACGGCGGTTTTCGGAAAAAGATTGACATTCGGTGCACTTTTCTATAGAATTAAAGTGTATGATAATGCACGGGAGAAAATTTTGCCGTTTTCGGCTTTTCGCCCGCGCCAAACGCTCAATGAAGAAAGGTATGGTAATGTATTATGCAGAAGACCGAATTACTCTATGAGGGCAAAGCAAAGAAAGTTTACGCAACGGAGAACCCGGATTATTGCATCGTTTCCTATAAAGATGACGCGACCGCGTTCAACGGCCTCAAGAAGGGCACCATCGTCGGCAAAGGCGTTGTCAACAACCGTATGTCCAACTTCATGTTCCAGCTGCTTGAAAAGCACGGCATCAAGACCCACTTTGTAGAAGAGCTTTCCGACCGCGACACCGTCGTGCGCAAGGTCAGCATCGTTCCGCTCGAAGTCATCGTCCGCAACAAGGCAGCCGGCAGTCTCTCTAAGCGCCTCGGCCTTGAGGAAGGCACCCCCATGCGCGTGCCGGTTCTGGAGTTCTGCTACAAGAACGACGATCTCGGCGACCCGATGGTCAACAATTACCATATCCTCGCTGCCGGATTTGCAACGCAGGAGGAGATTGATAAGATCAGCTCGATGGCTCTGAAGGTCAATGAGCTCATGCTGGAGTTCTTCAAGAGCATCGGCGTTGACCTCATCGACTTCAAGATCGAATTCGGCAAGACCTCCGACGGCGAGATTATCCTCGCAGACGAGATTTCCCCGGATACCTGCCGCTTCTGGGACATCAACACCCATGAAAAGCTCGATAAGGACCGTTTCCGCCGCGACATGGGCGGTGTGGAAGAGGCTTATGCCGAAATGATGAAGCGCATCGGCCTGAACTGACTGTAAAGCATATGACGAAACGGAGTCCCCGAAAACGCGGAGGCTCCGTTTACGCGGTTTATTGCCGCATTCTCCGTTTGTTATTTATTTGATTAAAGGAAAAGATAAACATGAGAGATACGTATGAATCCCCCCTGTCCTCCCGCTATGCCGACAAAGAGATGAAGTACCTGTTTTCGCCGGACATGAAGTTCAAGACCTGGCGCCGCCTTTGGATCGCGCTTGCAGAGAGCGAAATGGAGCTCGGTCTGCCGGTCACGCAGGAACAGGTCGATGAGCTGAAGGCACACGCCGAGGACATCAACTATGAAGTCGCCGAAGAGCGCGAGCGCCTTGTGCGCCACGACGTGATGAGCCATGTGTATGCCTACGGCCAGCAGTGCCCGAAGGCTGCCGGCATCATCCACCTCGGCGCAACAAGCTGCTATGTCGGCGACAACACCGACATCATCATCATGACGGAAGCCATGAAGATTGTTAGGAAGAAGCTCGTCAATGTCATCCGCATTCTTTCCCATTTTGCGGAAGAATATAAAGACCTGCCCACGCTCGCCTTCACCCACTTCCAGCCGGCACAGCCGACCACCGTGGGCAAGCGCGCCACGCTGTGGATGCAGGAGTTTCTGATGGACCTTGAAGACGTGGAGTATCAGCTCAGCAAAGCGAAGCTGCTCGGCTCCAAGGGCACCACGGGCACACAGGCAAGCTTCCTTGAGCTTTTCGACGGCAACGATGAAATGGCCGCAAAGATCGACGCGAAAATCGCCGAGAAAATGGGATATGAGAGCTGCTTTGCCGTCTCCGGACAGACCTACCCGCGTAAACTTGACAGCCAGATGCTGAACGTTTTGAGCTGCATCGCGCAGAGCGCCGCAAAATTCTCGAACGACATCCGTCTTCTGCAGCACCTGAAGGAAGTGGAAGAGCCGTTTGAGAAGAACCAGATCGGTTCCTCCGCCATGGCGTATAAGCGCAACCCGATGCGCAGCGAGCGTATCGCCTCCCTTGCACGCTACATTGTCGTAGACGCGCTGAACCCGGCGATTACCGCTTCTACGCAGTGGTTTGAGCGCACGCTGGACGACTCCGCGAACAAGCGCATCAGCGTGCCGGAAGCTTTCCTTGCGACCGACGCGATCCTGAACCTTGTAATGAACGTTGCGGACGGCCTTGTGGTTTACCCGAAGGTCATCGAGCAGCACCTCCGCCGCGAGCTGCCGTTCATGGCGACGGAAAACATCATGATGGACGCCGCAAAGCGCGGCGCAGACCGTCAGGAGCTGCACGAGCACGTGCGCGTGCACTCCATGGCAGCCTCTAAGGTCATTAAGGAAGAGGGCGGTGAAAACGACCTTCTGGAGCGCATCGCAAACGACCCGATCTTCGGCGTCACACTCGACGAGCTCAAGGGCATCGTAGACCCGCACAAATATGTCGGCCGCGCACCGCGCCAGACCGAAATTTTCCTTCACGATGTCGTAAAGCCGATCCTCGATCGCTATGCAGACACCGAAACAGAAACCGCAGAGATCAATCTGTAATTCACCCCGCCGTTTTAAACGGCTTTGGGAGGAAATAAATATATATAATATATTAGAAAGGCTTGAACTATTATGGTAAAAGCAATTGTCGGCGCCTGCTGGGGCGACGAAGGAAAAGGCAAAATCACCGATATTCTGGCGGAAGATTCCGATATCGTTGTTCGTTTCCAGGGCGGCAGCAACGCCGGCCACACGATCATCACCAATTACGGTCGCTTTGCTCTGCATCAGCTGCCCTCCGGTATTTTTAGAAAGAACATCCTCAATATCATTGGCAACGGCGTTGCGCTCTCCGTTGAAAACTTCATCGACGAGCTCAAGGCTGTAACGGAACAGGGTGTTCCGATGCCGAACATCCTCATCTCCAACCGCTGCCAGATCGTTATGCCGTACCACAAGGCACTGGACGGCATGGAAGAAGCTCGTCTGGCTTCTAAGTCCTTTGGTTCCACCAAGAGCGGCATCGCACCGTTCTATTCCGATAAGTACGCAAAGATCGGCTTTCAGGTCAGCGAGCTGTTTGGCAGCAAAGAGGACCTGATGGAGAAGATCGACCATGTGCTCGATCTCAAGAATGTACTCTACACCAACCTTTATAAGGTTGAGCCGCTCGACCGCGAAGAGATTTACGCAAAGCTCATGGAGTATAAGGAACTCATCGCGCCGTATGTGGCCGATACATTCACCATTCTCCACAACGCCGTTAAGGAAGGCAAAACCATTCTGCTCGAGGGTCAGCTCGGTTCCCTGAAGGACCCGGACCTCGGCATTTATCCGATGGTCACCTCCTCCTCCCCGGTCGCCGGCTTCGGCGCTGTCGGCGCAGGCGGCATCCCGCCGTATGAGATCAAAGAGATTTACACGGTCGTTAAGGCGTATTCCAGCGCTGTCGGCGCAGGCGAGTTCGTTTCCGAGATTTTCGGCGATGAAGCGGAAGAGCTGAGAAAGCGCGGCGGCGATAAGGGCGAGTACGGTGCTACCACCGGCCGTCCGCGTCGTGTCGGCTGGCTCGACCTCGTTGCAGCCCGCTATGGGTGCCAGGTGCAGGGTGCAACCGGCGTTGCCATGACCGTACTTGATGCACTCGGCTATCTCGATGAGATTCCGGTCTGCGTCGGCTACGAGCTCGATGGCAAGCAGATTGATTACTTCCCGACCACTACGGAGCTCAAGCGCTGCAAGCCGATTTTCGAGAAGCTCCCGGGTTGGAAATGCGACATCCGCGGCATCAAGAAGTTCGAGGATCTCCCGGAGAACGCACGTCATTACGTCGAGTTTGCCGAAAAGCACCTCGGTGTTCCGGTCTGCATGGTTTCGAACGGCCCTGCCCGCGAAGACATCATGTATCGCTAATTTAAGATATTCTAAGAAAGCAGGCAGCCCCAAGCCGCCTGCTTTCCCCTACTTTGCATACAAATCATTGAATACAGTTATATTTCCACTGTACAAAGAATAACCAATTTTGAATTGTAAATTCTGAAAGGATGGTTTAGGATATGTGCGGAATCGTCGGTTATATCGGTAACGATCAGGCAGTACCCGTTCTCTTGCAGGGGTTGGAAAAGTTGGAATACCGCGGATATGACTCCGCAGGTGTAGCGGTCTTCTCGGAAGACGGATTGAAAGTTGTAAAATCGAAAGGCCGGCTGCGCGTGCTGAGCAACCTGTTGGACGGCGGCAAAGCACTGACCGGTACGCTCGGCATCGGCCACACGCGCTGGGCGACGCACGGCGCACCGAGCGATGTGAACTCGCACCCGCAGGTGAGCGAGGGCGGTCGTTTTGCCGTTGTGCATAACGGCATCATCGAGAATTATCTCTACCTCAAGCAGCACCTCATGCGCCGCGGCGTACAGTTCGTATCGGAAACCGATACGGAGGTTGTCGCGCAGATGCTCGAATACTACGATAAGGGCGACATTCTGGAGACGATTGAAAAGGTCATCTCCAAGGTGGAGGGCAGCTATGCGCTCGGCATCATCAGTGCCGACCACCCGGACTGCATCTACGCGGTACGCAAGGACAGCCCGCTCATCATCGGCATCGGGCAGGGCGAAAATTTCATCGCGTCCGACATTCCCGCGATCTTATCAAAGACGCGTGAGATCTGCCGCTTAAAAGATAACGAAATTGCAGAGCTCACCCGCGACGGCGTGAAGTTCTATAACGCAGACGGCGAGCCGGTCGAAAAAGAGATCGAGCACATCGAGTGGGATATTGAAGCGGCCGAAAAGGGCGGCTTTGAGCATTTCATGATGAAGGAGATCTTCGAGCAGCCGAAAGCCGTGCGTGATACCATTACACCGCGTATCCGCAACGGGCACATCGTGCTTGATGACATCACCTTGACCGCCGAGGAGCTGCGCCGCTTCACAAAAATCAACATCGTGGCATGTGGCACGGCGTACCACGTGGGCGTCGTGGCAAAGTACGCGTTTGAAGAACTGCTGCGCATCCCGGTCGAAGTGGATGTTGCATCTGAGTTCCGTTACCGCGACCCGATCCTCAACGAAAACACGCTCATGATCATCATCAGCCAGTCCGGCGAGACCGCCGATACGCTGGCGGCGCTGCGCGAAGCGAAGCGTGCGGGCTGTCGTGTGCTCTCCGTCGTGAACGTTGTCGGCAGCACCATTGCAACCGAATCGGACGACGTGCTGTATACGTGGGCAGGCCCGGAAATTTCCGTCGCGTCCACAAAAGCATACAGCACGCAGCTTGCGGTCATTTATCTTCTGGCGCTGTACATCGGCGAGCAACTCGGCAAATTCACGCAGGAGCAGCTCAGTGCATACATCGCGGCACTCGAAAAGCTGCCGGAGCAGATTGACGAAATGCTGAAGCACAAGGAGAATATTCAGTTCTTTGCTTCCAAGTATTTCAACGCGAGCGACATGTACTTCATCGGCCGCAATGTCGATTACGCCGCGTCTCTGGAGGCTTCCCTCAAACTCAAGGAGATTTCCTACATTCACTCCGAGGCCTACGCCGCGGGCGAGCTCAAACACGGCCCGATCTCCCTCATCGAAGACGGCACGCTTGTCATCGCGCTTGCGACCGACGCCCGCCTCTTTGATAAAATGATGTCGAACATCAAGGAGGTAAAAGCACGCGGCGCTGTCGTGCTGGGTGTTGCGACGGAAGACAAAAAAGAGATTGCCGGGCAGACGGATATGGTGTTCTACATTCCGAAGACCGCATCGTTCATGCTCCCCTCCCTCTCAGTCATCCCAATGCAGCTGTTTGCGTACTATGTCGCCTCCATGAAGGGCTGCGATATTGATAAGCCGCGCAATCTTGCAAAATCTGTCACAGTGGAGTAAAATAGAATTGTATTCAATCGTTGAACCAACGTTTTAAATTCAGGAAGGCAGGGTGTAATATGCCACAAAACGAAAAAGTGCTCGTAGTGGACTTCGGCGGACAGTATAACCAGCTGGTCGCACGCCGCGTCCGCGAGTGCAATGTATACTGCGAGATCGTGTCCTACCGCGTGGGTCTTGACGCCATTCGCGCACAGAACCCCAAGGGCATCATCTTCACCGGCGGCCCGAACAGCGTTTACGTCGACGGTGCGCCGACCATTGATCCCGCGATTTTCGATCTCGGTATCCCCGTGCTCGGACTTTGCTACGGCTTCCAGCTCATGACGCATCTGCTCGGCGGTCATGTCTGCAAGGCGCCGGAGCGTGAATACGGCAAAACGCTGGTTCACGTCGATACCAAGTCCAAGGTCTTTGAGAACGTCAGCCCGGAGACCATTTGCTGGATGAGCCACAACGACTACGCCGAGACCGCGCCCACAGGCTTCATAATCTCCGCGTATACCGATAACTGCCCGGTCGCCGCCATCGAGCTGCCGGAAAAGAACCTCTACGGCTTCCAGTTCCACCCGGAAGTGCTCCACACGCCGGAAGGCAAGACGATGCTGCACAACTTCGTCTACAACGTCTGCGGCTGCAAGGGCGACTGGGAAATGGGCTCCTTCGTCGAGACGAGCGTCAAGGCGCTGCGTGAGAAGATTGGCGACGGCAAAGTGCTGTGCGCCCTTTCCGGCGGTGTTGATTCCTCCGTTGCGGCAGCCATGCTCTCTAAAGCCGTCGGCAAGCAGCTCACCTGCGTATTCGTCGACCACGGCCTGCTGCGCAAGAACGAGATGGAAGAAGTCTGCGAGGTCTTCGGCCCGAACGGCCAATTCGAGCTCAATTTCGTCTGCGTCAACGCTCGCCAGCGCTTCTACGATAAGCTCGCCGGCGTATCTGAGCCGGAGAAAAAGCGCAAGATCATCGGCGAAGAGTTCATCCGCGTCTTTGAAGAAGAAGCAAAGAAGATTGGCGCCGTCGATTTCCTCGCGCAGGGCACCATCTACCCCGACGTCGTGGAAAGCGGCCTCGGCGGCGAAAGCACCGTCATCAAGTCGCACCACAACGTAGGCGGTCTGCCGGATTACGTCGATTTCAAGGAGATCGTCGAGCCGCTGCGTGACCTCTTTAAGGACGAGACACGTCAAGCCGGCCGTGAGCTGGGTCTGCCGGAATACCTCGTCAGCCGCCAACCGTTCCCCGGCCCCGGCCTTGCCATCCGCATCATCGGCGAAGTCACGCCGGATAAGGTCAAGATGGTGCAGGAAGCCGACGCCATCTGGCGCGAGGAGATCGCAAAAGCCGGTCTCGATAAGAGCATCAGCCAGTACTACGCCGCGCTGACCAACATGCGCAGTGTGGGCGTTATGGGCGATGAGCGCACCTACGACTATGCCGTGGCCCTGCGCGCCGTGACCACCACCGATTTCATGACGGCCGAAGCCGCCGAGATTCCGTGGAGCCTGCTCCAAACCGTCACCAGCCGCATCGTCAACGAGGTCCAGCACGTCAACCGCGTTCTCTACGACTGCACCGGCAAACCCCCGGCAACGATCGAGTTTGAATAATACTCGAAAGGCCAAAAAGCCTTGAAAATGCTGGACTTTTGCGCCCAGGAATTGCTCCGTGGCAACAAAATGACAACATTTTAGATTATCCAAGAATAAAGAGCTATCTGATTTCTGTTAGTGAAGTCAGATAGCTCTTTTTGTCTGTTTTCTTAACTTTTACCCTTCAACCTTACAGTTTCCCGCATAGGTGAACGCAATGTAGGACTTACCGCGATTGAGCTGCAACTCGTTGCCGTTCGCGTCAAAGAACTTCAGCGGGTCATACATACCGGCCTTAGACCAAGTAATCGGCACCATTTTGCCCTCGGAAATATAATAGCCCTTTGCATTTTCGCCGCCTTCCCAGTTGATAAGCTTGTGGCCATCAACATCGTTCGGACGCAGGGAAATGTCCGCTTCCAAAACGATAACATTCTCAAATTGCAGCTGCTCGTTTGTTTTGCAGTCCATGTGCGGCTTGTTCTGGTAGTTTTTCATGTACACATGCCTGTCTGCATCATAGCTGAATGTACTGTAATTCGCGCCAAAGTCAACACGGATATTTTTTGCATCCTCTCCGCTCGGAGCAGCATTTTTGTCCATCTCAACGAACTTAAACGCTGTGCCCATCTTATCTTCCTTCAAATCGGTACGAACATTGCTATCTTCCAGCATTTCCGGCACCTTTGTACCGTAGAACATACCGGTATGCTCCCAGGCGTAGCCCGCATTGATACGATCCTTATCACGGCCAAAATACTTGCCTGTACCGTAATAGTCTGCATCGAAATGATCAATCTCCATGCTATTGATTGTCTCCGTCGCAATGGTCGGGTCAATTCCCCAATGCACGTAAACCGCATCAAACCCGACCGCCAAAATTGGATAATAGTATCGGCAGCTGCGAATGGAACAAACCTCGGGAATTTGGGTATAATCCCCATAAACGGGTCAGGTCGTATTCCACCGGTAACTCAAAAATAAGATCTGCGGCGGAGATACCGTATTGTGGCAGGGCGGCGTCTACGTTATTCACCATTACGGCGACAGGACGTTTGCCGATAGCGCCGTCCGTCAAGGTCGGCAGGCCGGTGAGCAGGTTCACATTCGCCGGTTCCGTGGAAGGTGCTTCCGTAGGTTCTGCGGTGCTCTCTGCTGCGGAAGATTCCGCCTTTGCCGTCGGAGCAGCCGCGGCAGTCGCTTCCGGCTCGCTTGCGGCGCTCTCCTCCGTCGGTTTTGATCCGCAGCCCGCGAACACAGTCAGGCTGAGCAGCAAGACGCTGCACAGCGCAAATATTCTCTTTTTCAATTTTATCAACCTCCGTTTGTTGATTTCTGCTATTTAGTATAGTCCGAAACACACCGGATTGCAACAAAAAAATGCACAAAAATTGTCAGGCATCGCCAAAATGCCGATACCAAGCTGCACAACGAGCACAAAGTTGAAAATGTAAAGAGCTTATATAGCAAAATATCCCCCGCTCTGTACAGAACGGAGGATACTTTAAGCTTTCATGTGTTTAGTCTTCAAACAGGTCTTTGATCTTGCCGAAGAAGCTTTTACGCTTCTGATAGTTCTTTTCGTCGGCATTCTGTTCAAATTCCTGCAAAAGCTCTTTTTGGCGCTTGCTTAGGTTTTTCGGCACTTCAACGGTTACGCGCACGTACTGGTCACCGCGTCCTCTGCCGTTGATGTTCTGAATACCCTTGCCCTTGAGCTTGAACACGTCACCCGGCTGCGTGCCCTCATGCACGGTGTAGCTCACCTTACCATCGAGCGTCGGCACCGTGACTTCCGCGCCGAGTGCAGCCTGCGTGAACGTGATTGGCATATCGCACCAAACGTCGTTGCCGCGGCGCGTGAAAATGGCATGCGGACGAACTGTAATGTATACGTGCAGGTCGCCGTTCGGACCGCCGTTGGAGCCGGCATTGCCCTTGCCGCCGACATTCAGAATCTGATCGTCATCGATACCCGCCGGAACGGAAATCTCGATCGTCTTCTGGCGGCGGATCTTGCCCTTGCCGTCGCACGTTTTGCACGGGGTATCGACAATCTGGCCTCTGCCGTGGCAGCGGTCGCACGTGCTTGTGGACTGCACCACGCCGAACGGTGTGCGCTGGTTGATGCGCACCTGGCCGGAGCCGCCGCAGTTCGGGCAGGTCTTGGGGCTTGTGCCCTTGGCCGCGCCGGAGCCGTTGCAATCCGGGCAATTTTCGATCTGGTGGTAGGTCACATTTTTCTTGCAGCCCTTTGCCGCTTCCTCAAACGAAAGGGTGACGCTTGCCTCTACGTCACTGCCGCGGCGCGGTGCGTTCGGGTTCGCACGGCGTCCGCCGCCCCCGAAACCGCCGCCGAAGAAGCTGTCGAAAATATCGGTGAAATCAAAACCGCCTGCGCCGCCGGCATACGGATTTCCGCCGCCCGCGCCGCCGCCGAAATTCGGGTCTACGCCCGCAAAGCCGAACTGGTCATAGCGCGCCTTCTTGTCTTTATCAGAAAGCACCTCATACGCTTCGTTGACTTCCTTAAACTTCGCTTCCGCATTTTTATCTCCGGGATTCAAGTCCGGGTGGTATTGCTTTGCAAGCTTGCGGTACGCCTTTTTAATCACATCGTCTGTTGCGCTCTTATCGACCCCAAGCACTTCATAATAATCTCTTTTGTTGTCCGCCATCCGCTGTCATCTCCTCGCAAACTCCAAAAGGCAAGGGACGCCTTTCGGCTCCCCTTGCGCTTTTGAACGTGTCATTTATAAAACTTAATCGACGTCCTTGTAGTCTGCGTCGTAAACGTCACCGTTCGGGTTCTGGCCGCCCTGCTGCGGGTTTGCGCCCGGGGCTGCCTGCTCGCCCTGCTGCGGTGCACTTGCCTTATACAGCTTCTCACTAACCGCGTAAATCGCCTTCTGCAGCTCATCCATGCCGGACTTGATCTCCTCGACCGTGCCGTTCTGCATGGTGGTCTTCAGAGCTGCAACCTTGTTGTTCACTTCGGTCTTGTCCGCCTCTTCCAGCTTGTCGCCGCTCTCGTTTACGAGCTTCTCCGCCTGGTAGCAGAGGTTCTCTGCGTTGTTCTTCGTCTCAACCTCTTCACGGCGCTTCTTGTCTTCCTCTGCAAACTGCTCAGCCGCCTTAACAGCCTTATCGATGTCTTCCTTGCTCATGTTGGAGGAAGAAGAAATCGTGATGTGCTGTTCCTTACCGGTACCGAGATCCTTAGCGGAAACATTTACGATGCCGTTTGCGTCGATGTCAAATGTAACTTCAATCTGGGGGATGCCGCGCGGAGCCGGAGCGATGCCGTCGAGCTTAAAGAGACCCAGCTGCTTGTTATCGCGTGCAAATTCACGCTCGCCCTGCAGAACGTTGACCTCAACCTGCGTCTGACCATCAGCCGCCGTGGAGAAAATCTGGCTCTTCTTGGTCGGGATAGTGGTGTTTCTGTCGATGATCTTCGTCATCACACCGCCCATGGTCTCAACACCGAGAGAAAGCGGAGTAACGTCAAGCAACAGCAAGCCCTGAACTTCGCCGCCGAGAACGCCTGCCTGAAGTGCGGCGCCGATTGCAACGCATTCGTCCGGGTTGATGCCCTTGAACGGCTCTTTGCCGATAAGCTTCTTAACTGCTTCCTGAACAGCCGGAATTCTGGAGGAACCGCCGACCATGAGAACCTTGTTGATCTCACCGATGGAGAGGCCGGAGTCGCTCAGTGCTTGACGAACCGGGCCCATGGTCTTCTCAACGAGGTCTGCGGTGAGCTCGTTGAACTTTGCTCTGGAGAGCGTGAGGTCAAGGTGCTTCGGGCCGGTCGCATCCGCCGTGATGAACGGCAGGTTGATGGAAGCGCTCGTCATGCCGGAAAGCTCGATTTTTGCCTTCTCTGCCGCTTCCTTAATACGCTGCATAGCCATCTTATCGCCGGAAAGGTCGATGCCATCGGAAACCTTGAAGCTGTTGATGATCCAATCCATGACGCGCTTATCAAAGTCGTCGCCGCCAAGGCGGTTATTGCCGGCCGTAGCCAGAACCTCCTGTACGCCGTCGCCCATCTCAATGATGGAAACATCGAACGTACCGCCGCCGAGGTCATAAACCATGATCTTCTGGTCGTCTTCCTTATCAATACCGTAGGACAGTGCTGCTGCCGTCGGCTCGTTGATGATACGCTTTACATCGAGGCCCGCGATCTTGCCCGCGTCCTTCGTTGCCTGACGCTGTGCGTCCGTGAAGTACGCCGGAACGGTGATAACTGCGCTCGTAACGCTCTCGCCGAGGTAAGCTTCCGCGTCGCCCTTCAGCTTCTGGAGGATCATTGCGGAGATTTCCTGCGGGGTGTAGCTCTTACCGTCGATCGTCACCTTGTGGTCTGTGCCCATCTCTCTCTTAATAGAGGAGATCGTGCGGTCCGGGTTCGTAATCGCCTGACGCTTTGCGACCTGACCGACCATGCGCTCGCCTGTCTTGGAGAATGCCACGACAGACGGGGTGGTTCTTGCGCCTTCTGCGTTTGCGATAACGACCGGCTCGCCGCCTTCAATAACCGCTACGCAAGAGTTTGTTGTACCAAGGTCAATACCAATTGTCTTTGCCATATCAATTACCTTCCTTTAACTCAAATGAGTGTGTGAATTCTGAATTACTATATAAATGGATATTTGCTGATTTAGTTTGCTACCTGTACCATGGCGTGTCTTACGACCTTATCGCCCAGCATGTAGCCCTTCTGAAACACCGCCGAAATGACGTTTTCGCCAAGCTCGTCGCTTTCAATGTGCGCCACCGCGTTGTGCAGCGCCGGGTCAAACGGCTCGCCAACCTGACCGACTTCTCGGATGCCAAGCTTTTCAAAGCTCGCCTTAAATTGGCTTGCAATCATCTCAACGCCTTTTTTCATATCCTCTGCGGAGACATTTTCCTGTGCCAGTGCACGGTCGATATTATCGGCCACCGGCAAAATCGCGTTGATTGTATCGGAAACGGCGTTATTGTAAACGGCGTTCTTTTCGTTTGCGGAACGCTTGCGGAAGTTATCGTACTCGGCAAGCACGCGCAGGTGCTGCTGCTTGTGGCTGTCGAACTCCGCCTGCAAGCGGTCGTAATCCTCTTTCGGAATCTTCTCGCTCTTCTTTTTCTTTTTCTCCTTTTCCGCAGCCTTTGCAGATTCCTCTGCCGGCTCGGTATTCGCTTCCTGCTCGGGTTCCTGAACAGGCTTCTTTTCCTCTGCCATCTGGCAACGCTCCTTTCTCTATTCTTCCCGCATGATACGCGTAAGCATTTCGCCTACACGATCTGCGACATATGCTGTTTGTGCCGCGACGTGTGCGTACTGCATCCGCATCGGGCCGATCACGGCGACCGCGCCGGCATCTCTGCCGTTCACGCTGTACCGTGCGCAAATGACCGACGATTCCGCCAAGGCGTTCTGCCCGGTCTCTGTGCCGATCTTGATCTGCGTGCGGTTCTGCTTGCCTGCAAGAAGTTCTGTCAAAAGCTCCCGTCTTTCCAGAATATCCATCACCCGGCGTGCACCGCCAAGCTTGTATTCCGGGTAGAACAGCAGGTTCATCTGACCGCTTACGGAAATTTCCGTCTGCATCGTTTCAAGCGCCACTTCCAAAAGCGCCGCCAGCGCCGGCGACATCAAAATTGCCATATTCCCCAGCGAAATCGCAAGGTTTTGCACAAACGCCCGGTTGATCTCCGCCACGTCGCGCCCTGTCACGCGCTCGTTGAGCACGCGGAAGAAAATGCGCATAATCTCGTTTGAAAGATCAAAGTCGCAGTGAAACACCTTGTTTTTCATGGTACCTGCGCTGCTCATCATAATGAGCATTGCGGTGCGGCGGCTCGTCTGCACGAACTGCACCGCCTTGATCTTTGCATCCGCGCCGCTCGGCGTGGTGCTCAACGCAAGGTACCGTGTAGAGGCCGCCAGCGTTTTCGCCGCGCCACGCAATAATCGTTCCGGGTCAAACGCGCTTTTTGCAAGCATCGCGTCTATCGTAAGCTTTTCGGCTTCCGTTAACGTTTTCGGCTGCATCAGCGCATCTACGAACTCGCGGTAGCCCTCCTGTGAAGGCACACGCCCCGCGGAGGTGTGCGGCTGTTCCAAAAGCCCCAGCTCCGTAAGCTCTGCCATCTCGTTGCGCACCGTTGCGGAAGAAACACCTGCTTTTTCCGCAATGGACTTGGAGCCCACCGGCTCGCCCGTGCGAATGTATCCGTCTACGATCGAGGCAAGTATATTTTGTTTGCGTTTTGTCAGTTCCATACTTGCACCTCTCAGGTTTTAGCACTCTATGTTCTCGAGTGCTAACCCTTGTCTATACTATACTGCAAAGGTCAGGAATTGTCAACACCAAAATTTGTAAATACTTTGTGAATGTGCGAATTCTTCCCGTTCGGCATCTGTTTTGAAGCTGCTTTTAGCATTTCCGGCTCCACAGTGCCAAATTCCTGTTTATATATAAAGATACCGAAAAAAAGCGTCTTCGCCATAATTTCACTTTTTGTAATAGAATTTCAGGATTTTTTGTGCAAATTATTGACATTTTATAAAAATTGTATTAAACTGATAGCCCGTGTTTCAGTTTCTGTGTTCGCTTTAGCCCGAAAGTCCGTACCGTTAACGGAAAAGAGGAGTAAACTATGATTCAGGCAGAACATTTACAAAAGACCTTCCGCGTGCGAAAACGAAACGCAGGCTTTAAAAACGCCGCAAAAGCATTTTTCAGCCGCGAGTACGAAGAAATTCACGCTCTAAACGACGTTTCGTTCCGTATTGAAGACGGCGAGGCCGTGGGCTATATTGGCCCGAACGGCGCCGGAAAAAGCAGCACCATCAAAATTCTCTCCGGCATTTTAACGCCGGACAGCGGCACCTGCGTCATCGACGGGCGCGTGCCGTGGAAAGACCGCCGCGCGCATGTTTCGCAGATCGGCGTTGTGTTCGGGCAGCGCAGTCAATTATGGTGGGATGTGCCCGTCATTGATTCATTCGAGCTTATCCGCGACATTTACGCCGTGACCGAAGATGTTTACAAGCGAAATTTACGGGATTTGACCGACCTTCTGAATTTATCGGAGATCTTAAAGACCCCGGCGCGCAGCCTGTCGCTCGGGCAGCGTATGCGGTGTGAGATCGCCGCCTCCCTGCTGCACGACCCGCGCATCTTGTTTTTGGATGAACCCACCATCGGGCTCGACGCGGTATCGAAGATCGCCGTTCGCGAATTCGTGCTTGATATGAACAAACGCCGCGGCACCACGGTCATTTTAACGACGCACGACATGCAGGACGTGGAAGCCTTGGCGCAGCGTGTCCTGCTCATCGGCAAAGGGCGCATTTTATTAGACGGCACACTCGACGACATTCGGCGCGGCGGCAGCGGGCAGATTGACGAAACGCTCGCGGCGCTCTACAAACAGTTTGATATTTGAGGTGCGCCGTGAAACTTAAAAAATACATTTCGTTTTTCCGTCTGCGCTGTGTGACGGGCTTGCAGTACCGCGCAGCGGCATTGGCAGGCATCTCCACGCAATTTGCGTGGGGCTTTTTGATCATCTTCGCCTACCATGCGTTCTACCGCAGCAACCCCACCGCCTTCCCGATGACCTTACAGGCGACCGTCAACTACACATGGATACAGCAGGCGTTTTTAGCTATGTTCGCCTCGTGGGTCTTGGACGGCGACATTTTGGAGGAAATCACCTCCGGCAGCATCTCATATTCGCTGTGCCGCCCCGTCGACCTCTACGCCATGTGGTACACGAAATCTCTCTCCGGTCGTATTTCCAGAGTTGCCTTGCGTGCCGTGCCGATTTTAGTCGTTGCGGCGCTTCTGCCCGCAGGCTATAACTTGACCGCGCCGACAGATTTACCCACATTCTTTCTATTTTTACTCACCATGGTGCTGGGCGCATTGAACAGCACGGCGTTCACGCTGCTCATCTATGTCCTCACCATGTATACCCTTTCTTCCACCGGGTTGCGCTCCCTGCTGGTCACACTGGCAGATTTTCTCTGCGGCGGCGTAGTGCCGCTGCCGTTCTTCCCGCCCGCACTGCGCAGAATCTGCGAGCTGACCCCCTTCGCTGCCACAAGCAACGTGCCGTACCGCGTGTACAGCGGCGATATTGCCGGCACGAACGCCGCTTTCGCCGTAGGCTTACAAATCTTCTGGCTGCTCGTCCTGGTGCTTGGCGGTCACACCCTCATGAAAAATGCGCTGAAGCGGGTAGTGATTCAGGGAGGATAAGCGGAACGACAAGTCGTTCCGCTGCCCGGCAAATCGTTCGTGTTTTGCAGTATACAAAGAAAGGGGTCATCTATGAAACTATACTTTGAATTTCTGTCTATCCACATCAAGAAAGCGATGCAGTACAAGGCTTCGTTCTTGCTTTCCGCACTGGCGCAGCTATTTATACCGCTCACATGCTTTTGGGGCGTGCAGTTCATGTTCATGCGATTTAAGCAGGTGGACGGCTTCACGTACACCGAGGTTTCGCTCTGCTACGCCATCGTGCTGTTATCATTCTCGCTCGCGGAGCTGTTCTTCCGTGGGTTTGATACGTTTGACCGCATGATCGGGGACGGCGAGTTCGACCGCGTTCTGGTGCGCCCGCGCAACGAGGTTTTCCTCGTCCTGTGCAGCCGCATGGATTTAGAGCGCTTCGGCAAGGGCATTATGGCGATTTTCCTGCTGATCTGGGCGCTTCAAAACTGCCCAATTGATTGGTGCGCCGCGCGCGTTATGACGCTCATTTTCATGATTTTAGGCGGCATCGTGCTTTTTGCAGGCGTGTATTTGATCTTCGCCGGGCTATGCTTTTTCACATTAGAGGGACTCGAGTTCATCAATATTTTAACAGACGGTATGCGCGAGCACGGGCGCTACCCGCTTTCCATCTACGGCAAAGGCGTACTGACGTTCTGCACCTACATCGTCCCCTACGCGCTCGTGCAGTATTACCCGCTGATGTACCTCATTGGCCGCCACAACGATGCCCGCGCGATGCTTCTGCCCGTCATCGCCTGCGTGTTTATTATCCCGTGCTATCTCTTCTGGAAATTCGGCGTGCGCCATTACCGCTCCACCGGGTCGTAACAATATTATGAAATGAGGTTTTCCCATGCCCTTTGATTTTAAGAAAGAATACAAAGAATTCTACATGCCGAAAAACAAGCCGGAGATCGTCACTGTGCCGCCTGCAAACTACATTGCAGTGCGCGGCACCGGCGACCCAAACGAGCCGGACGGCGCGTATCAGCAGGCCATCAGCGTTTTGTACGCGATCGCCTACACGCTTAAAATGAGCTACAAGACCGACCACCGCATCGAGGGCTTTTTCGAGTATGTCGTGCCGCCGCTTGAGGGCTTTTGGTGGCAGGAGAATACGGACAGCATCGATTATGCCGATAAATCTGCTTTCCACTGGGTCTCCGTCATCCGCCTGCCGGATTTCATCACGCCGGATGATTTCGCCTGGGCCGTGCAGACCGCCGAAAAGAAGAAAAAGCTTGATTGCAGCAAAGCGGAGTTTTTGACGATCGACGAGGGCCTTTGCGTGCAGATCATGCACCACGGCGCGTTTGACGATGAGCCCGCATCTGTGGCGCTGATGGACACGTTTCTCGCCGAAAACGGCTATATAAACGACTTTACCGCCGCGCGCCTGCACCACGAGATCTACCTCAGCGATGCCCGTAAGGTCGCGCCGGAAAAGTGGAAAACGGTCATTCGCCATCCCATCAAAAAAAGCGTAAAGGAGCACACCACATGAAAAAACTCATCACCCTGCGCGGCAACAGCGGCAGCGGCAAAACGACCATCGCAAGAGCTTTACAGGAAAAGTTCGGCAAAAACACCATGCTGCTGTCCCAAGATGTCATCCGCCGCGACATCTTAAAGACGAACGACGGCGCGGGCACCCGCGCAAACGACGTGCTCATCATGCTGCTTGAGTACGGCCACGCGCACAACGAGCTCGTCATTTTAGAAGGCATTTTGAACAGCCGATGGTACACCCCGCTTTTCGATGCCGCAAAAGCGCTCTACGGCGAAAACATCTGCGCGTACTATTTTGACCTCCCGTTTGAGGAGACGCTCCGCCGCCACCAAACGAAGGACAAGCGCACGGAGTTCGGCGAAGAGGAAATGCGCAAATGGTGGAACGAAAAGGACTACGCCCCCGCATTAAACGAGCAGACCCTCACGCCCGACATGATGCAGGACGAGATCATCGACCGCATCTGCGCCGATTTAGAGCGCCTCGATACATAAACCATACATATAAATTCGGAAAGAGCGAGGTTCTCCCCGCTCTTTTTTGTATATTGTGTTATATTCTGCCCGAATTTCTATCGATGCAAAAATAATTTTATAGCATTTTGTTCGTATCTATGATAAAATAGACACAGTGATAATTTTTGTAAAGCTTAGAGGGACACAATGGACAAAGAGGAGTGCATAATTTTCCTCCCCTTTACAAACCGACATCACGGATTTAACAGGGCGGCGCTACAATGTAAGACCGAAAGCACGCACCTGATTTTAAAAAGAAAGTAAGGTCTTCACATGAAATCAATTTTTCACGCACTCAACCGGCTCAAGGTCTTCCGCGGGCTGACGGAACAGGAATTCGCATGGGTGCTCTACGACGTGGGCAATTCCGCGTTCACCATGCTCTCCTGCTCGCTCATCCCTATCTGGTTCAAGAGCCTCGCCATCGGCACTGCGCCGGGGCAGATCAACTCGCATCAGGCAACGGCGTATTATTCCATCGCCGTGGCGGTCGTCACCGTTATCGTGGCGCTTTTAGGGCCGATCTTCGGCGTGCTCGCCGACCACAAAGATAAGAAAAAGGTGCTGTTCACCACCGCGGCAACGCTCGGCATTTTCGGCTGCATTTTAAACGGCTTCATCACCGGCTGGCTGCTGTTCCTCATCATTTTTGTGTTCACGAAGATTTGTTACAGCGCGTCGCTGACCATCTATGATTCCATGCTGAACGACATCACCAGCGAAGAACGTATGGACGAGGTTTCGTCCTACGGCTTTGCATGGGGCTACATTGGCTCGTGCATCCCGTTCCTCATCGCGCTCATCGCCTATGTGCTTGGACCCGATATGGTCGGCGTGCTGCCGGATATTCTCTCTAAAGGCATCGGCTTCACGGTGACTGCCGTGTGGTGGCTGCTCGTCACCATTCCTCTCATTCGCGGCTTTAAGCAGCGCAACTATGTGGAAACCGAGGGACACGACATCCGCAAGGCATTCGCGAAAATCTTCCACACCCTCAAAAACATCGCGACGCACGACAAAAAGGTGCTGTTCTTCCTCATCGCATTCTTCCTGTACATAGACGGCGTGGGCACCATCATCGATAACGCCATCAATATCGGCACAGACCTGAACCTCAACACGGTCGGTCAGGTCGTCTTCCTGCTCGCAACGCAGGTCGTTGCGTTCGGCGGCTCGCTCGTTTTCGCAAAGCTTTCGAAAAAATGCAACACCGTCACGCTCATTCTCGTTTGTATTGCGGGCTATTTCGGCATCGCGCTGTACGCGCTCATGCTCAGCAGTCTCCTGCACTTCGCGATTCTGGCGTTCTTCATCGGCTGCTTCCAAGGCTCCATCCAGTCGCTCTCGCGCTCGTATTACTCCAAGATCATCCCGGCGGAAAACTCCGGCGAATACTTCGGTATCTACGATATTTTCTCAAAAGGCGCGTCCTTCCTCGGCTCTGCGGTCATCGCGGCCGTAAAGCTTGCAGGCGGCACCATCAACGTGGCGGTGGCATGTCTCGCAGTGTTCTTTGCGCTCGGCTTCATCTTCCTGCGCATTGCCGATAAGCAAAAAGCCATTCGGTAAGGAAGCCCTATGCTTTACACCGTTCGCTCTTCACACCCGTGAAATATCGCTGTAAATTTTAATAGGACATGCAAAAAGGAACGGCGTACAAACCGTTCCTTTTTCCTTTACTCTTCATAAACCGGCTCAAAATCATCCGTTCCGTGCCCGCACAACGGACATGCGTAGTCCTCCGGCAGCGCGCTGCCCTCATACACATACCCGCAAATTTTGCACCGCCAGCCGACGATCTTCCGCTCTCGCTCGACCTTCTCCGACTTCGGCTTCAGCTTATTCTGGTAATCCGCATATGTCAGCGGAGCGCGGTCGCTGCACACCTCGGCTTCCGTCACCTCTGCAATGAACAGCGTATGCGTGCCGAGGTCAACACTGTGCGTTACCTTGCCGCTGAACCGCGCGCAGGTGCTCCAGTTCAGATACGGTACGCCACTTTCGTCTGTCGGCATCGGCAGGCTGTCCAGCTTATCGACGTCGCGACCGCTCTGCATACCGAAGTGCTTAATGGTCTCAAACGAGCAGCTGTCATCCAACGCGCTCAACGTAAACCGCCCGCTTTCCTTAATAAGCGCGCAGGTGTAATTCGTATTCAGCACGGAAACCGCCACACGCACAGGGCTCCCCGCGACCTGCACGCCGGTATTCACAATGCAGGCGTTCGCCTTTTCCTCCGCTTTTGCCGCCAACAAAAACACGCCGTATGTCAAATTATAAAACGCTTTGTTATTCATTTTGCTCCTCCCATTAAAATAATAATTATTATTATTTTCATAATAACGGATAGAAAGCAAAAAGTCAAGCGTTATTTTCGGTGTATGCAAAAAGGAACGGTGTACAAACCGTTCCTTTTTAGCTTTATATTCTATTTCTAAAGGCTGGCGAAAACTTTTAGCCACGCTTCCCGGCAGAACGGTGTTACTTCACGCTTTCCGAATCGCTCACATACGGTGCGGCATGTTCTCTTTCGAGCCTGCGGAACATTCGCACAAGCACGACAACGGCGATGGTGCCGAGGATCAGCTCTGCGACGAACTGCGCATACGCGAGGCCGTACAGCGGGAACAGCCAATTCAGCACAAACAACGCGGGAATCTCCAGCACGATCTTGCGCACAACAGCAAATATGAACGATTTCATGCCCATACCGCACGACTGGAACACGCCCAGCGCGAGGAAATCGATGCACAAGAACGGCAGCGCAAAGCAGAAGCCGCGCTGGAACGCCGCGCCGTACGCGACGATGCTCTCGTTCTTCATGAACATGGAGATAATCGGCTCCGCCGCAAACACGAACGTCAGCATCACGGCCAAAATAAAGCCAAGCGAAATTTTCGCCGTGAACATAAACGTCTTTTTCATGCGTTTGATATTGCCGCTCGTGTAGTTATAACTGATCAGCGGCATAATGCCCTGCGAAAAGCCCATCGCAATCTGGAACGGCACGATGTTGACGCGCTGCGCGATGCCCATAGCCGCCACCGGGTCAGAGCCATACGCGGACGTAAAGTTGTTAAGAATGGTCATGCCGGTCACATTCAAAAGGTTCTGGATGGAAGCCGGGATGCCCACGCCGCACACGCCCTTGACAATCTGTTTCGATGGGCGGAACATGGAGGGCTTGATGCACACGTATGTCTTGCCGCGCTTCACGAACAGCAGCACGAAGAAGTAGAGGCATGCAACCGTGTTGGAAAGGCAGGTCGCGCAGCCCGCGCCCGCTGCGCCGAGGTTCAGGCCCCACGGCAGAATGAAAATCGGGTCCAGCACAATGTTCAGCAGGCAGCCGCACATGGTGCCGATGCTCGCGTGCAGCGAAGAGCCCTCCGCGCGCACAAGGTACGCCAGCACGACGTTCAAAATGGACGGCGCGGAGCCGAGCAGCACAGTCCAGAACAAATAATCCGCCGTTGCCTGTATCGTTTCGGCATTCGCGCCGAGCATCACCAAGATCGGCGACTGCAATACGCCGTACAGCAAAGAAAACAGCAGGCTGCAAATCAAAGACGCGTAAAATCCGAACGCCGAGCTGCGGTACACGGTATCGTAGTCTTTACGTCCGAGTGCGCGGCTCATCATGCTGGAGCTGCCGATGCCGAACAGGTTGTTGACGGCATTGAACGCCAACAGAAGCGGTGCCGCCAGCGTAACAGCGGCGTTCTGCACCGGGTCGTTCATCATACCGACAAAGAACGTATCGGCAAGGCTGTAAATGACCATCACAAGCGAGCTGATGACCGACGGCACCGAAAGCGTTACGACCGCCTTCGGGATCGGCATCGATTCAAACAGCTCCGTTTTGGAATTATCCATTTCTCCCTATCCTTTCCGTTCTTATCACGCAAGGCTGTCCAAAAGCAGCTTGCAGCAGCCGTAAATGCCGGCGTCGTTGCCGAGCACGGCCAAGTTGAACCGAACGTCGGTGTTCGGGTAAAATACGTATTTCAAGAAGCCTTTCTTCACGCCTTCTACGAGCATCTCGCCCGCTTTCGAGACACCGCCGCCGATGACGACGACCTCGGGATCTGCCACCGTGCACACGGCAGAGATGGTGTAGCCGAACGCATCGTACACATTCTCTAAGATTGCGTTTGCCGCGCCGTCTCCGTTTTTGGCGGCATCGAACACGTCTTTCGTTGTGAGCTTCTCGACACTCCGCAAAGCGCTTTCTTCCTCATGTTCGGCAAGGTATTTTCGTGCCAGTCTCGCAATGCCCGAGGCCGAAACGTACTGCTGCACGCAGCCGCGGCGGCCGCACGCGCACGTCTCCGTCTCCGCGGGGTTGATCGTCATGTGGCCGAACTCACCCGCCGCGCCGTTTGCGCCTGCCACCATGTGTCCATCTGAAATGACCGCGCCGCCGACACCCGTGCCGAGCGTGATGAATACCACGTTCTCGCTGCCACGGCCGCCGCCTTTCCAGGCTTCACCCATCGCCGCAGCATTCGCGTCGTTCACGACCACAACCGGCAGTCCTACGGTCTCTTCCAGCGCCGTGCGCACATCAAATACGCCCCAGCCGAGGTTCACGCAGCGGTGCACCACACCGTCCGCCGTCACCGGCCCGGGGATGCCCGCGCCCACGCCCAAAATGCCGTCTGCGGGAATGTTGTGCTTTTCTCTGCACTTTTGAATTTCCGCCGCAATATCACGCAGCACCGCCGTGCCGTCGCCCTCAATCACGGTCGGAATCTCCCACTTTTCAAGCAAAGCGCCGTCTTCCTCAAATAAACCGAGCTTCACCGTCGTGCCGCCGATGTCGGCGCCGATGACATACTTTTTGTTTTCCATTTTTATAACTCCTCTCCGCGCGCGGTCTCCCACGCGTTTAATACGCATCTATATAAATTCCCTTTCGGTCTAAACCGTAAATTGCTTATTAATATAGTATACCATATTTCGCCGCCGATTGCAAGGGAAACTATGGAAAACTCCGTCTTTTTGCAGCCGCCTTGCAAACAGGGGAATTTTGTGGTATTCTTTAACGTATAACCCAAACGGCCGCCTGCCGATGTACCGCCATTACGCGGCCGCTGTGACCAAATAGCCCGGGAACCCCCCGGCGGCGCAGCGTTCTTCCGAAAACGGACAGAGGCAGACGGCAACATAGTCAATATAGATTCTTTCTCGCGTATTCTGCGCAGCGCATGTTTGCGTAAAACCCAGGAGCGCCGGAGAACCTTTCGCGCTCCGTAAAAAGAAAGGATTGAACAAAAATGGAGGGAACTTCTTCCAAAAAAGAAAGCAAAGTCAAGGTGTATCTGCACCGCTACTTTATCGATGCCATGAGCGCCATGGCACAGGGGCTTTTTGCTTCCCTGCTCATCGGCACCATCATTTCCACGCTCGGCACACAGCTTAACATTCCGCTGCTCGATGAGATTGGCGGGTATGCAAAGTCCGCAGCCGGTCCCGCTATGGCGGTCGCCATCGGCTACGCGCTGCAGGCGCCCCCGCTCGTACTGTTCTCGCTCGTCGCAGTCGGCGGCGCGGCAAACGCGCTCGGCGGCGCAGGCGGTCCTCTCGCGGTGCTCGTGCTCGCCATCATCGCGGCAGAGTTCGGTAAGCTCGTCAGCAAAAAGACGAAGGTAGACATCATCGTCACGCCGCTCGTCACCATTTTTTCAGGCTGCGGCCTCGCGTACTTATTCGCGCCGTACATCGGCACGGCGGCTTCCAGCGTGGGCAACCTTATCATGTGGGCAACCACCCAGCAGCCGTTCCTCATGGGCATTCTCGTTTCCGTCATCGTCGGCGTTGCATTGACGCTGCCGATCTCCAGCGCGGCCATCTGCGCAGCGCTCGGTTTAACGGGCCTTGCGGGCGGCGCGGCCGTTGCAGGCTGCTGTGCGCAGATGATCGGCTTTGCGGTCATCAGCTTCCGCGATAACGGCTGGGGCGGCTTCTTTGCGCAGGGCATCGGCACTTCCATGCTGCAGGTGCCGAACATCATCAAAAACCCGCGCATCTGGCTTGCGCCTACGCTTGCTTCCGCTGTGACGGGCCCCATCGCGACATGCATTTTCGGCATGCAGATGAACGGCGCACCGATCTCCAGCGGCATGGGTACCTGCGGCCTTGTGGGTCAGATCGGCGTTTATACCGGCTGGCTGAACGACATTACTGCCGGTGCCAAAACAGCCGTCACCGCTATGGACTGGCTGGGCCTTGTGCTCATCTGCTTTGTGCTCCCGGCTGTGCTTTCTTTTGTCTTTGACCTCATCTTCCGCAAGATCGGCTGGGTCAAGGACGGTGACATGAAGATCGACGCATAAAAATCTCCGTTTTCCGGCAAACGCCTAAGGCTGAAACGCTTTAGGCGTTTTTCATTGTGCTAAGTGCGGTACTGCACGACGTTTTTCTTGTACGGAATTACCCTTGTTTTTCCGTCCTTTCGCCCGTATAATCAAATAGAAAAGTCTATTCTCGATTTGGGAGGTACAAAATGCAGTTTCAATATCTTGGCACCGCCGCCGCAGAGGGCTGGCCTGCCGTATTCTGCCGCTGCAAATATTGCTTAGAGGCGCAGCGCCTCGGCGGCAAAAACATCCGCACACGCTCGCAGGCTATCGTCAACGACGATCTTCTGCTCGACCTGCCGCCGGATACCTACATGCACAAGCTCATGAATCATCTCGATCTCAGCCGTGTGAAGTATCTGTTCGTCACGCACTTTCACATGGATCATTTCTACCCGCAGGAGCTCACCGTGCGCGGCTCCGTTTACAGCCTTGAGATGATCAGCCCCGAGCTTGAAATCTACTGCGCACAGGAGACCTACGATTATTTCCGCCGCTGTGCCGATTGGGAAATTGACGAAAAAAGCGACAGCGCCATGCACTGGCACATCTTAAAGCCGTTTGAGACCGTGGAAGCCGGTCCCTACCGCGTAGCGCCGCTGCCCGCAAACCACATGAACCCCTCGCACCAGCCGTTCGTGTACCACATTGTCGATACACGCGAGGATAAATCTGTCTTCTATATGCACGACAGCGGCTACTATTTTCCAGAGGTGTGGGATTACCTCAAGGCGCAGAAAAAGCCCGCCGATCTTTTCAGCTTCGACACTACGCTCGGCTATGAAGACTGCGGCTTTAAAAGCACGCACATGGGCGCGCCGGAGGTCATCCGCCTCAAGGAGGAGCTCGAAGCGCTCGGTATTGTTGACAAACACACCCACTGCGTGATGAACCACTTCTCGCACAATGGTCATCTTCTGTATGACGAGCTCGTGGAGCTTGCCGCGCCGCACGACATCGAAATTTCCTACGACGGCATGAAACTGACACTTTAAACTCTACTTGCATGCAAAAAGCGGAGACGCCCCGGTTTTTAAGGGCATCTCCGCTTCTTTCTTTATGACAATAACAGGAACAAGTAATATAAAAACTCACTGATTGTACTTTTGTGGCAACAACTATTGTCTTTTTTAAAAATCCGTTCCGTCAATTTCGCTTCTCATTATATCAAATTTGCATATAATTATATAATTCTGTATATTCAGGCGCTTTCCGGTCGAATTCTTGTAAAAAAGAAAAACGACAGAGCAACCCCTGCCGTCTTCATAGCGCATGTTGTTTTCCGTTTACTTGCAGCGGCGCACAGCTTCTTCAATCTTCGGGAGAAGCTCTTCCTTATTCGCGTCCTTCGTGTACTTAAAGATAGCGGCAACAATCTCCGGAATATCGGAAGCCTTGTAGTGCTCAGTCGTAGCAATCTGCAAACCGGCATATTCATTGCGGGTCAGCAAAGGCGCGAAGCGGCGGGCATTCTTTCTGCCGGGGCCGTCATTGATGAAAGCTGCAATGAACTGGTAACCGATCAGATTGTTGATGATAACGTGGAAGGAGTTCTTCGCAAACAGCGGATTCTCCGGGTCACGCAGCGCAATCTCCATGATCTCTGCGCGGTTCAACGGACGGCCGGCCTCCCAAAGGAGCTGCATCATCGCAAATTCGGAATTCGTTAAACGGATATATGGTTTTTTTCTTTTCATGCTATATCCTCCTGACAATTTTCATATTCCATATTGTTTCAACTAATCCTGTCGAAAGTAATATCAGTATATTTTTATTTTTGCAATTTGTCAAGGGATTTGGAATAAAAAAACTACTGATGAGGCAGTTTTTTCAAAAAATTCACATTTTAGAAATAAAAAGAAGACCGGCAGCGCATTTTACCTACCGATCTTCTGTATTTTACGCCTTTTTACGCGTCGTTTTCAATAAACAGCGTCTTAAAATACGGCAGTTCCTCTGCCCATGCGCAGAACACGTGCCACTCGTCCAGCTTGTGGTGGCGGCGCGCAAAATACATGTTCGCAATGTTCTCGTAGTTCATGGTACAGGTGCGCATCTGATTGTAGCTCGAAGGCAAAAGCTGAATGAGGCTGTACCAAAGGTCTTTGTCCTTCGTCTCCACAAATTCCACGCGCAGCTTTTCCAGCACGCCAATGGTCTGCATCAGGCTCTCCTTTGCCGCGGGCACCATACGGTCACAGCTGAAGTCCGCTTCTTCAAACGTCTTCGCCTGAATTTTGTGCATCGTGCTCGTGGAGTTCGCCACGGTGCCCACCTTATACGTGTCGAATTCCTTCCACCAGTAGATCGGCGCAGTGAGGTCGACCGAAACGAAGATCTGTCGGATGAATTTGCGGTGATCCGTACCCGCCTTGCACAGACGTTTTGCAAGGCTCAGGTCGTTTTCGCCGAAAACGAACGTGCCGTCCGGCTCGGTGTGGCTGTCCATGCGGTCCCAGCTGTTCATGGGGTTGCGTGCGCCTCTGATGGCGTTTTCAAAGTTCATGACGCTTGTACGTTCGATCTTAATCATGTCGTTCAACCTTTCGTATTCAAATTATTTGTGGTACTTCGTGCCCGCGTTGATGGAAAACGCGCGGTACAGCTGCTCGCACAGCATAACGCGTGCCAGCTGGTGCGGAAACGTCATCGGCGACATGGAAATGCGCTTCGAGCCCTGCTTCACGCTGTCATCCAGCCCGTGTGACGAACCGATAACAAACGCTAAGCTGCTCTCCCCGTTTACGGCCGCCGCGTCGATCTGCTGCGCGAGCTGCGTGGAGGAGACAAGCCTGCCCTCAATGCACAGCGTGTAAAGCGCGCTGCGCCCCGCCGCCGCCAAAATCGCCTTCGATTCCTCGCCGAGCGCCTTTGCAATCTCCGCCGCATTCGGATCCTGCGGCAGGCGCGCTTCGTTCAGTTCGATGATCTGGAACCGGCAGAATGCGGAAAGTCGCTTTGCGTATTCCTGCACGGCGTCACGCCAATATTTTTCTTTGAGCTTACCGATGCAAATCAGCTTTACCTCCAGCATATTGTCTCCCTATGTTAAAATGTGATGGCGCCGCCGGTCAGGTTTTCAATCGGCGCGACCTGCAATATGTAGTCCTCCGCATTTTCCACGCCCGCCATCTGCATGCCGCAGACGGCGGTCTGCCGCGCAATGTCCGGCGTGTTGTTCTCGCGGCTCAAATGCGCCAGCAAAAAATGCTTTGTGCCGTCTTCAAAAAGCTCCGGCAGCAGGTCGGCGCACGCGGTGTTTGAGAGATGCCCGAAGTCCGATAAAATGCGCCGCTTTAAGCTGTACGGGTACGGCCCCGTGCGCAGCATACCGATATCGTGGTTCGATTCGATGACCGCGAGGTCTGTGCCGTGCAGGTTCTCTTCCACCTCCGGCGTGATGTGTCCAATGTCCGTCGCGACCGTGACGGTGTGTCCGTCTTCGGCTTCTATGCGGTAGCCGAAGCTCTCCGCGCAGTCATGCGGCGTGCGGAACGCGTTTACGTGCATTCCGGCGAGCTCTAACGTGTCTTCAATCGTGTAGGCGGGATATTTGTCGTTTAAAATTCCCATCGATTCCAAGGCCCCCAGCGTGCCCTTAGAGGCAAACACGGGAATATGGTATTTGGAAGCGAACACACGCAGACCGCTGATGTGGTCGCTGTGCTCGTGCGTAATGAGGATGCCCTGCACGGAAAGCGGGTCTATACCGCAGCGCTGCATGACAGTCGTCACTTGCTTGCAACTGCGTCCGATATCCACCAAAATGCCCGAAGATTTTGAACCGATATAATAACTGTTTCCCGTGCTGCCGCTGAACAGCGGGCAAAGCTCTGCCATTTGCACCCTCCCTGTTTTCATAAAAAACGCCCTGACAAGGTTTTGTCGGGGCGAAACGGTCTGTATACGGTTTTAACCGATCTTTGCGGTATCGCTGTTTGTGGGATCGAGCATCAAATACATGTCCGCGCCAAGGCCGACGAACTTCTCCACGATGTCCTCATAGCCGCGCTGAATGTGCTCAATGTCCTCAATCTTCGTCACGCCATGCGCAGCAAGACCGGCAATAATCATCGCCGCGCCCGCTCGCAGGTCAGTCGCACGCACCGGTGCACCCTTCAGGTATTCCACGCCCTCAATAATGGCGCTCTTGCCCTCTACGGTGATCTGTGCGCCCATGCGCTTCAACTCTTCCACATAGCGGAAACGGTTTTCCCACACGCTCTCGTTTAAAATACTCGTGCCCTGCGCAATGGAGAGCAGCGCCGCGATCTGCGGCTGCATGTCCGTCGGGAAGCCCGGGTGCGGCATCGTTTTCACGTTGCACTTACTCAGCGGGCCGTCGCAGCGCACGCGCACCGCGTCGTCATATTCCACGACCGTCACACCCATCTCCATCAGCTTCGCCGTGATGGATTCCAGGTGCTTCGGCGTCACGTTTTTCACAAGCACATCGCCGCGCGTTGCAGCCGCAGCCGCCATGTACGTGCCGGCTTCAATCTGATCCGGAATAATCGAATACGTAATGCCCTTCAAATGTTCCACACCGCGAATCTTGATGACGTCCGTACCGGCGCCGCTGATGTTCGCACCCATGGAGTTTAAGAAGTTAGCAAGATCGACCACGTGCGGTTCGCGCGCGGCATTTTCAATAACCGTAAGGCCCTTTGCCTTTACGGCTGCAAGGATAATATTCATCGTTGCACCGACGGTGACCATGTCAAGGTAAATGTGCGCACCGCGCAGCTCCTTTGCGGAGACCTCGATCATGCCGTCGTTGAGGCTGTACGTGCAGCCCAGCGCCTTAAAGCCCTTGATGTGCTGGTCAATGGGGCGCACGCCGAAATCGCAGCCGCCGGGAAGCGGCACAATGGCCTTGGAGCAGCGGCCGAGCAAAGCGCCGATATTGTAGTAAGAGCCGCGCATTTTGCGGCCCAACTCGCTCGGCACCACGTTCGTGTGGATGGTGGTCGGGTCGATCTCCACGGTGTTCTTGCCGAGCCAGCGCACAGTCGCGCCCATCTCGGTCAGGATGCGTGCACTGAGCTTCACATCGGAAATGTTCGGTACGTTCTCTATACGGCAGGGAGATTCCGCCATGGCTACGGCCGGAATGATCGCCACAGCCGCGTTTTTCGCGCCGCTGATGACAACCTCACCGTGCAGGCGCTTTCCGCCCTTGATGATAAATTTATCCACTGTAATTTTCCTTTCTGCGGGCGCGGCATATCCTCGGCAGTCAAAGGCACACTGCCTGCCGCCACACAGCGCCGCAACGCGCTGCACGAAGTAGGATCTTTCGTTATGCCCGCCGGTCCGTGACCGACTGATTTATTCCTGAAACGGGCTGCCGCCGATTGGGCAGCTACACAGCGCGGGTACGAAAAAAGCCCAATGCCGTGCGCAAAAAACTAAGGCAGTCTAAAACAAAACATACACTGCCGCATCTATTTAAAGAAAAAGTGATCGCAAAATATAGTATGACCAGTAAACATAATAATACACAATGGAAAAATTGTCAAGAAGTCACAGCCTATTTGGAAGGTTTTTCCAAGATTATGTAAACGAAAAGTGCCAAACCCGGCCGTTTGCGCGCCTTTTTCTGTATAGGTACCGCGCTTTACACTTACTCTTTCTTAAAGGAGATCGTAGATTCCGTGCCGTTTCGGATGCGCTTAATATTCGCGCGGTGCTTGATGATAACGGTAGCGCCGATCAGTGCCGCCACAAGTGTTGCCATTACAACGTAAAGCACCGGCAGCCCGCCTACGCAGCAGTCCACAAAATATGTCATGCAGAACGTCACAACGGGATAGATCGCCGCCGCCGTAATAGACGAAAGCGAGACCATGCGCTTTTTCAGAAACACCAGAAGGAACACCGCAAAGCAAATGAGGAACACGCGCCAGTCGAGCAAAAGCATCATCGCCGCCGTGGTCACAACGCCCTTGCCGCCGCGGAAGCCGAAGTACAGCGGGTACATGTGGCCGATCATGCAGCAAAAGCCCGCCGCATACATGCCAAGGCGCGCCATTTCGGGGTCTACGCCGTTTGCAACGCACGCGTGCTTTACAAGAAAATAGCCGACCAAAACGCTCGCAACACACTTGCAGAAATCGAGCAGAAACGTCAGCGCAGAGGCTTTTTTGCCCGCCACGCGCAGCACGTTCGTTGCGCCCGCGTTGCCGCTGCCGTGCGCGCGCACATCTTCATGCGCAAACGCTTTGGTCAGCAAAATGGCAAAGCTGATACTGCCAAGCAGATACCCCACAAGCGCCGAAAGCAGCAGCGGCAAAATTAAAGAACCGAAATTTTCCATGTAGATCAAGTCCTTCCCCGTCAGTCTGCCTTATCGCCGCGCTCGCGCACGATCATGCGCACCGGCGTGCCCTCTAAGCTGAAGATCTCGCGGATGCGGTTCTCCAGATAGCGCTGGTACGAGAAGTGGAAAAGCTCTTTGGAATTTACAAAGCAAATGAACGTAGGCGGTCTGGTAGAAGCCTGCGTCATGTAGTAGATCTTCAGGCGCTTGCCCTTATCGGTCGGCGGCTGTACGCGTGCCGTTGCCTGTGCCAGAATGTCGTTCAAGGTGCCGGTCGTAATGCGCATCGCGTTGCTGGAAGCAACCTTGTGGATGAGTTCAAACAAGCGGTCAAGTCGCTGGCCGGTCTGCGCGGAGATGAAAATGATCGGCGCGTAGGACATAAAGGAAAAGTCCTTTTCAAGCTTCGTCTTATATTCCTGCATGGTTTTGTCGTCTTTTTCAACGGCGTCCCACTTGTTGACCGCAATGATGCAGCCCTTGCCCGCTTCGTGCGCGATGCCGGCAACCTTGGAGTCCTGCTCCGTAAAACCGACCGTGGCATCGATGAGGATGACGCACACGTCTGCCCTGTCCACCGCCATTTCGGCGCGCAGGTTGCTGTAATGCTCAATGGAATCCTCCACCTTGCTCTTGCGGCGCAGGCCGGCAGTATCGATGAACGTAAATACGCCGTACTTGTTTTCGATGGTGGTATCCACCGCGTCGCGCGTCGTACCCGCAATGTTGGAAACGATGCAGCGGTTTTCGCCGGAAACGCGGTTCACAAGGGAAGATTTGCCGACGTTCGGCTTGCCGATGACGGCGACCTTGATGATCTCGCCCTCGTCCTCCTCTTCCTTTTCCTCCGGCAGATGTTCGAGGACGGCATCCAACAGGTCGCCCGTACCGTGTCCGTGCACGGAAGACACCTGAATGGGGTCGCCGAGGCCGAGGTTATAAAACTCATAAAAATCCGCCGGCGGGTCGCCCAGCGTATCGCACTTATTGACGCACACGATGACCGGCACATTGCTGCGCTGGAGCATCTGAGCGATGTTGAGGTCCGTTGCGACCATGCCGGTGCGCACATCGGTCACGAAAATGATGCAGTCCGCAGAATCAATGGCAATCTGCGCCTGCGTGCGCATCTGGGACAAAATAATATCCTTCGATTCCGGCTCGATGCCGCCCGTATCTACCAGTGAAAACTTTCTGTTTTTCCATTCACACTCGCCGAAAATGCGGTCACGCGTCACGCCCGGCGTGTCCTCCACGATGGAAAGGCGCTGCCCGATCAGCTTGTTGAACAACGTGGATTTACCGACGTTCGGTCGGCCCACGATGGCTACAATAGGTCTTGACATACGGTTTTCCTCCTTCTTTTTTCCTTACTCCGCAGTGCCCAAAATGTCCTTGAGCTCGCCTGCGGCGTCTTTATGCATTCTGTAAGCCGGCACACCCAGCTTTTCGCTGAGCTGCTGCACGGTCATATCGTCTAAGAAAATATCTTCGTCCGCCATAAGCATGGACGGTGCAAGCAAAATTGCGTCGCCAAGGTTTTCGCGGCTCAAGCGGTTCACAAGGTCACGCCCCGTGAGCAGCCCGGTCACGTTGACCGTACCGCCAAAGAAATCGTTGTGCACAGGCACAAGGTTGATCTCGAGCCCCGGGAATTTTTCGCGCGCAAAGTCCATCACATGCTCCATAAACGCATACACGCCTTCGCCCGTCGGGATCGTCACGCGGCGCTTTATGTCGCGCTCCGGCTCGTCTTCAACCGCCCAGGAAAATTCTTCTTCTAAGTCGCGCAGCATACCCACGCCGTTTTCAATCTGCGGGAAGTCCTCGTAGAATTCATACGGCGGCAGCTCGCGCTTTGCAATGAGGTAGAACTCGTCGCTCGGGAACACGGTTCTCGAGCCGCGCTCTGCCTTGAATTTATCGCCCCACCGCTCCAAAATCTCGATCGCCGCGCGCGCCGTATCCTTGTTAAACGTCTCCAGCGGATACAACCCCTTGCGGTAGCGCGTCACGCCGACCGGCACGCAGGCGACGCTCTGTAAGCTCTCGCCGAGCGCGTACATTTCGGAAAGCGTAAATTCCAGCTCCTCGCCGTCATTCAGCCCCGGGCACAGCACAATCTGACAATTCAGCTTGATGTTGTGCTCCGCCAGCTTGCGCACAAAACGCAGCGCGTCGCCCGCAAAGCGGTTGTGCATCATCTTGCAGCGCAGCGTGGGATTCATCGTATGCACGGAAATATTAATAGGGCTGATGCGCATTTCAATGATACGGTCGATCTCACGCTCATCAATGTTCGTCAGCGTGATGTAGTTGCCGAACAAAAACGAAAGGCGGTCATCATCATCCTTAAAATAGAGCGTTTCGCGCATGCCGGGCGGCAGCTGGTCAATGAAGCAGAACACGCACTTGTTGCGGCAGGAGCGCTGCCTATCCATAAGATACGTTTCAAACGCAAGGCCCAGTGCGCCGTACTGCGGCTTTACGAATTTTTCTTCGCGCCGCTCGCCCTCCGCCGTTTCGTATACCACATGCAGATGGGTGTTCGTCTCGTAAAAACGGAAATCGAGAATATCCGTGATGTCATGCCCATTGATTGAAATAAGCTTATCGTGCGGCTTTATGCCTGCCCGCTCGGCAAGGCTGTTTTTATCCACGCCGAAAATTTCAACTGCCACAGCTTTTCTCCCTTCCGTTTTGAGGTAGTATGCGCGAAATTTGCCGCTGTTTTACGGCTCGGCACCAAAAAATGCCGACAAAACAATAGAGAAGGAGCACGCAAATGCCCCTTCTCTATCTGGCACAATTATTGTTTCAGGCAAAATTATGCTTCCTTCTTAACAACTTCTCTGCCGTTGTAGTAACCGCAGTTACCGCAAACCCTGTGAGGTGTCTTATACTCTCCGCACTGCGGGCATTTCATAAGGGCAGGAGCGCTAAGCTTCCACACGTTAGAACGTCTCTTATTCTGTCTGGCACTGGACACTTTTCTCTTGGGTACCGCCATCGTCAGCACCTCCTTATATTAAACTAAAACTTTGGTTATCTGGAATTATTGTAGCAGCTGCCGCAGAGCCTCCAGACGGGGATCTGTCTGCTGCTTTGCACAGGCGCAGTCGCCTTCGTTCAGGTTTTTGCCGCAAGTGGGGCAAAGCCCTTTGCAGTCTTCCTTACAAAGGAATTTCGTCGGCGTCAAAAGGATGATATCGGAATAAATCAGCTCGTCCAAATCCAGCTCATCGCCTTCAATCACGATATAATCTTCAAAATCCTCTTCATCATTCAGCTTGTTCACAATCACGTGAGAAATGTTGTGACAAAGCTCTTTACGCGTCAACGTCAAGCACCTGTTGCACGGCATCGAATACGCATAGCGCACCTCCACGTTCAGCTCCGCACTGGAAGCGAACGAACGGATGCTGCCCTTGACCTGAACCGGCGTGACAAACGGCTTACAGCCGTCAATCTCCACCTCCGACAGATCGACCGTATAATCGATCGCCTGTGAAATATCCTCTCCCGAGAAATATTTTTTCAAATCGATAAGCATAGTTTTTCCTCATACCGTACTTGATATATTATAAATACCACGCGCGGTTTTGTCAAGAAAAATTTGAAAATTCGGCATTATGCCGCGAAAAAAAGTGTTCGGCGGGTCGTTTCCGCCGAAACACTGTTGCTTTTTTCGTTTTTGCACTGCTTTTCGTTACTGTTTCGGGCGGTGCAAAGGCTTTTTGAGGCCGAAATTACTTCGCGACAAATTCACGAACGGAAGCCGGCAGTTCCTCTGCGTCAGCAGAAATGAGCAGGCAGATGTTCACGTTGGAAGATTCGCTGAGCGTCTTGAGCTTCGCGGTAAGCGGCTCAACTTCCTCAACGCCCTTGCCGGTGATCTTCAGGGTGGAATCAACGAAAACGTCCGTCACATCGTAGTTTGCAGCGCAGATGCCGCTGACAAAGCCTACAAGTGCGTCCAGACCCTCAATGCCGTAAGCGTCGGAGTCAACAAGACGTGCCTTGTGGGAAATATCGTAAGTAAGCTTAAGGCCCTTTTCGATAACAACAACGTTGCCGTTGGAGTTCTGAACCGCTTCGTTTGCAAGCTCGATGAGCTTCTTGGTTTTGCCGGAGCCTTTTTTGCCGATTAAAAGAGTGATCATAGTGAAGTCCTCCTGTGTATTTTTTCCGCAGGTGCGGATTTACGCCTTTTTATTTGGAAAGTCTTGCTTCCAGTGCTTCTTTTTCGCCTTCGTAACCCGGCTTGCCGAGCAGAGCAAACATGTTCTTCTTATAGCTTTCAACGCCCGGCTGGTTGAACGGGTTCACGCCGAGGAGATAGCCGGAGATGGCGCAGGCCTTCTCGAAGAAGTAGATGATCTGGCCGAGGGTATCCTCGGAGAAATCGGGAGCGGAGATCACAACGTTCGGCACGCCGCCGTCGTTGTGTGCCAGCACGGTGCCCTCAAACGCCTTGCGGTTGATATACGCCATGCTCTTGCCCTCGAGGAAATTGAGGCCGTCTACGTTTGCCGGGTCGTTGCCGATGACAACTTCGCGCTTCGGCTTCTCAAACAGCATCACGGTCTCAAAGAGGCTGCGTCTGCCGTCCTGAATGTACTGACCCATGGAGTGCAGGTCTGTGGAGAAGACAACGGATGCCGGGAACAGGCCCTTGCCGTCCTTGCCCTCGCTCTCGCCGTACAGCTGCTTCCACCACTCGTTCATGAGCGTGTAGCACGGCTCGTAGCTGACCATCACTTCGGTCGTCTTGCCCTTATTGTAAAGAATGTTGCGAATGGCAGCATACTTGTAGCAATCGTTTTCTTCCATGTTCGGGTTGTTGTAGGCAGCCTGTGCCTTCTGTGCGCCCGCCATGAGTGCGTCGATATCCGCACCGGCCACAGCGATGGGCAGCAGACCCACAGCGGTGAGAACGGAGTAACGGCCGCCGACATCATCCGGTACAACGAAGGTCTCGTAGCCTTCTTCGTCCGCAAGGTGCTTCAACGTGCCGCGCGCCTTATCGGTCGTGCAGAAAATACGCTTCTTTGCTTCTTCCTTGCCGTACTTCTTCTCGAGGATCTCGCGGAAAACACGGAACGCGATAGCCGGCTCTGTGGTGGTGCCGGACTTGGAAATCATGTTGATGGAAATATCCTTGCCCTCGCAGATCTCAACCAGCTCCGCCAGCGCGGTGGAAGAAATACTGTTGCCGGTGAAATAGATGTCCGGCGTATCTTTCTTCAGTGCATTGTAGTGCTCGCTCTTGAGGAACTCGATTGCTGCGCGTGCACCGAGGTAGGAGCCGCCGATGCCGATGACGATAAACACATCCGTGTTCTTCTTGATGCGCTCCGCAGCCGCCTTGATGCGTGCAAATTCCTCTTTATCGTAATTGGTGGGCAGGTCCACCCAGCCGAGGAAATCATTTCCCGGACCCTTGCCGGATGCCAGAAGCGCATGTGCACTCTCAACCTGAGAAGCCATTGCAGCGTATTCGTGCTCGCCGATAAAGCCCTTCAAGTATCCGCATTCCAATTTCAATGCCATTTCTATTGCCTCCTATTTGCATGATGATGCTTTTGCACGTGTGAAACCGTTTTCACAGTCCCACTTTATGCAAGGTACACCACAAGTCAAATCTATGTGCTTTCATCATACAATAATTTGACGCATTTTGCAAGTGCACAACGCGGATTTCATGAAAAGTTAACGAAGGTTTTTTTGCAAATCAGATTTCACGCCGCTTATGCTGCGAAAAAACAAGCCAAAAAATATTGCAATGCGGAAGAAAATGTGATGGCGGGCGCTTCGGTTTTCGCCGTGATTTTGAGCGACTGCACCGTGTCGCCGTTCAGCGCGACCTCCGCCGTACCGAGCACATTCCCCGGTTCTACCGGCGCAGGAACGTTTTCCGGCAAAATGAGCTTTATCCCGATCTCCGCGTCGCCCGAGGCTGTTAAAACGCCGCTTGGAGCTTCACACTCAAGCGAAACGGCGCTCACCATGCCGCCCGTAACGGGCAGCTCGGGCAGTTCCGGGAGCTCCGGTGTCGTCAGCTTCCAGTTTACAAAACCGTAGTCGAGCAGCGAAGACGCGGCCGAAAAGCGGTCTTTCGTATTTTCCGCACCGAGCACTACCGCAATGAGCCGCATACCGTTTCGCTCTGCCGCAGCCGAAATGCAGCTGCCCGCCGCACTTGTCGTGCCGGTTTTCAGCCCCAAAATGCCGTCATACGTGCGCACGAGCTTATTTGTGTTCACAAGCTGCGTCTGCCCGTCACGCACATAATCAATCCAGATGAGCGTGTAATCAAATATTTTCTCGTGCTGCATCAACGCGCGGCTCATCACCGCCACATCATAAGCGCTCGTAATGTGCCCATCTTCGTCAAGACCGTTGCAGTTTTTAAAAACGGTGTCGTTCATGCCTAACTCCGCCGCGCGGGCGTTCATGCGCTCCACAAATGCGTCCTCGCTGCCCGCGACTGCCTCCGCCAAAACGACCGCCGCGTCGTTCGCGCTCATCACCACGCACGCTTTGATGAGGTCGTCTACGGTCATCTGCTCGCCCTCCTTGAGCCAAATGTCCGAGCCGCCCATGCCCGCCGCGTGCGCCGAGGCCGTGAGCACATCGTCCAGATGCAGCGTGCCTGCATCGATTGCCTCAAATACGAGCAAAAGCGTCATCACCTTCGTGATGGACGCACAAGGTCGCTGCACATGGGCAGACTTTTCGTATAACACCTGACCCGTGGAGGCTTCCATCAGCACCAAAGCCTGCGCGGGGAAATCCGGCGTCTCGGCACGCGCAAGCGGACAGAACACACCGATCAGCAATACAGCAGCCAAACAGAAGCCAAGAAAATGTCTTTTCATAAGTAAACACCCCCGCACCAAAAGATATGCGGGAGTGTCCTTCAATCATTCTATTAAATTTCACCGGCGCACCGGGATGCCGTTTTCCGCAAGGTAACCCTTGAGTTCCGGTATGCCGATCTCGCGGAAGTGGAAAAGTGATGCCGCCAAAACCGCGTCCGCCTTACCCTTTGTAAACGCGTCCTTAAAGTGCTCCATCTTGCCCGCACCGCCGGATGCAATGACCGGAATGCCCACGCTTTCGGAAACTGCGCGGGTCAGCTCCAGGTCATACCCGGCCTTCGTGCCGTCGCAATCCATGCTCGTCAGCAGAATTTCACCCGCGCCGAGTTTCTCCGCGCGCTTTGCCCATTCTACGGCGTCAATGCCCGTGTCCACGCGGCCGCCGTTTAAATACAGCGTCCAGCCCGCGCCGTTCGGGCGGCGCTTCGCGTCCATCGCCATCACAACGCACTGGCTGCCGAATTTATACGCCGCGTCCGCAATGAGTTGTGGGTTTTTCAGCGCGGCGGAGTTTACCGAAACCTTATCCGCGCCCGCGCGCAGCAGCGCCGTGAAATCCTCTACCGTACGGATGCCGCCGCCCACCGTAAACGGGATAAATATGCTGTTCGCCACGCGGGAAACGATATCCAGCATGATACCGCGCGCATCGGAGGACGCGGTGATGTCGAGCAAAACAAGCTCGTCCGCGCCCTGCCGGTCGTATTCGACGGCAGCCTCCACAGGGTCGCCCGCATCGCGCAAATTCACGAAATTTGTGCCCTTAACAACCCTGCCGTTTTTAAGGTCAAGGCACGGGATAATGCGTTTGGCGTACATTACACGCCCCCCTTTCCCTGCGTCATGGCGGCGAAGTTTTCGAGCAGCTTCAGTCCCAACGCTCCGCTTTTTTCCGGGTGAAATTGACATGCCATGAGGTTATTTTTCTGCACCGCCGCATGAATTTCCACACCGTACTGCGCCGTAGCGGTCACAACGTCCTCTTCGGCCTTTAAATAATACGAGTGCACAAAGTACACATACGGCTCGCCCGTAATGCTTCGGAACAACCCGCCGTCCTTTTTGATTTCAAGCGAATTCCACCCGATATGCGGAATTTTCAGCCCCGGCGCAGCAGGAATACGCAACACCTTACCTTTTAAAAGCGACAGGCCGGAGACGCCCGGGGACTCCTCGCTGCTCTCAAACAGGATTTGCAGCCCTAAACAAATACCCAAAAACGGCTTGCCGGAGGCGACGAACGCTTTAATCGGCGCTTCCAGTTCTCTCCCGCGCAGCTCGTGCATGGCGTCGCCAAATGAACCGACGCCCGGCAGCACGGCGCCGTCGGCTTTCATGAGAATGCTCGGGTCCTGTGTGACTTCGACCTCACAGCCGATATGCATAAGCGCTTTTTCCACGCTGCGGATATTGCCCGCGCCGTAATCTATAATTGCGATCATCCCGTCGCCTCCCTATTACTTTGATTTAGCGTGATAATATAGTATCACATATTGTTTTATCCGTCAACAGGATTTTTCGCTTCCCTCAATCAAAACGACTTTCTTTGATTTTAGGCAAAAAGAAAGCACGCAGAAAAACTGGTCTGCGTGCTTCTATGCTAGCTTGTTTGGTATTTTAAAGGCGTCTTTGTGGACGCCTTTTGGGAGACCCCCTAATTGGGTCTCCCACGAGGGAACAGTCCACTGGACTGTTCCCTCTCCTGTCCTGATTTTATGGCAGGCAAAAGGATTTCGAGCTCTGCGGAGCTCGACCAAGGGTTTCACCCTTGGATTCCACAGCCTTTTGAAAAAGGCTGGCGAAAACTTTTACGTCGCTTCGCTGTGCTTAACTTTGGCTTAATCCAAACCGTCCGCCCAGCCCATGGATCTTTCCACGGCCTTATGCCAGCGTTTCAGCGCTTTTGCTTCGCTGCCTGCTGCCGTTTGCGGGTCATACGCATTTTTAAGCTTCCACACGGTTCTAAGCTCATCCAGCGATTCCCACACACCGACGGCCAACCCCGCCAGCATGGCAGAGCCGAGCGCGGTGGTTTCCAGACACTTCGGCTGTCTCACGGCGCAGTGCAATAAATCTGCCTGATACTGCATCAAAAAACGGCTTCTCGATGCGCCGCCGTCCACGCGCAGCTCGGAAATTTCCGTGCCGCTGCCCGCTTCCATAGCTTTCACGAGGTCATAGCTTTCATACGCAATGCTTTCCAGCACAGCGCGGCAGATGTGCGCCTTAGACGTACCGCGCGTCACGCCGAGCAGTGCGCCCCGCGCATACATATCCCAGTACGGTGCACCAAGCCCTGTAAACGCCGGCACAAACACCGCGCCGCCTGCGTCCTCCACGGTCTCCGCAAGAAGGTCCGCTTCCTGCGGGTTCGCGATAAGCTTCAACTCATCGCGCAGCCATTTGATGGCCGAGCCCGCGTTAAACGCACTGCCCTCAAGCGCATAGGTCGTCTCGCCATTCACGCACCAACCGATCGTCGTAATAAGCCCCCGGTCGGAGAAAACCGGCTTATCACCCGTGTTCATCAGCACAAAGCAGCCCGTGCCGTATGTATTTTTCGCCATGCCCTTATCAAAGCAGCACTGTCCGAACAGCGCGGCGTGCTGGTCGCCCGCAATGCCCGCAATCGGAATTTTCCTGCCGAGTATCGTTTCGGAGCACATGCCCACAATGCCGGAGGAGTCCACGACTTTCGGCAGCGCGTCACGCGGGATACCGAACACGTTCAGCATTTTCTCGTCCCAATCAAGCTTTTGAATGTCAAACAGCATGGTGCGCGAAGCGTTCGTCACGTCCGTCACATAGCTTTCGCCCTCTGTGAGCGAATAAATGAGCCACGTATCAATGGTACCGAAGCGTAGGCGATGCTCCTTCGCGAGCACTTTGGCCTTCGGCACGTTATCCAAAATCCACTTCATTTTGGTGCCGGAAAAATACGGGTCGATGATGAGTCCCGTCGTTTTATGAATGTACTCCTCAAGTCCCTCGGCTGTTAACCGCTCGCATTCCGGCGCGGTGCGGCGGCACTGCCACACAATGGCGTTGCAGATCGGGATACCCGTCTCGCTGTCCCACGCCACGGTGGTCTCTCTTTGATTCGTGATGCTGATGGCAGCGATGTCCTCCGCGGTGATCTCCGCCTCATGCACCGCCTGCCGCATGGCGTAAAGCTGCGTCTGCAAGATCTCCACGGCATCGTGCTCCACATAGCCGGGCTGCGGGTAAATCTGCGTAAATTCGCGCTGTCCCATGCCCGCAATGCCGCCCAAAGCGTCAAACAACACGGCGCGCGAACTGGTCGTGCCCTGGTCAAGCGATAAAATGTATTGACCGATTTTCAAGTTCAAGCCCTCCTTACCAACGGAAGAAATTGAGCCGGTGCTCCTTGCGGTCCTCCTGCTCTCTTGTGTTTGTGATGACTTTATACCGTACCACCCATTTCGGGTCAATATACTCCAAAATCGCCTGCGGCATTTTGTACTGGAACAGATGCCGCTGGTGCTTAAGGCTCTCCACCACACGGAGATGGTCCGAAGATTTCACATCCAAGCTGCCGACGATGATGGTGGAATAATCGTTCGGGTTCGTGTATTTGAAGTTGTCGAGAAAATCCGCCCAGTCGGTGTACTCGGTCAGCTTCACGTATTCGCGCGGGACATTGAGACGGATGCGCACCGCACCCGAAACGCGTCCGCCGGTATTCTGCTTTCTGCCGCGCACCACGCCGAATATGGGGCATTCGCAGTGCAGGTCGAGCATATCGATGAGCGCGGCGTACTCCTTCTTAAACGAAATACTGGGGCTTGCGCGGTAAATCTTGCCGCTTTGCAAAATACGCATCACGGCGCCGGACTGATATGTGTCAATAATCATGTTCTGATAAACCCTTTCCCTTAAAAATCGCGGCGATCCCTGCGTCGCTCCGCCCGTTTCAAAAAAACACAGGCGGTTTTTCAATACCGAAATTCAAATATATGCGGAAATGTTACTTTGTAGCCCAATCGTATAAAAAGCGGTCAAACTCGCCGACCTTGCGCTTATCGGGCTTGATAAGGTAGCGTTTTAAAAGATCCTTTTCGTTTTCCACCGTCCGCTTATAGTATGCGCCCGCAATGCCGCCCGCAATGCACGCCACGGTGTCGGTGTCGCACTTCACGCTGAACACATTGCGGATGCAGCTTTCCCAATCCTCGCTTTCCATAAAGCAGCGGAACGCAAGCGGCATGGTCCCCTCCGCCGTAGCATCAAACTTCGCCTTCGGCCGGTACGCCCACAGCGGCTTATGCACGGGGTATTCAAACTCTTTGTTAAAGTATTTTTTCAGGTCCTTTTTGCGCTCGCCGTGCAGCGCAAGGTAAATGAGCCCCGCGGTCGCAACAGCGGCTTTCAGGCCCTCTATGTGGTTGTGTGTGCACATGGCGCTGTTTTTCGCTTCTTCCTCCACCTTTTCCAGCGTATCAAAGTGGTAAGCGATGTAGCTGACGCGCATGGCCGCGCCGTTGCCGAAGCTGCCATAGCCCGTTTCGGCATGTCCGTCCAGCCAGCGCTGAAACATCGTGCCGTACCCCACGTCTCTGTACATACGCCCGAATTTGCCATAAGCCTTTGCATAGCTGATGTCATTTAAAAGCGCGTATTTCGTCGCGATGGTCAGCACCGTATCGTCCGTGAAAAAGCAGTTGTTCCCAAAAAGCTCCACCTTTTTATAGTTGAACCCGCTCGGTTTGCTGAACTCAAACCGCGAGCCGGCAATGTCTCCTAAAATCGCACCGGTCAATCGGATCCCTCCATTCCCTGCATGATCGGTTTCAGTATACCATGTTTTTTCTTCTGTTTCCACATATTTTTGTGAAAAAGTTCCGATTTCGAACAGCTTTTTGATTCTTTTGACTTTTTTCGCCGAATACGGTATGATATAGTTTAAGATAAGCTCATAAAGAGGTGTTCAAAATGAGAAACGCAAAACGGCTTTTGGCGGCGCTTCTGCTCGCGGCGGCGCTCATCTTTTCCTCGGCATCGTGCGGCGGGCAGACCGAAACGGCAAGCGAAGCGCCTGCCGCCGCGTCTTCCGAACCGCAGCGGGATTACACCGTGCAGATCTCCAAGGACACCCTGCGCCGCACAGGGCTCGACATCACCGCCGCGGCGCACCGGCTGGGGCTTACAAACGTCACCACAAATGATGACGGCTCCTGCACGATAGAAATGACAAAAGACGAGCGCGATGCCGTCTGCACCGCGCTGAAGGAAAGTCTGCACGAGCAGATCATCGCTTTGCCGGAGGACGGCACGTGGCCGTTTATAAAAAGCGTCACGCTTTCCGAAGACGGCCGCAGCGCCGAAATTCTGAGCACCAAAGACCTGTATAAACCGGAGCGCGACAACGCCGCTGCGCAGGCCGTGTACATTCCCGCGCTGCTCTACGCAGCGTTTACGGGCGAGGACGCAGAAAGCTTCGCGGTGCACTTCACCGTAAAAGACGAAACGACCGGCGATGTGCTGGGCGAGTTCGATTACCCCGCCGCAGAGCCGACCGCTTCCGAAAGCGATGCAAGCGGCACAGAAAGCACCGCCCCCTCGCCCGACACCGCAGAATAAACCGCATAAAAAGAACGGAGCCGCACAGGTTTATCACCCATGCGCGGCTCCGTTCTTTTACTTTTTCGCCTGTGCAAGCTCGCCCATTTCTTTGTGTTTTAATTCGCGCCAGACGGTGCACAGCATCGTAATGTAGCACGCGCCGCCGCCCACAAAGTTCGAGATAACCTCCGCCCAGAACACACCGTCCACACCGACAGCGGGGATCTGCGGCAGCAAAAACGTCAACGGAATGACGATGATGACCTTGCGGAGCAGTGAAAAGAAAATCGCCTGCTTTGCGCGACCCATCGCCTGCACAACATACTGCGCCGACATTTGCAGCGCCATCATAAAGCACCCGAAGAAATAAATGTGCATGGCGTGCGTGCATGTTTCGAGTAACTGCGGGTCGCCGTTAAAAAGCTGAATAAACACGTGTGGGAACAGCCTTAGCACGAGCCATACAAGCACCATATAGCTAAATGAAACGACCGTCGTGAACACAATCACGCCGCGCACGCGCTTATATTTCTGTGCGCCGTAATTGAAGCTGACCACCGGCGCCGCGGCAGATGTCACACCGTTTACCGGCGTATATGTCACTTCGCGAATGGAGTTGATGACCGTCATGACCGCGACGAACAGGTCGCCTCCGTGTTGCGAAAGCATCGCGTTGCACGCCACCTGCACAGCGCTCGACGTAAAGCCCATGATAAAGCCCGAAATGCCAAGCGAGGTGATCTTGCCGATGAGCTTTGCCTGCGGGCGCATGCGCTTTAACTCCAAACGAAACAGCGTACGCTTACCGAGCAGGAAGCGCACCACCCACACGGCGGAAACGAGCTGCGAAAGCACCGTTGCAAGCGCCGCGCCCTGCACACCCATGTCGAACACAAAAATAAGCAGCGGGTCAAGCGCAATGTTCACCACTGCGCCGATAACGACCGTCAGCATGCCGCGGTTCGCAAAGCCTTGCGCATTGATGAACCCGTTCATGCCAAGCGAGACCATCATGAATACGCTGCCGAGCATGTAAACCGAAAGATAGCTGTCCGCATAAGGGTACGTCGCGTCGCTCGCGCCGAAGAGATACAGCACCGGCTTTTTGATGAGCAGCACCACCATGCACAAAATTACGCCCGTAATGACGAGCATCGAGAACGTGTTGTTCATCACGTCTGCGGCGCGCTCACGCTGCTTTTCGCCCTCTTCGCCGCCCTGCTGTGCCGCACCGCGCGCCATAGAAAACAACGGCGTACCGCCCGTGCCGAATAAATTCGCAAACGCCGTCACCATCAGTAAAATCGGAAACGTCACGCCGACGCCCGTCAGCGCATCCACCGATGTATCGGAAATATGCCCGATATACATGCGGTCTACGATATTATATAAGACGTTCACAAACTGCGCCAGCACCATCGGCACCGCAAGGCGCAGGACCGTTTTAGAAATCGGTCCCTTTGAAAAATCATCGTTTTTCTTTATATCCGCAGCCATACTTTTGCCTTTCCGAATTAAAAAATAGCAGTATCAGTATACAACTTTCGGTAAATTTTGTAAATGGAAAGCCTTAAAAAATCACAGACAAAACGACCCCTTCGGTGGGCAATTGCCGCGAAAGGGTCGTTTGCATTTACTTTATTACAGCTTGAGTTCTACCGCAACCGGGCGGGTACCAAGCAGCTCCGCACTGCGGTCATCCGGCTGCGAGGTGCCGACGAAGAACGTGAAGCTGCGGCTGTCTACGCGGCGCGTGCCGGTGTCGTCCACAATTTCAAGCGCGGCCTTCGGCACGGTGATCTCTACGTCACACGTCTCATTTGCACCGAGTGAAACCGCCTTAAACGCACAAAGGCTGTGGTTGCGCACCGCGAATTCTGATTCATTGTCACGCACATAGACCTGCAAAATCTCATGCACGGCACAGCCCTCATTTTTGACCGTCGCCGTAATCGTATAGTGCTCGCCGTCATCACGCATTTCGGCTTTCGTCACTTCCGTTTTACCGTAAGTGAGGCCATAGCCGAACGGATACAGCACGCCGCCCGTAAAGTAGCGGTACGTGCGGTTTTCCATCGCGTAATCCGTAAACGCGGGCAGCTCGTCGGAGTCGTTATAAAACGTCACGGGCAGCTTGCCGCTGAAGGAATACTTGCCGAACAAAAGCTCCGCAATCGCCTTGCCGCCGCGTGCACCCGGATACCAGCCCTGCACTACGGCGGAGAAGCTTTCCTGCGCAAAGCGCAAATCCATGGCGCTGCCGGTCATGTTGATGAGAATGACGGGCTTGCCGGTCTTCGCGACAATCTCCATCAGCTTTCTCTGCGGCGCGGGCAGCAGCAAATTCGCCTTGTCGCCGGAGCCGACAGAATTGCTCTGGTCCATCTCCTCGCCCTCAAGATTTTCATTGAGGCCCGTCACCAGCACCACAACGTCGCTGTGCTCCGCCACGGTCTCGGCTTCGGAAAGGCGGTCGCCGGGCAGGCCCAACCCCTCCACGCGGTCTTTATAGAGGTGGCAACCCTCGGCGTACAGCACGCGCACATCGTCGCCTACATAGTCCTGAATGCCCTCCAGCACCGTGATATATCTTGACGCCGTGCCGTGGTAGTTGCCGATGAGCGCCATGCGGTCGTTCGCATTCGGGCCGATGACGCCGATCGTCTTGATTTTCGTTTTATCAAGCGGCAAAATGCCGTCGTTTTTCAGCAGCACAACGCTTCTGCGCGCGGCTTCCTCGCTGAGCGCCAAATGCTCCGGGCACTCCACGACCTCATAGGGAATGGAGTTGTATTCGCAGTTTTCGTCAAACTCGCCGAGCATAAAACGCGTGGTAAAGAGCCGCTCCGCCGCCGTCGTGATGTCGTCCTCGGTGATGAGCCCGTCCTCGAGCGCGCGCAGCAAATGCAGATATGTGTTGCCGCAGTTTACGTCACAGCCCATCTTAATGGCGAGCGCAGCGGATTCCGGCGCGGTGGTCGTGATGTGGTGGTGCAGGTGAAAATCGGAAATCGCCCAGCAGTCGGAGACAAAGTGTCCCTGAAAGCCCCACTTGCCGCGCAGAATTTTGCGGATGAGCAGGTCACTGCCGCAGCACGGCTCGCCGAGCGTGCGGTTGTATGCGCCCATCACGGCCTCCACTTCGCCCTCTTTCACAGCGGCTTCAAACGCGGGCAGATACGTCTCCCACAAATCCTTTTGGCTCACCTCGGCGTCAAATTCGTGGCGAATGGCCTCCGGGCCGCTGTGCACAGCATAGTGCTTCGCGCACGCCGCGACCTTCAAATATTTCCCGTCACCCTGCAAGCCCTTGATGTACGCCACGCCGAGCTGCGCCGTGAGGTACGGGTCTTCGCTGTACGTTTCCTGCCCTCTGCCCCAGCGCGGGTCGCGGAACAGGTTGATATTCGGCGACCAGAACGTGAGGCCCTTATAAATATCGCGGTCGCCGTGCTTAGAAGCTTCGTTATACTTCGCGCGGGCCTCCGTCGCAACGACATCGCCGATTTTTCGGATCATCTCCGGGTCAAACATGCTCGCCATGGCAACGGGCTGCGGAAACATCGTCGCCGTGCCGGCGCGCGCCACGCCGTGCAGCGCTTCGTTCCACCAGTTGTACGCCGGAACGCCCAGCCGTTCAACGGGCGGCGCATCAAATTTCAGCTGTGAAGCGCGTTCCTCTATCGTCATTTTGGAAACAAGCTCGTGCGCCAAAGCCTGCGCCTTTTTTCTGTCTCTCATGGTAACCCCCCTAAAAGTTGTTAAAAAAAGTATAGCACGGTTTAATTCAAAAAGAAAGATAAAAGTTTTATCTTCCGGATAAATTGACAACAAAAGCGGCAAACCGAAGCCTGCCGCCGAAAATTTATAATTTAGAGATTCAAAAAGCCCGCGTTCAGCATGGACTGTGCCGCCAAAATCGCACCGAGGCGGCCGCTGTTGAAGTTCACACCGCCCTGCATCCATGCCGCAAACGGCTCACGCAGCGGTGCGTCCGCAGAAAGCTCAATGGACGAGCCAAACGTGAACGAGCCGGACGCCATGATGACGTCGCAGTCGTAGCCCGGCATGGGGCTCGGCTCCGGCACAACGAAGGAATCGACCGGCGCGCCCTGCTGAATGCCGCGGATAAACGCGCACAGCGCCTCGCGCTCGCGCAGCTGCACCGCCTGAATAATATCCGCGCGCGGCTCATCGTAGCGCGGGGTCACGTCAAAGCCGAAGCCCTCAAACAGCGCCGCCGTGAACACAGCGGTCTTTAAGGCTTCACCCGTGACGTTCGGCGCGTGGAACGTGCCCATGAAAAGCTCGCGGTTGTTGCCAAGCGTGCAGCCGATCTCACGACCCGTACCCGGGGTCGTCAGGCGATACGCGCAGCTTTCAATAAGGTCGCGGCGGCCCGCAATGTAGCCGCCCGTCGGCGCAATGCCGCCGCCCGGATTTTTGATGAGCGAACCCGCCATAAGGTCTGCGCCCACAGCCGTCGGCTCCATTTTCTGCACATACTCGCCGTAGCAGTTATCCACCATGACAATGCAGTCCGGCGCACGGCGCTTTGCGATCTTTACAATGCGCTCGATCTCCTCCACTGTCAGGGACGGGCGCAGGCTGTACCCGCGGGAGCGCTGAATGTACACCATGCGGTGCTTCGGCGTGATGGCCGTCTCCATGCCGTCATAATCAGGCGTGCCGTCCGGCAGCAGGTCAAGCTGCTCGTAGTTTATGCCAAACTCCTTTAATGAGCCATTGCCGTCGCCCGTAATGCCGATCACGCCACGCAGCGTATCATACGGCATGCCGGTAACGCTCAGCATCGTGTCGCCCGGGCGCAGAACGCCAAAAAGCGCTACGGTAAGCGTATGCGTGCCGCTGACAAAATTATAGCGGCACAGCGCGTCCTCCGCGCCGAGGGCACGCGCGTACACTTCGTCCAGCACGTCGCGGCCGCGGTCGCCATAGCCGTAGCCTGTCGTTGCCACAAAGTGGCTCTCGCTGACACCTGCCTGCATGAACGCAGCCTGCATCTTCTCCTGATTATACCGCTGTGTTTCGGAAATTTTCGCAAGGTACGGCGCAGCCTTCTGCTCCGCTTCCTCCGCCGCCTTCAGCACGCGGTCATCAATTTTAAAAAACTCGTACATAGTAAACCCGCTTTCGCAAACGCAAAAGCCTTCCTTTATCTGAATTATTTTAATTGCATAATTTTCCCTGCACCCATGCGCCGCACGGTTTATAGCCCAAAGCGTCATAAAACGCCTCGTTTTTGCTTTCTTCGCGCAGGATATACACCGTGCCGCTCGGCAGCATTCGCTCCATTTTTCGGACAACCGCCGTGCCAAGCCCCCTGCGGTGAAATTTCGGCAGCACCGCCACAGCAGAAATGAGGCTCGCGCTTTCGCCGAGCACCGCTGCAGCCACGGCGACGGTCTTCCCATCTGCCGAAACACCCGCGCAGCGCACCGTGCCATGCCGCATGCGGTGGGATAAATCGAGGTAAAACGGCTCGAACTCCCCCACCATGCCGTTTGCTTTCAGCACAGCATAAATCTCTCTCGGAGAAATTTCCTCCGCAGGATGCACAGTCTCATTTCGCAGCGCCTTTTGCAAAATCGCGCCGCTTTCGGTGATGTTTAGCCCCAGCTTTTCGGCATTCTCCGCGCTGCACACGACTTCATTTGTGCCCACCGCACGCAAAAACGCGCGCGCCTCGTCCGCGTCGGTGATCTCCCCCGCAATGCAGACAGAGCCGTCCGTTTTTCCGTAGGCGGCTTCCCCGTCCGTCCAAAACTGCGCGAACGACTGATGGAAGCCATACGCCTGCGCTTTAGACCGGATCTGGCAGCCAAACGGTGAGCTTCCGCACGGCACAGAGAGCGCTTCTAAATTTTTCGCAAGACGGATCATTACAGCTTGCCGCCGGAAATTTCCGCCATCATCAGCGCCATCAGGTCAATGACCGCCTCTATGTCCTTTTCGGTCGTCATCGCGATCGCGCTGTGGATATAGCGGCACGGGTGCGAGATCGTCAGCGTCTTCACGCCGCCGCGGGAAACGTGAATGGTGCCCGCGTCTGTGCCGCCGGCGCGCACGGTCTTCGGCTGCACCGGAATATTGTTTTCTTTACCGAGCGCCATCGCGCGGCGGAAATAATCCTTCGGGTAAACGGTGCGCATATCCGTAAGGGAAATGACTGCGCCGCCGCCCATTTTGCACGCTGCGTCCGTCGGGCTCACGCCGGGAATATCGCCCGCCGTCGTGCCCTCCAGTACAAGCGCCGCATCGGGCTCCAGAATATACGCCGCCGTGCCCGCGCCGCGCAGGCCAATCTCCTCCTGCGTGGAGAAGACGAAATACGTGTCGTATTCGAGCGGGCGCTGCATCAGCGTGATAAGCGCAAAGCAGCCCACGCGGTCATCGAGCGCCTTCGCCTTCACCGTACCGTGCACGTGCTCAAAGAACGGCACAAAGCACGCGTTGTCGCCAATCTGCACCAATGTCTCGGCTTGCTCACGTGTATCTGCGCCGATGTCGATGGCGAGTTCGTTCACGGGCACGGGCTTTTCAAATTCGTCGCCCTTAAGCAAATGCACCGGCTTTGCGCAGATGACACCCGGCGTTTTGCCGTCCACCAGCACATCGCGGCCGGAGAGCACCTCCGGGCGGATATTGCCGACCGTCGTGAACTTCAAAAGGCCGTTTTCCATTATGTTCGTGATGACAAAGCCCACTTCGTCCATGTGAGCGCAGAGCATCAGCTTCTTCTCGGGACGCTTTTCGCCCTTTTTAAACGCCAGAATGTTGCCGAGCGGCGAAATGTGAATCTCGTCCGCATACGGCTCAATTTCACTTAAGATCACGCTGCGCACATCGTCTTCCTCGCCGGAAACACCGATGGTGCGGGTAAGCTTTTTCAGAATTTCATAGTTAAGCATTCGGCTGCGCCTCCTTATCCGTGATATACGCCGCGATGAGCTTTGCAATGTTCTCCATATCCTCAAAATCGCAGATCTCCGCCGGGGTGTGCATGTTGCGCTGCGGCACGGAGATGAGCCCCGTGCGCACGCCGCCGCGGGTGGTACTGATCTCGTCGCAGTTCGTACCCGTTCTGCCGCCCATAGCTTCCAGCTGATACGGGATATTTTCGCGCTTTGCGAGCTCGACAAGCTTTTTGCTGATTTTTCTGTCCAGCGCCGCGGAGAAGCCGATCATCGGCCCTTTGCCGAGCTCTGCGGTAAGCATGCTCTCCGCGTCCGGCTGCTTTGCGAACGAAACGTCCACGGCAATGGCCTCGGTGGGCTCAAGTGCATACGCAGAGACCTGCGCGCCCTGCCCGCCGACCTCCTCCTTTGTGGAGCACAGCACCATAACGCAGCAATCGGGGTTCTGTTCATTTGCAAGCTGTGCGGCGCGGATGACGCACGCGCAGCCCGCACGGTCGTCGAGCGCCGTGCCCGTGATGCGGTTGCCCATGAGCTTTTTCAGCGGGCGCGTCAGTGCGGCGCGGTCGCCGACAGCGACGAGCTTCTCCACTTCCTCTTTCGGAAGCCCTAAGTCAATGCACTGCTCCGCAACGGGCTTTATCTTATCATCGCCCTTTGCAAGGTGCGGCGGCAGCGTGCAGCCGATGCCCGTGACGGTCTCCGTGCCGAACACGGTAACGGGGCTGCCCGGCAGCGTGCGGCGGTCCACACCGCCCACATTCGTCACATGCAGAAAGCCGTTTTCGTCAATGTCCGTCACGATCATACCGATCTGGTCAATGTGCGCGTCCAGCAAAATGCGGCGCTTAGAACTCAAATCGCCGAAAATGCCCACAACGCCGCCAAGCTCGTTCTCACACACCTCTTTGCAGAAGCCGAGCTCCTTTTTCGCCACTTTGAACACGTCGCCCTCACAGCCGGATGTGCCGTGCTCTGCGCACAGCGCGCGGGTGAGGCGTTCAATCTCTTCAAACATGATATTCCCTCCTAAAGTCTGATTTATAAAAACAAAAGCCCCGCATTCCGAATGGAGACCCATCGAAAAGCGAGGCGCATTTCCGCAAGTATTTACTTACTTTGTGAAATACATAATGATGTTGATCACAAGGACCAGCACAAAGAAGCCAATCGCAATGAACTTTGTCCAACGAGCAAGGAACGCATCCATGGAACGCGCCTTATTCTTGGAAAGGAACGTATCCGCGCCGCCGGTAATCGCGCCGAGGCTCTGCTGATGGCCTTCCTGCAACAGTACGACAACGATGATCGCCAGTGCGAAAAGAAGCAGAACGATACCGAAAATAATTTCAACAGCACCCATATATTTTACCTCCTCTTCAAGAGACTTAACGCTAATTTTATTCGTAGCTTAATTATGATACCATACAAAGCGGGATTTTGCAACAGGATTTTTTGCTTTTTTCCTGCATATTCCGCCGTCCTACGTCCATACTGATACCAAGGCAGTCACAGTCAGGCGTTTGTGCGCACCAAAACGGACCGTGCGGCAAAACCGCACTTTCGCGTCACACGAGCGGGGTCTTTCCCGGGCGGGCGGCGCAGTCCATGGTGCGGACTGTATGCTGCCCGCCCTTCAGTAGGACTGAACGCTCCGCCGCGCAGGCCACACGCCTGCACAAACGGAACGCCAAACGGTCTTGCCGGAGGGCTGATTTTTTACAGCGAAATCTGCTCGCCGCCCTCCTCTCCGTTCGGCAGTGCGCCGAGCGCCGGAATCTTCTTTCTGTACCGCGACGGGTTCTGCAGCTCGTCTTCTTGGTAGATATGCGCGTCCGTAATGCGTTGGCCTTTTTTCAGGTTCATCACCGCCACGCCCTGTGTGCTCTTTGTCGTCTTCGGGGCGATGAGCGCCGTGTTCATGAGCAGTCGTCTGCCGCTTGAGGACGTCAGCAGCACATCGCAGTCTTCCAAAATTTGCAGCGCCGCCGCAAGCGGGGCCTTGTCGGAATACGCGTTAATGAGCTTTCTGCGGTTCGTCTTCGTGTAGTACGCGGAGAGTTCCACCTTGGCGACCTTGCCGTTATCGAAAACAAACAGCATATAGCCCTTGAAGTCGGTCGTTACAGCCATGTACGCAGCGCTTTCGCCCTCGTCCATCTGCACGCGCGCAGGCACATATTCGCCCATCACGCTCGCTTTGGTGTCGGCAAAATCCGCCGCTTTCAGCTTATAGACCTGCGCTTTGTCGGAGAAGAACAAAAGCTCCGCCGCGTTTGTCGATTCCATCTGTTGGGCGATCTCGTCTCCATCTTTTAATTTCTGGTCGCCGCCCATGCGCAGGGAAAGCGGGGTGATCTTCTTAAAGTAGCCTTCTTTCGTGAAAAACAGGTTCACCGGGTAATCCGGTACAGTCTCCACGGGCTCTTCTTCGGCAATTTCCTCCGCGTACAAAATATGGCTGCGGCGCGGCTGGCCGTACTTCTGCGCGATTTCATTCAGCTCGCGCACAATAATCGTCTTAATGCGCGTTTTTGAGGCCAAAATTGCCTCAAGGTCACGAATTTCTTCCTCTAAGCTGTTCACCTCTTCGGTGCGTTTTAAGATGAACTCGCGGTTTAAATGGCGCAAACGGATTTCCGCTACATATTCGGCCTGAATTTCGTCGATGCCAAAGCCAATCATGAGGTTCGGCACAACTTCGCTTTCTTCCTCGGTCTCACGCACAATGCGCACGGCTTTATCAATGTCGAGTAAGATTGCCTTGAGGCCGTAGAGCAGATGCAGCTTCTCTTTCTTCTTCGTGAGGTCGTAGTGCGTTCTGCGGCGGACGCATTCAATTCTGAACGCCGTCCACTCCTCAAAGAGCTCACGCACACCCAGCACACGCGGAATGCCCGCGATGAGCACGTTAAAATTGCAGGAGAAGCTGTCCTCCAGCGTCGTCATGCGGAACAACCGCTGCATCAGCTTGTCGGGGTCTGCGCCGCGCTTCAAGTCGATCGTGATCTTGAGTCCGTCCAGACCCGTCTCGTCTCGAATATCGGTGATTTCCTTCACCTTGCCCTGCTTCACAAGGTCGATGACCTTTTCCACAATGGCTTCAATGGTCGTCGTCGGCGGGATCTGGGTAATATCGATGCAGTTTGCGGATTTATCATACGTGTAGCGCGAGCGCACCTTGATGCTGCCGCGGCCTGTTTTGTAGATCTGCTCCATCGCCGCGCGGTCGAAAATGATCTGCCCGCCGCCCGGGAAGTCCGGCGCCTGCATCGTCGTAAAAATGTCGTGCTTCGGGTCACGGATGAGCTCTGCCGCCGTGGTGCACACTTCGGCGAGGTTAAACGGGCAAATGGACGACGCCATGCCGACCGCAATGCCCGTGTTTGCGTTGACGAGCACCGAGGGGAACGCCGCCGGCAGCAGCGTTGGCTCTTTCATCGTACTGTCGTAATTGTCGACAAAATCCACGGTGTCCTTGTCGATATCGCGGAACAGCTCGCGGCAGATGGGGTCAAGGCGCGCTTCCGTGTAACGGGAAGCCGCCCACGCCATGTCACGGGAATAAAACTTACCGAAGTTGCCCTTAGAGTCTACATAGGGATGCAAAAGCGCCTCGTAACCGCGGGAAAGACGCACCATCGTGTCGTAAATCGCACTGTCGCCATGCGGGTTCAGCTTCATCGTCTGACCGACGATGTTCGCGCTTTTCGTGCGCGCCGAGCCGAGCAGGTTCATTTTGTACATCGTATAGAGAAGCTTTCTGTGCGAGGGCTTAAAGCCGTCAATCTCCGGGATGGCACGGGACATAATAACGCTCATCGCATACGGCATGTAGTTCTGCCGCAGCGTGTCGTTGATGTCCTGCGCCTGAATTTCACCCGCGCCCGCAATAAAGCCCTGCATCTTCGGCGTATTTTCTCTTTTCGGCTGTTTTTTTCTTGCCATGCTTTACGCTTCCTTTCGTCAGAGCTTTAAGAAATATCGAGGTCATCGAGGTACTCGCTGCCGTGGGTCGCAATGTAGTCCTTACGGCCCGTAAGATTATCGCCCAGCAAGATATCAAACATCTGCGCCGTCCTTTCGGCATCGCCGGGCTTCACCTGAATCAACCTGCGCGTTTTCGGGTTCATCGTCGTCAGGTTCATCATGTCCGGGTCGTTTTCACCCAGACCTTTCGAGCGCTGAATCGTAAACTTCTGGCCCTCAAGCTGCGTCAAAAACTCGTCCTTTTCGCGCTCGTTATACGCAAAATACGTCTTGTCCTTCGCCGTAATTTCATAAAGCGGCGATTCCGCAATGAACACCTTGTGCTCTTCGATGAGCTGCGGCGTCAAACGGTACAGCATCGTCAACAGCAGCGTGCGGATCTGGAAGCCGTCCACGTCGGCATCGGTGCACAGGATGATCTTGCTCCAGCGCAGCGCGTTGATGTCGAACGACGCAATGGACTTGTTCGCCTTCGACTTTACCTGCACGCCGCAGCCGAGCATCTTAATGAGATCGGTGATGATCTCACTTTTGAAAATCTTGTCGTAATCCGCTTTCAGGCAGTTCAGAATTTTACCGCGGATCGGCATCACGGCCTGATAGTTCGGGTCGCGCGCCTGTTTGACCGCACCGAGAGCGGAATCGCCCTCCACGATAAAAATCTCACGCTCGGAAACATCCTTGCTGCGGCAGTCCACAAACTTCGCCACGCGCCCCGTGATATCCATTTTGGCCGTCAGCTTGCCCTTTAAGTTGAGGCGCGTTTTTTCGGCGTCCTCGCGGGAGCGCTTGTTGATAAGCACCTGTGCGCCGATTTTCTCCGCCTCAATGGGGTTTTCGATGAAATAAATTTCGAGATTATGGCGGAGCATCTCCACCATCGCTTCCTGAATACCCTTGTTGTTGATGGCCTTCTTTGTCTGGTTCTCATAGGAGGTCATCGTGGAGAACGAGGACATGACGATAACAAGGCAATCCTCCACGTCCTGAAATTTAATTTTGCTTTCGGATTTATTATACTTGCCGTTCTGCTTCAAATACGCGTCGATCTGGTACACGAACGCGTTCTGCACGGCCTTGTCCGGTGCGCCGCCGTATTCCAGCCAGCTCGAGTTGTGGTAGTATTCCGTCAAATGCACGCGGTTGGAAAATGCCACCGCAGCGTTGATCTTCACATTGTAAAGCGGCAGGTCTTCGCGGTCGCGCACGCGCTTTTCGGACTGCCAGAACTGCACGGAGGTCAGCGCATCTTCGCCCACCAGCTCGCGCACATGATCTAAAATGCCGTTTTCGTAGCAGAATTCCGTCGTCTCGAATTTGCGCGGCGAAACTTCATTTTTTAAAATAAACTTCACGCCCGCGTTGACGATGGCCTGCCGCTTGATGATATCCGTGTAATAGTCCGCCGGCACGTCAATGTCCGTAAACACCTTGATATCCGGCTTCCAGCGAATGCGCGAGCCCGTGACCTTCTTGCCGTAAGGCTCCTTATTGAGTCCGCCTATGTTCTCACCGTGCTCAAAGTGCAGCGTGTAGCGGAAGCCGTCGTAGCGAATATCCGCGTCCATGTATTCGGAGGCATACTGCGTAGCGCATAGACCGAGACCATTCAGGCCCAGCGCGTAATCGTAGTTGCCGCCGTCATTGTTGTTATACTTGCCGCCCGCATACATCTCGCAGAACACAAGCTCCCAGTTGTAGCGCTCTTCGCGCTTGTTGTAATCCACCGGGATGCCGCGGCCGTGGTCTTCCACCTCAACGGAATGGTCGGCATAGCGCGTAACGGTGATCTCCTTGCCGTAGCCCTGGCGCGCCTCATCAATGGAGTTCGAGAGGATCTCGAAAATCGCGTGCTCGCAGCCGTCGAGACCGTCTGAGCCGAATATGACCGCCGGACGCAGACGTACACGGTCCGCGCCCTTCAGACTTTTGATGCTGTCGTTGCCGTAGGTTTGCTTTTTAGCCATTCACCATGTTCCTTTCCTCAAGCGGGCAAAATAACACCCGCACGGGATTGCCCATAAACAAACGTAAAGGGAATGCAAATGAGCACATTCCCTTTCGTTAAAAATTTATTCGTTCGTGTTCGCTTCCGGTTCCGTTTGCGCTTCGGTCGGCAGCTCTGTCGTTTCCGGCGCTGCCGCTTCTGCCGGGATGATGCCCGCAGCGGCAGTCTGTGCGCTCGGCAGCAGCTTGCCGTTCATCACGTCAAGGAACTCGTCGGCGTCCAGCTTTTCGCGCTCAAACAGCACACCCGCCAAACGGTGCAGCAGGTCAATGTGTTCGGAGAGCACCTTCTTCGTCTTATCGTACGCGTCGCAGATGATGGACTTAATCTCCTCGTCAATCTCCGCGGCGGTCTCCTCGGAATAGTTCGAGACATGACCCATCTCCTTGCCGAGGAACGGATTGCTGCTGTCCGCACCGTACGTGATCGGACCAAGACGGTCGCTCATGCCGTACTTTGTGACCATCGCGCGGACGATCTTCGTGGCACGCTCAATGTCGTTCGATGCGCCCGTGGAAATATCGTCAAGCACCAAGGCTTCCGCCACACGGCCGCCCAGCAGCACGATGAGCTCCTCGCGCATCTCGTTGCGGCTCTGGTAGGACTTATCCTCCGTCGGCAGGTGCATCGTGTAGCCGCCTGCCATGCCGCGCGGGATGATGGAAATCTGGTGCACCGGGTCCTGCGAATCGCAGAAGTACGTCGCAATGGCGTGTCCTGCCTCGTGGTACGCGGTCAGCTTCTTCTCTTTGTTTGTCATCACGCGGCTCTTCTTTTCGGTGCCGACAACGACCTTGATCGTCGCTTCCTCGATTTCCTCCATCGTGATGGACTTGTGGTCCTTGCGGGCCGCAAGCAGCGCCGCTTCGTTTAAGAGGTTCTCAAGGTCTGCACCGGTAAAGCCGGCGGTGGATTTTGCAATGGTAGAAAGGTCAACATCCGGTGCAAGCGGCTTGCCCTTTGCATGTACGCGCAGAATATCCTCTCTGCCGCGCACATCCGGGTAGCCCACCATCACCTGGCGGTCGAAACGGCCGGGACGCATCAAAGCCGGGTCCAGAATATCCGGGCGGTTCGTTGCCGCAATCATGATGACACCCTCGTTCGCGCCGAAGCCGTCCATCTCAACGAGCAGCTGGTTCAGCGTCTGCTCACGTTCGTCGTGGCCGCCGCCGAGACCCGCACCGCGCTGGGGGACCCCGGCATCGATTTCATCAATGAAGATGAAAAGGAAGAG